>ENA-UOJP01001250-UOJP01001250.1-human-gut-metagenome-genome-assembly--contig:-C102-NODE-1250-length-32622-cov-8.651058_pt1 | contig 32622 bp, 27 predicted proteins | sample MGYA00242353_ERZ723900 | MGnify/ENA metagenome assembly ERZ723900
ATCTCCCGGTGTCTGGCATAAAGCCCATAGTACCGGGTCATCTTGAAGTTTTTTCAGGTATATGCAGAATGAGCAGACAGAAAAGAGGACAACACTGCACAGGGGGAAGATGATTCCAGATCCGCAATGATTCTTCAGGGACTTGGCGGAGAAGACAATGTTCTGGATATAAACAGCTGCGCCACGCGCTTACGGCTTACGGTAGCCGACTCTTCCAGGGTAAATGAGGAGATGCTGAAACAGACCGGCGCTCACGGCGTAATTAAGAAGGGAAATGGGATACAGGTCATCTATGGTCCCCAGGTCTTCATTATTCACAGCGAGTTGGAGGAGTATGTGGACAGGATAAAGAAACAGGAGGATAGAGAGGCATAGGCAGGGCGTACAGTTATGGCTACGAAGGGGCCGGAAACGAATGATTGCACATTATTTACAATACACCGGTGATTTGGTACAATTTTAAAAGAAAGCAGGAAAATGTACGGAGAGGGGAATCACGGATGGATCTGATTCATATTGCAATCGTAGAGGACGAGCCGCTGTTTGTCGGACAGCTTACAGAGTATATCAGGCGGTATGAGAAAGACAGCGGGAGAAGGATTAAGATTACAACCTTTGCGGATGGGGAGGATATCACAGATGATTACCGCGGAGGGTATGATATCATTTTAATGGATATTCAGATGCGGTTTATGGATGGAATGACGGCCGCTGAGAAAATCAGGACGCTTGACCACGAAGTAATCATCATGTTTATCACCAATATGATTCAGTATGCAGTGCGCGGTTACGAGGTGGATGCCATGGACTATGTGGTAAAGCCGGTTGAATATTTTGCCTTTTCCCAGAAGCTGGACAAGGCCATCGGCCGGATAAAGAGAGCGGTACAGGTATCCATTTCCGTCCCTACCGAGGATGGACTGCAAAAACTGGCTGTTTCTGATATTTACTATATCGAAAGCCAGGGTCATAACGCATGCTACCGAACAACCAGAGGCAGGTTTCTGTCCAGGATTACGTTAAAAGAGCTGGAAGATTCCATGGGTGGATATGGTTTTTTCCGCTGCGGAAAAGGATATCTGGTTAATATAAAGCATGTGGACGGAATATCCGGCAATGACTGTATGATCTGCGGTGAGCGGATTCCCATCAGCCGGAATAAAAAGAAAGAATTTATGGAACTGTTGATACAATATATGAATGAGGGGTAGGTTATGCAGTACAGTCAGGATATTCCCAGAATATGCACGGCCCTGGCGGAATGGGGGGCCTGTACGGCGTATTTATATCTGATAAAAAAGGAACAGTTCCGGCGGCCGTCTTTCTGGTGCATCAGCCTGACGGTACTGGCGGTACAGACTGCCTTTCTTCAGATAACAGGCGGTCTGCCGGTGGCATTCTGGCTTTCATGCATGACGGTTGCTGTGGCTGTCATGTATGTATTCCTGCTGATGGGCGGAGGTCTGTCGCTTCTGGGGGCTGGTTACTGCTGTGCAAGGGCATTTCTTTTGGCGGAGTTTGCAGCCTCTTTGGAATGGCAGGTATTTGCGTTTTTACAGTCCATGGGATATGGGAGTCCGTGGATTCAGGTGATTTTAGTTATTGTTGTATATGGGGGCTGTTTCTGGACCGCGGTTGATCTGGAGCGCCCGGCCCTTTCAGATGACTATCTTAAGCAGCTGACCCTTCGCGAGGTTTTGGCGGCGGCCGGAATTGCAGCGGCAATTTTTGCATTCAGCAACTTGAGTTTCCTCTATAGCAATCTTCCCTTTACCAGCTCCCGTCCGGCAGATATTTTTTCCATCCGTACCCTGGTGGATTTTGGCGGGATCGCGGTTCTTTTTGCTTATCAAAGCAGAATCTGCGATTATATGGCGGAGCGCGAGCTGGCCGCTATGAATGCGGTACTTAAAAGCCAGTATGATCAATACAGGAATTATCAGGACAGCCTAGATCTGATGCATGTAAAATATCATGATTTGAAGCACCAGATTACAGCCCTGAGAATGGAGACAGATGAGGAAAAACGCAAAAAATGGCTGGATGCCATGGAAGAAGAGGTCAGCGCATTTGAGATGATTAATAAGACCGGAAACCAGGTGTTAGATACGATCCTGGCTGCGAAGCTGTTTCACTGCAGGAAGAACAGGATACAGGTTACATGCGTGGCAGACGGAAAGCTGCTGGATTTTATGCATGTGATGGATATCTGCTCTATTTTTGGAAATGCGCTGGATAATGCCATCGAACACGTGATTATGATACCGGAGGAGGAAAAGCGGCTGATTCATTTGTCTGTATCAGCGAAGAAGAATTTTGTATTTATCAAGATTGAGAACTACTGTGAGACAGAGATAAAAAAGAATGAACATAGTTTTATTACGACAACAAAAACTGACAAGCAGAATCATGGATTTGGCCTTCGAAGTATCTGTGCCGCGGCGGAGAAGTATGGCGGCAGCGTGAACTTTGATCAGATCCAGAACTGGTTTGAATTAATAATTTTGTTACCCAGAGGCTAATCTGCCTCTGGGTTATGCATTTTCAGGCCGCTGTTTTGGAGTCATCTGTATTTCGTGCCAAATCCATGCATTTTATGCCAAATCCCGCACAGCAGGAATCAGGATGCTATAATGTGGACACGAAATGAGTACTGATAAAAAAATGTACAAAGTAAAAAGTCCAGGAGGTATGAAAATGATTCGTGTTGAGATGGAAGATGTGATTGCGGTTCTTCAATTATGCAAACCCTACATAATTGGAATGATAATGGCAGTCATAATAGGAGTGGGGATTATGATTGCATGCCGTAAGATGTCAAAGAGCAGGCGCTTTTTTGTAAGGGGTAACGCGGTGGCTGCCATGCTTCTGGTAATCATCGTATGCGCTAATATGATCTGTTTTGGGCCTATGTCCACATTGATTGGATTGGCAACAGGCAACGGAACCATCAGCGACGCCACCAATGAGGAATCTGCTCAGGTGGCAGAGGATATCATGGAAGAGGGGATCGTGCTTTTGGAAAATGAGGGGATGCTTCCACTTTCCGGAACACAAAAACTGAACCTCTTTGGCTGGGAAGCAGTCAACCCGGCTTACGGCGGTGCCGGTTCAGGCGGTATCAATGATCTGTATGAAATTGTCAGCCTGGTTCAGGGACTTCAAAATGCCGGTTTTACCGTTAACCAGGAGCTGCTTGATTTTTATGGCAGCTATGGTGCGGACAAACCGGAGATGTCAATCCAGAAACAGAGCTGGACACTTCCGGAACCGCCGGTTTCTGCTTACCCGGAGGAACTGATCCAGGGCGCAAAGGAGTTTTCAGATGTGGCGGCCATTGTAATTTCCAGAAAAGCAGGAGAGGGACATAATGACATCCCCATGGATGTGAGCAAAGCCTCCTATGATAACAATTCGTCTGATTATGAGGATTTTCCGGCAGGAGAGCATTATCTTCAGCTGTCGAGGACGGAACGGGACATGGTGGAGATGGTCTGCGCTAATTTTGACGAGGTGGTTGTGATCTACAACGGCGCCAACCAATTTGAGCTGGGATTTGTGGAAGAGTACGATCCGATCAAGGCGGTGGTGTGGTGCCCCGGCACAGGCAATGTGGGATTTAACGCCCTTGGCAGGGTGCTTAACGGGGAGGTTAACCCTTCCGGGCGGACACCGGATACCTTTGTATATGATATGACAGCAGCTCCATGGTGGAACAATGGAGAAAAGACAGCTTACGAAAACCTTGCGGACCTGGCTGTGGAAGGCATGAACGCGGGAAAGCCACAGGTATTTGCCCCCTCCTTTACCAACTATGTGGAAGGAATCTATGTGGGTTACAAATTCTACGAGACAGCGGCAGATGAAGGAATCATTGATTATGATCAGACAGTTCAATATCCCTTTGGATATGGTCTTGGCTACACCACCTTCGATCAGAAGATGGGAGATCTCAAGGAACGCGACGGATACATAGAACTGGATGTGACGGTGACGAATACGGGGAATACGTCCGGCAAGGACGTAGTGGAACTTTATTTTAATCCTCCTTACTACAATGGCGGAATTGAAAAGGCAACGGCAAATCTCCTTCAGTTTGCAAAGACAGATCTGCTGCAGCCTGGGCAGTCCCAGACACTGACACTGGAATTTGAAGTGGAAGATATGGCGTCCTTTGATGATATAACGGAAAAAGCGTATGTGCTGGAAGCGGGAGACTATGTACTTTCCGTGAACAGCGATTCACACAGAATCCTGGACCAAAAGGTGTACCCGGTATCTTGGACAAAGGTTTATGACCAGGAAAACAAACGGGAGTCCGACCAGATTGCGGCAGCCAGTGTATTTGATGAAGCGGCAGGGGATGTGGTATATCTTTCCAGAGCTGACCAGTTTGCCAATCTAAAGAAAGCAATTGCTGCTCCACAAGATCTGGATCTGAAGGAGCCGTATCTGTCCGAATACCATCTGAACAATAATTTTGATAAGACCACCTATTTGAATGACAGCGATGTGATGCCTGTTACAGGGGCAAAGAATGGCATGAAACTGGCTGATCTGCGTGGCGCGGACTATGATGATCCCCGCTGGGAGACATTGCTGGACCAGCTGACCGTTGATGAGATGGCCGGTATGATTGCCATGTCGGGATATCAGACACCGGCCATTGATTCGGTGGGCAAGGCAGGTACACTGGATTTTGACGGACCGGCAGCTATTAATAACAATTTTACCGGTGTGGGATCCATCGGCTTCCCTATCGAGGTTGTAATTGCTTCCACATGGAATCAGGAGCTGGCCGGAGAATGGGGCGGTTGTATGGGGAAAATGAGCCAGGAGATGGGAGCCCATGGCTGGTACGCGCCGGGTATGAATACCCACAGGACCGCCTTTGGAGCACGGAATTATGAATACTTTTCAGAGGACGGAGTACTGGCCGGAAACATAGGCGCCAGTGCGGTGGCCGGAGCCATGAATCAGGGTGTCTATTCTTACATAAAACATTTTGCTTTATATGAAGGCAACGGGAAAATGGTCAGCGTATGGTCCAATGAGCAGGCAATCCGTGAAATTTACTTAAAACCCTTTGAGATTTCCGTGAAAAAGGGCGGAGCCAATGCGGTCATGGTGTCCTGGAGTTTTCTTGGGCACAAATGGACCGGTGAGAACAGCAGCTTACTGAATACGGTGCTCAGGGACGAATGGGGATTCAGAGGAATGGCGCTGACCGACTTCTTCCGCAACAACGGACATGGATTTATGAATGCGGATGCGGCGCTGGCTAACGGTGTGGATGCCATGCTGTCCACCTTTGACGGGCCGGAGAACAATGTGGCGGACCGCAGCCATCCGACTTCTGTGAAGCAGATGAGAAATGCCTGCAAAAATGTTATGTATACCGTGGTAAGCAGCTGGGCTTATGACGGCGGCGGGACCAGTGTGGGCATGGAGACCTGGAAAAAGGCGGCCATTGGTCTGGATGTGGTACTCGTGCTTGGACTGGCGGCTGTGGAAATCATAGTGATAAAAGGCTCTGGGAAACGGAAAGAAATGTAGTTCTGTATGGAAGGGGAAGCGGATGAAACGAAAAGAGATAGTTGAAAAAATGACGCTGGAAGAAAAAGCAGCGATTCTCAGTGGAAAGACCGTATGGCAGACCAGAGAAATCCCTCGTCTTGGCGTTCCGTCCCTCTTTTGTGCGGACGGGCCCCATGGAATCCGTAAACAGGCAGGGGCAGGTGATCACCTGGGACTGAACGCGTCCCTGCCCGCCACCTGTTTCCCCACGGCCGCAACCGTGGCCAACAGCTGGGATACAGAACTGGCGCGGGAAATTGGGAAAGCTTTGGGAGAAGAGGCGTCCGCCCAGGATGTACAGGTGCTCCTTGGACCAGGCCTGAATATAAAACGCAGCCCCTTATGCGGCAGGAATTTTGAATATTTTTCTGAAGATCCATATGTGGCCGGAAAGATGGCGGCCGCCTATATAAAGGGCATACAAAGCCAGGGAGTGGCAGCCTGTCCGAAACATTTTGCAGTGAACAGCCAGGAACTGCGCCGGATGGCGATGAATGCCGTGGTGGATGAGCGGACATTGCGGGAAATATACCTGACCGGTTTTGAGATTGCGGTGAAAGAAGGGGAAGCCGCCGCCATCATGTCAAGCTACAACGAGGTGAACGGTGAGTATGCCAATGAAAACAGGCATCTGCTTCAGGAGATTCTAAGAGAGGAATGGGGATTTGACGGAATCGTCATTACGGACTGGGGCGGCTCCAACGACCATATAAAGGCGGTCAAGGTAAACTCCAACCTGGAGATGCCGGCCCCGGGACTGGATTCGGCGCGGGAACTGATCCGGGCGGTTCAGGCGGGGACACTGTCCATGGAAGAACTGGACACCTGCGTGGATCATCTGGTTGACGCGGCGGTTACGCTGAAGCGGCAGGGAAATGAAAAAAGAATGTTTGATGAACAGGAGCATCATAATCTGGCAAGACGTGCGGCTGCCGAAAGCGCGGTCCTTTTGAAAAATGAGGGGGGGATTCTTCCGTTGCAGCCGGGAAGCCGGGTAGCAGTGATCGGCGATTTCGCAGTGGAACCAAGGTATCAGGGGGCAGGCTCTTCCATGGTAAATCCCACGCGGCTGGAGACAGTAAACAGTTTGATCAGAAAATACGATCTTCAGGTGCTGGGAATTCACCGGGGGTACTTAAGAAGCGGGGAGGAAAATGAGACGTTTCGAAAAGAGGCGCTGGACCTGGCCGAACAAGCGGATATCGTGCTGTTCTTCTTTGGACTGGATGAATTGAGCGAGTCCGAGGGCATGGACCGGAACCATATGCGGATTCCGCAGAATCAGATCAATCTGCTTGGAGCCTTGTCACGGGTCAATGTTAATGTGGTCGGCATAATCAGTGCAGGGGCTGCAATCGAAATGCCATGGCATACCTGCTGTAAGGCCATTTTACACGGATATCTGAACGGTCAGGCAGGAGCGGGAGCCATTCTGGATTTGCTGACAGGAAAAGCGAATCCCTCCGGCCGCTTAAGTGAGACGTACCCGCTCCGCCTGGAGGACACCCCGGCTTACCGGAATTTCCCGGGCAAGGAAAGAAATGCGGAATACAGGGAAGGGCTGTATGTGGGATACCGCTATTATGATTACAGCCTGAAGCAGGTATTATATCCCTTTGGCTTTGGCCTTTCCTACACTACATTTGAGTATTCGGACTTATGTGTGGACCGGGAGGGAGCCGCGTTTACGCTGCGCAACACCGGAAACCGCGATGGGGCGGAAGTGGCGCAATTATATATTGCGTTGCCGGAACCAAAGGTTTTCCGCCCTGAAAAGGAACTGAAAGGGTTTATAAAGGTGTTTCTGAAAGCAGGGGAAAGCAGGCGGATTCAGATTCCCTTTGATGACAAGACGTTCCGGTACTGGAATGTTAAGACAAACCGCTGGGAGATCGAAGGCGGTAATTATCAGATCGTGGTGGCGGCCAATGCAGCTGATCTGCGCCTGGTGGGGCGTCTGTCTGTGGAGGGAACCACTGTGGAATATCCTTATGACAGGACAGCGCTTGCGTCCTACTTTTCCAGGAGGGTATGGAACGTGTCGGATCAGGAGTTTGAAACGCTGCTGGGGCATCCGGTTCCAAACGGCAGATGGATGGGTGAGCTGGGGGTCAATGACGCTGTCTGCCAGATGTTCTATGCCAAAAGCGGACTGGCACGCTTTGTATATAAACGGATGACTGCCATAAAAAAGAAAAGTGAAGAAAAAGGAAAGCCGGACCTGAACATTTTATTTATATACAACATGCCCTTCCGTGCCATTGCAAAGATGACAAACGGAGCTGTCAGCATGGAGATGGTAAGAGGGATTGTAACAGCGGTAAACGGCCACTTTTTCCGTGGTATGAAGCAGCTGATTGGCGGGTATCTGAGAAACAGATGGGAAAACCGGCAGTATGAGACAAAACTGAACCGGGATGCTAAATGACGCGGTTTCTGGCCGGACAGATGGCGGGAATGAATGTTCAAACACATCCCAGGTGAGGGAGAGAAGATATGAGTGAAGGCAGAGTTAGAGAAACATGGACGAACAGACGGGGGGAAGGAAGGATGGGCAGATGGGGGGGACGATGGCGTTCGTTTGAACAGCGGCACCCCAGGCTTTCGAAATGGATTTACCAGATTGTGTGCTTTTTTGTTTTTAGTATGGGCGTAACCATATTCCAGTATCTTGTATTTATATTCATGCCAGGATGGCTAGGAACAGGAATGGCCGGACGGGATTTTATGTGGCCCAAAATACCAATGGAACTGTTCAGTGTGAAGTTTACCTGGAGCCTGCTGGGATATAATGTACTTCGGGATGCCACGGGGACGGTGATGATTGGCGGCGGGCTGGGATATTTCATCAGCTATGAGACCGGTTCGTTTCTTGCCCAGTGTATTAATTTCCCGCTTCAAAGGAATATCACCTTTAAAAGCAAAGGAAACCCGGTATTCCAGGCCTTCTGGTATCTGATTGCATGGGTTGTGATATCCCTGGTATGTAACGGGTTTAATAATCTGTGGATGCCGGTAGCCGCGGTGTATGTGACACCAGCAGTGTATAATGTAATAGTTGCAGTGATTACGGGCGGAGTGTCGATGGTGATATTCTTCTTTGTATTTAAAATAATTTTTCCGGATTGAAGAGAGCAGGTTAAGAAATATGATATTAAGCTGGCCCTGTGCCCGGACGATTTACTCTTTTACAAACTGGGGGAGATCTTCAACCGGATAAACCCGGTATGCAGTATTATGTTTGGCATCTATTCTGCCGCAGCAACACATTAAGGTACGGTAGTATAGATGCCACTTGTGGCTATTGGGGAAAATGGTGGAAACCACAAGATGTGGTGGTTTTGGAAGAGAAATTGAGTGGATTTGCGGCCTGGAGATGGGTGTTTTTCAGGGCGCGGGAAATAGATGCCTTGGCCCTGGGAGATGAAATAATCAATACTGATATTTTGTCATAAAGACAGTGAAGAAATGTTTACATTGAATTTTCGCAAAGAGTACGCGGAAGTTCTTAATCCTCGTTTAGAACTTGCAAATTATCTACGGCTCGGCGGTTTTCCTGCGGTGCATCTGCAAAAATATACGTCGGATGAAGTCTATACCATCGTTAAGGACATCTACAATTCTACGATTTTTACTGATATTGTAAGGCGTAATCAAATCCGTAAAGTGGATCAGCTGGAGCGTATTGTAAAGTTTGCCTTTGATAATGTTGGACGGACTTTCTCCGCCGTTCTATTTCCAAATATCTGAAAAGCAAAACCCGGGCTGTTGATAACGAAACGGTTTACAACTATCTTGGCAAGCTGGAAAACGCCTATATCCTTCACCGCTGTTCCCGTTTCGACGTACAGGGAAAAGAAATTTTAAAAACCCAGGAGAAATTCTACCTGGCCGACCCGGCGTTGCGTTACAGTGTATTGGGGTATTCGCCGGACAGCGTAATGAAGTCTTATATTTATTTGAGAATGCAGAGGCGGATGTCATTGTATTTGAGGATATGGACCGCTTTAACGCAAATAAAATTTTGAACGCCTCCGTGAAGTGAATAGTCTTGTTAATATTCAGCATCAAAAAGAAGAGAAATGGCCACTCCGGTTTTTCTATTTATTGCGTGACGATATTTTTATTTCTAAGGATAGAACTAAATTTTTTGATTATATCGTTCCTGTGGTACCTGTTGTTGACAGTTCCAACTCTTACGGCCAATTTATAGCTCATTTCAAGAGAAGTGGACTTTTTGAGAAATTTGAGGAAGCTTTTTGCAGGGGTTGTCTCTTTATATTGATGATATGCGCCTTTTAAAAAATATCTATAATGCGTTTGTGATTTACTACAACAGGCTCAATACAATAGAACTTGATTACAATAAAATGCCCGCCATTATTGCCTATAAAAATCTGTTCCCGAGAGATTTCAGTGATCTCCAGTTAAATCAAGGCTTTATATATACGCTCTTTAGCAAAAAAGACGAGTTCATTCAAGGGGAAATAATCGGGATACAAAAGAAAATCCAAGAAAAAGAGAATATAATTACATCTTCAAAAAGTGAACACCTTATTTCCATACGCGAATTGAATGCTGCATTTTCAGATAAGTATTTAAGAAATTATAATTGGGACCGCTATGAGGATGATGAATTAATAACAAGAGATAATATTATTGATATTTTTAGCATAACAAGTAAGAATGAAATTGGTCATGAGACTTCCTTTAATGAAATAAAGGGCAGCGAATATTTCGACCTTTTGAAGTATCTTATCCGAAATGGCTATATAGATGAAACTTATTCTGACTATATGACTTATTTCTATGAGAATAGTCTTAGCCGTATAGACAAGGCTTTTCTGTGTAGCATTACTCATAAAAAAACAAAAGATTATATATACAAGGATTAAGATGAGCGGTCCATCCCCACATGGGAGGGCTGCCTATTATGGGGAGAAGAGCCTGGGGCATCTGGATGGTGGAGCGGCGGTTGGACAACTGATTTTTGATGCTTTGAGTGAATAATGGGATAATCAGGGAAACATAGGTTAAAAAACAGGTGGGTTGCCGAAGCGGAAACAGGCTATGGCAGCTCATCTGTTTTTATGCTAAATATAAAATGAAAGCAGTAAATAACCTGTTATATGTTTAAGTATATACGATTATTAATCCATTCAGTTTCCAATCTGCTGATGGAAAGTAGAAATGAAGAAACCGGAAGATTTAATTGACTTTTAATTAAAAGCAATTAAAATGTAAGTAAGAGACAGAGGAGGTGAATATATGGCGAGTATGAGGGATGTTGCCAAGCTGGCCAACGTGGGGCTTGGTACGGTATCCAGGATGCTCAATGACAGCGGATATGTGTCGGAGGAGACCAGGAACAGGATTGAGGAGGCGATGAAAGCGTTGGACTATACGCCCAACGAGCTTGCAAGGAACCTGTACCATAAGAGGACCGGAATCATAGCAGTCCTTGTTCCCAATGTATCCAATCCGTTTTTTGCGGAATTCGTGGATCATGTGGAGGCTGAACTTTATAAGGCCGGCTTCAAGATGATGCTGTGTACAACGGAAAAGGAATTTAATGCGGAACTGGAGTATCTGGACATGCTGAACCGGCATATTGTGGACGGGGTGATTACGGGCGCCCATTCCCTGGCAGTGGAAGAATATAAGAAGATCCATAAGCCAATTGTTGCCCTGGACCGGTACCTGGGCGAGGATATTCCTGTGATTGCGGTGAATCATAAGGAAGGCGGAAGGCTTGCGGCAGAGACGCTGATTCAGAACGGATGCAGGCGCGTGCTTCATTTCCGGGGCAAGGTGACGGTGGAATCCCCCTATCATGACAGGCATTTTGAATTTGCCCGCATCATGGAGGAACATGGGATACAGACCATTGATTATGAACTGGGCAGGAACCGCCTGGATTCAGAGTATTATAAGAAAGCTGTAAAAGACGTATTCACAAGGGGAATCGACTTTGACGGCGTATTTGGCGTAGACAGGCCGGTGATTGAATGTATGAACGAGACAATCAGAAGACACCGCAGGGTTCCGGAGGATGTGAAGTTCGTGGCCTATGACGGCACATTCATTACCGAGATGGTGGAACCGCCGCTGACCGCCATTGTCCAGCCCATAAAAGAGCTTGCAAGGGAGTCCGTACGCCTTGTCTGCAATCTGGTCAATGGCAAGGTTTATAAGAATAAGCAGGTAAGCCTTCAAGTGGAGCTGCGTAAAGGAAAGTCAACGGTTTTATGATTGTAAGAAGTGCACAAAAGCGTTCGGTTATTTTCTGCCATATTGAATAAAATGATTCCTGACATAAAAAATAGTATTGACTTATACAGATCAGGGCGTATAATGTGTTTATAGATGGCGGCTGCCTTGTTTTTTTTCCACAAATATGGAACGGGTTCCACTTTTGGAAAGAAACAAGGCAAAAAATACAACCTATATGGAACGGGTTCCATATAGATGCGCCAGGAACATTTTTTATAATGCATTGTCAGGGCGCGCCTGACAGGCAGGACGCTTATGATTGAATCAGAAAAGAGGAGGAGAACAATGAAAAAGAATATTCTCAGTATCATGCTTGCAGCAGCAATGACAGGAACATTGTTGGCCGGATGCGGCTCTGGCAGCGGAGGGAGCGTGGCCGGAAAAGCGGATAAGGACAGCATTACGGTCCTGGTGGAAAGCGGTTCGCCCGCAGAGGCCCTTGCAAAGGAAACAGCGGCGGCATTTAAAGAGAAGACCGGATGCGAGGTCATCATTGACGCGGTGGCCTATACGGGAATGTATGACAAGCTTTCGACCGAAATCAAGGCCAGGCAGGCGGCCCATGACGTGGCCTGCATGGATGTGGTATGGCTGGCAGCCTTTGCAGATGCCATTGAGCCGGTAAATGGCGCGGATACAAGTGATTTCCTCCCCACCTTGCAGGAGAGCGGGACCATTGACGGCAATCTTCTCGGATATCCCATGTGGGTCAATGCAAAGGTGCTGATTTACAGAAAGGACCTTATCCCAAAAGAGAAAGTCCCGGCCACGTGGGAAGAGTACCGGAGCCTTGCAGAAGAACTGAAGACCGACGACATGAGCGGCACCACTGTTTTCGGCAGCGGATCCGACGCCGTATGCTCATTCCTGGATTTTGCCTGCCAGGCAGGCGCACAGGGGCTTGTGTTTGATAAAGACGGCAATGTAAACATTACGGACCAGGCCTATGTGGATGCGCTGGATTTTATGGTGGAAAATGCAAAAGCGGATTACACGCCTGCAGATTCCCTGGCCACAGCTGCCACAGAGTCCCAGGAACTTTTTACAAACGGGAAAACGGCAATGCAGCTGAACTGGAGCCATCAGTATCCTGCGGCAGTGGCTGTCCTTGGAGCGGACAAGGTTGGCTGCGCCCCAATGATTGGAGGAAGCGCGGGCATCGGAGCCACCACAGGTCCCTGGTACCAATGTGTGATGAAGAATTCTGAAAATAAAGAGATGGCTGAAAAATATGTAAAGTTCATGTATGACCACAACGGGGATTATATGGACCTTACCCTGAAGATTGCAGGCAGGACCTCTGTATACGAGGCAGCAGGTAAAGTGGCGGGGAATGAGCATACCACAGCGGTCCTTGAGACATTAAGCGCCCCGCAGTCTCAGGCAAGGCCCATGGTAACCACATGGTCACAGATTGAAGAGGTTCTTATCGGGGTAGTGGAATCCAGCTTAGGCGGGGCGGATGTAAACGCCACATTGGAAGCAGCTAAGGCTGAGATTGAATCAATTGGCAGATAGTCTCATAAAAAGGTGGTAAGTGGGAATGAGGTTGATTTCAAGAAAAACATTATTATTATTTTTTCTGCCGGGCGCTGTGTTTATGGGCGCGTTCCTTATCTATCCAATCATTACAATGGTAATTGACAGTTTCTATGAAATTGGGATAACAGGCAGCAAACGGTTCATTGGTCCGGACAATTATATCCGCGCATTTACCGCCGGAGGCTTTTTAAAACAGTTGATGAATACCCTGATTTATATCACGGTTGCAGTAGGTGTTGAGACAGTGGCCGGTCTGCTGTTTGCCCTGTTTTTTGAACTGGATTACAGAGGAAGCAAGATCATCCGTTCATTCATGATGGCCCCCCTTATGATAGCTCCGCTGGTAGCCGGCCTTACCTGGAAACTGATGATGAGTTCCAGCTTTGGGATTGTCAATGAACTGCTGACCCGGGTTGGGATATTAGAAAGCCCCAGCGGCATCCTTTGGCTTGCAGATGAAAAATGGTCGCTGCTGGCCTGCTGCATTGCGGATATCTGGCTCACCACGCCCTTTATGATGCTGATGATACTGGCCGGGCTGCAGGGACTGGACACCAGCATGCTGGAAGCTGCCAGAATAGATGGGGCGGGCCTGCTCCAGCAGGTATTTTCCATCAAGCTCCCGGTCATCAAACCGGTTTTGCTGACTGCCCTGTCCGTAAGGATCATTGATGCAGCCAGGACCTTTGACATCATCTGGGCAATGACCGAAGGCGGCCCTAACCGTTCATCGGAAACCATCAGCATCATCATCTATAAGACGCTGACACGGTATAACGACACCGGGTATGCAAGCGCCATGGCAGTGGTATTTATTGCGGTATTGGTACTATTTACCCTGGTTTTCATGCAGAGCTTGTGGAACCCCAAAAAACAGGACCGGTAGGCGTCAGGAGGCGATGATGGTGATAAAAAAAGGAGAAATATGGAAAAGCCTGGGAATCGGTTTATCGGTAATCCTTACGGTCTGCTGGCTTTTCCCATACATATATGTGATTTGTTGTTCGTTTAAACCAGGTGCGGAAGTGATTGCGGTCCCGCCAAGCTTTTTCCCAAAGGTATTTTCCGTTGAAAGCTTTTTAAACCTCCTGGAGAGGATGGACGCGTTAAAGTACCTGCTCAACAGTTTAAGCGTATCCCTGGCAAGCACAATCATTGCGCTGCTTTTGGGGTCCCTTGCGGCGTATGCGATTCAGCGTTCCGGCGCAAAGCTGTCGGTCATACTGGTTGTCCTGGTCCTGTGTCTGAAAATGATTCCCACTTCCAGTATCGTGGTGCCGATTTATGAACTGATCTGTAATCTGGGCTTATATGACACAAGGATTGCTTTGGTCATTGTGTACGCGGCCATTAACATGCCCTTTGTCATGTGGACCATGTTAAGCTTTTACGAGGGAATCCCCACCACCCTTGATGAAGCAGCGTTTGTGGACGGCGCAAGCAGCCTGCAGACATTCAGTAAGGTGATACTGCCCATCTGCAGACCGGGACTGGCCACTGCGTTTATATTTACCTTGTTCCTGGCGTGGAATGATTTCCTGATTGCCCTGCTGCTGACCAGCACAAATGCAAAGACATTCACAGTGGGCCTGGCAGGATTCCTGTCAGCCTACAACCTGGATCTGGGACCCATGTGCGCGGGCGCGTTTTTATTTAGCTTCCCGGTAATGGTCATCTCCCTGGCAGCCCAGAAGTATATTGTGCAGGGAATGACGGCCGGGGCCGTAAAAGGCTGAAAATAATGGAGGAATCTTATGTCAAATGAATTAATGCAGCAGAAGATTGAGAAGGCCCAGCGCTGGATAGACTGCAGGAAACAGGTTGTTAAGGATGGGAATATGCGCCAGCATTATCACTTCATGGCGCAGGCCGGATGGATCAATGACCCCAACGGACTGATTTATTTTAAAGGAAAATACCACTTTTTCTATCAATGCAATCCATATGAGGGATTCTGGGGCAGCATATATTGGGGACATGCTGTCAGCGATGATATGCTTCACTGGGAGTACCTTCCCTTAGCCCTGGCGCCCAGCGAAGTTTATGATGAACATCCAAGGGGCGGATGTTTTTCAGGCAGCGCCATTGAACACGACGGAAGGCTGTTCCTGATGTATACGGCAGCCGCCAATGAGGGCAGGGGAGTTGAGCAGACACAGTGCATTGCATACAGTAAGGATGGCATCCATTTTGAGAAATACCATGGAAATCCGGTGCTGACCGCGCCGGAAGGGATTGAGGCCAACCAATTCCGGGACCCTAAGGTTTGGAAACACGAGGATACTTACTACATGGTATGCGGCGCCAGCCGTGATGGGAAAGGCCAGGCCCTGCTTTACCAATCAAAGGATATGCTCCACTGGACATTTTTCAATGTGCTGGCTGAGAGCCGCGGGGAGTGGGGGTATATGTGGGAATGCCCGGACTTTTATCCCATGGGGGACAAATACGTACTGATGTTCTCGCCAATGGGTTCAGGGGACCATACCTCGGTGTACCTGGCGGGTGATTTTGATTATGGGACAGGTACGTTCAGCCATTATATCAGCGGCGAGATTGACTGGGGATTTGATTATTACGCGCCGCAGTCCTTCCTGGCCCCGGATGGAAGGCGGATCATTGTTGCCTGGGCCAATGAATGGGAATGGATGCCCTTATGGAAGGACTGGGGACCAACCTATAAGGAAGGCTGGTGCGGCTTTTTCAATCTTCCAAGGGAAGTCAGGATGCTGGAGGACGGGACGCTTAAGTTCCTGCCGGCCGCGGAGACTGAATCCTTAAGACAGGATCCGCAGTACCGGGATGTGCTTGTGGTTACGGATGCAGGGCAGGAACTGAAGGCCGGGGACGGGGTTGCCTTTGAACTGAAGATGAAGGTGGATTTGGAGGAAACAGACGCGGATACACTGGAATTAATCCTGCGCAGCGGCAGCGGGAAAAGGACGTTGTGCCGGTTTGATCTGGCGCATGGACAGATGTCCGTGGACCGGAATGCCTCGGACGGATGGAGCAGGGGCGTTTCCAGAAGCACATTGTTCCTGAAAGGAAAACGGGAACTGGATATCCATATTTTCTCAGACCAGAGTTCCCTTGAGATATTTTCCAATGGATATCAGAACAACCATTCCAACAATGTATTTGCTGGAAATGACCAGAACCGGATATTCATCCGGGCGCAGGGCGGCAGGGCTGTTATCCGGGAGTATGAGTCCTATGGACTGGAGGAATGTTTCAGGTAAACGCATCTGCATGCAATCAGAATGAGTGTTAAGAACATGGAGGAAACAGTATGGCTGATAATAATTATTATGACGTGACGCAGTGGCCGGAGGGCAATCCATATAAGGATGTGGGGCAGGTAATCAACAGTATCATCGGGGATATCAAAAGCAGGCAGGGGGATCCTGACCTTGACCAGGGCGGGAAACCGGGAGCGGTGATTTACATACCGCCGGGGGATTATCATCTTACAACCCAGGTGGTGATAGATATCAGTTATCTGAAGATTGCCGGTTCCGGACATGGATTCACATCTTCAAGCATACGTTTCAATACCCCGGAACGCGAGTGGGCGGATTGGCATGAATTATGGCCTGGTGGCAGCCGCATCCTTGTGGATATTACCCCAAAGGAAGAGGCCGGGGAAGCGGCCGGGGCAGCATTTTATGTCAGGCGGAGCGGGAATCCCCGGATCAGCTCGGTGGAGTTTGCTGATTTTTGTATTGACGGTCTGCATTTTACAGAGGACGGTTCAGGCAACGGGGACCCGGAAAACACATATATCAATGGAAAGACCGGGATCTATATTGCAGGCGCCCAGGACTCCTTCCGGATTACAGGCATGGGACTTGTGTATTTGGAGCACGGAATCATCAGCTATCAGGCGGATGCGCTGACCATCCATGATAATTTCATTGCAGAATGCAAAAGCTGCATCGAACTGCGGGGGTCGGGACAGGCGTCCAAAATAACGGATAACCTGATAGGGGCCGGATATAACGGATATTCCATATACGCCCGGAACTTTGGCGGGCTTTTGGTCACGGCCAACAATATCTTTCCACGGGGCGCCAGCAGCATCCATTTTGAGGGCGTCATGCGTTCCAGTGTCACGGGCAACCGGTTCCACTCCTTTTATCCCGGAATGCTGGTATTTCAGGATAACTGTTCGGAAAACCTGGTATCCTCCAACCACTTTTTACGGGACCATGAACCGTGGCCTCCCATGCAGGCCTATGACAATGGTCTGGATGACCTGTACGGTCTTTTGTATATCAGCGGCAATCATAACTCCATTATTGCCAACCATATTTCAGAGTCCATAGCTGCCCGGTATATTAAGCCCTCCGGCGCGGTACCTGTCATCATACATGTTGCGGCCGGCCAGGGGAACTATATTTCAAGCAACCATATTGTGGCCTCCACCGAAGCGCCGGGGAGGATGGCCCAGGAAGCATCAGGGACGCAGGCCGGGGATTTGGATTCCTGTTTCTCTGCACAAGTGGGGGCGCTGCTGACAGCCCGTGAATTGCAGGAACTTAAGGTGACAGCCGTACTGGTGGAACGGGAAGCGGTGCATAATACGGTCCTCGATTCAGGGTATGACGGACAGGTTGTGATGGACAGGACGGTCAATGGGTTCAGGGCCACGCCTGGGCCAAAATGGGCATGAGGATCCTAAAAATAGATAAAGGATGCCCCAGGGAACATGGCCGGGACAAGGGGGGACACCAAAATGACAGAAAAAAAATATGACGTGACAGCGCTGGGAGAGCTGCTGATTGATTTTACTGAAAACGGATCCAGCAGCCAAGGCAATGTCCTGATGGAAGCCAACCCCGGCGGCGCGCCCTGCAATGTGCTGGCCATGCTGGCAAAGCTGGGCAGACAGACAGCATTTATCGGTAAAGTGGGACAGGACCGGTTTGGCAGGCTGCTGCGTGAGGTTATTGAGTCCGTGGGGATTGATGCCGGGGGACTGATATCAGATAAGGAGGTGCATACCACACTGGCGTTTGTGCACACCTATCCGGACGGGGACAGGGACTTTTCCTTTTACCGCAGCCCGGGAGCGGATATGATGCTGAGGAAGGAAGAAGTTGCCTGTGACAAAATCCGGGAATCCAGGATATTCCATTTCGGCTCTCTGTCCTTTACCCACCCGGGGGTCAGGGAGGCTTCCATATATGCAATCCGATGTGCAAAGGAGGCAGGGGCATGGATTTCATTTGACCCCAATCTCAGGAAACCTTTGTGGAACGATTTAGCGGATGCGAAGAAGGCCATTGAATATGGGATGGGGTGCTGTGATATCCTGAAAATATCGGATAATGAACTGATGTTCATGACCGGTGAAACGGATTATGATAAAGGGGCCTTATTCCTGCAGGATAAATATAAGATTCCGCTCCTATGTGTAACCCTTGGAAAAGAGGGGAGCAGGGCTTATTATAAAGGCATGAAGGTTACTGGGAAACCATTTCTGCAGGAAAATACAATCGAGACAACCGGCGCCGGGGATACATTTACCGGATGTATGCTGAATACGGTTCTGGAGAAGGGGCTTTATTGTCTCACAAAGGAAGATATCCGCCAGATGCTTTTATTTGCCAATGGGGGAGCATCCCTGATTACAACCAGGCGCGGCGCGTTAAAGGTGATGCCGGGGAAGGAAGAGATAGAGGACCTTTTGGGGTATACAAAGGAATAATCAGCAAAATACAGAAATCCTTATATGTCAGAAGAGCTGGCAGCGGAATACGGATTCCACAGGGGCAGCCGCAAAATGTAAAATCTCAGTAGGACATGGTTTCTGGCTTACAGGCCAGTGCCAACATCTTGTATGAGAAATCCATTTTGCGGCAGCTCCTGTTTTATTACCCGGTTTTTCGCACATAGGAGGCCTGGGGAGAACTTTGGTGATGTAGGATGAAGTTTGGATGTAATTAAAATTGAAGATGGTATCGTTGCAGACAGTATAACCGTTATGGTTATACTGTTTTGCTGTAATTGGAGCGGATTAAATTCATATTGGATATGATTTGGAAGGCAAAATGTAAATGATTTTATTGCCAATGGGGGAGCATCCCTTCTGGGGGCTTTTGATTTACTGATAAGCGCTTTGTCATCCTGCCTGAATATATACGGGAAATGCATCCGGCAGCTAGGGGGTCATGGACCAGGCCGTTGCCATGGTAATATCCGTATACTGCTCCTTCATCCGTTCCACTGCAGTAAATCATAATGTTGCAATGGAATAGATGCAATACGTTGTCTTATAAATCAGTATCTATAGTACACCGCCAACTTTGTTGGCTCTATATTTTAAAAATGTAGCAAAATCACGCGGTAACAGATATATTTATATTTATGAAACGGTGGAGTATAATATGATAGGAAGATTTTTAAGAAGACTCTGCGTATTATTCGTCAGGATGCGTTTGAGGGGGGACAACAATTGATATATGGTTATTTAAGGCAGCCTTGTAAAGAGCGTTTCTTTACGAGGCTCTTTTTTTGCAGGGGGGTCATTGCTTTGGAATATTGAGAATCCTTTTTCCATAAAACGCGGTGGATATTCTGTATGCTTGGTTATGATTGAAAATAGTGATGATTCTAAATAGTCAGACAATATAAAACATTCAGCATAGTATGGAAATATCCTAAATCAGGGAAACTAAGTAAGGAATAATCAATTATCTTTGACAGGAATATCAATCAGGCATGTAAAGGACAATGGAGGCGTTTATGACAGAAACATGTATCAATCAATTTAGAAACTACCTGAGAAGTGAAGAGAAAGCCGAAGCAACAATCAGTAAATACCTGCACGATGTAAGAGAAATGCTGGTTTTCATTGAAAAGATGGATTTAAACAAAGATTCCCTTATAGAATACCGGAAGTATCTGACCTGCCGATACAAGCCGCAGACCGTAAACGGAAAGCTTTCAGCAATCAATGCCTTTTTACGATTCAAGGATTTACTGGAATTTAAGGTCAAATTCCTAAAAGTGCAGAAACGGGTGTATATAGACGAAAAACGGGAGCTTACGGAACAGGATTTCAAAAGACTTCTTGAAACAGCTGATAGAAATGGAAATAAGCAGCTGTACTATCTGATGATGGTCTTATATGGTACGGGGATACGGATCAGTGAACTCCCATTTGTCACGGTCGAGGCCATTGAGGCGGGAAGGGCGGAAATATCCATGAAAGGAAAATACAGGATTATCATTTTTCCTAAAAACCTGGTCCTTTCATTAAAGGAATATATTAAAATTTTGAATATAAAACAGGGCTGTATCTTCCGGACAAGAAGCGGGAGAAACCTGGACAGGAGCAATATATGCCATTCCATGAAGAATCTGTGCAGGGATGCGCGGGTTGAACCGTCAAAAGTATTTCCACATAATTTCAGGCATCTTTTTGCAAAATGTTTTTATTCCATTGAAAAGAACCTGTCCCATCTTGCGGATATCCTTGGACATTCCTCGATTGAAACCACCAGGATTTATGTGGCGGGAAGTATAAAACAGTATGAAAAAATCATGGATAAGATGAGGATTCAAATTGATAAACAAAAACCACAGAATAACTATTCTGTGGTGCCCCCAATCAAGGAAAGACCACAGAATAACTATTCTGTGGTACCTAACAGCTACACTGTCTAACGAAATCTAGTGTTGTTTGTATTTTATACCAAAATGTTAATAACGTCAATATACATATAGCTATTTTTTCTACACTACAATAAGGCCGGGAGCAAAATAATGTTTAACCGGCCTTTTTGGCATGGATGCAATTTTGTTGTTTGTATCAAAATCTGAAACAATATATAAACACTATGAAATTTATAACTAAAATCATAAGGACTATACCACAGAATAGTTATTCTGTGGTATGCATAAATATTAACAATAGAAAATGGCAGCTGAAACTGAAAAAGGGGCAGTGGTTTGTACGGTTCATAAGCAGGTGGAAGAGGTGTTGATGGATACAAAGGTTTCTGACAATGGCTGGATTGATATACATGCACATATATTACCAGGGGTGGATGACGGAGCCCATGATTGGGACGAGGCCGTTGCATTATTAAAACTGGCGTATGGGCAGGGCATCCGGCACATCATAGCGACTCCGCACTTTACAGGAAATCAGGACCTGGGGCTGCTTATGGAGTTATGCACATGTCTGGATAATCAGGCGAAGGCCATAGCGGACGGTTTTGGCGTCAGCCTTGGACAGGAAATCATGTATTTTGAAAACCTGGTTGATTACCTAAATCAGGGAAAGGCCCTTACACTGGCAGGCAGCAGATACGTGCTGGTGGAGTTTGGGCCATCGGATAGCCTGGGCAGGATAAAGAGGGCTGTGCGCCAGCTGGTCCAGGCATCCTATTTTCCGGTGATTGCACATGTGGAGCGTTATAAATGCCTTTTTGAACAGGAGCGGCCGGAAGAACTGGTTGAATACGGGGCATACCTTCAGATGAACGCCCGCAGCCTGAATGGGGGATGGATGGATAAAAAGGCCCGCTGGTGCAGGAAAAACCTGAAAAAAGGAACAATCCATTTTATTGCCACGGATATGCATGATCCATCGGACCGTACCCCGGATATCCAAACAGCGGTTTCGTGGATGGAACACAATATGGGGGTTAGGACATCTGTCACTATAACCAGGACAAACCCAGGGTACATCCTGCAGGACAGAATGTTATAGCAAAAGAAAAAGTATGGAAAAGGTAACTGTAATGGAAAACAAAATGTATGAAGACAGAAATGAAGACGCAATCGAGATTGACGTATTGGAGCTGCTGTTTGCTTTAAGGAAAAAACTGTGGATGATCATTCTGGCAGCAGTGATAGGGTGCCTCGGGGCAGGTATATACAGCAAAGTGATTTTAAGTCCGGTTTATACGTCCACTTCCATGGTGTATGTATTATCAAAGGAGACAACACTCACCTCCCTGGCCGACCTGCAGATAGGAAGCCAGCTGACAAAGGATTACAGTGTAATGATTACCAGCAGGCCGGTTCTGGAGGAGGTAATCGAAAAACAGAAACTGAGTTTATCCTATAACCAGTTAAAACGTATGATCCGCATCTCAAATCCTGCCGATACCAGAATACTTAACATGTCTGTGTCAGATACTGATCCGGTCAGGGCAAAAGCCATTGTGGATGCAGTAGCAAAGGCATCCTCAGATTATATTGGGGATATCATGGAAATGATACCGCCTAAAATCATTGAAAATGGTGTCGTGCCTGACAACCCCACCTCTCCTAATATAAAGAAGAACGCTGCTTTGGGAGGACTTGCTTTATCCGTGGCGGCATGCGGTTTTATTACACTTCAGGTCATCATGAATGACACCATCCGTTCAGAGGAAGATGTTTCACGTTATCTTGGCATCAGTGTATTGGCCGTGATTCCGGAAAACAACGGGGAGGAAAAGGATAACCCGGACAAGGGCAGTGAAGGAAAGAAAAGCAGAAAAAAGCGGAAAACCCAGGCAAAAAGGGCTGAGAGGAGAAAGTAAGACGTGGAACAAATTTTAAATCTGCAGAATACAGGTGAGAAGGACTATCATTTTGAGGAGTCCGTCAAGACGCTCAGGACCAATTTACAGTTTTGTGGAAGCAGCCTGAAAACAATCATGTTCACAAGCTCATTGCCCAATGAAGGCAAAAGTGAAATCGCTTTCTCTGTTGGGGCGTCCTTTGGGAGCATAGGGAAAAAGGTTTTGCTGATTGACGCGGACATCCGCAAATCCGTATTCGTCAAAAGATATGAAATTAAAGGCAGCCCCAGCGGTCTGTCCCAGTATCTCAGCGGACAGAAAACCATGGAGGAAATCTGTTATGCCACCGATATAGAAAATTTCAGCATGATCCTGGCCGGCCCGTATTCCCCCAATCCGGCAGAACTTCTGGAAGATCAGTTATTTAAGGAACTATTAGAAAAAGCAAAGGAAAAATATGACTATATCATCATAGATACGCCGCCCATGGCAAATCTTATTGACGGGGCCATTATTGCCGGCCAATGTGATGGGGCGGTAATTGTAATTGAAAGCGGTACAATCAGTCGCCATTTGGTCCAGAAAGTAAAGGTACAGCTGGAAAAGAGCGGATGCCGCATCCTGGGCGCGGTCCTTAACCGGGTGGGTGCGGATTACGATAATGGATATTACAAAAAATACTATGGAAAATATTACGGGAAATACGGGGGGGGGCGAAAAATAGACTATGGACCGCTATAGATAAAGGGCAATATGAGACGGAGAAAAAACATTCGGATCCAAAACCGTAAAAAATGGATGGCTGCAGTCATTGCAGGGGCATCGGTCCTTACTGCATTTTTTCTATACCGGACCGGTCAGCTGTATTTAGAAAAAAGAGCATTGGCAGAGGAGGTCCTGCAATGGCATCAGGATGCGGACGGGAACAGGGAACAAAGCGCAGTAGACAGGATTGAGTATCAGGGAAAGATTTACCGCCGTAATACGTATGTCAAAGCCATCCTGTGCATGGGAATCGACCGGCCTGGAAGCCTTAAGGAAACCATGGTCGCCGGGTCCGGAGGCCAGGCAGATGCAATCTTCCTTGTTGCGCAGGATGTGGCCAGGGATAAGGTTGAAATCCTAATGATACCAAGGGATACCATGACAGAAATAACCCTGACTGATTTAAGCGGCAATGTGCTGGGCAGGGATATCCAGCATCTTGCATTAGGTTATGCCTATGGAGACGGAAGGGATAAAAGCTGCCAATATATGAAAGAGGCGGCGAGTAATCTGTTGGGAGGTCTGGCTATTGACGGATACATGGCAATCAGCATGTCTGCCCTGCCAATCATTAATGATGGGGTGGGAGGCGTTACCGTGACCGTGAAGGAACAGGGGATGGAACGGGCGGATCCTGCATTCATTTACGGACAGATGGTCACGCTTAAAGGACGGCAGGCAGAGGAATATATCCGCTACAGGGACACCGGCCAGGCGCAGAGCGCACTGGGGCGTGCGGAACGCCAGAAATCATATATAGAAGGGCTGCTTCAGGCAGCAAAGATAAAATCAGGAAAAGATGACAGCTTCGTGTCCGGCCTTTTGAAGGAAATGGAACCCTACATGGTGACTGACATGACAAAAGACAGATATTTGGACATGGCCTTAGCCTTCCTGGGAGGAAACCAGGATTTGGGGGAGTCAGACATGATGACACTTCCGGGAAAGGCAGTGGAGACACCTATTTACGATGAATACCATCCTGATAAATCTCAGATCAGGCCTATTATCCTGGATATGTTTTACCGGGAGGAAACGGCTGATACGGATATAGGAAAATAGGTATGATAATGAATACTTATAATAAATGTTTAATTTAATTCATGAAAGGAAGGGTAAAGATTATGAGAAAAAGGATTGCAACAATTGCGTTAGTAGCTGCGCTTGCAGCGTCACAGGCAGTGATTTCCTATGCTGCCAACAGTCCTGGCACGGGCCCGGTCATTGGTGGAGGGGATAGTGATTATGACATTGGGGAGAGGGTAGACAGGGTGTTAGGCAAAGGCAGTTCCGCAACAAGTCCCACAGCAACCAGTTCTGGCCAGGGAACCAACGCGGTTGGCATTGGCGTGGGCCAGACAGTTGGGGAATCAACGGTCACTACCAACGACAGGGGACAGGCTGTTGTGGGAAATACCGCACTTGAATTTGTACAGGGAAACAGCGGGGCCGTATCGGGACTTCCTGAAAACGTAGTAAATGCCATCAACGGCATTAACAGCGGGCAGCCGCTGAACCAGGTCATTTCTGACGTTGATTTAACCGGATATAATGCGTTGGTAGGCACCCATGCAATTGTGACCAAAGATGCGGTAACAAATACGGAAAAAACAGGTCCGGTGGAAGTCCCGCTGTATGTTCCGAATCTCGTTGATGGATTGGGGGAAGTACAGGTACTCTTTTACAATAACCTGACCGGTACCTGGACCGTGATACAGCCAAGCAGGGTGGACGCAGCTTCCAAGACGATTTGGTTTAATATTCCTAACTCAGGTACGCTTTCTGTAATCTACAAACGATAAAGCCCTGAATTACGGTACAAAGGGGAATGTGAAAGTGATAGGTAAAAACAAACTTGTATTAGAAAAATACCTGCCCCGCAGTAAAAAGGTGAGGATGAGGATACTTTGGGGTTATGATATGGCCATGGTATGGATTTGCGCGTGCCTGGCCCTGGGATTAAGATTTGACCTTAGTCTTTCCTCTGTCCCCATTGAGTATGCCAGGGAAGTATGGAAGTACGGACTTTTGCAGATGGCCGTGGTGTCCCTTGTTTTTTATGCGGGGCACCTTTATGCCATCATGTGGGGAGTCTCAGGTGTCCGGGAAATGATGCAGGTCCTGCTGGCTTGCCTGGTTGCTGCATTGGCACAATCCGTAGGCATTTTATTATTTGATGCGCGTATGCCAAGGAGTTATTATGTGCTGTGGTTTGTGCTGATGGCCGGGTCAGCCATGATTGGCCGGGTCAGCTTCCAGGTACTTCAGAAGATTACGGACAGGATAAACCGCTTCCTTGAGAAAAGCATTCCGCCCCGGGTGATGATAATCGGCGCGGGAAAAGCAGGAACACTTATACTTAAGGAAATGAAAGCCAGTGAAAAGGTCCATGGATATCCAGTCTGCATGATAGACGATGACAAAGACAAACAGGGGCGGGTTATTGATGGCGTATCCATTATGGGCAGCCGGAAGGATATAGCTAGACTTGTAAGGGAGAAGGAGATTGATGAGATTTATGTGGCCATCCCTACTGCTCCTCCCGAGGATATAAAGGATATTTTGAAAATCTGCCAGGGAACAGGGTGCCAGGTCAAGATACTTCCCGGTGTGTACCAGCTTATGAATGGCGAGGTCACGATTTCAAGACTCCGGAAAGTGGAGATAGAAGATTTACTGGGAAGGGAACAGGTAAATGTAAATCTGGATGAAATCATGGGTTATGTCAAGGGAAAAGTGGTTCTGGTCACTGGCGGAGGCGGCTCCATTGGCAGTGAACTGTGCAGGCAGCTGGCAGGCCATAAGGTAAAGCAGCTTATCATATTTGATATATATGAGAATAATGCTTATGAAATCCAGCAGGAATTAAAACGGAAGTATCCGGATTTAGATATGGTGGTGCTGATTGGCTCCGTGCGCAATACGAACCGTCTTGATTATCTTTTCCGTACATACAGACCTGATATTGTGTATCACGCAGCGGCTCATAAGCATGTGCCTTTAATGGAGGACAGTCCCAAAGAAGCCATAAAAAATAATGTCTTAGTCACGTATAAACCAGCCAGGGCCGCCATTAAATACAAGGCGCAGCGTTTCATACTCATCTCAACAGACAAAGCAGTGAATCCAACGAATATCATGGGAGCAAGTAAGCGCCTCTGTGAGATGGTGGTTCAGATGAGCAATCAGAAGAGCAGTACGGAATTTGTGGCGGTCCGCTTTGGCAATGTGTTAGGAAGCAATGGAAGTGTAATCCCGCTATTTAAGCAACAGATTGAAAGCGGCGGCCCGGTGACAGTGACGCACAAGGATATCATACGTTATTTTATGACAATTCCGGAAGCGGTAAGTCTTGTAATCCAGGCCGGTGCCTATGCAAAGGGCGGAGAAATCTTTGTACTGAACATGGGGAATCCGGTCAGGATTCTGGATATGGCTGAGAACCTGATCCGTTTATCCGGTTATGAGCCATACAAAGATATAGATATCTGCTTTACCGGATTGCGTCCAGGAGAAAAACTGTATGAAGAACTCCTCATGGATGAAGAAGGATTGCAAAAGACGGTCAATGACAGGATATTCATTGGAAAACCCATTGATATGGATTATGACCGGTTTGAGAGGGCGTTACAACGTCTGGGGGAGGCGGCCCTTAGTGAAACCGCTAATATGAGGCTGCTGGTACATGAACTGGTACCTGAATACCATTATAAGAATATGGATTCAGACATTGCAGCCGCAGAGGCGGCGGTCAGCCAGGCCACTGGTGTGACACCTGTGAATCCGGAGCGGTTTGCACTGCATAAGAAGATAGCAATGTATAATCTGGGAGTGAAGTAAGGAAAAAGGGTATGAAAGCAGAATTGTCGCTTTGCCGCATTCTGGGGTCATACCTGTTATATTGTTGAATTTTATCTGTGGAGAGAACTACTATATACCTTAGAGTGGATTAAGGTGTAAGGGATATCCATGGAATGGCGAAGCATGCTCTTTTAAAACCATGCTGCCTGATTCGGATTGCGGTATCATTACAGAAAAGAATTTTTAAATAAATCCTGGAACAGATTTGGAGGGACGGGGATGGAAAGCTGGTATGCAGTACAGGTGAGGACCGGAAGGGAAGAAGCAGTACTGCAGTTAAGTAAAAAGATGATAGATGAATCTGTTTTGAAGGAGTGTTTCATTCCATACTACGAACGTATGAAGCGCTTTCAAGGGGAATGGCATAAGGAACAATATATTTTATTTCCGGGATATATCTTTCTTGTTACAGAACAGGTGGATGTACTGTTCTGGGAATTGAAAAAAGTACCGGGATTAACAAGAATTCTTGGAGATGGAATGGAATTTGTTCCTATAAAAGAGGACGAAAAGGTGTTTTTGCAGAAGATGGGAGGCAGCTCCCATTTGGCAGAAATGTCCAAGGGGATTATAGAAGGTGACAAGGTTATCATAACGTCAGGTCCCTTGTCAAAATTTAAAGGTGAGATTACATATATTGACAGACATAAGCGGCTGGCAGTGATTCGGATTGAGATGTTTGGCAGATGGATGGATGTGAAGATAGGGTTGGAGATTGTGCATAGGGAATAGTTAGAAATACCATATCTATTAAGAACTGGAGAGGAAAATGAAATGGATACAAAGAAGGGTTATGAAAAGTTTGCAAACAAGGTTTGGCTTAGTTCACCGACCATGCACGGTCTGGAATTAAAATATATGATGGAAGCCTATGAGTCCAACTGGATGTCTACAGTAGGAGCCAACATTAATGAGGTGGAACGCCTTACCTGCGAGAAGATAGGATGTAAGTATTCTGTAGCTCTTTCTGCCGGAACAGCGGCATTACATATGGCGGTGAAGCTTGCAGGAGTCAAATCCGGGGATAAGGTTTTTTGTTCCGACCTAACCTTTGGCGCCACTGTAAATCCAGTTGTCTATGAAGGGGGAATTCCGGTTTTTATTGACACAGAGTATGATACCTGGAATATGGATCCCGCTGCATTAGAGAGGGCATTTGAAATTTATCCAGATGTAAAGGTAGTGCTAGTGGCACATTTATATGGTACACCAGGCAAAATAGATGAAATCAAGTCAATATGTGACAAACATGGCGCTTTGATTGTGGAAGATGCTGCTGAATCTCTTGGCGCAACATATAAAGGCATTCAAACAGGGACCTTTGGTATGTATAATTGTATTTCGTATAACGGAAATAAAATCATTACTGGTTCATCAGGGGGCATGCTGCTGACAGATGACCTTGATGCGGCAAATAGGGTGCGCAAATGGTCTACGCAGGCTAGAGAAAATGCTCCTTGGTACCAGCATGAGGAATTAGGTTACAATTATCGTATGAGTAATTTAATAGCAGGCGTTGTACGTGGGCAATATCCATATTTAGAGGAACATATTAAGCAGAAAAAGGAAATATATGAGCGGTATAAAAAGGGACTGTCAGGATTGCCGGTTCGGATGAATCCATATGACAGCAATAAATCTGAACCTAACTTCTGGCTGAGCTGTATGTTAATTGATGAGGTAGCAATGTGTAAGCAGGTCAGAGGAGAAAAGGAGGCTTTGTATATCAGTCAATCCGGTAAAAGCTGTCCGACAGAGATTTTGGAAAATTTATCAAAATATAATGCCGAAGGCCGTCCAATCTGGAAACCCATGCACATGCAGCCCATATATAGAATGAATGGTTTCATCACCCGTGAAGGAAACGCAAGAGCGAATACAAATGCATATATTGAAGGTGGAGACAAAGGAAAGGATGGTATGCCATTAGATGTTGGTATGGATATCTTCCATCGTGGATTGTGTCTGCCGAGTGATAATAAGATGACGGCCCAGCAGCAGGAAACAATTATTGAGATAATTAAGAATTGTTTTGAATGAGGATTAAAAGGTGGAAAAGATAATGCATATAAAAAATAAGTATTATATCCCTCATCAAAAAGGATTCTATGAGAAATATATAAAACGTCCACAGGATTTTATCTGTGCATTATTAGCTTTAATCGTTTTATCCCCAATCCTGCTAATAATCATGATTCTTGTGCGGATTAAATTGGGAACACCTGTGTTATTCAAACAAAAGCGTCCGGGACTGAATGGGGAGATATTCACTTTATATAAGTTCCGCACGATGACGGATGAAAGGGATGCTGATGGTAATCTTTTACCGGACGAGGAACGTCTTACACCATTTGGAATGCAAATCAGGCGGCTTAGTATCGATGAACTGCCAGAGATATGGAATATTCTTAATGGAACACTTAGTGTAGTTGGACCGCGGCCATTGTTAGTGTCTTATCTGCCTCTTTATAATGAACAACAGGCAAGAAGGCACGAAGTCAGGCCGGGCCTTACTGGCTATGCACAGGTGCATGGGCGGAATTCGATTACATGGGAAGATAAGTTTGATAAAGATGTCTATTATGTAGACCATATTACTTTTATAGGAGATTGGAAAATCGTTTTTCAGACGGTGAAGACTGTTCTAAAACGTGAAGGAATCCATTCACAGACAGCAGCGACGATGGAGTCTTTTACAGGTACGCCTAAGCAGATATCCGTGGAAGATGCAAATGACTAAAAGTTTGTTTAGCGGTTGAAATACAGAAGGAGAGCAGGATGAAAATACTTTTTACCAGTGTTGGACGCCGGGTGGAATTGATGCAGGCCTTTCGCTGTGCAGCAGAGAAGTTAAAGGTGGATTTAATAATCATAGGAACAGATATAACAGAAGATGCCCCGGCATTGTATTTCTGTGATAAAACACAAATCGTATGCCGGATTAAAGATAAACAGTATATTCCAATGCTTCTTAAGTTTTGTAAAGAAGAAAAGGTGGATTGTCTGATACCGACGATTGACACAGACTTGTTGGTTTTAGCAGGGAATAAGGAACAATTTGAGGCAATTGGGACAAAAGTGTTAGTTAGCGCAGCAGATAAAGTAAAACTCTGCAGAGACAAGAATTATACTGCTGACTATTTTATTTCATTAGGATTAAAATCTCCGTTACCATTTAGTGATGTGGTAAAATATGAAGCTGCCTTTGAGGCTGGAAAACAGCATTTTCCCGCGTTTATAAAACCCAAGGATGGCAGTTCAAGTATGAATGCTTACAGGGTGGATAATTTAGAAGATTTAAAACTGTATGCAGAAAAGATTGAAGATTATATTATCCAGCCATTCATAAGCGGCAGGGAATATACGATTGATATTTTCTGTGATTATTATGGAAATCCGGTATATATTACTCCCAGGGAGAGATTGGCAGTCCGTGCAGGGGAAGTCCTTAAAACAAAGATTACTCAAGATGATACCATGATAGATGAAATCTTGATGTTAATCAAAGATTTTAAACCTTGTGGACAGATTACGGTACAGCTTATCCGTGATGAAAATACTGGGGAGGATTATTATATCGAGATTAATCCACGTTTTGGCGGCGGCGCACCTCTTAGTATGAAGGCAGGAGCTGACAGCGCGGGAGCCGTAATTAAGATGCTCACAGGCGGAAGAATGGAATATGTGGAAAAAGCTGCGAGGGACGGAGAAATATATAGCCGTTTTGACCAGAGTATCTGTGTGAAAAAGGGAAAAGCCAGGATAGGTAACAGATGATTGAGATAAATCAAATAGCAGATGTACTGAACTATATAGAAGGGCTGAAAGCTGTAGTATTTGACCTTGATGATACGCTTTATGGAGAAAAGGAATATATACGAAGTGGATATAGTGCGGTAGCAAAGGTTATTCCCCAGGTGGAAAATGCAGAAAGGAAGTTATGGCGGTTTTTTTTGGAAAAGAAGCCTGCCATAGATGAAGTCCTTTCCATGGAATGTATATATACAGAGGAAATCCGTCAGGGATGTCTGGTGGCATATCGTTTACATGAGCCGGATATTCATTTGTATGATGGGGTCATGGAAATACTGACAAAACTAAGAAGTGATGGATATAAGCTAGGTATCATTACAGATGGCAGGCCAGAAGGACAGAGGGCGAAAATCCAGGTTTTAGGATTAGGGAAATACATGGACCATATTATTGTTACGGATGAACTTGGCGGTGTTAAATATAGAAAACCAAATGAAACTGCATTCATTCAGATGGCAGATAAGTTAAATGTGGCTTTTTCCCAGATGTGTTATGTTGGGGATAATATTAAAAAGGATTTTATTGCCCCCCTAAAACTTGGGATGAGAGCGGTGTGGTTTAGAAATCAGGATGGTTTGTATTGAGAACTGCGGTTGAAACAAAGGAAAAGCAGGTAGTCAGATGGCGTTGAAGAAACAAGTATTAATTGTATCCCAAGTGATACCGCAGTGGTATGTGGATGTATTGACTGATGCATTGGGAGAAGGGGTACATATAGATATCATTACTGGCAGCAATGTCAGGGGGAATGTTATTAAATCTCCAAAGCATGAAGCGGACAGTTTGAAATCCAGGCTTGTATGTTGGTATAGACATTTCCGTTTTGTAAATCAGTGGATAAAAGAAAATCAAAGCATACACTATGATTTAGTATTTGCAGTATCAAATCCACCAATCAATTCATATTTAGGGTTAAAACTTAAAAAGAAGTTTCAAGTCCCTTTTATTTATATGAATTGGGATATATATCCGCAAGTGATTGAAAGTACCATAAAGAATCCGGCAGTAAAAGTTATCTGCAGGCTTTGGCATGAATGGAACTCTGTAAACTATCCCCAAATTAATCAAATGTTAACCATAGGGGAGCAGATGGCGGTATCCATAAATAATAGACTTAGAGAAAAGATAAAGATTACCTGTATCCCGATTGCGGCGGATATAGGGCTATTACAGCCAATGGAAAAACAGAAAAATCCATTTTGCCAGGAATACGGACTTTGCGATAAGTTTATTGTTCTTTATTCCGGAAAAATGGGTATGGGTCATA
>ENA-UOJP01001260-UOJP01001260.1-human-gut-metagenome-genome-assembly--contig:-C102-NODE-1260-length-32474-cov-7.649712_pt1 | contig 32474 bp, 28 predicted proteins | sample MGYA00242353_ERZ723900 | MGnify/ENA metagenome assembly ERZ723900
ACTATACAAATAGAGAAGTAGAAAGGAGGAAATTCAAATGCTCAACAAACGATACGAGTGGGCTTTTGAGGTCGCAGGCCCTGCGGCCTGCTACGCACGTCCGGATTCGGGCTCGTCCCCCATCAGCTCGCCATTACCCCCCCGCTCAGCGATCATAGGTATGATGACCTGCGTGGCCTTCAGCCGGGAAGCATTTTTCTGGCCAGAGCGCATAGAACTGTGCACCCCCCCAGTGTACCACAGGTATACGCAAAACTATAATGGGCCTCTCCGCAAATCCCAGGCGCCATTTCAAATCATGGCGACCGTACTGATCAACGTGGATTACAAGATATACGGCACCGTGAAGGGATATGCCCCACCCACTGCATTACATAATCCGATGCATCAACTCAGGGACGTGTTCATGCGCCGGTTGAAGAGCGGCCTTTTCTATCGGACTCCGTCGCTGGGCCTTTCAGAATTCATCCCCTCCTACTTTGGACCCCTGCGGGACGACACGCAGGTGGACCGGACCATCAATTTGGAGATACCATCGCTGCTGGACACGATGTTCGATCGGCCCACATACGGACAGCTGTCTCCAACATTCATGCAGAATGTGAAAATAGTGGAGGGGGTGCTGCATTTTGCTGAATGAATTGTATCAACTCTCAAATCTGCTGGGGAGACAGGGATTACTGCCTCATGCGAGCACCCACCGCGATGTGCACAAGATGGCCAAATGCGAATGCCTCTGCATTTATTTGGACCGGGATGGAAAACCGTCCATCAATGATTTATTTGGCAAAGAGCAGACATCCAGGCTATGGCTGCACAGCCATGGAAATCATGACCGTTTTCCCGCGATTAAAGTGCAGAAACCGCTTCTGCCGGAACATATTTCCGCCTCATTTGATGAAGCAGCCTGGAAGAAAGCGGACTGTGAGAAAAAGCGGCAAATGCTGTTGGAGCTGGATTACACGGCCGGCAATCCCAAGAGCGACGATATCCAAGTAAAGCCATGGACTCTAGAGCAGATGAGGCCGGTTCTGGAAGACCGGGATGATATCTGCCTGGAAAGCGTGCGCCGCCTCTTGAACCGCTTTCCGAGGAAGGGAAATGTGCCGGAGTTTTATGATAATTTCCGCCGGGCTATTTACGACAATCTTTGGAGAGAAGAGCGCTTTATTGACTTCTTCAAAAAACTCCTGGTGGGAAGCTTTGACTCAAAGAAACGTCAATACACCTCGCTCTGCGCCTGCTATTTTGATATAGAAGATGACGAGCTGGACTATAAGGTGGCAGATCCCGATACGGGAAATGCGCTGGTTCAGCTGCTGCTGAAAGCGCAGGGAACCCCGGAAGAGGCTGCGGAGGCGTCCGGGAAAATGATGGGAATATCCGCGCTTTCCGGGACGAGGATGGCACTGGTCCGGGATAAATATCCCAACCCGGCGTTTCAGGTGATCGGTCCCTCTTATCTGTACTCCAACAATACAGGAGCGTACCCTTGTCTTTCCCGCTATAATCTGGAGAGAACGGGGGCCTTCCCCGCAGGGGAAGAGCAGGTGCGCAGAATGAATGATGCCCTGGGATTCTTGATGAAGGAAGAACGCAGAGGAAAGACCTGGACCAGCTTCTGGGGAACTTCGTCAAAGACACCGCTGCTGCTGTTGGCCTGGTTGGAGAGTGATCCCAGCGGAGAAATAGACCTGGCGGATGCATTTGCGAACAACGGGGGAAGCAGTGTGTATGAAGATACATGCAAAAAGGTATTGGACATGCTGCGGAACAAATTAAGTGCGAATCGGAAGGACCCAGTCCATTTACAGCTGTTTGAAACCCTGGACAAAGGGCGCAAGCAGATCGTCTACAGCCGCACTATGACAGTCGAACAGGTCTATGAAAATGTAGCGGGGTGGATGAAGGCGGCTGAAAACATCCCATCCGTAAAATTTAATGTGAAATGGAAAAATAAGGATGGAAAACAGGTTCATTTTGTCCGCCCATGGTGCCCGGGGCCGGGTGCGATCAGCAGTGTATTGAGGACGCAGTACCGGACACAAAACAGCGGCAACATTGGACGAATGCAGGACAGAAGATCTTGTACGATAACCGAGGAGGAGGTATACCGCCTGTTTCTTCCCGATACCTACGGAGGCCGAAGAGATGCGAAATTGATTGAGACCTGTATGAAGGAAACGCTGCGGACCAGCGGAGAACTTCTGCTGGATGCGTTCCGGTTTCAAAGAGTCGCCTCCAAGGGACACCCATTCACGAAGGAAATGCTGTGGAGGGCCTGCGTTGCCCTGGAATTGTTGGGAATTCTCCTTTACAAGAAGGGGATCAGAAAGGAGGACTATATGAAAAGCAAAATGTTCCTTTTGGGGAGGCTGATGGGACTTGCAGACTGCCTCCACAGAAATTACTGTATCATAGAGCGCAATAAAGAAACGCTTAAGACGCATACAAAACCGATTCCGGGACAGTTGATGGGCAGCGCGGTTTATCAGACAGCGCTGCAAAGGCCCAAGGAAGCTTTGAAAATGCTGTTCGGGAAAATGCAGATTTATATCAACTGGGCCTCGGCAAATCCAGACAGCCAGAGCGGATGGATCATCAAAAAGATATCGGAGACATTTAAAGAGATTGAGGTGGACGGCATTTCCCTGCCCGAAAGACCGACTCTCGATGAGCAGGTGGAGCTGATTGTCGGATATGGAAGCGAACTTTCATTTCCCAGAGAAACATATTATAAAAATACTGTGGACCAAGAAAAAAGTCAGGAGGAGGAAGCATGATGGAGAGAGAACTGCACAGAGGAACTGGTTTACTTTGGATTGAAACGATCAACTCGAACCCCAATGGAAATCCCGATCAGGACAGCGAACCGAGGCAGCGCAGTGATGAGCGTGGGGAAATTTCCCCGGTATCCTTCAAACACAAAGTCCGGGAGCTGGTTGCGTACAAAGAGGGGCCGATCTGGAAAGAAATCAGCGCTGAATTGGGGATCGAGCCGTCGGAAATGGGGCACTATGACATTCTGGAGCAAAAAGAGACCAAGCGGTCAGAGGTAAAAAGGCTCTCTTCACAGGAGTTTCTGGACCGCTACTGGGACGCCCGTGTGTTTGGTTCTACATTTTTGGAAGGAAAGATAAAGGATGAGGCCATTGCAGCTGATAATCCGCAGGCTGGGACGTTTATCCATACCGGTGTGGTGCAGTTTGGGCTGGGACTTTCGCTTTCCCCCATTGAAGTCGAGCGTCTCACCACAACGAAGGTTTTGCCGGCAGAGGAGGGGAAGGGAAAGGGCATGGCGCCTCTGGCATTCCGCGTCGTGCCCTATGGGCTGTATCTCATGCCATTTTTTGTAAATGCAACCATGGCGGGAAAGACGCAGTGCACATATAGGGATATTCAGCTGCTTCTGCGCATGATCCCTTATGCCTATGAGGCGACCGCTTCCTACATCAGGCCTCAGGTCAACATCCGCCACGCTTATTATGTGGAACACGCAAAGGCCAGGGGATGTTACAATGACTTTAAGATTATTGAGGCGCTGACACCTGATCTGCTCATACCGGCGGATGCGGTCGCCCACAGTATCAAAGACTACGATGTGGAGGCGGTGGAACAGCGGATTGCGCGGTTGAATCAGGAAATGGAAGGAAAAGCGGGGCCGGTCATTGATCTGATGGAGGTATAGGGTGAAATATCTTGCTCACAGTAAGGCATACTGCGGTTATGATCAGTCATATGGAGAACACATTTGGGGTGTGTATCAATGGGTACAGCATACTTTGGCAAAATGGAAGGCATTTTTGCCGGAAGATATCTACCGGCGGGTGGAGAGATGGCTGCTGCTGACGCCGAAATTCCATGATCTGGGAAAACTTGAGGATCAGAATCAGGCCCGTTTACACGATGAAACTTATTGCGGAAGGCTTCCATATCCTCATCAGTATGCCGGAGCAAGGTATTTGTATCATATATTCGGGGATATGATTGGAGCGATGTTGATTTACGGACATCATCGCCCGGGGCTGCCGAATTGGGGAGCGGAGAGAATCAACAGCACGCCGTTTTGCAGCGCATTCACGAAAAATGAGGAAGAGCGGACAGCGCTTCAAACATATACGGACAATATCACCGACAAGCTCCTGAGCGCACACCTTGAGGCAACGGGGAGAGACGCGGTGGAATTTGAAAAAGTGAAAGACCGCCCCGCCTCTTCCCAGGAGGTGAGAATGATGCTTTCCTGCCTGGTAAATGCCGATTGGAACGATACCGCCGGGAAAAGATTTAACGCCGACGAAGCTCTGCCGCAATGGGAGACTTTTTTGAAGCGGCTGGACAGCTATGTGGCCAGACTTCAAAATAAAGTGAGCCTAGAGGAAAATGAAGACAGACGGATATTAAATGATCTGCGTACAGAATTCTATCAGGAGTGCCGAGCGCGTTTTCCTGTAGATCAGGGGGCGGCGATTTACAACGGTGACGCCTGCGTGGGTACAGGAAAGACAACTGCGTTTCTCGCTTTGGCGCTCCGGCTGGCGGAAAAGAATCAGCTGAGACATGTTTTTCTTATTTCACCGATGATCGCGCTCCTCGAACATGTAGAACAGGTTGTCAGGAAGGCAGTTGCTCCCGATGAGAAACAGGGGAACGAAACGGTGTCGGTTGTCCACTCCAGAGCGGAATACCATACTCCGCAGCTACGTGAGCTGGCAAATTCATGGGAGACGCCGTTTATTCTGACCACGGCAGTGGCCTTTTACGAGACCTTGGCGGCCAATGAACCGGCGCATCTGAAAAAGCTTCATGAATTGCCGGGCTCGGTGATCATCTTAGATGAATTTCACGCCTCGGCTCCCGCGGAATGCCTCCCGGTTATTTGGAAATGGCTGGGGGAACTGTGTAGGGATTGGGGATGCTCTGTGATCCTATCCTCCGGCACGATGGTTCATTTTTGGGAAAATGAACGGTTTAAAAGGTTATTTGGAAAGAATGAACCATTTCCCATTCCAAAGCCCATTTTATCGGAAGAATTGCAAAGAAAAATGGAGGAGATGGACCGGAAACGGGTTCAAAAACGGCTCTCGCCCGAGGATTTAGAACAATGCCGGTTTTCCAAAATTGGCGACTTGTTGGATTTTGCGTTGGCCCATGAAGGGCCAAGGGTGATTTTGGCGGAGACAAGGGAGGCGGCTGCAAGAATTGCGTTTGAATTGAAGCAGCGCGGCAAACAAGTCTCTCATTTATCCAATGCGTTTACGCCCGAGGATTGCGAAAGGAAATTGCAGGAAATCGAAACAGTGCTCGGGCGGCCTGAAGCGGACGCGGAAAAAAATGACTGGACCATGGTCGCAACGACTTATGCGGCAATGGGGCTTGATCTTTCGTTCAGAAATGGATTCTGTCAAGTTTTATCATGCGACATCTATTTGCAGCTGCTTGGAAGGATTAGCCGTAACCAGGAGTATCCTGATGCCGGCTTATGGGCATTTGAGCTGTTTGATCCCAAACTGCCGGAAAATAGAGGGATAGGAGCCGGCAAGAGTGTCTGGCGGGAAATCATCCGCAACAAATACGGCGGCACCCCGGTCTGGAGTCTGCCGCCGTCCCAATTAGCGTCTTATGCGTTCCGAGAAGAATCAAAGCGAAGGCCCGGACTGGCAGACCGGCAACGATTTTTTCTGGAAAAAGAAGGCGCGTTTGAGTTCAGCACCATGGCACAGGATTTCAAGATAATTTCAAATGAATCTCAGGCGCTGGCTGTCGTTGACCCAAAGCTGGTAAGGGCAATGCGGGCTGGGGCGTACTGTGACAGGACAGAGCTTCAGAGAAAGAGCGTGTCACTTTATAAGAGTCAGGTTACGCGTCTGGAATTATCACCGATTGTAAATGGTGAAGACTTATATGCGCTCCCGCCAGGGCAGTATGATGCGGAGCTTTTAGGGTGTTTTGTAAATGTTATTGGAAAGAATTAGGGCAACGCGGGAAAAATGCCGGTGCGAATACCGAGTGAACATGAATTTGCTGGGGGGATTCGCACCAGGGTAATGAACAAAATGGGGAGATGGTGTTGATTTATTGAAGGGGGTGAAGGGGAGAATTGAGAATGGGTGGGGTGGATTTGGTGAAATTATATAAAATATGGTGAAGAATTTGTGAAGTATTGCTGTGTTCAGCCGCGTGGCGGCTGTGAATTAAAATATTTCCCCAGAAGTATTCCCCTATTCAGCCCGCAGGTGTTCAGCCGCGTGGCGGCTGTGAATTAAAATTTCTCGGGCGGCGTCTTCTATTGGGGAGAGAAGCCCGTGTTCAGCCGCGTGGCGGCTGTGAATTAAAATGCACTAAGCTGAGAAGCATTTTTGAAAATGATAGTGTTCAGCCGCGTGGCGGCTGTGAATTAAAATATGTCAAAACGCAGAAATTCTCGCCGTGTGCGGGCGTGTTCAGCCGCGTGGCGGCTGTGAATTAAAATGTAAGCCAGTGAGCTTTCCAATATGTGTCGCAACCGTGTTCAGCCGCGTGGCGGCTGTGAATTAAAATTAACGATAGAATCGGCTTTCAGGTTTTGCCGCTACCGTGTTCAGCCGCGTGGCGGCTGTGAATTAAAATAGTGCTGCATGTATAACTGCATAGGCTTACACGGTGTTCAGCCGCGTGGCGGCTGTGAATTAAAATGATGAACACGGACGGTTCATGTTCTACGTGTTTCGCGTGTTCAGCCGCGTGGCGGCTGTGAATTAAAATTTATATGGGGTATATGAGCTCAATGCTTTTTGGTGTTCAGCCGCGTGGCGGCTGTGAATTAAAATGCCTTAGGCGGACGTGGAGATGTGGACCAGCATGAGTGTTCAGCCGCGTAGAAATTGTGAATTAAAATAAGTGGGTCCGCAGCAGATGTATCGCGGTCGGTGGTGTGCATAGCAGTTGTAAACTAAAATCATCAGACCGACGATCGAATATCGGAGGTGGCGGCGAGGTTCACCCGTGTAGCGGTATATTCATGCAATGCAACTAACAAAAGAGAGTCCTCAACGCCATTAACTGGCTGCGAGGGCTCTCTTTTTGGAAATTTATGCCTGGGTAGGCGATACAGCCGACGTTTCCGGCGACGATTCAATCGGAAAGCATGTTCCCGCGCGGAACACAAATCCATACTCTGCCGCGGAACCGTTCTCCCAAGTGCAGCTCACACGGAATCCGCGGTAAAAGCCCTCTGGATTGATGGTGGAGCTGAGATACACCACGGGATTTTCTTCCAGGGTGAATTCCGCTTTGCCGTCGATGCATTCCAACGTGGTGTGGACATAGGTCCGTTCGCCAAACTGGGAGGTTCCGTCTTTTTGCAGAATAATGTCGGTCAGCTCTACGGAATCGGGCTGCGAGCCATCCTCAAAGGAAAGGATCATCTGTCCGCCGTACTCCACATAGGGGATTTCTTTGGTGCGCTGCGCCAGGTCGGACAGAGGATCGGCTCCACAGGCGATGATGGATTGGGCAGTACCATCGGGCTGGGGAATCGTGAGGGTGTACCCGCCGGACTGTGTAGGGATTTCAGCAACAGCGGTGCCGTCCTGATAAATGACGCTCAGAGTGGGCAGGTCGCTTTCCGACGTGGGGGCACTGTGCGGAGAAGAGGGGGCGCCGGTCTCCTCGGAAGCCGTTATTTCAAGCGCTTTTGTGGTTGCGGCTTCTGCTGTCTGTTCTGCGCTGGTCGAAGTCGGCGGCACTGCCGCAGTTGTGGTTCCGGCAGCCGCCGTGGTTTCTGTCGCCGCCATGGTTTCTGCCGCCGCCGTGGTTCCAGCCGCCGCCGGCACGGAGGGAGAACCGGCGGCTCCCGCACAGCCGGAGGCGTTGAGAATGAACAGCAGGGCGAAAATGGATGAGGCTGCCCGCAGGCCTTTGATTGATATAGGTTTCATGGGATGGACTCCTTCTGTTGTTGTAAAAACACGCGGGGTTTCTGCTTTTATCATATCATGCCAGGCCTCACTTTGTTTTGCGGGAATCTTGTTATATCATTAAGTTTCGCTTACAGTTTGGGCGGCAATCGGCCCGGCCGCGGATAAAGCGGCGTTATTCTGGAAATCCTGAGAGAAGAATCCAATTTCGGGAGGTGCGGTGCGGGTGAATGACAAAGAGTATGTGTTCGAGGCGGAAATCCAAAAGGTACCGGATATGGACGGGGCCTATGTGGAGATTCCCTTTGACGTGCGTAAAGAGTTCGGGAAGGGCAGAGTGAAGGTGCACGCCTGGTTTGACGGGGCGGCCTACGACGGCAGCCTGGTGCGGATGAAAACGCCGGGGCACATTCTGGGCGTGCGGAAAGATATCCGGGCCGCCATTGGCAAACAACCCGGAGATATGGTGCGGGTAGTGCTGCGGGAGCGGGAATAATGGTAGCAAACCGGCAGCCTCACCTGTCACTTGAACTTCAACTTCAACTGGTCAAACACCTCGTCCGGCAATCCGGCTCCGGGATGCTCCACCGCGGCGGCAGCTACCAGGTTAGCAGTGCGGACCGAATCCTCCAGGGACATTCCGCGCATTCCGCATGCGATAACCGTCCCGGCGTGGCTGTCCCCGGCTCCGTTGGCATCTACCTGGCGCGCCGGGCGGGAAGGAATGTGGCGCCAGCAGCCTGAGCGGTGGCAGACCAGAGCGCCGTCCGCGCCCAGGGTCACAATCACATGGTTTCCGGTGCGGCGGCAGATGATCTGTGCAGCTTGCACGGTATACTCACGTACCGGTGCATCCGTCCGATCACCATCAACCCCGGCCATCATCTCCGCGCACACCTTTGCCTCCTGCCCATTCAAATGCACCACCGGCGCCAGATTCCACATCCGCTCAAGCTTTTCTTGCCCGATCTCCCCGATCCTCGGCCTCGGCGCGAAATACAGCGCCTTTGGCGGGTTGGCTTCCAGGTAATCCAGAATCACCTCCCCGGTGTCCTCCTCCAGCTCCAGGCCGCAGACATAGACCGGCCCCAGCTCTTTCGGGTCCAGCAGGTCGAACCACTGGGGTTTAAAACGGTACTCAGCGCCGTGGAGTGCCGCGAAGGTCCGCTCGCCCGTAGACTCCACAAAGCAGTAGCAGCAGCCGTTTTCCTCCTCCGGGCATGGAATCAGCAGCGGAATCTCCTTTTCCCGCAGCCTGCTGCGCACGAAATCTCCGTAAATCCCGCTGCCCACCGGTGAGAAGAGGTGGTAAGGCAGGCCGAAGCGGCGCAGCATCTCCGAGACATTGAAGGCGCAGCCTCCCAGGGTCATGGACTGGCTGCTGATATTGATATCCTGACCCGTGTGGGGCAGGCGGGGAAGGCAAATTGTGACGTCGGCCACAGTGGAGCCGATGATCAGTGCAGGTTTCATGACGTTATCCCTCCGTTTCACGAGCGGTTTTTCACCCGGTTTGCCCTTTCATCATAGCCCGGAAAGGCCGTGGATGCAACAAAAACCAATCGCATTGGACCGGTCCGGCACTATTTCTGAAAGAATTTTCAGAAATTTTTTGCTGACAGAAAGCCGTGGATTCTGTATAATAAACGCAAAAGCGCAGAGAATGGCGCTAATAATAATTTCCAAAAGGAGGAATGATTTTATTATGGAGAGCGACCCTCTATCGGGCGGTATTGCATTCCAACTGTTGTTTCTGGTGTTTCTGACGGCGGTCAACGCGTTCTTCGCGGGAGCGGAGATGGCGGTGGTTTCGGTGAACAAAAACAAGATTCACCGTCTGGCGGAGCAGGGCGATAAACGCGCTGCGCTGATTGAACGCCTGATGAAAGATTCGACTGTATTTCTGTCCACCATCCAGGTGGCGATCACATTTGCCGGATTCTTTTCCAGCGCCTCGGCGGCCACGGGTATTTCCCAGGTGCTGGGCGTGCGGATGCTGGAGTGGGGGATTCCCTACAGCCAGACCATTGCCGGCGTGTGCGTCACCATTGTGCTGGCCTACTTCAACCTGGTGTTCGGCGAACTGGTGCCCAAGCGCATCGCGCTGCAGAAGGCGGAAACCTTCAGCCTGTTCTGCGTGCGTCCGATCTTCATGATCTCCCGGGTGCTAAATCCCTTTATCCGGCTGTTATCCCTATCCACCAGTGGCTTTTTAAAGCTCATCGGCATGCACAGCGAGACGCTGGAGGCCGAGGTGTCCGAGGAGGAGATCAAGTCCATGCTGGAGACGGGCAGCGAGACCGGCGTGTTCAACGAGATCGAGAAGGAGATGATCACGTCCATTTTCTCCTTTGACGACAAGCGGGCCAAGGAGGTGATGGTCCCGCGACAGGACATGGTTGCCATCAATCTGGAAGATCCGATGGAGGAATACATCGACGGAATTTTAAAGAGCATGCATTCCAAAATACCCGTTTACGAGGGGGAAATTGATAATATTGTGGGCATTCTGTCCATGAAGGATTTTGTGATCTGCGCCAAGGACCAGTCCTTCAGCCAGGTGGAGATCCGGACGCTGTTAAAGGAACCGTTTTTTGTTCCGGAAAACCGCAGGACGGACGCTCTGTTCCGGGAAATGCAGAAAAATAAGGTGAAGATCGCCATCCTGGTGGATGAGTACGGCGGAGTGTCGGGAATGGTCACGCTGGAGGACCTGATCGAGGAGATCGTAGGCGAGATCCAGGAGGAATATGAGACCGAGGAGCCGGACCTTGTGGTCCTGGAGCCCCATAAAATGTTCCGGGTGCTGGGCAGCGCTCAGATCTATGACCTGGAGGAGGAACTTCATCTGCACATTGAGAGCTACTGCGACACGCTGTCCGGTTATCTGATCGAACAACTGGGCTACATCCCGGAATCCGGGGAGCTGCCCTTAACGGTGGTGACGCCGGAGGCGGAGTACGAAATTCTGGACCAGGAGGACCGGGTCATCGGCCATGTGCGGCTGACCCTGACGGGCTCCGGGCCGGAACATCGATAAATTGCTTGTATACCAATTCAAGGGAGGAGATTAAAAAATGGAGTTTTTATTAGACGGTATCATGGCGGTGCTGGGGCCGGGCGGCTGGAAAATGATCGCAATGTACATTGTGGGAATTGCCCTCATTGTCCTGGCGGTCAAGAAGGAGTATGAGCCTTCCCTGCTGCTGCCTCTGGGCTTCGGCGCGATTCTGGTGAATCTGCCCTATTCCGGCGTGATCGATCAGCTGGTACAGAACAAGGTGGAGGCGGCGGGGATTATCCAGTGGCTCTTTGAGGTGGGTATCGAGGCTTCCGAGGCCATGCCCATTCTGCTGTTCATCGGCATCGGCGCGATGATCGATTTCGGGCCCCTGCTCAGCCAGCCGGTGCTGTTTTTGTTCGGAGCAGCCGCTCAGTTCGGTATCTTCGCGGCGATTCTGATCGCCTGCCTGATGGGCTTTGACTTAAAGGACGCGGCATCCATCGGAATCATCGGCGCTGCGGACGGCCCCACCTCCATCCTGGTTTCCCAGGTGCTGGGCTCCAACTACATGGGTCCAATCGCGGTGGCCGCCTACTCCTACATGGCCCTGGTGCCCATTATCCAGCCCTTTGCAATCAAGCTGGTGACCACGAAAAAGGAGCGCTGCATCCACATGCAGTACAATCCCGGCGACGTGAGCCGCGGCATGAGAATCGCATTTCCTATCGCGGTTACCATCATCGTGGGCTTCATCTCCCCGCAGTCTGTGGCGCTGGTAGGATTCCTGATGTTCGGAAACCTGCTGCGTGAGTGCGGCGTGCTCCATTCTCTGAGCCAGGCGGCCCAGAACGAGCTGGCCAATATCATTACTCTGCTGTTAGGCATCACCATCTCCTTCAGCATGAGGGCCGAGCAGTTTGTGAACCCGGCCACCCTGATGATCATGGCACTGGGCCTGGTGGCCTTTGTGTTCGACACCATCGGCGGCGTGCTCTTTGCCAAGGTGGTCAACGTGTTCTTAAAGATGGCAGGCAAGCCCCCGGTGAACCCCATGATCGGCGGCTGCGGCATTTCCGCCTTCCCCATGTCCTCCCGCGTGGTGCAGAAGATGGCGGCGGAAGCGGAGCCTGGAAATATTATCCTGATGCAGGCGGCGGGAACCAACGTGTCCGGCCAGGTTGCCTCCGTAATCGCAGGCGGCCTTGTTATCAGCATTGTAACTCAGTACCTGTAAGCCCGGCGTGAGGAGGAAATGATATGAATATGACAAATGTGGAAATCGCCCTGGAGATTATGGGCAAGGGTATGGTCGGAATTTTTGCCGCCATCTTTATCATCATGATCGCAGTGATTTTGATGGGGAAAATTGCAAATAAAAAGAAATAAGAGTTTGATCTGATTTCAGACTGAGGACCCAGGGTCCGGCGTTGTTTTCTATGCGCCGGGCCCTTTTTGCCCGCGGCCGGCTGCCCGCGGAAATCTTGACACGTTTTTTAAAACGCGCTATACTATGAAAATCTTAAAATGGCGCTGCAATGGGCCGGGACGGAGGACAAGGGATGTTTGAGGGAAAGCCGGTAATCGGGGTCATGCCCCTGTTGGATGAGGAGCGGGACAGCTACTGGATGCTGACCGGGTACATGAAAGGTCTGGAGGAGCAGGGGGCAATACCCTTAATGCCACCGCTCACCGGAAATGCGGACATGCTGGATTATTTCCTGGAGAGCTGCGACGGATTCATTCTGACCGGCGGACAGGACGTTTCCCCGGCTCTGTACGGGCAGGAGCCGTCCGAACGCTGCGGGATCGTGTCCGGACTGCGAGACCGCATGGACGCGTATATTCTGCGCGGGGCTGTGCAGCGGGACAAGGCAGTGCTCGGCATCTGCCGGGGACATCAGCTGATGAACGCGGTGTTTGGCGGAACTCTTTACCAGGACCTGCCCTCGGAAGCTCCCTCGGAGGTGGAGCACCGCATGAAACCGCCCTACGACTGCTGCGCCCACATGGTAAAGCTGCTTCCCGGCGCTCCTTTGCACGCGCTGCTTGGTCGGGAGGATTTGCCGGTCAACAGCTGCCACCACCAGGCCGTGAAGGAGCTTGCAGGGCCTTTTAAGGCCATGGCGGTGGCAACGGACGGCCTGATCGAGGGGATTTACATGCCGGACCGCCGGTTTGTTTGGGGCGTTCAGTGGCATCCCGAGTTCTCATACCGGAGCAGCCGGGAGAACCGGGACATCCTTGGCGCGCTGGTGGAAGCCGCCAAAAGACGTTAAAAATCCAGCCGGAGGAGCTGCGTGAAGCTCTCCGGCTGGATTTTTAATTGTATGCAATGGACCTCTGGCACAGCCTGCGGCCCATTATTTGGGGATGGAGAGGTAATGCTACATGAGAAGTCAGACGTTGAACCGGAACAGAACGACGTCCCCGTCTTTCATCACGTATTCCTTGCCCTCGGAGCGGACCAGGCCTTTTTCTTTGGCGGCGGTCATGCTGCCGCAGGACATCAGGTCGTCGTAGGCGACTACCTCGGCGCGGATGAAGCCGCGTTCGAAGTCGCTGTGGATCTTGCCGGCGGCCTGGGGGGCTTTGGTGCCCACTTTGATGGTCCAGGCGCGGCTTTCCTGGGGACCGGCGGTGAGGTAGCTGATCAGGCCCAGGAGGCGGTAGCTGGCGGCGATGAGTTTTTCCAGGCCGGACTCGGTGATTCCTAAGTCCTCCAGGAACATTTTCTTCTCGTCCTCGTCCAGCTCGGCGATCTCCTGCTCGATCTCGGCGCAGATGACGAATACTTCGCAGCCGTTCTCGGAGGCGAATTCGCGAACCGCGTTCACGTACGGGTTGTTGGCCGCGTCGTCGGCCAGGTCGCTCTCTGCCACGTTGGCGGCGAAGATCACGGGCTTGCCGGTCAGCAGGTTTAAGCTGGCGATGAATTCGTTGTCGTCCTCGTCGTCGGGGGTGAAGCTGCGGGCCAGCTTGCCGTCCTCCAAGTGGGCTTTGATGGCTTTTAACAGGGACACTTCCTTCGCCAGATCCTTGTTGTTGAAGGCGCCCTTGGACTGCTTGGAGATGCGCCGCTCCAGAATCTCGATGTCGGAGAAGATCAGCTCCAGGTTGATGGTCTCGATGTCGCGCAGAGGATCTACGCTGCCATCCACATGGATGACGTTGGGATCGTCGAAGCAGCGGACCACGTGGACGATAGCGTCCACCTCGCGGATGTTGGAGAGGAACTGGTTGCCCAGGCCCTCGCCCTTGGAGGCGCCCTTTACCAGACCGGCGATGTCCACGAATTCGATCACGGCGGGGGTGGTCTTGGCGGAATCGTACATGGCGGTCAGCTTGTCGAGACGGGCATCCGGAACCGGAACGACGCCTACGTTGGGATCGATGGTGCAGAACGGGTAGTTGGCGGATTCGGCGCCGGCTTTTGTCAATGAATTAAACAGGGTACTCTTACCTACGTTGGGGAGTCCTACAATTCCTAATTTCATGTGATTACCTTCCTATCTTATTGTACTCAGTGATACAGCTTTATTATCATAGCATAAAATAAATGGAAAGAAAAGCCCCAATCCAGGGGGTTTTGAGGGATGGCGGGGGTGTTGCGGGGGCGCGCCGTCCGGCTTTTTGACGGGGCTTTCCGCCACAATTTACCCGCCGTCCGGGCTTTTGCGGGAAATATGATTGCTTTTTGCGTTGGTTCGCTGTAAAATGGGAAAGAATCTCATTGGCAGTGAAAGGAGTATATGAATTTATGAATGGAGCAGATTTGAGTTTTGTCAATCTGGGTATTACCATAGACCACCTGCGCAACAGCGTGACGATTTTTGGGTTCCGCATCGCATTTTACGGAATCATCATCGGGCTGGGGATGCTGGCGGGTATCTGCGTTGCCTTGTCCGACGCCAAGCGCAGGGGGCAGGACCCGGACATGTACCTGGACTTCGCACTGTACGCCATTATCATTTCCATCATTGGTGCGAGAGCCTACTATGTGATTTTTGACTGGGACAATTATAAGGACAACCTGCTGCAGATTTTTAACCTGCGTGCGGGCGGCCTGGCCATCTACGGCGGCGTCATCGGCGCGGCCCTGACCCTGATCGTGTTCACCAAGGTGCGCAAGCAGTCCTTTTTCTCCATGGCGGACAGCGGCGTTCTGGGACTGATCACCGGTCAGATCATCGGACGGTGGGGGAATTTTTTCAACTGCGAGGCCTTCGGCGGCTTCACGGACAACCTGCTGGCCATGCGCATCAAGATGAGTCTGGTGAATCCTTCCATGATCTCCCAGGAACTGGTGGACAAGCAGATCGTGGAGAACGGAGTGGCTTACATCCAGGTTCACCCCACTTTTTTCTACGAGTCCATGTGGAATCTGGGCGTGCTGGCCTTTATGCTGTGGTACCGAAAGCGCAAGAAGTTTGAAGGTGAAATGCTCTGGATCTATTTCCTGGGCTACGGCCTTGGACGGGTGTGGATCGAAGGACTGCGCACGGACCAGTTAAAGCTCCCGGGCACGGGGATGGCCGTGTCCCAGCTCCTCTCCGCGGCGCTGGTCTGCGTGGCTGCGGCCGTGATTGTGACCCGCCACCGGAAGCTGAAGGCGGAAAAAGAGAACATGCAGACGGAACCCTAAGTCGCCGGTCCCAAACCCCTTCCCCCACCTTTCCCCCACTTTGGGGACTGTGTGGGGGAGACTTATTTTTCCACCCCAAAAGTGGGGGAAACTCCCACTTTTTATGCCGGAGTGGGGGCCGGGTGGGAGCGGGGGAAAACCCAATATCGTCCAGGGAAAAACTGGATGAGACCTACATCTAGTATATTTTTTTGAGAATTTCCCATATTTAGAAGCAGTTGCAAAACTCCTTGCAGCTGCTTTATTTTTTTTTACTTTTTCTTTAAAAATCCTTGCCATTTCCCAGAATCTGTACTATTATGGACATACAAGTGGTAGAAAGTGGTGCAAAGTGGTAGAGGATGGTTGTTAAGTGGATGAAGTGGGGGTTTCGGATTATCCCCCACGGCCCATCCGCGTACCGCGGTGATGTACGGCAGGTGATGAGCTATGTTCATGGGTGAGTACAATCATACAGTTGACTCGAAGGGGCGCTTGATCGTTCCCTCGAAGTTCAGAGAGCAGTTGGGCGATGAATTCGTTGTGACGAAGGGCCTGGACAACTGCCTTTTTGTGTATGAGAATTCCGAGTGGGCAAAACTGGAAGAAAAGCTCCGCACCTTACCCCTTACAAACACCGCCGCCCGTAAGTTTTCACGTTTCCTGCTCGCAGGAGCTACCACCTGTGAAGTGGACAAGCAGGGCAGAATTCTGCTGCCGGCCATCCTCAGGGAGTTCGCCGGCATCGAGAAGGATTCCGTGCTGGTCGGAGTCGGCAGCCGCATCGAAATCTGGAGCAAGGAACGGTGGCTGGAAGCCAATACGTTTGACGATATGGAAGAGATTGCGGAGCATATGGAAGGTTTGGGAATCTGATGGAAGAGTTGAAATTTGGACATACATCGGTGCTCCTGTATGAGACGGTGGGAAGCCTGAATATTATCCCCGGCGGCTGTTATGTGGACGGCACCCTGGGCGGAGGCGGACATGCTCTGGAGGTTCTGAAGCGCCTGGGACACGGGCGTCTGATCGGCATCGACCAGGATGAGGACGCGATCCGCGCGGCGGGGCAGCGCCTGAAGGCCTTTGCGGACAAGGTGACCATTGTGCGGGACAATTACCGGAACATCCGCTCCGTGCTGGAACAACTGGGCGTTGAGAAGGTGGACGGGATTTACCTGGACCTGGGCGTTTCCTCCTATCAGCTGGACACGCCGGAGCGGGGCTTTACCTACCGCGAGGACGCGCCGCTGGACATGCGCATGGACCAGAGAAACGACCGGACCGCCGCGGACATTGTGAACGGCTATGGAGAGATGGAGCTGTACCGCATCATCCGCGATTACGGCGAGGACCGTTTTGCAAAGAACATTGCCAAGCATATCGTGAGGGCCAGGGAGAACGCGCCCATTGAGACGACCGGGGAGCTGGCCGAGATCATAAAGGCCGCCATACCGGCCAAAGTCCGGGCCACAGGCGGACACCCCGCCAAGCGCACGTTCCAGGCCATCCGCATCGAGCTCAACCAGGAACTGACCGTGCTGGAACAGTCCATCGACACTATGATCGACCTGTTGAATCCCAGCGGAAGGCTGAGCATCATCACGTTCCACTCCCTGGAGGACCGCATCGTCAAGAAGCGTTTCCGGGAAATGGAACACCCGTGCATCTGCCCGCCGGATTTTCCGGTCTGTGTGTGCGGACGTGTGAGCAAGGGGCGGGTTATCACCCGCAAGCCCATTCTTCCCTCTGAGGAGGAATTGGAGGTAAACAGCCGCTCCAAGAGCGCAAAATTGAGGGTTTTCGAGCGGGCGTAAAGGGCGTCCGTTCGTACAAAGGATAAAGTTGTAGGATTTTTTAAGGATTTTCGGATTTTCAAAAAGGGAGGAGGAAAGGTGTTATGGCTGCCAGAACACAGGCGTCCAGGGGACGCAATTACAGACAGATGAACCGTCAGGCTGCAGTTTCCTACAGGGACGGATATGTACACGGATCGGCTGCCCCGAAGCTGGAACCGGCCTACGAGCCGGACAAAAGACAGCCCAGGCGCAAGCCTAAGAATGCGAACAGCGTGCGCAGCAACCAGAGGATTCGCCGCAACCAGGAAAAAGCACTGCATATGGATCTTCCGTATGTGATCATGTTGACCGTCGCGTCGCTTTGCACCTTATACCTCTGTGTGAACTATCTGCATCTGCAGTCCTCCATCACGGGGCGGATGCATGCCATTGAACGGATGGAAGCGGACCTGGAGAAACAGCGCTCGGAGAACGACGCGCTGGAGACGGCCATCAATACCAGCGTGGATCTAAACCAGATTTATGAGATCGCCACCAAGGAGCTGGGGATGGTTTACGCCAACAAGAACCAGGTTCTGTTATTCGACAAGTCAGAAAGTGAGTATGTAAGACAGTATGAGGACATCCCGGAATACTAATTCAGGCAACCGGGGCGGCGGCCCTTACGGCGGCCCCCCCGGACCAAAGAATAAGAAACGTTCCGATAAAAAGGTATTTCAAAAATACATGCAGGAAAAGCTGGCAATCACTGTTTTGGTGATTACGCTGGCTTTATTTGCATTAGTAATGGTGCTTTACCGGATTATCAGGGACAACAATGAGCAGTATAACAAGATCGTGCTGTCCCAGAGGCAGCAGCAGTACGACAGCCGCATGATCCCATACCGCCGCGGGGATATCGTGGACCGCAACGGCACCTACATTGCCAAGAGCGAGAAGGTGTATAATCTGATCATCGACCCGGTGCAGATTCTCTATGACAAGGACCATTACCTGCAGCCCACCATCGACGCGCTGGTGCAGACCTTCGGCTACGACGCGGCGGAGCTGCAGAACCTGATTGAGGAGCGCAGCAAAAGTCCTTATGTGCGCTACAGCAAGGGCAGGCAGCTGAGTTACGATCAGAAGGCGGCTTTCGAACAGCTTCAGAAGGACACCAACGCGGCGTTCAAAGCCAGCAAGGACGACAATGAGTCCAAAAAGCGGGTCAAGGGGATCTGGTTTGAGGACGAGTACCGCCGGGTATACCCATACAATTCCATGGGCTGCAATGTCATCGGCTTTTCCGGCGGGGACGGCAGCACGGGCACCGGGGGTATTGAACAGTTTTACAACGACCAGCTCACCGGCACCAACGGCCGGGAGTACGGCTACCTGGACGAGAACGCCAATTTAGAGGGCGTGATCAAACCGGCGGTCAACGGCAGGACCGTAGTGTCCACCATTGACGTCAATATCCAGAACATTCTCCAGAAATACATCGACGAGTGGCAGACCACCGTGGGCAGCAATGTGACGGCTGCCATTGTCATGAACCCCAACAACGGGGAGGTGCTGGCCATGGGCAGCACCCGCACCTTTGATCTGAACAATCCCAGGGAGTTGAACGGCTACACGGACGAGGAGCTTCTGGAGCTGGGGAAAAAGGAGGCCGTGGCCGTCTACAAGCGGGAACACGGCGGGGAGAAGATCACCGAGGACCAGGTTCTGGACTACTACAGCCGGGAGGATGTGATCAGCTACGGCACCCAGGTGGCCTGGAACCAGATCTGGAGAAATTTCTGTGTCAGCGATACCTACGAGCCGGGTTCCCCCTCCAAGATCTTCACGGTGGCCGCCGGGCTGGAGGAGGGCGTGCTGAAGGGCAACGAGTCCTTTGAGTGCACGGGCTTCAAACATGTGGCGGACCGGGATATCTACTGCGTGAAGCGGACCGGACACGGCTGGCTGAATGTACAGGAATCCCTGATGCAGTCCTGCAACGTGTGCCTGATGGATATGGCGGCTATGATCGGCGTGGACCGTTTCACCAAATACCAGGCGATTTTCGGCTTCGGCGACAAGACGGGCATCGACCTGCCCGGCGAGGCGGACACCAGCGGTCTGGTCTACCACGCGGACAACATGGGCCCCACCGAGCTGGCTACCAGCTCCTTCGGACAGGGCTTTAACTGCACCATGGTACAGATGGCCGCGGCCTACTGCTCCGTGATCAACGGCGGCTCTTACTACGAGCCCCACGTGGTGAAACAGATTTTAAATGAACAGGGCTCCGTTGTGGAGCGCAAGGAGCCGGTGCTGGTGCGGGAAACCGTTTCCCAGTCCACCGCCAATTTCCTGAAACAGACCATGTTTGAGACCGTGGAAAATGGTACCGGCGGCGCCGCTGCGGTGGCCGGTTACGAGGTGGGCGGCAAGACGGGAACCGCCGAGCGCCTGCCCAGAAAGGATAAGAACTATCTGGTAAGTTTCGCGGGCTTCGCGCCGGTGGAGGATCCCCAGGTGTTCGTCTACGTGGTCATCGACGTGCCCAACTATCCGCCCGGACCGCAGCAGGCCCACAGCTCCTACGCCAGCGCTATTTTCTCCAAGATTATGACGGAGACTCTTCCTTATTTAAATGTATTCCCCACCCAGGATCTGCCGGATGAGGAGAACGTGCAGGGCAATCTGCCCGAGTCGGAAGGCATCAATGTGGGCGAAAACGGAGAGGAGGGGGAGAGCGGGAGCGCGCTGGAGCCTGAGACCAAACAGTACGAGACCGACGAGTTTGTGGAGGGCGGCGAGGAGGCGGGCAGCGGGCTGCCCGACAATGTCCCGGTGTCCGATGAATCCGAAAGCGGGAGCGTGGTTCCCGCAGGAAGCCAGACACGCCCGTCCGGGCAAGGGGAGGATTCGAACCGGTCCACTACGGCGGCGGACCCGGGGCGGGCTACGACGGCGGCGAATTCAAACCGCACGACAGCGGCGGACCCGGGACGCGCCACGACGGCGGCGAATTCCGGCCGGACCACAGCGGCGGACCCGGGACGCGCCACGACGGCGGCAAATACCGGCTGGACCACGGCGGCGGACCCGGACCGTCCCACGGCCGCCTCCAGACCCGCAGAGGGCCGGCCGGAGGGAACCGAAAGCCCGGCTGCAAACGGTCCCGGGGAGACGATCCCGGTCAAGCCCGGGGACTGAGGCCTGTTTTCGCCCGTCCAACCGAAATGTATCATAAAACTGCGGCTGTTCCAATATATTATTAACAATGATGGACGCCGGAGCAGCCGATATGTATACCAATCTTACCAGCCACCGAAAACGTACAGCCGTCCTGGGACTACTGATCAGCCTTGCGATGATCGTCCTCACAGGACGGCTTGGCTATCTCATGCTGTTCTGTTCCGAACACTACAGCCAGATGGCGGAGGATTTACACCAGAGAGAGCGGACGATCAAGGCGGCCAGGGGGCGCATCATCGATGCCAACGGCGTGGTGATCGCCGACAACCGCACGGTCTGCACCATCTCCGTCATCCACAGTCAGATTACGGACCCGGAGCTGGTGGTCTCCACCCTCTGCGACAAGCTGGGTCTGGACCGGGAGCTGGTGCAGAAGAAAGTGGAAAAACGCAGCTCCAGGGAGATCATCAAGACAAATGTGGATAAGCCCCTTGGGGACGCCATCCGGGACTGCAAGCTGAACGGGGTCAAGGTGGATGAGGATTACAAGCGCTATTACCCCTACGACAGCCTGGCCTCCAAGGTCCTGGGCTTCACAGGAGGAGACAACCAGGGCATTATCGGCCTGGAGGTCAAATACGAGCCCTACTTAAAAGGGCGCAACGGAACCATTCTCACCATGACCGACGCCCGCGGCGTGGAACTGGAAAATGCGGCCGAGGACCGCATCGAACCCATTGCGGGCAACGACCTGCGGGTGAGCCTGGATGTGAATATTCAGAAATACGCCGAGCAGCTGGCCTACCAGGTGCTGGAGAAAAAGAACGCCAAGGCCGTATCCATTATCGTCATGAACCCGCAGAACGGGGAGATCATGGCCATGGTAAACGCGCCGGAGTTCAATCTGAACGATCCCTTCACTCTGGACCAGAACCTGCGGAGTGAAGCCCTGCGGCAGCAGGCGGCGGAGCGGAATCCGAACCTGGACGCGGCGGGCAGGCAGGACCTGCTGAATAAGATGTGGCGGAACCGCTGCATCAACGATACCTACGAGCCTGGCTCCACCTTCAAGATCATCACGGCGGCCGCAGGTCTGGAGGCGGGAGTGGTGAAGCTGACCGACCAGTTTTCCTGCCCGGGCTTCCGGGTGGTGGACGACCGGAAAATCCGCTGCCACAAGGTGGGCGGCCACGGTGGGGAGACTTTTTTACAGGGCGCGATGAACTCCTGCAACCCGGTATTCATCGACGTGGGGCTGCGGCTGGGCGTGGACAATTACTATAAGTATTTCACCCAGTTCGGCTTAAAGGGCAAGACCGGAATCGATCTGCCCGGAGAGGCGGCCACCATCATGCACAAAAAGGAAAATATGGGAAATGTGGAGCTGGCTACCGTAGCCTTCGGCCAGTCCTTCCAGATCACGCCCATGCAGTTAGTGACCACGGCGGCCTCCATCGTCAACGGCGGCAACCGGGTGACGCCCCATTTTGGGGTGGAGGCGGTGAGCGCGGACGGAACCGCGGTGCACAAATTCACCTACCCGGTGAAGGAGGGCATCGTGTCCCTGGAAACCAGCGAAACCATGCGCTTTATCCTGGAACAGGTGGTGGCCGAGGGCAGCGGCAAGAAAGCCAAGGTGGAGGGATTTCGCATCGGCGGCAAAACCGCCACCTCGGAAAAACTTCCCAGAAGTTTAAAAAAATACATTTCCTCGTTCCTGGGCTTCGCGCCGGCCAACGATCCCAAGGTCATTGCGCTCATCACCATCGACGAGCCGGAGGGCATTTACTACGGAGGAACCATAGCAGCTCCGGTGGTCGGAGATCTGTTTAAGAATATATTGCCGTATCTGGGAATACCGGCAGAGGAGGAAGAATCTGTCTCGCCCTCCCCAAACGGTAGTTGATTATTCCCGGAAAAAGACGTATACTATTTACTGTGGCGAACCAGGCTGAGTTTCCGAAAATTTCCAGATCGGACGGCCAAAGAGACACAAAATCTGACCATACATATGAAATTGAGGTGCCCCTATATGATTCATGAAACCATACTTGCAATTATTATCGCATTTGCCATAAGCGCGCTGCTGTGTCCCATTATCATACCCTTTCTGCACAAGCTGAAATTTGGCCAGCAGGTGCGTGACGATGGTCCCCAGGCCCATCTGAAGAAGCAGGGAACGCCCACCATGGGCGGCCTGATCATTCTCACCAGTATTATCATCACGTCCTTGTTCTATGTTTCCCGCTATCCCAAGGTGATCCCCGTGCTGTTCATGACGGTGGGCTTCGGGATCATCGGGTTCCTGGACGATTATATCAAGATCGTGATGAAGCGTTCCGAGGGTTTAAAGCCCATGCAGAAGCTGGTGGGACAGTTTGTGATCACGGGGATTTTCGCCTGGTATGTGGTGAACAGCGGCGAGGTGGGGACGGATATGCTGATCCCCTTCACCGGCGGTTTTGATCACGGGAAGTTTCTGCACCTGGGTATCCTGTTTGTGCCAGCCCTGTTTTTTATCGTGCTGGGCACGGACAACGGCGTGAATTTCACCGACGGCCTGGATGGACTGTGCACCAGCGTGACCATTCTGGTAGCCACCTTCCTGACCATTGTGGCCATCGGGGAGAACGCGGGGATCAGTCCCATCACCGGAGCGGTGGTGGGGAGCCTGCTGGGTTTTCTGTTGTTTAACGTATACCCGGCAAAGGTGTTTATGGGGGATACGGGATCGCTGGCCCTGGGCGGATTTGTCTCGGCCACGGTGTTTATGATGCGCATGCCCCTGTTTCTCCCGATTATCGGCTTCATCTATTTTGTGGAGGTGCTGTCGGTGATCATCCAGGTGACTTATTTTAAAAAGACGGGCGGGAAGCGTATTTTCCGCATGGCTCCGATCCACCACCATTTTGAGCTGGGCGGATGGTCGGAAACGCGGGTGGTGGCGGTGTTTGCCATCGTGACCGCGATCCTTTGCCTGTTGGCGTATTTGGGGCTGTAGAGAAGGTTAGGAGGTTGAACAAATGAACCAGAGTCAGAAAGTATTAGTTGCGGGAACCGGAATCAGCGGTATCGCGGCAGCCAAGCTTATTCTGGACAAGGGCGGAGAAGTGGTGCTTTACGACGGCAATGCCGGCCTGAACCCGGAAGAGGTGAAGGCCAAGGTAGGGGATAACGCCAAGCTGAGCCTGGTGCTGGGGGAGATCAAGCGCAGCGACCTGCTGGGCGTGGAGCTCTGCGTGATCAGTCCCGGGATTCCCCTGGACAGTCCGTTTGTGGCAGTGGTGGATGAGGCGAAGATTCCCATCATTGGGGAGCTGGAGCTGGCCTACCAGAGCAGCCTTGGGCGGCTTTTGGCCATCACGGGCACCAACGGCAAGACCACGACCACGGCGCTGACCGGCGAGATTTTGAAGGCCCAGTTCGAGGACGTGTATGTGGTGGGGAATATCGGCGAGCCCTACACCGCAAAGGTGGAGACCATGACTGCGGAGAGCGTCACCGTGGCGGAGGTGTCCAGCTTCCAGCTGGAGACGATCCTGGACTTCCGTCCGGAGGTCAGCGCGATCTTAAACATCACGCCGGACCATTTAAACCGCCACAAGACCATGGAGAACTACATTCAGATCAAGGAAGCCATCACCTTAAACCAGACGGAGGAGGACGCCGTGGTGTTAAACTACGACGATCCGGTGCTGCGGGAATTCGGGGAGAGCGGGGAGTTAAAACCCAGAGTGATCTGGTTTTCCAGCCGGGAGAAGCTGAAGGACGGCTTCTGTATGAACGGAGACACCATCGTGTACTGCAAGAGCGGCCGGGAGACTCCGGTGATCAACGTGCACAGCATGCACCTTCTGGGACGCCACAACTATGAGAACGTCATGGCTGCGGCCGCTATGAGTATGCAGATGGGCGTGCCGCTTGAGAAGATCACCCAGGTGATCCGGGATTTCCGCCCGGTGGAGCACCGGATCGAGTTCGTGCGGGAGCGGACCGGGGTCAAGTATTACAACGACTCCAAGGGAACCAACCCGGACGCGGCGATCCAGGCGTTAAGGGCCATGCCCGGCCCCACCATCCTGATCGCGGGGGGATACGACAAGAACAGCGAGTACGACGACTGGGTGGCGGAATTTGAGGGCAAGGTGCGTTACCTGATCCTCATCGGCCAGACCCGGGATAAGATCGCGGCCTGTGCGAAAAAGCACGGATTCACGGAGATTATGTACGCGGAGGATCTGCCCGAGGCGGTGCAGGTCAGCGCGGTGTACGCGGACACGGGAGATTATGTATTGCTGAGCCCCGCCTGTGCCAGCTGGGATATGTTCAAGAGCTTTGAGGAGCGGGGCGAGATTTTTAAAGAGTGCGTTATGAATTTATAAGAGTCAGGCGCTACACAACCGTCGAGGGGAGGTAGTTATACATGGCGAAGAAAAAGAAAAGGCCCTCGGCAGTGGGATATCAGGAACAGGTTCAGGGGCAGGGCAGGCCGCAAGGCCGGCCCGCGTCCGGGACCGCACAGAGGATGCAGCAGGAGCAGGCATACGAACAGCCGAGAAAGAAAAAGAAAGTCCGGCATTTTTATGACTACAGCCTGCTGTTCTGCATCATTTTTTTAACAGCCTTCGGGCTGGTGATGATCTACAGCGCCAGCGCCTACACGGCGCAGCTGGAGTACAAGGGAAACGCGGCGTATTTTATGATGCGCCAGGCCAAGATCGCGGCGGGCGGATTCGTCCTGATGATCATCATTTCCAAGATGGATTATCATTTCTTCGGCAAGTTCGCGCTGCCCGCCTACGGCATGTCTTACATATTGATGATCGCGGTGAGCCTTGTGGGTAAAGAGGTAAACGGCAAACGGCGCTGGCTGGGAGTGGGACCGTTGAGCTTTCAGCCCACGGAGTTCGTTAAGATCGCGCTGATCGTTATGCTGGCGGCGCTGATCACGGAGCTGGGAAGCAATATCAACAAATGGAAAAATATGGGATTCATTATGCTCCTGACCATCCCCATCGCCGGAATTGTGGCCGGGAACAACTTGAGCTCCGGCATCATTATCTTCGGAATCGCCTTTGTGATGCTGTTTGTGGCCTGCAAGGTGAAATGGCCCTTCTTCACGGCCGGAGCCCTGGGCCTGGGCGTGCTGGCGGGGGCAGGTCCCATCGGCCTTGCCTTAAACAAAATCGGCCTTCTGCAGGACTACCAGTTCCGCCGGATCGAGGCCTGGCTGAACCCGGAATCCGATCCCACGGACAAGGGCTTCCAGGTGCTTCAGGGCCTGTACGCCATCGGCACCGGCGGCCTGACCGGCCAGGGGCTGGGCGAGAGTATCCAGAAACTGGGTTTCCTTCCCGAGGCGCAGAACGACATGATTTTCTCCATTATCTGCGAGGAATTGGGATTATTTGGAGCAATTTCCGTTATTTTGATCTTTCTTTTTATGATTTACCGGTTTATGCTGATAGCCGGGAATGCGCCGGATCTGTTCGGCGCGCTGCTGGTGGTGGGAGTGATGGGCCATATCGCCATCCAGGTGATTTTAAACATCGCCGTTGTGACCAACACCATTCCCAACACGGGAATCACCCTGCCCTTCATCAGTTACGGGGGCACGTCGGTCTTGTTTTTGATGATGGAAATGGGCATGGTTTTGAGTGTGTCCAACCAAATACGATTGGAAAAATAGCGGATTTGTGCACAAGGGGGCAAATCCGGGCATATGCTGAGGGTAGAGAGAATTTGCTGCCTTAGGCGGCAGAAAGTAGGTGCCCGGTTGTCCACCATCCACATCAAAGGCCCCGCCCGCCTGTCGGGCGAGATATCCATACAAGGTTCTAAAAACGCCGTGCTGCCCATGATGGCGGCGGCGATACTGCACAAGGGAATTACGGTGCTCACCAATGTGCCCATGATACAGGACGTGGACTGCATGGTGAGCATTCTGAACTACATAGGATGCCGCTGCAACCGAAAGGGCAGCACCGTGGAGATCGACGGGACGGAGATCGAGTGCGCTCAGATTCCGGACCACTTTGTCAGCCAGATGCGCTCCTCCATCATTGTGCTGGGCGCGCTGCTTGGCCGGGTGGGGGAGGGCGAGAGCCGCTATCCCGGAGGCTGCCTCATCGGCGCCAGACCCATTGACATCCACCTCCAGGTGCTGGAATGCCTTGGAGCCAGGATTCTGGAGGAGGACGGACAGATCACGGCCAGGGCCCCGGCCGGAGGGCTGGTGGGGGCGGAGATCCGCCTGCGCTATCCCAGCGTGGGCGCCACGGAGCAGGCGCTCTTAGCGGGCGTGCTGGCCAGAGGGATGACCATTGTCTACGGCGCGGCCCGGGAGCCGGAGATCGGCCAGCTCTGCGACTGCTTAAACCGCATGGGAGCCAGAGTGCGGGGGGCGGGAACCGGAATCCTGGTGATCGAGGGCGTGGAGGAACTGCGGGACAGCCGTTTCGCGGTGCGCGGCGACCGGATCGTGGCGGGAACTTACCTGAGCGCGGTCATGGCCGCCGGGGGCAAAGCCTGGTTAAAGGAGGTGCGGCCCGGGGAGCTGGAGCTGCCGTTGAATCTGATGCAGCAGGCGGGGGCCGTGATCCGGCGGGACGAGGTGCAGGAAGAGATTTTCATTTCCATGAACCAAAGGCCCGGCGGGCTTTTGCTGGAGACCGGGCCGTACCCAGCATTTCCAACGGACCTGCAGTCGCCCTTCATGGCGTTTCTCGCGGCCGGGGACGGTGAGAGCCGGATCCGGGAGCAGGTCTTTGAGGGCCGCTTCGCCACGGCGGAGGAGTTAAAACGCATGGGCGGCCGGATTTACACCGAGGGCCGGGAGGCGGTAATCCAGGGGATCTACCCCCTGATCGCCGGCCGGGTGACGGCCAGAGACCTGCGCGGCGGCGCGGCCCTGGCGGTGGCGGCCCTGGCCGCCGAGGGAGAGACCGTGATTGAGGACTGCCGCCATGTGGAGAGGGGTTATGAGGACCTGTGCCGGGATTTGCGGGCGCTGGGCGCTCAGGCGTATTGGGGATGACGGAAGCTTAAGAGCGAGATGAGGTACGTTGACCATGAAACGAAATGCAGGAAAACAAAATCTCGGAATATGGATAGCAGCGGCGGCGTTTTTAGCGGCCGCTATCCTGCTTTTGTCCGTTCACGTCACCCAGGTGACGGTTACCGGCAGCAAGCGCTACACGGATAAGCAGATGGAGGAGCTTCTGTTCCCTGGAAAATGGGACAAGAATTCCGCCTATCTCTACATTTCCAACCGCTTCAAGCCCCACCGCCAGATTCCCTTTGTGGAGGACTACAAGCTGGTGTTCCACGGCCCCACGAAGGTGGAGATCATCGTCTACGAAAAGGACATTGTGGGGTATGTCACGGACATGAGCAGCTATATGTATTTTGACAAGGACGGAATTATCGTGGAGAGCTCCGGCAACAAGCTGGAGGGGGTGCCCCTGATCACGGGCCTGGATTTCGGCCAGCTGATTCTGCACCGCCCCCTGCCGGTGAAGGACCAGACCGTGTTCCAGGACATTTTGAACCTGACCCAGCAGCTTTCGCTGCACAATATTATAGTGGACCGCATCGAGTACAACTCCCACAACAAGGCCACCCTCTATATGGGCGAGATGCAGGTGTCCCTGGGCGACGACGCCAACGTGGACAGCAAGATCTCCGTGCTCAGCGATATACTGGCCGCCCATCCCCAGCTGGTCGGAATGAAGGGTGTGATCGAGCTGGAGAATTATAATGAAGAGGGGATTGGGGGAGGGATTACGTTTAAGAAGAAGTAGCTTGGGAACGGAGCCAGAAGCGAAAATTTTGCAATTCTTGTAAATATTTCAAGGCCCAACCCGGCACCATTCTGTTGCGCACCCGCCAAAAATCTGTTAAAATTAGATAACGTGTTACAATTAAAGCTTCTATGGTCCGGGATAGGCCGGGGATTGTAAGGCAGAGATCAAATACTGAAAAAGTCCGCCATTTTATGAAAAAAACAGTTGATATTTTTTCTAAAATCAAATATAGTATTAGGTAGACTAGAATTCAGAAGCTGATGGAATGAATATCATACCGAAGGCATATTATATATAGAAGCGGGAAGTATGGCTGACAGTGGCAGTAAGGGAATAAAAGGAGGATATCATCTTGTTAGAGATTAAGATAAATGAGTCAGAGAATGCCGCCAGAATTATTGTGGTAGGAGTAGGCGGCGCCGGAAACAATGCGGTGAACCGTATGATTGAGGAGAACATCGCAGGCGTCGAATTTATCGGCATCAATACGGACAAGCAGGCTCTTCAGTTCTGCAAAGCCCCCACTGCCATGCAGATCGGCGAGAAGCTGACCAAGGGACTCGGCGCAGGCGCCCGCCCGGACGTGGGTGAGAAAGCGGCTGAGGAGAGTTCTGAGGAGATTTCCCAGGCGTTAAAGGGAGCGGACATGGTGTTCGTTACCTGTGGTATGGGCGGCGGCACCGGTACCGGCGCGGCCCCCGTAGTTGCGAAGATTGCAAAGGATATGGGCATCCTCACCGTAGGCGTGGTGACCAAGCCCTTCCGTTTTGAGGCGAAAACCCGTATGACCAATGCCATGAACGGTATCGCCAGCTTAAAAGAGAGCGTTGACACCCTGATCGTGATCCCCAACGACCGTCTGCTGGAGATCGTGGACAGGCGTACCACCATGCCCGATGCGCTGAAGAAGGCGGATGAGGTGCTGCAGCAGGCAGTGCAGGGCATCACGGATTTGATCAATGTTCCCGGACTGATCAACCTGGACTTCGCGGATGTGCAGACCGTCATGATCGACAAGGGCATCGCCCACATCGGCATCGGCAAGGCCAAGGGCGACGACAAGGCCATCGAGGCGGTGAAGCAGGCTGTTTCCAGCCCGCTGCTTGAGACCACCATCGAGGGCGCAAGCCATGTGATTATCAACATTTCCGGCGATATCAGCCTGATCGAGGCCAACGAGGCCGCCAGCTATGTTCAGGAGCTGTCCGGAGATGATGCGAATATTATCTTTGGTGCGATGTATGATGAGAACGCACAGGATGAGGCGACCATCACGGTGATCGCCACCGGATTGGACGAGCATGAGGCCACCGCTTCTGTGGAGACCGCTATGTCCAAGTTTGCCAATTACAAGCAGCCCAAGGTTCCCACCGCGCCGGTGAAACCGCAGCCTCAGCCGCTGCACGGCGATCAGGAGGCGGCCGCCACTGCGAACCCGTACCGTCAGGCCCCCAGCTACAATACCGGGAATTACGGACAGGGAAATGCGGGCGGACAGGGTTATCAGAGACCGTCCGGGGAGAGCCAGGGACAGGGATATAATCCCGGCTACGGCAGCTCCAGATACGGACAGCAGGGCGCAGGCCAGGGAAGTGGAACTACGTTCCGGCCGGGCGCGAATAAGGAATCGATCAATATTCCGGATTTTTTGAGAAATCGGAAGTAAGAGTGGGTTAGGAATTAATTGAAGAGGGTGAAGTGGACCGCTGCGCGCTGGGAGGTGCGTGGCGGTTTTTTTTGTGGGGGAGGGGAGGTGAAGGGACGCGCGGCAACGGGGCGCAGGGGGATGGATTGCGGGGCGTCCTACGCGGAGCGCAGGATCTAAAGCCCGGACAGGACCAAAAAGAAGGCACCGGCTCGATTCGTGGAGAAACTCTGATGAGCTTTCTCCGCTCAACTCGCCTGAAATCGTGTTTTGGAGAACACGATTTCTCCTCTTTTTTGGCCCCGCCCGGACTTAAGATCCTGCGGTCCGCTCCGGACTGCTCCCGCAATCCATCCCCCTGCGCCCCGCTGCCGCGCTGGCGTTCTCTGGCTGAGGGGAAAGAGTGGGGGATTCCAGTTTTTTACTGCAATTTTTATGCCAAAAAAATTCGCGGGATTCGACAGGAAATGACAGGTTTTAAAATATGGGATTTTATGGGAATTAAGAGAGCCGGAGGGCTCTTTTTTTGTGTGGTTGAGGGAAGGGGAGAGGGTTAGGGGGATTTTTGAGGGGAGGGCTTAGGGCCTTCCTTTTTGGGTTTTGTGGGAGAATTTGTCGAAATTGATCGAAAAATTTTGTGGTGGCAGGTGCCTTAATTCGACAGCATTTGCGCGTGAGAATGACTATAATGTCATTCAGAACGTTTCACAGGGAGGTGGGGCCGGAGTCGCGTGACGTATACGGTGTACATAGATGTGGTGTTTTTTGTCAATGCTGTGATGGATTTTGTGGTGTTGGCGATTTTAAACAGAATTTTGGATTCCGGCGCCGGATGGGGCAGACTTCTGTCCGGCGCGGCTGTTGGTGGGCTGTGGGCCTGCCTGGTGAGTGTTCTTCCGGGGATGCCGGTTTGGCTTCGCGGGATGGGGACTTACTTGGGGGTGAGCAGCCTGATGGTCTTTTTGGCCTTTCGGCCGGCCGGGCTGAAGGCTCTGGCAAGGGCGGTGCTGGGAATGTATCTGGTGACCGCCGTGCTGTCGGGGGTGATGCTGGCGCTTTACCAGCACACCAGGGCTGGGTATTATCTGGAGCTGCTGGTCCGCGGGGAGCGGGTCATGGGGCTTCCGGCACTGGCCTGGTTTTTGGTGGCGGCGGGAGGAGCAGCGGGGGCTTACGGACTTGTGGGCCTGGGAAAGAATCTGTTACAAGGGCGGATAAAGGGCAGAAGGTATTGCAGGGTGAGGCTGGGCTTCAAGGGGAGTGAAGCCGGGCTGACCGCTCTCATCGATACCGGAAACTGCCTGAAGGAACCGGTAAGCGGCCGCCCGGTCCACGTGGTGACGGCCTCGGCGATTGCCGGGCTGTGCCCCAGGGTGGACGGGGTGATCTATGTGCCCTACCAGGCGGTAGGCACCAGCCACGGCCTTCTTCCAGCGATTTTTCTGGACTGGATGGAGGTGGAGCTGGACTACAAACGATACAGGTTTGAACGGCCTCTGGTGGCCGTCATCCGGGAATCTTTATCCCCGTCCGGGAAATACCAGATGCTGCTTCAAGAGGAACAGTGGGGAAAGGACGAGGCATCATACGACGAGTGTTCGCAACATACAGGAGGGAAATTCCATGATTATAAAAGTATCCATTCCAAACCGCTTTCAACTGAAAACCGTCCCCAGCTTTAAGACGGTGCTCATGCCCAAACAGAGCGAGGTCCATTATATCGGGGGAGCCGATATCCTGCCCGCGCCTCTGGAACCGGAGGAGGAGAGCCGGATGATCGGCATGTTGAGCGGTGAGGAGGACCAGAAGGCGAGGGCGGCGCTGATCGAACACAACCTGAGGCTGGTGGTCTATATTGCCAAGAAGTTTGATAATACCAGCGTTGGGGTGGAGGATTTGATCTCCATCGGAACCATCGGGTTGATCAAGGCGATCAATACGTTTAAGCCGGATAAAAATATTAAGCTGGCTACATATGCGTCCAGATGCATTGAAAATGAGATTTTGATGTATCTGAGACGGAACAACAAGACCCGGATGGAGGTGTCGATCGATGAGCCGCTGAATGTGGATTGGGATGGAAATGAACTCCTGTTGTCGGATATTCTGGGTACGGATGAGGACGTGATTTACCACGATATTGAGGATGAGATTGAGAAGAATCTGCTGAATAATGCCATTAGCAGGCTGAATCCCAGGGAGAGGAAGATTGTGGAGTTGAGGTATGGGTTGACCAATGAGGATGGGGAGGAGATGACGCAGAAGGAGGTTGCGGATCTGCTGGGGATCTCGCAGTCGTATATTTCACGGTTGGAGAAGAAGATTATGAAGAGGTTGAGGAAGGAGATTGTGAGGTTCGAGTAGGGGAGGGGTGGCAATGGGTACGCGTCCGGGCGGGGCGGGCTTTCACGGTCAGGCGCGCGGCTCAGAATTTATGACAACATGCCGCTAAGGCGCACGGGGTGGGAAAAAAAAAACAAACAAAAAAATAACAGAGAAAAAAAAAAAAGAATATAAACAAAAAGTTAGCAAAAAAA
>ENA-UOJP01001270-UOJP01001270.1-human-gut-metagenome-genome-assembly--contig:-C102-NODE-1270-length-32314-cov-8.608760_pt1 | contig 32314 bp, 20 predicted proteins | sample MGYA00242353_ERZ723900 | MGnify/ENA metagenome assembly ERZ723900
GAAACCGTCGTTGTGATTGCGGTACAGGCGGATCTTTCCATGGATTTTTTCCATGTCGCGCGGAAAATCTTCCGGTTTCTGGGCTTCTATGTTTTCCTTGCAGAAATAATCGATGCCAAACAGGGCAGCTATCATATACAGGTATTTTTTCATAAGGGCACCTCCTCATATAATTGTCATTATCTAACTTATATTTATTATAACAAGTTTTTCCGACAGAGTATAGGGAAGCTTTCGTATTTTACCGCATATCTTATCTTAAATTCTAAAAAATCTCTATGGAAAACGCTATGAATTGCTCTTCTCTTCCAGACAACCAAACCGCCGATTTTATCGAACGTTTTTTTCCTTTTACCTATAACCAGATTTTGGAAAATGATTCCGGCTGCTATGATTTTGTCAATCATGAGTATGTGATCTGGCACCGGTCTCTGGCGGAGGCGCTGCCGCTCTCAGTCCAGCAGTATGGCTATGACTCGATCCCGAATCTTTATACCATATTAGATACATCCAGCCTGGACAGCGCAGGAATTTCCCGGACCGCAGAACAGCCATTCCTGGGAAACAAGGGGCGCGGGACGCTGATTGGGATTGTGGATACGGGGATCGATTATACAAATCCCTTGTTACGCGATCCGGATGGAAGCACGCGCATCGCCGCCATCTGGGATCAGACGGTTCCGGGAGCGGGGCTTAGCACGCTGGATCCGATCGATGCGCTGCACTACGGAAGTGTCTACCAGCGTTCCCACATCAACGAGGCGCTGCGCTCGGAAGATCCGCATTCCATCGTCCCCACCTCGGATCCTCTCCGCCACGGCACGCAGATGGCGCTGGTCGCCGCCGGTTCCGAAGATGCCGATGCTTTTTTCTCCGGGGCGGCGCCGGAATCGGAACTGGTCGTTGTCCGCTTGAAACCAGCCAGAACCTATCTTCGCGATTTTTTTCTGATCCGCGAGGATGCCATCGCCTTTCAGGAGGACGACATCATGCTCGGAATCAAGTTTCTTCTTTATATTGCCAGGCAGGAGAAAAAGCCCCTTGTGATCCTGCTGGGTCTTGGCACCAATACCGGAAGCCACAGCGGCACTTCGCCGCTTGGTCTATATCTGAACAGCCTGTCGCGCGCCAGCGGGCAGATTCTGGTCGCCGCCGGAGGCAATGAAACCGGGCGCGGGCACCATTTTCGCAGTGTATTTCCTGCTTCCACCTCCTATGAGGATGTGGAACTGCGGGTCGGTCCCGACGAACGGGGATTTACGCTGGAACTGTGGGCGCGTGAATCGGAGCTTTACAGTGTCGGATTTTTATCCCCCTCCGGCGACGAAACGGGACGCATCCGGCTCTCCGGCGACGAAGAACGCCGGATTCCCTTTCTTCTGGAAGGAACGACCATTCACCTCAACTATACCAGCTCCGAGCTGGCGACCGGAAGCGAACTGATCCTGATGCGCTTTGATGCCCCCGCCGCCGGAATCTGGAAAATCCGCGTCTACCACACGCTCTCGATTCAGGGTGAATACCATATGTGGCTGCCGGTGCACGGCTTTATCTCGGATGAAACCTTCTTTCTGCGCCCGGATCCGGACACAACCATCACCGATCCGGGCAATACAGCAGCCATCATCACCACCGCCGCCTACAGCCACCAGACGGGCGGGATCTATCTGCATTCCAGCCGCGGTTTTACCCGCACCGGAGCTATCAAGCCCGACCTTGCCGCCCCCGGCGTCCGGCTCCTGCTTCCCGATTATCAGGAGGTAACCGGAACCTCATTTGCCGCCGCCATGACCGCCGGAGCCGCCGCGATCCTGCTCTCCTGGTCTGCCTATACGCCATCAGCCCCGCGGATCAACACCTCGATTGCCAAGGCGTTTCTGATCCGCGGGGCTGACCGCCGAAATTCCATCGAATATCCCAGCCGGGAGTGGGGGTATGGGACGTTAAACCTATATAACTCTTTTTTATCCATGAGAAGTTAATTAACTTCTGCTGTTTTCTCTTCACACACAAATTACTTTTCCGGAGCCTTACATCGCTAACTTTCACCACATCCATGACACCGTTCACCGATCATGCTCCTGAAAAGCTATTACCCCCGCATCTCTATCCGCGGACCGCCCTTCTTCTCCAGATACGGGCGCGTGATCACAACGGAGCCGATATTCGGATCTTTCGGGATCTCATACATGATATCCATCATAAAATCCTCTAAAATTGCACGCAGCGCACGGGCACCCGTATCTTTTTCCAGCGCCCGCTCGGCGATCCACTCCAGTGCATCGTCCTCAAACACCAGTTTGACCTCATCCAGCGCCAGCAGGCGCTCATACTGCTTGAGGATCGCATTTTTCGGTTCTTTCAGAATCCGCATCAGCAATTCCTTTGTCAGCCCCTGCAGGCTCACAAGCACCGGCAGACGCCCGAGAAACTCTGGAATCATGCCAAAATTCCGCAGATCTTCCGTTGTCACCTGACTCAAAATATCCGGATCATTGTCGAATTCATCCTTCAAATGGGAGTTGAAGCCCATCGTGGAACGCTTTTTCAGGCGCTCCTTGATGATATCATCCAATCCCGGAAACGCGCCGCCACAGATAAACAGGATGTTGTTCGTATCCACAGTCGCCATCGGCGTGAGTGCATTCTTCTGGTTTGAGCCGACCGGCACCTCTACCTGGCTGCCTTCCAGAAGTTTTAAAAGCTCCTGCTGTACCGACTCACCGCTGACATCGCGGCTCATCGTATTTTTCTTTTTCGCAATTTTATCGATCTCATCGATGAAAATGATGCCGTGCTCAGCTTTCTCCACATCATTTCCAGCCGCTGCCAGAAGCTTGGAGACTACGCTTTCTATATCATCTCCGATATATCCAGCTTCCGTAAGCGCCGTTGCATCCGCGATCGCCAGCGGCACATCCAAAAGCTTCGCCAGTGTCTTGACCAGGTACGTTTTTCCGCTTCCGGTCGGTCCCAGCATCAGGATGTTGGATTTCTCAATCTCCGGCTTGCCGCCCCGCATCTGCATTCCCTGTGCCGCCGCGTTTTCCGCCTTTTCTTCCGTATTTTCATTTGCCCGAAGCTCGTCCTGCTGCCGGAGAATCACGCGCTTATAATGGTTGTAGACTGCCACTGAAACTGCCCTTTTCGCCCGCTCCTGCCCAATCGCATACGCATCCAGCTGCGCCTTGATCTGGTGCGGTGCCGGAACATCCTTCATCGTCAGAAATTTCTCCGCGTCTTTTGCCTTGCTCTTTTTCTTGATCTTATTTTTCTCTGGAATCTCTGTATTCGGCATCTGCATGCCCGCAAAATCATTGAGATTCATGTTCATAAACGGCATATTTTGAAGCTTGGAAAAGTCCATGCCCGACTTGGAAATCGAGTCAAATGCTTTCTGCATACACTCATGGCAGAAATTCATCCCGCCCGGCATCGTGATCATCTCTCCCGCCTTGCTCTCCGGGCGGCGGCAGACGTAGCAGATTTTCTCGTAATCATCCGAATGATCTGTACTGGTTTTATTTGTATCTGTTTCGTTTATATTGGTTGTCGTATCTATATTCTGGTTATCACTCATATTTTTATATTTCCTCCAATCTGAAAGCACCTTTTCATTTTATCATAGCTTGTGAAAAACGTAAATCATAACAGCAGCCGTCATTTCGTTTTAAAAATAAAAAAATTTCCTATGAAACAAAAAGACAGATGAATCACCGCCCTCTCTGATTACAAGAGGATCTACCGGCGGTTCACCTGCCTTCTTTTCTATATCTTCCTGATTTTATTCATTTCCGCTTCGCAACAGTTCCGTATCTTCACCGTTACGGGCAAATATCCATTCCAGCCCACTTCGCTGATGGGGTATTTTCTATCTTCCCAGTTTTCTCTGCGGACTTGCCTGTGATTCACTCCGACTCTCGTTCTGGCTATCCTGGCTCTGCGGCATATCGCTCTTGGAGCCCAGTGTAATCTGTACGTTTCTCTCGACATATTTTCCATTTTCCAGACTCTGTACCGTCATGGTAACGGTGGAACCTGCCTTATAGTAAGTCAGCAGTTTCTTGAGATCATCACCATTCTTTACCTTCTCACCGTCAAACTTGGTGATAATATCGCGCTCCCGCAGATCCGACCTGGATGCCGCGCCGCCCGCAACAATCTTGTATACATAGATACCTTCCGGCATGCCATACGCCTGCGCCATCTGGCTGTCGATATTCTGAAGCTGGATTCCCAGATATCCCTGCTCATTCTCATCGACAGCTACCTTCGTCGTCTTCGTCATCAGGTCGCTGATAATATCCTTTGCCTGTGAAATCGGGATCGCATAGCCGATGCCCTCAACACTGGTGTCCGAATACTTCGCCGCATTGATGCCGATAACTTCACCGTTCATATTTAAAAGTGCGCCGCCGCTGTTGCCTGGGTTGATCGCCGCATCGACCTGCAGAAGTGTCCGCTCTACGTCGTTGATGGTTAGCTTTTTATTTAAAGCGCTGACATAACCGACGGTAACCGACTGCCCCTGTCCCAGTGCGTTACCGATTGCCACAACACCCTGTCCCAGCTTCAGGGAATCAGAATCGCCCAGATCGGCTGCCTTAATCTGTTTTCTCGTTTCTTCCGGTATATCCGAAAGCTGTACGGCAATGACTGCCAGATCCGAATCGGAATCAGTACCTTTGACCGCTGCCTTAACGCTCTGGTTATCAATAAAGGTAACCGAAAGTTCCTCGGAATCTTCAACGACATGGTTATTGGTAATAATCAGAAGTTCCGTGTCATTCTGTCCGGCAATGATTCCTGAACCGCTGCTCGGCACCTCGTACTGCTGCTGACCAAACAGCCAGTTGTCCTGTGTATAAATCATCTTGTTGTTGATCGCTACAACGGACGGCATCGCTTTCTCTACAATCGAAGAAACATCGTTGCCAATGGAGGCCTGCGTTTTAGTGCCCGCATCTGCCTGTGTCTCCTGGGAAACCTGACCGATCGTTTCCTGTGCGGTCTCACCCGGAAGAAGCCGGTTTGAAAGTGCATTCACGCCGACCATGGTTCCGCCTGCCACACAGCCAAACAAAATGCCCGACATCACAAGTGCCGCAATTTTCTTACCAGTATTCTTAGAGCCATGTCCCCGGCCACTCCGTTCTTCCGGAATATAGCTGCGTTCCGGCTGCTTCTCTGCATTCTCTTTCAGATCTGCTCCGGCTGCTGCCTCCGGTTCTCCATCGAGACTGCCCCGGTAACGGGAATCATGATAACCGCCATAATCGGAAGTTTCTTCTTTTTTAGCAGTATCGTTATTCTTTTCCTCATAAGCGCTGTCCGAATAAGCGCCCTCCGTATAATCTACATCCTGATCGTGTCTCTCATTTCTTTCATTCTCGTCATACATATATTCATACCTCCTGTTCTCAGGAATCACAGCTGCGTACTGTCCATTTTGCGAACCTTCCCGCAGCGGATTGTTCATACTCTTATATTCTGTCTCAGGCTTTCTGCCCTCTCTCTGTTTACATGAGATAGTCTATCAGTTATTTGTGATGTAATTGTGAAAATAAAATCATAAATCTGTGAAGCTTAAAAACATCTCTCGGTTTTAACTTGTCAGTCCTTCTCTCCTCTTGTATACTTAATGAAAGAAACGAATTTTACATTTTATATGAAAGGACTGTTACATCCATGATGAATACACAGGCAGTTGTCCATATCCGCAAAGGCGAGGCTCGTTCCCTGAAAGCCGGCGGTATGTGGATCTATGATAATGAAATTGAACGAATTGAGGGCGAATTTGAAAATGGCGATATCCTTCGTGTCGAAGATTTTGACGGTTATCCGCTCGGATGTGGTTTTATCAACACCCGCTCCAAGCTTACCGTGCGGATGCTTTCCCGCAAAAAGGATGCTGTCATCGACGATGCTTTTATCGAAATGCGCGTCCGCAATGCCTGGGAATACCGCCGTCAGACAGTTGATACCAGCAGCTGCCGCCTGATTTTCGGCGAAGCAGATTTCCTTCCGGGCATCGTGATCGACAAATTTTCCGATGTGCTGGTCGTTGAATCCCTGGCGCTCGGTATCGACCGTCTGAAACCGCTGATTCTGGAAAAACTCGTCAAGGTGCTTGAGGAAGACGGCATTCATATCCGCGGTATTTACGAGCGCAGCGACGCTAAGGTCCGCTTACAGGAGGGCATGGAGCGCTATAAGGGCTTTATCGGGGAACCATTTGATACAAAAGTAGAGATCGTTGAAAATGGTGTCCGCTATCTGGTAGATGTCAAGGACGGGCAGAAAACTGGCTTTTTCCTCGACCAGAAATACAACCGTCTGGCAATCCAGCGTCTCTGCCCGGGCAAACGCGTTCTGGACTGTTTTACCCACACCGGCTCCTTTGCCTTAAATGCAGCCGTCTCCGGCGCCAAAGAGGTCATCGGCGTGGATGCATCCGAACTTGCCGTCGCACAGGCGCGTGAAAATGCAGAGTTAAACGGTGTTTCCGGCACTACCACCTTTCAGTGTGCGGATGTCTTTGACCTGCTTCCGGAATTGGAGGCAAGAGGTGAGCAATTTGACGTCGTGATCCTCGATCCGCCTGCCTTCACAAAATCCCGCAGCTCGGTCAAAAATGCCATCAAGGGCTACCGCGAGATCAATATTCGCGGTCTGCGTCTGGTAAAGGACGGCGGCTACTTCGCCACCTGCTCCTGCTCCCATTTCATGACGCCGGAGCTCTTCACAAAGGCGATTCAGGAGGCAGCCCGCAGCGCCCACCGCCGCCTGCGCCAGATCGAATACCGCACCCAGGCAGCCGACCATCCGATTCTGTGGGCGGGGGATGAGACGTCCTATTATCTAAAGTTTTTTATCTTCCAGGTGGTAGATGAGAAATAACTAAAAGACGGCAGCCCGTATTTTTTTATTTCACTTTTGCATATATTCAGGTTGCTGTTTTTATTATATCACGATTCGCATCTTCGATGCTTACCGCTGCTGACGCAGCTATCGTGATCGCCATTCGCCGTTCGCCATAAATCTGCAAGCAGCTTTCTGGCTCACTTGCGCTCATTATATCATGATATACTATGATTACGGAAAGTCAGAGCACAGAAGGCGGTCTACCCTTCCTACATTGGAGGGGCTTTACCCTCCAGAGAGGAGGGCGATGCCAATGTACGTTACATATTCGGATTTGTTCCAGATAGGTATCTTCATTGTCTCCCTTATCGGTCTTATGTATGAGATCTTTAAGGATAAAAAATAAGCCGCCACTACTCGCACTAGTGACGGCAGACCTCATAAGAGGTTAATGTAAAACACTAAGGGTAGACCATGTGTCTCTGACTTTCCCTTTTCTTTACTATATCATATTTAAAAATGATATGCAACTTCTATTTTTTGTTTTCTTTTTGAATTGCTTCTTTACAGATTGCTATTTCACTCTCATAATTCGCTTTTTTTACCGCTGCAGCACCATACACCAAACCGGTGCCGACACCATCGAAAGCAGCGTCGTAAATACCACGCACTTCGTCGCAAAGACTTCATCCCCGCCATATTTCGCGGCAAGAATCGCCGTCGTGCTTGCTGCCGGCATCGCTGCCAGCACCACAGAAATCCCCATCACCAGCGTGTCGATATGGAACAGGAGGCAGCCGATCCACACAAGCGCCGGGATCAGGATCAGGCGCACGGCGGCATAGTAGCAGCTGAGCGGCGTGATCATCGTCTTCATATCTGCCTCCGCCAGAACGGTTCCGACGAAAATCATGGAGACTGCCGTGTTTGCCTTGTTTAAGCTATGTACCGTATCTCCCAGGAATCCTGGAATCTGCATCTGCAAAAGCATCAGCACAAAGCCGATGAATACGGAGACAATACACGGATGCGTGCATATCTTTTTAATCAGCGTCTTCTGATCCGGCGCCTTCGTAAAATACGTCATTCCCAGCGACCACATCGCAGTTCTCTGCGGAATCAGGTAAAAAGAGGCGTAGAAAAGCCCCATCGATCCGAAAATGCCCTCCGCCACCGGATTTCCCAGAATCCCGGCATTGGACGCCATCGTCGCGTATTTGAGGACCTTCTTCTTTTCCTCTCCCACACCCGGGTACAGTACCATATTTAAGATATAACAAGCCACCTGAACCATACATGAGACGAGCAGCGCCTGTGCGCTGCTCTTTAAGATATCCATGCTCAGTTCTACTTCAAATGACTCGATGATACTGCAGGGAAGTGTCACAAAGATGACCAGATCCGCAATGACCCTTTTTCCTTCATCCGTGATAATTCCCTTCTTCTTTAAGAATGCCCCCAGAATCATCAGGGAAAATAACATTCCCTGCATCCGGTACAGACCATCTAAATTCAAAGCATTTCCTCCGTTTCACACTCTCTCATCACTCAATGATGATTCCCGCATCCGTCTTACTTCCCGGTGCACTGCTTCCATTCGGGGAACCGCTGCCGGAAGGTTTTTCTCTGCCATTCTCCCTCTCGCCGGTGCCAGAATTTCCGCCCGGAAATGCCGGCGAAGAACCGCTAGACTCTGCCTCACTGCTCTCCCGCGCACTTTCCTTTGATGCATGCGTACCGTTCGGACGGCTTTCCTGCTCAGAAACGTCATTCTCCTGTGTTTCCGAAGCATTACCGGTCTCTTTCTCGGACTCGTCGCTGCCGCTCCCGGCTTCCTGGCTTTCGTCCGCGCCGCTCTCCTGCGTCGGATCCAGAATGGAAATTGTCGTCGCCTCGGTCGTCTTCGGCAATGCCTTCGTTTCTGCCTGTTTCGTGCCATGAACGCCTGTATCTGATACAATTTTCTGACTGATCGTCCGGACCGTCTCAGTCGGCGTGTATTCCTCATCGCCAAACAGGAAATGATGCAGCTCGATGACATTGCTCTCCAGCGTCTGCGGGATGACGCAGGCGCCCTTGCGTCCCATCTTCTTTTCCCTCAGCTCCGACGGGAAACCGGTCGTCTCGGTCAGATGGTAACGCGTAATATTTCGTCCTATCTTCAACAGATCATTGATCTCGATGCTGGTCGCCACCTGTGGAAATACCGTCTGCACAATATTATTGATCGTCGCCCAATCTGCTTTTTTCATCTTCTCAAACGCGAGGGAAATAACCTTTCTCTGCCGTTCGGTACGGGCATAGTCCGTATCCATCAGACGGAGACGCCCATATGCAACCGCCTGCACACCGTCCAGATGGTTCATGCCCGCTGATTTAAGCTGGGTCGAAGCGACGCCGGTCGCCTTGACCGTCTCAGAAATGAACGCATTGATATAATAAAACTCTGATTTCGTGATCTCTACGTCAATGCCGCCCAGAATGTTGATCGCATCTGCAACGGCTTTCCAGTTAAAGGTCGCATAATCGTCAATATCGATATCCAGGTTCCTATTGAGCGCCTTGACAACCTGCTCCGGTCCGCCCTGCATATAAGCGGCGTTGATTTTGTTGTAGGTATTCTTGTCGCTGATATTTAAATATGAATCCCGGTACACCGAAACCAGACGTATCTCACCGGTTCCCTGATCGATGTTGCAGAGAATATTAACATCCGAGTTGTTGCCCTTTCCGACCGATGAGTTACGGCTATCCACGCCGAAAACCGCGATCGTCCAGTAACCGCTCATCTGCTCCTGCTTCTCCTCCGAAATCTCGACGTTTTTGATCTCATCCGGGTTCCACGGAAGCCGCTGCATCAGATCCAGACGGCTGCTGATATACGAATATCCCGCAAAGCAGAGAATCCCGATCAGCATCACGCTCTCCAGAAGAATAAACCATATCTTCCGCTTCTTTTTCCGGCGCGCTTTCAATTTAACCGGGTCGGCGTAAATATCCGACCGGTTCATGGTCCGGGTTTTCTCCTGATTCCGGCTCTCCCGGCTGCTGCCAGGCTGCGTCTGTCCCCTCTTTGCCGCTTTCTGACCACTTCGGCTTCTATCTCCGCTCCGGTGGGATCCGTCCTCCCGGCGTTCCGTAAATGAATCCGTGATCAGTGTCAGACCATCGTCTTCTATCTCCGACGGTATTGCCCGTCGGCTCCGGCGATGTCCTGACCTATCTCTTTCTTCTTCATATCCCATGTGGTTTTCCTCATCAATACGCGTTTTTATTTATAAAGCCCTTAAAAACCGTCAAAAACATGATTTTAAAATCAAATCCCAGCGTCCAGTTCTCGATGTAATACAGATCATGCTCAATCCGCTTCGTGATCGAGGTATCGCCCCGGTAACCATTGACCTGTGCCCATCCGGTCATTCCCGGACGCACCTGGTGTTTGATCATATAACGCGGAATCTCTTCCTTGAATTTTTCAACGAAAAACGGGCGTTCCGGGCGCGGTCCAACCAGGCTCATATCGCCCTTCAGAACATTAAACAGCTGCGGAAGCTCGTCAATGCTCGTCTTCCGGATAAATCTTCCAATCGGAGTCACACGCGGGTCTCCCGGCGTCGTCCACTGGCTTTTCTCCTTTGCCGCCGACTGTACCGCCATCGAGCGGAACTTATACATCTTAAACGGCTTATTGTGAAGTCCCACCCGCTCCTGACAGAAAATGACCGGTCCCGGCGAAGTCGCCTTTATAAGAATCGCCGTCACCAGCATCACCGGTGAAAACAGGATGAGCGCCATCATGCCGCCGACCAGATCCATCGTCCGCTTCATCGTTGCGTTGAGCAGATTCGTGAGCGGCACATGGCGGATGTGGATCACCGGAAGTCCCTGCAGATCCTCCATAAACGGACGGGTCGGGATAAAGTTATAATAATCCGGGATAAATTTCGTATGCACACCCGATTTTTCACAGCCTGCCACGATTTTTTCCAATTTTCCATACTCCTGGATGCTCAGGGTGATCGCGATCTCATCCAGCGTATTGAGCGCCAGAATCGTATCCAGATCGTCAATTTTGCCGATCACGCGCACTCCCTTATATTCTTTGCCCCACTCCTCATGGTCATCCAGAATACCGCGGATTTTATAGCCCCACTCCGGGTTGACATTCACACGGTCAATAAATCCTTCCGCTGCCCGGCTGTAACCGACCAGAAGCAGATGCTTCTGGTTATATCCCTTCGACCGCATCGACCGGAGCGCTATCCGCAGGATATTCCGCATCAGAATCTCAGCAAAGAGATTGATGCCAAAAAACAAAAATACCATCGGACGGGAGAAGTTGTGGAAATACTCATTTTTACCGCCCAGGTAAAGAATCAGTGAGATCACCAAAAGACCGATGATGTTCGCCTTGAAAATATTGGCTAACTCCACCCGTCTTCCCTGAACCCGTTTGGGCGTATAAAGATGAAAAAATGCGTATAAAATCAAATAAAACGGTACAATAAGAACGCCAGCCGCCAGATAGACGACTGCCATTGCGCTCTTATTATGCCCTGTTACATTAAACCACGACGTTCCATTGACGATAAACCACGCAAGTGCGTAGGCGCATGCGATGACACATGCGTCCAGCACTACGTGGAAATGGTTCAGCCGTTTCTGGTTATCTTTTATCATAGTATATCACCTGAATTCGGATTAAGCTCCCGGACCTGCTGGACCGCCGGGGCCTGCTGCATCGCTGTTTCCGGAATCCCCCGGTTCCTGAATCTCTGTGACCGGACTTTTCACACCGGAATTATCCGACGCACCCGGAGAAGTCTTTTCACTGGATGCCGATGTCTCTGCCGCCGTTGTGGTTGTAGATCCCGGTTTTGCAATGGAAGACTTCGTCTCCGATGTGCTGCCTGGTCCGGATAAAGAATCATCCGCCTCGGTTTCCCTATCCGTATGATTGTTCTTGCCGGGAGTCGTCGTTGTTCCTGGTCCCTTACTGCTGTTGCTCTTCGACTCTTCTTCCTCCCAGTCAATCCAGTCTTCATCCGGATCAAAGATCTCGTCCAATCCAATCGAGCTCTCGCTCTCGCCCTTCTTGGTCTCATCCCCGCTCTCGTCATCCGACTCGTCCGAAGCACTCGTCGATGACTTCTTAGCGGATGCTTCCGCCGCTGCCTTCGCGGCAATCCGGCTCGCCCGTTTCTTGATAAACGTCTGGGCGCTGACACCCTGATCGACCGGAACATGACCGATCAGCTTCGCATTCGTCGTAAGACCTGTTACCTGCGCGATATGGTTGCTATACTCCTTGACATTGGACGGAACCTGATAATCTTCCTCATCAAACAGGAACTTATGAAGCTCTTTTACGTTGTACTCCAGTGTCTGCGGGATAACGCAGTCGCCGATCTTTCCAACATCCTGCTCGCCTCTGGCTGCCGGGAATCCGGCGGTCTCACCGATATGGAACTTCGCGATATTGCGTGCCAGCGGAATCAAATCCGTAATATCAACATTGGTTGCAAGCTGCGGCATGATCGTCTGAATCAGACAGTTGAGTGTCGCCCAGTCTGCATTTTTTGCCTTATCAAAGGCTTTCTGAAGAATAATTCTCTGACGCTCGGTACGCGCATAGTCCGTATCTGAATAACGGATACGTCCGTATGCAACTGCCTGAATACCATCCAGATGTACATTGCCCGCATGGGTCAGCTGATGAGAACCGATACCAGTCTCCTTTACGGTCTCCGTGATGAAGGCATTGATCCAGGAGAACTCTGCATCGCTCAGCTCGACATCTACACCGCCCAGAATGTTGATGGCATCCGCAACCGCTTTCCAGTTGAACGTCGCATACTGGGTAATGTTAAGACCCAGGTTCTTATTCAGCGCCTTAACTGCCTGCTCCGGACCGCCCTGTGCGTAAGCGGCGTTGATCTTATTATAAGAGTTTTTATCGTTGATATTCAGATAACTGTCCCGGAATACCGATACAAGGCGGATCTCACCCGTCTCCAGATTGATATTGGCAATCATGTTGACATCCGCGTTCGTACCTTTTCCGACATTCATCTGCCCGTGCTGACTTCGCGAATCGACACCGAAGCACGCTACGGTCATGTAGCCCTTCATATCATCGATCTGTTCCTGAGACAGGTTGACGTTCTTAACCTGGTCCTCGTTGAAATCAATCTTCTGCATAGAACCGAAGGTTCTGTGATACATATACCAGAACGCACCGCCCAGAATCATCAATATAATCACGACAATCTCCGCCGCAATGATCATATGCTTTCTGTGACGCGCCGATTTACGGTAATGGCTGCCGCGGCGTCCCGAACTCTTTTTTCCACTTCCAGCGCTCTTAGGACCGCTGTAGCCGGAACGTACTGAACTGCTGCCCGCCTCACCTTTTCTCTGGCTATTTTCGACTGTACTGCTGACTCTTCTGCGGCTGGTGCCGGAAGCAGAACTGCTGCGCGAAGAATGCCCTGCCTGACTGGCACGGCTGCTTCTGCCCTCGCGGCGCGCCCTCATGCGCTCCAGCTCATCATCCTCATAATTCATAAGCTACCTCATCTTTCACTTGCTTGCTGCCGCTCAGACATTGTCTGATAAACAGCCTTTCTCCGTGCTGCATCCGCTAAACCATGACCGTTCACACATCGCGCAAACTCTAAGTTACTGTCCACACATACGCGCCCAGTAACAACTCTAACCTTTTCCTCACGATTTATCAGATGCTGCTTTTTTCTCGATCTGTCTCACAGCAAATTCATAGACATAGAGAAATGTCCCGGCTAAAAGTTCCAGCTCTATCGCCAGATAATTTTTAAGCCGTTCCGGGCGGTACGCCACTTTTTTACACTTCTTTGCCGTCCGTATGCCTTCTTTCAGACCTTCCAGATAATCTTTTCCAAACCCGAGTTTCCTGAAAAATGAATATTTCACGAAAATCCCCGCTGCGATCGGAATCGCATTTATGATAAGCTGTAAGCACGGCATATTTTTATAATTCAGATACACATTGTTGCGTGCCGCCAGCTTAACCTTGAATGAATTGTACTTGGAACCGCTGGTTCCGCTTCCGACGTGCCATACCAGCGCCGCCGGGCAGTATATATTGTCATAACCCGCAATCCGGGCTCTATAGCCCACATCAATATCTTCCAAATAGGCAAAATGCATCTCATCGAAATAGCCTATCTCCTCAAATACCTCTCTCCTGTAGATCGCTGCGCCCGCGCACGCCGAGAATACCCGGCTTGAACGGCGGTAATGCGTAAGATCCCGTCCCACGCCGCGCTGGTACGCCCAGCCAAGCAGGGAATACATATCGCCTGCATCATCCAGCCTGTCCGGATGGTACATCTGGATCATCCGGCTGCTGACGGAAAAGATGCGCTCCGACTGACCGATCGCACGCACCATCTCCGCCACGAAATACTCGTCCACCCGGACGTCATTATTTAAAAGCAGCACATACGGTGTGTCTGCCGCCTTGATTCCGACGTTGACTGCGCCGGAAAATCCCGTGTTTTCCGGCAGGAAAATCGTATCGATCTGATGTTCCTTCAGCCACTCCACGCTTCCGTCCGTCGAACCGTTGTCCACCACCAGCGTCCGGAAATTCGGATACGTCTGTGCATTCAGTGAACGGATGCATTCGTCCATAAACTTTAACCCATTATAATTGGGAATAATAATTGTCGTTGTAATCTCCATCCCGGGTTATACCTCCAGATGATACGGTTCTCCGATTTTCTCTTTTTTCAGATCCCTGAGGGCGAAATTGGACTTCCGCAGCGTCAGGTTCGGATTGTAGTAAGGATCTCCATCTTTAAGGATCTCCGGCCAGCGCTCCGAGAAAATCTTGATCTCCCTGTTAAAACGTGCCACCTTCTCCGGCGTATCCTCCAGTCCTCTTGACTTCGACTCATAATGATACAGCAATGCGTACGGATTGTAAACCACTAAATGATTTGATGCCCGCACTTTCATGCAATAATCGATATCGTTAAATGCGACCGCCAGCTTCTCCGTAAAGCCGCCGACCTCATCAAAGAGCGCTTTCTTTGTCATCAGGCACGCCGCCGTCACAGCGCTGTAATCCTGTGTACTCATCGCACGGTGGAAATAGCTGTTTTCCGCCTTATGAAGCCCGATAAACGTATGCCCTGCGATGCCGCCGAAACCAACCACGACGCCCGCATGCTGGATCGTATCATCCTGATAGAGCAGTCTCGCGCCAACTGCACCGACGTCCTCCCGCTGGCACAGTCCCAGCATCTCCTCGATGAAATTCTCCGCAATCAGCTCGGTATCATTATTTAAAAACAGCAGATATTCGCCCTTTGCGAAGGTCACGCCGAAGTTGTTGATCGCCGAATAGTTAAACTCGCGCTCCCAGGTTACCACATGGACATTGGAAAATTCCTTCTGAATCTTTTCATAGTATTCAAAGGTTTCCTTCTCCGTGCTGTTGTTCTCTACAATGATAAACTCAACATTGCGGTACGTTGCCCGCGTCTCAATCGCCCGCAGGCATAGATCCAGATCCGTATGGTGATCCTTGTTCGGAATGATGATCGATACCAGCGGTTCTCCCTGAATTTTATATACAGAGTGATAAATGCCGTAGTCCACACCTTTTTCCACGCGCTCCGCCTCGATACCGACGCGTTTATAATGATCCATGATCGCGCGCGCACCCGCATCAAATGCGTACAGCTTGCTCTCCGGGTTGCTCGCTGTCGAATCCTTGTGGCAGCGCCAGTGATACAGCACCTTCGGGATATGGCGGATCTCCTTCGCCTTCTCCGTACAACGGAAAATGAAGTCATAATCCTGCGCTCCGTCGTATTCCTGACGGAAGCCGCCCACCTGCGCTGCCAGATCGTGGCTGACTACAAACAGATGGCAGATATAGTTAACGCTGCAGAGCAGATCGATATTAAAATCCGGCTTAAAATGCGGATCAAACAAAGCGCCGCCGTCCATATCCAGCTTATCCTCATCCGAATAGAAGCAGTCGCATCCCGGATGTTCCTGTAACAGTTTCGCACACTCATAGAGAGCATTCGGTGTCAGCTTATCGTCATGGTCTGCCAGCACGATATAATCGCCGGTCGCCATATCCATTGCTGCATTCGTATTGCCGGAAATGCCCTTATTTTCCCCTAAAATCACGTATTTAAAACGGCTGTCCTTCTTCGCATACTGCTCCAGCACCCGCTCGCAGCTTTGTCCTGCCGGACTGCCGTCCGCCACGCAGACCTCCCAGTTTGCGTATGTCTGTTCCGCGATCGAATCCAGCATTTCCCGCAGGAATCGCTCCGGTGTCTTAAATGCCGGAATCACGATCGAGAATTTAACCGGCGCGTCAAACACCTTTTTCCTCTGCTCCTCCAGCTCCTCCGCCGTCGGCTTCGTCAGTGAATACCACTCGCCGTAATCGTAGTCATTGTCAATTCCCTGCAGTTTGTGCTTGGATTTTACCAGCAGGGCTTTCAGACCGTTTTCCTTCCAGAAATCCAGGCAGACCCGCACAGTCTCCATGTTCATCAGATCGCGGATCTTCTGCATCCGCTTGTGCGCCACACTGCTGCGCTTGCGGATCAGTTCTTCATTATATTTAATGCGGATTTTGCGTCCCTCGCCTTTTGCGATCAGATAATAATCTTTTCCGCGCTCATACGGGAACTGGATATCAAATCCAAGCTCTTTTTCTACCGTTCGCCCAAAATAAATCTGGCTGACGTCGTCGCGGCGGGTCGCCACATACTGAAACCGGATCGGCTGATGTGCCCCATCTTCAACCTGATAGGTGATCTCCGTCTCCGGCGTCTTTCCGATCGCCCAGCCATTGAGCTGAATCGAATTTTCACGAATCCGAACTACATCGACATTACATTTCATGCTGTTTGCCCCCAACTTTTTTCACCGGTGTATCAAAATTCAGCCGCTCTTCCTCCACTACCAGCGGACGCTTCATGACTCTCGAATTGATCGATAAAATATACTCTCCCACCAGACCGATGAAAAAGATCTGAACCGACCCTAAAAAGCACATTCCAATCAGAACCGGTGCCATACCAGCCGGAAAATCATACCAGTGAAGCAGTTTCATCACCAGATATACAATCGCCACGATCATACTGATCGCCGCGCAGATACTTCCAAAGATCGTCGCCAGGCGCAGACCGACCTTCGTATAGGAGGTCACACTGAGCATCGCGGCATCGTAGAGCCGGTAAAAATTGTTGTGTGTCTTGCCTGCGCGGCGCTGCGGCTGGATATATGGAATCTCCTTGCGCTTATAACCAAGCTCCGCCACGATTCCGCGCAGAAACGGCGTCGGATCGTCAAGCTCCCGCAGAATCTCAATAAAATCGCGGTCATACAGACCCGAACCGGTAAAATGCTCAATCTGCTCGACATCGGAGAGTTTCTTTATCATCTTGTAATAGCAGCTCCTCAGCGCATACATGATCGGGTTTTCCTTGCTTCCCGTCTTGATGCCGATGACAATCTTGTAGCCATTTTCCCACTCATGGACATATTTCGGGATCATATCGACCGGATCCTGAAAATCTGCCACCATGCTGATCACGCAGTCGCCGGTACACTGTAACATTCCATAATACGGGGAATTGAACTGTCCAAAGTTTTTGGCATTAAAAATTGCCTTGATCCGTGGATTCTCGCTGCAGATCTTGCGAAGAATCGGGCGCGTCTGGTCCGTCGAATCATTGTCGATAAAGACAAGCTCATAGTCATATTCCGGCAGATCGCGCTCCAGCGTCTCCACAACCGCCTCGCTGATCGGCCCTACATTCTCTTCCTCGTTGTAGCAGGGAATTAATATACTGATTTTTTTCATACTTTTCTGATTCCTATTAATTTGCTTTTTGTTTGAACTCTTCTGTTTCGTTCCACCAAATTTCGAACACAAAAAAAGAGAAAGCCGCTTCGGCTATACTGCCTTTATTTTAAACGTCTTTCTCTCTTTTGACAACCTACAATTTTCTTAACGATTTTTGGCTGCTTCGCTATTTACTTGGCATAAACTGATAAAATATGTCCAAATATTTACCATTCTCTCCCGTCACTCTGCACAGAGGGCAGAAAAATCATTTCTGAAAAGCTAGAATTCTCTTCATTCCTTCTTCAAAATATACCTGTGGCTTCCAGCCAACCACCCGCTCCATCTTGCGAATATCCGGGATCAGATTGACGATTCCCTCTGCATTCGGCGAGCGGACGCCAAATTCCATGCTGCCCTGCCTGCCGCACAGCTCATAGACCGTCTCGACAAACCCGCGCAGCGGTCCTGTCTCATCCATCGGACCGCCCAGATTGTAGACACATCCGTGATCCGCGAGATTTCCCGCATATTCTGCCAGATCCGCCAGGGCGCGCCCCGCATCGTCAATATACATGAAGTTCCAGAGCTGCGTGCAGGCGGTCATCGTCATCTTCTCCCCTGCCCGGAAGACCCGGACACAGGAGGAAAGAAGCGACCACGGGTGATCGCCCGGTCCATACGTGCTGAAAATCCGTGCATGCCCATAATCCAGTCCCAGTTCCCGGCAGAGCACTTCCGCCTGCTGCCGGACTGCCAGTTTCGCGCGTCCATACGGGGAGGTCGGCTCGCAGACCGTCTCCTCGTCTGTCAGCTCGCTCTTGACGCCATACTCCGCCTGCGAACCTGTAAAGAGAAACCGCCGGCACCCGAGGGCTTTCGCCACGCGGACGGCATTCAGCGCGTCCTGCACGCTCTCCTCCTGGACTGACTCATTTTTCCGTGAATCACTCCCTGCACCGCGCCAGCCCATATGGAGAAACACATCGCATCCGCCCGGAATCCGTTCCGGCAGTTTCGAGAGATTCCCCAGATCCTCCTCCAAAATCGTGAGTCCCTGCGGAAATTTTCCATTTTCCCGCAGCAGATCCGCTTTCGTCGAATGTTCCCGCAGTACGGCGTATACCTGATGTCCGCGATGTAACAGCTCGCGCACCGCCCCCAGGCCTACAAAGCTGGTGGCACCTGTGACAACTATCTTCATTCTATCGTTTCCTTTACTATTTTTTAATACGCGGAATCAGCATGATACGGTCCATCTCCTCGTCCGGCAGGAATGGGGACAGATCCTCCAGCGGCGGCGATACAAGCGTTCCGTCCGGCAGTCTCTTCGCCGCGGACTTTGGCTCAAAGTTCTGATCCAGCGTTACAAATACCTCGCAGATCACCGGGCCGTCCATCGCCAGCGTTTCTTCTACCTTCTCGCCCAGCTCCTTGTTTCCATGAATCGATACATATGGGAATCCATACGCCCACGCCAGCTTTTCCATGCTCGGGAATCCAAGATCGCCGCTATCCACGCCGATACCGATGAGCGGCTCGCCGAAGAAATTCTTCTGGGTCTGGCGGATGGAATGGTAACCACCGTTATTGATAATGAAAATCTTGATCGGCATCCGGTGGCTGACAACTGTCTCAAGCTCCTGTAAATTCATCTGAATACTGCCGTCTCCGGTAATCAGGATAATATCCTGGCTGTGATCTGCCACGCACGCGCCGATCGATGCCGGAAGTCCGTAGCCCATCGAAGCGATGCCGGAGTTCGAGATAAATCTCTGTCCCTTTTTCACAATATTTGCGTGTCCACACACAACATTTGCAGATCCATTCCCCACAACCACGATCTGGTTCTCATTTAAACGGCGGCTCATCTCATACGCAAATGCATATACGTTTGCCTCTGTCTCCGTGCCGCCGTTCATGTGCTTCGGCAGAACCACCGGATAATCATGCTTCCAGCCCTGGCAGATACGCAGCCACTCTGCCTGCGCCTCCTTGTACTCCTGCGTCATCGAAGCCGCGCCGTCCGCTTTTCCTTCCTCCGAAAGAACCTCGTCCATCACGGTCAGAAGATCCTTCACATCCGCGTGAACCGGCATGTCCACATGCAGGGTCGGCTTTTTCAGCTCTTCGGCATCGATATCATTCACAATCACATACGCCTCGCGCGCCCAGGTAGTAAAACGGTAACCGACCTGACGGAAACTCAGACGGCTTCCGAGCGACAGCACCAGATCGCTGTTCTGGATCGCGAAGTTGCCCGGGCGATCGCCGACGTTGCCGCCTTTTCCGATGTACAGCGGGTGTTCGTCATAGATACAGTCGATGCTGTCCGCGCCGGTCACAACCGGGATTCCCAGCTTTTCAACCACGCGCATGAAAACATCGTGCGCCGCGCCGATACGGATACCATTTCCGGCATTGATCACCGGACGTTTGGAGGTGCGGACTTTCTCGATGATCGCACGCGCCGTCTCCTTCGTCACACGTGCCGGAAGTTTTGCACGAAATTCACCTTTTCCGGCGGTATCCTCCGGGATCTCGGACGCGCTCTCTGCCGCCCAGCCAGTTCCGCCTGCCTCATAATCCTCCGGATCAAAGCCGATCAAATCGTCTGTCTCGATCATTGCCGCCTGCACATTCAGCGGAATATCCAGCCAGGTAGGACCCGGACGACCGTTGTAAGCCAGATACAGGGCTTTTTCCACACAGAAGCGGATACGCATCGGATCGATCACCATCTCACAGTATTTTGTCATATTGGCAACCGATTTGGTGATATCATACTCCTGATCGCCCATCGCGCGCAGGTGAAGTCCCGTGCTGCGCGCTGTCGTGTCATAACGCACCTGTCCGGAAATGACAAACATCGGGATTGAATCCAGAAATCCGCCCGCAACGCCGTTCATCGCATTGATGCCGCCAGGTCCCGTCGTCACGCACACTGCCGCAATCTTGTTGTGGATGCGGGCATACGCCTCCGCTGCCATCGCACATGCCTGCTCATGATGATTGTAGAGGCAGTGAAGTCCTTCCTGATGCCCCAGCGCGTCATCCAGATGCATCGCGCCGCCGCCCGTGATCATAAACACATCCGTGATGCCGGATGCGAGAAGCTTTTCTGCTATATAATTAGAAAGTTTCTGTTTCATTTTGATTTCCTCCTGAAAATACCTTGTCAAGTGTTCATACTACATCATAAGAACGTATTCTCACCCGTCCACTCACGAACCCGCGCTATCGCGCTCTACCGCCCTGCTTCGCATGGCTGTTCGTTCGTTAATGGCGCAAGAAAAGAATATGTCTGCTTCGCAGCCGTATTCGTTTCTTCTGCGCTCATTATATCACACATATTTCTCTTTTCATAGCCAGCACGGCGTTTTCCCTTCTTCTGAAACGTTCTTTTGTTACTGTTCACGCATACGTGTCCAGTAACGGAATTTGCCGTGGCTTCGCATTTAAATACGGCAAATTCCTGCTGCCACCACGTTTTCTTACGGCACTTTCGGTTCCAAAAGTGCCTACCCGTGAACAGTAACTTACATTTTTCTTATGTTGTCTTGTGTTTTTCCTATTTCTTTTCTATAATAAAGGTCGGCATCCGGTTCACATCGGTATGCCTGAATCGTTACGGTTCAGTTTACTTTATGTAACTGCATTTTTATCATACAGAGGAACGTCTTATGAATCGATTAGCACAGAAAAAAAAGGTCTGCGCGGTGATTCCGGCGCGGCTTAATTCGGTTCGCTTTCCGGGAAAGGCATTGAAACAGATTGATGGGATTCCAATGGTTGTGCGGGTTCTCGCAGCGGCGCGGGACAGCGGTGTATTTGATGCCGTTTACGCTGCGACCGACAGCCCTGAGATTGCTGCTGTTTGCCAGACATATGGATTTGAGGCGGTTTTTACCTCCCATTCCCATCAGAATCCGACCTCCCGCATTCAGGAGGCGGTGACGATTCTGGAAGATTCCAAGTCTGCTTCTTCGCGGAAATTTGATTTTTATGCGATGCTCGGCGGGGATGAACCGCTTCTGACACCGGAGATTCTGCAAAATTTTATGGAACAGGCGCTTACTGTTATTACCTCAAAAGAGAATGTACAGCGTCCATTTCTCATCAATGCCATGGCAGATATCCCGAACGATGCCGAGACAGCCGATCCATCCAACATAAAAGTGGTCTGCCGCCCGGACAGCACAGGGCTTTACATTTCCCGTGCGCCAATTCCATTCCGCAAGGGGACGCTTGACAAACCTTCCCGGAAATTTGTGAGTATCGGGCTTTATACGCGGGAATCGCTCGATTTCTTCTGCCAGAGCAGACCGGGCATTCTGGAACAGATCGAGGGCGTGGATTTGCTGCGTTTCCTCGAATATGGGAAAACGATCCTATTTCTTCCCATCTGCGGATATACGCTTTCCGTAGACACCCCCGCCGACCTTGAAACAGTACAGGCGATTTTACACAGGAGGACTAGCACCCTATGAATAAGAAAACATACCGCGGCGTGATCTTCGACCTCGATGGCACGCTGCTCGATACATCCGAAGGCGTCTTTGCGAGCGTGCGCCACACGGTAGAAGCACTTGGAAAACCTGCCCTCGACGAGGCGACACTCCGCACCTTTATCGGACCGCCCGTCAAGCTGTCGCTCATCCGCCTCTATGGACTGGACGAGGACGCCGCGAACCACGCAACCGAGATTTTCCGCACCCAGTACAAGGATCACGACCTGCTGAAAGCCGAGCCATACGCCGGTATCAAAGACCTGATCCGCGCACTCCGCGCACAGGGCTGCAAGATCGGGGTTGCCACCCTGAAACGTGAAGATTATGCGCTGACTCTGCTGGAACATTACCATTTCACAGAACTCTGTGACTCCATCTGCGGCAGCGATTTTGCCAGCAAAATGACGAAGGCTGACGTTCTGCACAAGTGCTTAAAAGCTTTGGAGTTGTCTCCATCCGAGGCAGTTCTTATCGGTGATACCTCTTCCGACGGAAAAGGTGCCAAAGAGGCAGCTGTCGATTTTATGGCAGTCACCTACGGCTTCGGACCAGATACCGCGGAGGCATGGCAGGAATATGCTCCGGTTTATACGGCAAAGGATACGCATGATATCGGGGCGTTTCTGGGAGTCAATTTTTAAAATTACAAACATAACAAGAGGACAAACATCATGAAACAAGTCAAATTACTCGACTGCACTCTCCGCGACGGCGGCTACGTCAACGACTGGGAGTTCGGTCACGACAATATTGTTACTATTTTTGAACGTCTGATCAGCGCGGGCGTGGACATTCTGGAAGTTGGTTTTCTGGATGACCGCCGCACTTTCGACCGCAACCGCACGATCATGCCGACAACCCAGTGTGCCGATCAGATTTTCGGCAAGCTGGACAAGGGAAATACGATGATCGTTGCCATGATCGACTACGGGACCTGCGATATTTCTAATTTAAGCCCGTGTTCTGAGTCCTACATCGACGGTATCCGCGTCATTTTCAAAAAACATGTGATGCATGAAGCGATCCAGTTCTGCCACGAAGTCAAAAAACTGGGCTACAAAGTGTTTGCACAGGCGGTTTCGATCACCAGCTACTCCGACCGTGAGCTTCTGGATCTGGTTGACCTTGTCAACGATCTGGAACCGTATGCGATGTCCCTTGTAGACACCTACGGTCTGCTGCATCAGGATAACCTGCTGCACTATTTCCAGCTCTTAAACTACAACTTAAAACCATCGATCGCGATCGGCTACCACTCCCACAATAACTTCCAGCTCGCATACTCGAACAGCATGGAAGTCTTACGCGAACCGGCAGACCGCACCGTTTTAGTTGATGCCACCCTGTACGGCATGGGAAAAAGCGCCGGAAATCTTCCGATCGAACTCATTTCCATGTACATGAACACCGTATTCGGACGCAATTTCAATGTCAGTCAGATGCTCGAGGCGATCGACATCAGCATCATGCCGTTCTTCCGCAAGAGCCCATGGGGATATAACCTGTTCTTCTATATTTCCGCCTCCAACAACTGCCATCCGAACTACGTCCGCTTCCTGATGGATAAGCACACCCTGTCGCTTAAATCCATCAATACGATTCTGGATGCGATTGAGCCGGAGAAAAAACTGCTCTACGACAAAGATTACATTGAAACACTGTACCGCAGGTATCAGAGCACAGAATGCAATGACGAAGCCGATATTCAGGCATTGAGTGCTTCCTGGAGCGATCGCCCGCTTCTGCTGCTCGGTCCGGGAAAGAATCTGGAACTGGAAAAGGAGGCAATTCTTTCCTATATTAAGACGCACAATCCGATCACAATCTCCGTCAATTTTATCCCGGAGGGAATTCCAATCGATTATGCGTTCTTAAGCAATTCCAGGCGGTATGTCCAGCTCAACAACCGCCTGCTTGAGCACGCCGACGCCCAGGGACGCCCGGTGCGCGTCATCGCGACCTCGAACGTGACGAATGTCAAAGATACGCATTTTGATTACACCTTAAACTATAATTCCCTGATTGACCAGAATGCAGAGATCATCGATAATTCCTTTGTCATGCTGCTGAACGTCCTGACCAAAACAAGCGTCCACCACGCCGCCTGCGCGGGATTCGACGGATATACGGTTGATGGAGACAACTACTATAATTCCGCGATGGACTACCGGATCGCGCGGGAAAAATCACAGAGTATTAACCAGTATGTGATAGATACGCTGGAGAGGCTGGCAGGAACGCTGACGCTAGAGTTCCTGACGGATTCGAAATACGTAAAATAAAAAATTATATTTTCATATAGAAAAAGGGGTGTTCCAGCTGGTTCACCCCTTTTTCCGTTACTGTTCACGCATCGTGCCCAGTAACGGAATTTGCCGTGGCTTCGCATTTAAATACGGCAAATTCCTGCTACCACCACGTTTTCTTACGGCACTTTCGGTTCCAAAAGTGCCTACCCGTGTACAGTAACCTTTTTCCACATCTCTCCACTCTTTCCAGCAACGCACACTATCTTTTTACGCATAATCCCCGTATAATAAGCCCCGTAATGCAGCGATGGATTTTCGCATTTTCAAAAAGGAGAGATTATACCATGCGTAAGCAAACTAAAACTTTAGCTGTTTTATCCGCTGCGGCTTTGTTCGCGGCTGCTGCACCTATAATGACAAATACGGGAACTTACAGAGTTCTGGCGGCTCAGAGCGGCTGGACAGAGGAAGATGGTCGTCTTTATTACTACGATGAGGACGGCTATAAAGAGACAAACACATGGAAAAAGCGGAATGGCGACTGGTTTTATCTCGATGAGGACGGCGAGATTGCTACCAATCAGAGAGTCGATGACTATTTCGTCAACGATGAGGGGCACATGGCAAAGAACCAATGGGTTTCGGCTGAAAATGAGATCAGCTACGACAGCCCGGATTCTCCGGACGGCGGCTCCTGGCTCTATTTTGGCAAGGACGGCAAGATTGTAACTGCCAAATGGATGAGCATCAACGGAAAAACCTACTATTTCGACGAGGACGGACTGATGCAGACCGGGCTTCTGGAGCTGGACGGACAGACCTACTACCTCGGCGAGGAGGATGACGGCGCCAGAAAAACCGGATGGATTCTGCTGGAAACCATCACGAAAGACACCGACGATGAAGATATCTGGTGCTATTTTGACACCGAAGGACGCTTGATCGTAAACCAGATGGACCGCAAAATCGACAATGGCTACTACACCTTCATCGACGGCCAGATGCAGACAGGCTGGATCAATGTCGCGGAAGCTGGCTTTGTAAGCTCCAGCACACCTTCAAACGAAGCAGCAACAGCGGACAACTCTGCCACAGACACTGTCAGCTTAAACGATTTCCGCTATTACGATCCGGAAAATGGCGGACGCCGGGCAAGCGGCTGGTACACCATTGAAGGGGCACCGGGCATCAGCGAAGAAGAAGAGCCATTTTCCTTCTTCTTTAAAAACGGAACTGCTTACTTTGCCGAGAAGGATCTTGCTATTTTCACCATCAATTCCGAGCGCTACTGCTTCAACGAGCGCGGTGAAATGCAGACCGGGCTTCAGAGCCTGAAACAGGCGGATGGCAGCTTCGCCTCCTACTACTTCGGCGACGACGGCGTGATGCGTACCGGCAAGCAGACTATTTACAATGATGATTTAGAAGAAAACCAGATCTGGTATTTCCAGACCAAAGGTTCCCTCAAAGGACAGGGCTACCATGGAGAGCGCGATAACCAGGTTTATGTAAACGGTCTTTTAAAGAAGGCGGATCCGGAGCTCCGCTATGAGCCGGTTTCCACCGGTGAAAAACGCTACCTGGTAAACACCAGCGGCACCATCCAGAAAGCAACCTCTTCCTCCTCTTCCGCTTCCCGTCCGGAACTCGGAAAAGGGTTCAAGGATATCAAAGACAGCAATGATACTGTCTGGACAGTTGACACATCTGGAATCATCCAGTAGAATATAATATTGCATCCGTTCAAATACCGCAGGACACTTTTGTGACACCGCGGTATTTTTTCTGAAAGATGTCTTTTTTTATCGTTTTAAAAATTTTTTTGGAAATTTTTAAATTTTTTTCTAAAAACCAGTTATAATGTTCCCGATTAAAACGTATTATAATAAGGGGGATGTTTTCATTTTTCTCCCAATGACTCAACTCTTACTTCTACGGAGGCAACTCTATGCGTGGTTTAAATGTTTATTGCTGTCCAACCTGTGGACATTATGGATTCTTTCAGCTCGTTGCCAATGCGGTGTGTCCGCATTGCTCAATTGCCATGACTCCTCTTCCCATTCCGTATCAGGATTTCATGGACTTAGACTATCCACAGCGGCAGATCCTGATTTCCAGACACATGATTAATGCGGCGATCCCTTTGGATTCTAAAGCCAAACCGGCGAACAAGGCTAAGGCACCAGGGCAGACAAAGCCATCCGGCCGGAGCAAATCACTGGATGATGCAAAATCGTCGGATCAAAATGCAGCACCCGATAACACCAAATTGATGACAGATCATTCTGCAGCACCGGGTAAAACAAAATCGTCTTCCACTTCCTCGAAGATCCATCCGGATATTTCAAAAGATTCCGACAAGGAAACGCTCTATCAGGAAGTATTGGCTCTAAGAGAGAAAAACGAGCAGCTGGAGCAGACTGTCTCCTGGATGCATGATTTAATCTGGGAATTGACGCGCCGACTACATATTACACAGAGTAGATAAAAAATGCCGCATGATTCATTCTGGTTTGATAACATACCTTCTGAATCATGCGGCTTTCATATTCGATCTACTATTTAATTTTTGATTTGATTTTTCACCTGCTCCATCCGGTATAAATGAGCCTCTTCTTTTCCATCTTATCCAGGCTCTCCGCTTATCCCGCCTTCTCCGTCTTACAGAGTATGTAGTGGTCAATCATCCGGTTTAAGCTTTGATTCATCTGATCCAGAGTTTTAAATAACTCCCTCAGCTCACGCTTTAATTCTTCATTTTCCTGCTCTAAAACGATCAATTTTTTAGCTTCATCCATAAACTCTCCTCCTTTTGACTGCCTGTTCTTCCATTCAGATGACCACACTGCATAACGCAGCTCTGCCAGGCGATCATATCGTTTTTTCTTTTCATATTATTTATAAACCGATTTTAAGAAAAATAAAAGAGTCTATCGATCGCAAATTTCGACACGGAGCATCGCTCCGTTACTGTTCACGCATATGTGCCCAGTAACTCGCTCACACATTACTTTTAATTCTAAATCGACAAAATCCGGGCAGATTCGGCTTTTCCGCCGAATCTGCCTGGATTTGCTGTCTATTTAATCCGTTCTGTCTATTTGAGCTATTCTGCCTGTTCTGCTTTCTCTCTTGTGAGTGCAAGCCCAATCGCCAGCATCGCCCACATAATCGGCGTCGCGATCGGGAGGTTGATATTAACAACTGCCTGTGCTCCATAGCAGAGCACTGCCAGAACAGGCGCCAGGATCCAGGCGCACTCTTTCCATTTTCTGCACATCCGCACGCAGGCGCCGCCCAGAAACGCAAGATAGGATGCAAGCGCAAGCGGTCCCATTGTAACAAGGTACTGGAAATATTCGTTGTGGGCGCTCTCATAGAAAACTCCATACCGATCCAGCGCATCCTGCCTGAAATCCCAAGTCAGAATTCCATATGTGTCTGGTCCAAAACCAAACAACTGATGCAGGAACGGCAACTCGCGATAGGACTGCCAGCCAATTCTCCAGCAATATCCCCGGTTCGTCCCCCAGTCATCATCAAAAACAAGATACTGGGACAACGCGCTGTACCGTTCCGCATGTCCTCCCAGATTTGCATCATAGAGAACAAATGCCACTGCCAGGCATCCAAGAATCAAAACGGCACACCAACCACGCCAAATCCATCGTCCCGGTTTGCTCTCTGGATTCGTCTGTTCCATCTTCCGTTTCCAAACACAGAGAACCCCCGCCAGAATCCAGAATAAAACGACGACTCCCTCCAGATAACGATAGCGCACCAACACGCCAAACACACCGCCTAGACCGATGACCTGATCGGCATATACTTTATTGACCGTATCTACTACCTTGATCACGGTCATAAACGTAGCCGCCAGAATACCATAATCTGCGATGCCCCGCCATGTCGTAAATAAAAACAGCGGCATCACCGCAAACAGCATTCCAAGTGATAAATATGCATTATCACTCTGTCCGGTAATCAATGCAAAAAAGGCCAGCGCCGAAATCAGATAATACCAGATACGGCGTCCCACTTTTCTCTCACTTACAAAACAGCCGCAGGCAACCGCCATCGTAAGCGCCACAAACGCCGTATACGTGTTGATATTTCCCAATGTAGATACAAACAGGTTTCCCTGTTCATTGCTCACGCCCTTTTTCCATCCCAATAAATCCATCTGGAAATAATCTGTGATTCCAAACAGGCAGACCAGAACGGACGATGCCAGAAACACATCCAGGTACCATTTTCTCATCCGACCATACTTGCTGATCACAATCGTTCCCAGCACATACAGCGTAATCAAAAAAAATCCGCTGAATCGTCCTTCATTGCCCCAGAACGACTCATACACATAGTCCGACAGCACCGTCGATATCAGTGCCAGCGCCCAGAAAACTGCCAGCGCCTTATAGGCAAATGGCTGCTTTTTTAATTCAGACGGTCGAAACGCACCGAAAAAGCGCCGCACATGCGCCCCGTCAAACTGCTTTAAGTCCATGCACGCAAATACTATCGCTGCGATCAGGCATGACGCCAGCATCGCAACCGTGCTGAGCCAGTAAAACTGATATTTCGATACCAGAATATCATAATAATAATTATGGAAATATAGCGGAAATGCCCCAAACACCACACACAGATACACCGACACAATCCATGAAAAAACCTTTCGGACTTTTCCTTCCCATGCCTGCTCTGCCAAAATGGATGCAGCCGGAGCTCCCTGCTCTCTTGCAATCTCTGTCTGTTCCATCACATTCTTCTCCTTTTCTTATTCGTAAAACCAGAGAAACGGCTTGTATCAGTATAGCATTTCGTTTTGTGGATAGCAAGGAAGGAAATCTTAAATTTCCCCTATTATCTCGTTACTGTTCACGCATACGTGCCCAGTAACGGAATTTGCCGTGGCTTCGCATTTAAATACGGCAAATTCCTGCTGCCACCACGTTTTCTTACGGCACTTTCGGTTCCAAAAGTGCCTACCCGTGAACAGTTACATTATCTCTCCCATTTTTGCAACTTGCGATACTTTTCCATATCCGAAGTATAATGACCTAGTAATGCAGTTAGGATTTCGAGAAAAATATTTCAAAAAGTAAAAAGGAGAGTGCATTAATTATGAGAAAGCAGACTAAATTAGTTGCAGTACTTTCTGCAGCAGCTTTACTCGCTATGGGTGCTTCCATGACTTCTTTCGCAGCTGGTTGGCAGAAAGATGACGCTGGTGTTTGGCACTACTATGACAGCGACGATGAGATGGTAACAGGCGAATGGAAAAAAGATGGTGGCAAGTGGTTCTACCTTGATGATGACGGCGATATGCTGACAGACGCTTGGGTAGATGATGACTACTATGTAGGCGAAGACGGCGCTATGCTGGTTAACGCTTGGCACTATGGTCTGTCTGACGAAGATCAGGACGATCCGGATGATGACGGTGAGCACTGGTACTTCTTCAACAACAAAGGTAAAAAAGTAGTTGATCAGGATAAGAAGATCAACGGTAAGACATATCTGTTCAACGCTGATGGCGAAATGCAGTACGGCTGGCAGCAGGTTGGCGAGAACGTATACTACTTCGGCGAAGAGAACGATGGTGCAAGAACAGAGTCTAAATGGCTGTGGCTTGAGAAATCTGGTATGTTAGACGAAGATGATGATCAGGATCCGGTACTTGGCTGTGATGAGAACGATAATTGTGATGATGAGGGCTGGTACTGGTTCGCTTCTTCAGGTAAGATGTACAAAGATGCTGACAAGAAGAAAGTTAACGGCAAGTACTACATGTTCAATGAGCATGGTCAGATGCTGTATGAGTGGATCAATGATTCTACTGTAGCTTCTGTAGGTTCCAATGCTCAGCTTGATGGTAACGTAACTGCTGGTAGCGCTTCTATCTCAGATATGAAGTACTACAACGAAGTAGAAGATGGCTCCAGAGCAAACGGCTGGTACAAGATCGATGGTTCTGAGGATGTTGGAACTGATGATGATACCGACTGGTACTACTTCAAAGATGGTAAGGCTAAAAAGGCTGATAAATCCAAAGATCAGGTAGGTCGTATCGCTGATGATGATGGCGCTGTATACAGAGCAAGAATCAAAGTTGAAGGCAAATATTTTGCATTCGATGAGAATGGTGCTATGCAGACAGGTCTTCAGTACATTCCGGAAGATGGTGCATTCTACTACTATGATGAGAACGGTTATGAGAAGACCGGTAAGATCTCTAGCGTAGAGAACGAAGATGACGATTACGCATTCTACTTCAACACCAAGAATGGTAAGAATGGTCAGGGTTACACAGGTGAGAAAGATGGTTACCTGTACTTCGGTGGTAAGAGACTGGAAGCAGATGATGATTACAGACTCTTCTATGTAGAAGGTAAAGTATACCTGGTAAATACCAAGGGTAAAGTACAGAAATCCAGCAAGAAGTACGATGTAGAGAACAAGGGCATCGATGCTGAGGTTTATGTAACAATCAACAAGAACAGCAAGTCTGTAGCTAAAGTTGGTGAGGAAACTGCAGAGACTCTTATCAACAATATCAAGTTTGTAAATGACTACTCAAATACAAGCGATATCATGGAAGATACAAAGGTATCTGTACCGTTCATCCAGCTGTATGATGATAACCTGTATACCTATACAAAAGGAACTGGTTCTGTTACACCGACTTGGACTGCTAAGAACTAATTTTTGAAATTAATTTGAAGCAATAATAGAAGCTCCCTCTCCAAGGAAATTTTCCTTGGAGAGGGAACTTTTGATCGTGCGATCGATAGTGCACAAAAAAGAGCTATCGCACATTAGTGCGACAGCCCTTTTTCAAAAAATATAAAGATTTTTTACTTTTAATCTAGAGCGAGTAGATGATTACGGCTCCCAAATGAAACCATCCGGTGCATCTTCATCAGTTCTGACATATGTACCGTTTTCATATACTTTGGTTTTTGTATTATATCCACCAACTTTAACGGTTGCATCACCATCCTCAAAAGCTACGGTATAATCGGTAATTTTATCCAGTTTTTCACTAGAATAATTCTTAACCGTACCATCCGAGTTAACGGTTACATAACCTTCACCACCATCAAGCTCATAAGCTTTCTTTGTGGATTTCTGAATCTTACCTGTTTTGTTTACAACATACTTGCTACCCTTGAAATTATAAATAGCATAGTCATCTTCTGCTTCCAGTCTCTGACCATCGGCATATACGTAGCCATCTTTGATGCAGTCATAACCTTTACCAGAATCTGTATTCTTGGTGCTGAAATAGAATGTGAAAGTATTGTCATCATCATCATCAACTGTCATCTTACCAGTCTTCATATAACCATTCTCATCGAAATAGTAGGTTTTTCCACCAATTCGCTGAAGACCTGTCTGCATCTTACCATCCTGATCGAAGCAGAAGTACTTACCATTGATTTTGATTTTCTTTCTGTACTGGATATGGCGGCTAGAATCTCTTACAGCATCATCAACAGTCTGGGAAGCTTTTTTAGCCTCGCCTTTCTTGAAGTAATACCAATCGGTATCATTGTCGTTATCACGATCGGCTGCACCAGCAATCTCATACCAACCGTCAGCTCTCCAGCCTTCTTCAACCTGGTTAGCGTAAATCATATCGCTGGCAGTAGCAGTTTCATTTGCACCGTCGTTCTGGTCATCCAGAATATAGTCTGGAGTGCCCTCGTTTACGCTCTCTCTGGTGTTGATCCACTCATACAGCATCTGTCCCTGCTCGCTGAAATAGTAGTATTTACCATTAATTTTCTTTTTGTTGTTGGAATTATGATATACTTTTC
>ENA-UOJP01001271-UOJP01001271.1-human-gut-metagenome-genome-assembly--contig:-C102-NODE-1271-length-32228-cov-8.883505_pt1 | contig 32228 bp, 30 predicted proteins | sample MGYA00242353_ERZ723900 | MGnify/ENA metagenome assembly ERZ723900
TTACCAGCTTGTAGCCGGTTTCCGTCTTCGCTACGTTCGTCCACTTGAACTCTCCGACCGGCGCTTCTCCTTCCAGAGCGGTCAATCCAGGCACCGGTGTCGTGCTACCTTTGATGTAGAAGTTCACCTTGTAGTCAAACTTCTTATGGCAATAATAAATGTTAATAACAGATGTGCCATCCTCATTAACTAAGACAGAATATGCAACATTTTTCTTACTATCTAGTTCATAATTTGTTGACCAATTTGCAGGCAATTCAGAGCTAAATTCCTGCAGTTTGCTTGACAGTTGTGATTTTAAAACGAATGCACGTTTTCCCTTCGGCCCAAACTCACCAATGGTTAAATCTGGCTCATCGTTATAAACAAATTCATCATTTTCAAAAAATATTTTTATTTTATAAGGTGCCTTCTCTGCCTTCTCTGCTTCTATCCATTTAGCTTTAAAATTAAAAATATACTTATTTGATGTGGAATCATAATAGGCCATCTTTTGACTATCTTTTGTGATAATAAAAAGTGCTCCTGGCTTATAAAGTATATTATTTAATTCCCAACCTTGGAAAATAAAACCCTCTTTCTGTGGATATTCATCCTTCTGATCCGTAACTGCAAAAAGATCATTTAAAGAATAGCTTTTAGCTGTGATAATTGATGGTTGACCATTATCGTACTCATATTTTGCTTCAAAGTTTTTATCCATCGACTTAGCTCTTATATAAATACGAATATCCTTTGGTGCAAATCCCCATTTATCTTTGCCTATCTCCAAATAGTATTTGCAGCCTTGCGCTAATGCATTGGCTCCGTTTGGAATGTTTGATGTAATCTTCTTTAATGCATAATTTGCAGATACATCATCTCCATCCATTACAACTGTTAGCTCAATATCGCTTAATTCTGAACTATATCCATCCTTTACCTTTACAAAAATGTAAGTTGACATACTGGTATTTCTTGAATGGAACGTATATGTCTCAGGATTAAGTGCACTACCCTGATCTCCACCATTATTACCACTCACAAACTTCCATGACCCACCAAGGTATGAGGATTCATAGTGTGCATACGGAAGTGGTTCTACACCAACTAGCTCTTGCACCCAAATCTCACTGCTCTTCTGATCCTTATAATTTGTCTCAACTATAACATTACCGTGAAGTTCATTATTGTCTTGTGCTTTCATTGTAACGGTATACATCGGCTTACTAGCATATTGAACCGTTTTTTTGATAGTTACCCTCACACCATTAACTAAATCAGTGCTGAGAGCTTCATTATGTTTAGTAGGAATTAGTATGCTGACACTATTTAAATCCCCCATTGTAATAACTAGCTTATTTAAAACTTTATCATTATCATTATATTCCATAAATGCATTTAAAGTAAATGTCAGCTCATTATCAACAGCATACTTTCTTTCATGCTTTATGTTGTGTTGTTGACCTCCCCTCACACCAGAATTAAAGCTCTCTCCATTATATGTAAATTTTGTATTGGAGCCGCTAAACGTAATATTATAACTTGTGGTTTTCTTTAAACTAATTGTTACTACTATATTGTCCCGTATATCCGTAATTATATACTTTTTATTTCCATCTGGAGATATTTCTTTACTATCATTTCCAATTTTATACACAACGTTTGCTGTTGTATATCCCTCTTTCAATGTGAATGAAAACTCCAGATTCTCTCCAGCATCAACGTTAGATACTCCAATAACTTCGGCTGGTGAATTACTCATATCAACTGGCCGACCATCAACCTTAACAATATAGGATATATTGTACTTAACAGTAACTGGTTTATAATAGAGAACTATCTCGCGACTATCTTCTAACGCAATACCTGTCAGCTGATTATCATCTGTCGTCACATAGATAGTTCCACTATCGCCATCAACAGCCACTATTTTCACAATAGTATTATCTACCTTTGCATATGCAAATTCATAATTTTCTATAGTCGGAGCATTCTGAGCAATATCACCAACCGCTATTTCTTCTGTTCCAATAAATCCATCATCATCTGTCTTCTTTAAAGTCACATCAACAGTTTCTGACGGGAACATGCTTAACATCATAGGCATAGTAAGCATATTCATCTGGAACATACTAACTACAACTTCCTGCTTCTCGAACACTTCTGAAACAGAATACCATGTAGTCTGTGATCCATTTTCATTATCCAACACGGAATCGGCTGTTAGAATTTCTCCATTGACCTCCACCGCTCCGATGGTGTATCCAAGCTTATTCTGTACACCGAATGCTAAGGTTCCACCTTCTTCCACACCACTTGGGCCGTCCACGATGCGGGCGCTGGCCTTGGGTGCGATATCGTATGTTACTTTATATCCCTCGAAATCGTCCAACGCTTTCAGCTGGTTCAATGACGCGGTGTAAACCTTGGCTGTGCTGCAATATCCCATTCCTACCAAATCGGAGGTGCTGGCCGCCGCAGTGTTGTCCGCCGGCTTCTGCTCTTCCGGTTTCTGCTCCGTTCCCTCAGAGGGAGTGGCAGTAGGAACGATTGTCACCACGGATTCCTTCACAGGCTCTTCGTCCGGTTCCTGGGGCTGTGCCACAGGGCCTTCCGCGTTGGCGTCGGGGGCCGGTGTGTTGTTTTCATCCGCAGGTTCTTGAGGCGTGTCGCCTTCCGGAGCCGGGGTTCCGTCGGGAGCGGGTGTAGCCGTGTCCACCGGAGGAACATCTGTTGCGGGATCCTGGGTTCCGGGATTCTCTTCAGCAGGCGTTTCCGCCCCGGGGGTATCCACAACCGGTTCATTCACCGCGGGATCGTTGGTCTGGGGAGCGTCTACAACGGGCTCGTCAGTCTTAGGCGCATCCACAGCCAGCTCTTCGGCTTTGGGCGCGTCAACCTTCGGGGCCTCGGCAGGAGCTTCCGCTTCGCCGCCGTTCTCGGGGGCTGCCTCGCCGTTCTCGGGGGTTGCAACCACAGGCGCGTAGTGACGGATTACGGTTGCAACCGGTTCGCCTGCCTCGGCAGCCTGATCGGCTTCCTGCGCTGCCTCCGGCTCGGGCGCTTCGTCCTGGGTGTCAGGCTCAGCAGTCTGGCCGTTCTGATCGTCCATCTGGGGGGCGTTTGCCTCATCCACATTGGGAGCATCCGCTTCGTCCGCAGGTGTGTTGACTTCCTGGTTCTCTCCATTTACCCCTTCACCCTGAATGGCATCCTGGCCGTCGTTTGCGTTCTGATCAGGCTGGGGAGTCTGCTGCTCTTCCTGGCCGTCGCCTACATTCTGATCCGGTGCGGCAGCGTTTTCTTTATCAATCTCATCCTGTGCCGCGTCGCCGGCTCCCTGGTTCTCCGCGGGAGTCGTATTTTCATTGGTCTGATTGGAGTTATTGGAATTTGTGTTTTCTTTATCTGCGGTGGAAGAAGTCGCTTCGTTTACATCCTGCTTCGGCTGATCCGGGATGATGTTTACTTCCTCATCGCCGAATGCGGACTCGTAGCTGCGGATCGTAACGCTCTTGGTCTTCTTCACTTTCTCTTCGCCGTCAACGGTACGGGTAATGTTGGTGGAGCAGCGGATCGTTCCGTCCCCGCTGTTGATATACAGGAACAGGATTTCCTCATCGCCGGTCACAATGTAAATTTCGTCGGCGTCTACCGGAAGGCTAACAAAGATTATCAGCTCAGAATAAATACCCCCCCCCCCGTCAAATTCAGGGTACGCTTCGTATAGCTTTCCCTCTCCAAAAAAGAGTTTCTCAAACTGTTCCACCTTACCGTTGGTAAAGTCGAGATCCTCCCTTGTCACCTCATTGCCACTGGCGATGGCCTCTTCAACCGCGCGCACCAACTCAGAACCGGTCAGTTCAAATACCACCGATTCACTGGTACCGGCAAATGCCACGCTGAGATCTGAGCCAACATTGGTCAGAATCATCGCTGCTGCCAGCAGGAAGGCCAACAATCTCTTTTGAGCGCTATAGACATTTCTGGCAAACGCTCTGCGCCTTGTTCGTCTTTCCATACTTTTGTTCTCCTCTCTTACTTTTACCGCACAAAAAATCCAATCATCCAATGTACTGACTCTACTATACCAAATACTGGTTACAAACCGGTTACATTTATAAAAAAAGCAAAAATAAAACTTACGATATCTTTATTTTTTCTAACCTTTTCTGAGAATCCTGATACTTCTTTCATACGCCACCACAAGTCAAACAAAAAAATCCGTCCCCCCACGCGTGTTACCTCAAAATCACACCGCGGTTGAACGGACTTTCTTCCTATTATAATATTGTCTCAGACGAAACGTCACCTCACCAGTTTCCCGGGGACGCTGTGGCGCAGTGCGCGCAGGATCTTTTCGTTGGGTTCAAACAGGATCTTCACGCAATCGGCGCCCTGCTGATAAATCAGCGCATAGGTCTTGGACTCATTGCGGCCGGAGGTGCAATCCTTGACCTTCATTCCGGTCTTCTCGTAGTCCTTCAGCATATAGGAATCCGAGGGGGCCACGATCTGAATTTCCTCTTTTTTACAATCCAGGACTTTTTTCCGGCGGGAGCGGGCCAGAATCCGGTCAATGGAGACATCCCCCTCCACCACCAAATACTCGAATTCCACGCTCAGGTTGATAAACACAAAGTAGGCGGCTATTCCAACCGCGATCAACAGGATCGCACCAAAAGCGGTCTGCATGGCGATCAGCAGGGAAACCAGGCACAGCACCGCCATGAGAATCTTCACAGGGATCGCGTAGATCGGATCTTTGCGCTTTACCAGCCATTCTGCGTATGCGTCGTCGTTCATTTGCATTTCTCCTTCTTATGTTGTGACTTGGGCACGGACCAGAAAACCACAAAAGGGCGGCCCGGTTGAGCCTTACTGCTCCCGGGCCGCCCTGATATCATGGTTTTTATCTGATTAGTACATTCCGCCCATGTCCGGTGCGCCTGCGGGTGCAGGTGCTGCTTCTTTAATATTAGCAACTACGGACTCAGTTGTCAACAGGGTGGAAGCTACGCTGGTCGCGTTCTGCAGAGCGCTTCTGGTAACCTTGGCGGGATCCAGAATGCCAGCTTCGATCATATCCACATATTCTTCCTTGTATGCGTCGAATCCTGTGCCGATGGGGGATTCCTTTACTTTGTTCACAATCACGGAGCCTTCCAGACCTGCGTTGGCTGCGATGTGGAACAACGGAGACTCCAGAGCCTTGAGGATCAGTCTTGCGCCGGTCTTCTCATCGCCTTCCAGGCTATCCACAACTTCGCTCACCTTGCCTGCGGCATGGATGTAAGCGGAGCCGCCGCCTGCGATGATTCCCTCTTCCACAGCCGCTCTGGTCGCGTTGAGAGCGTCCTCCATACGCAGCTTGGCTTCCTTCATCTCGGTCTCGGTAGCAGCGCCAACGCGGATTACCGCAACGCCGCCAGCCAGCTTCGCCAGTCTCTCCTGCAGCTTCTCGCGGTCGAAATCAGAGGTGGTCTCCTCGATCTGCTTGCGAATCTGGGCAACTCTGGCGTCGATGTTGCTCTTCTCGCCAAAGCCGTCAACGATGATGGTGTTCTCCTTCTGAACCTTAACGGATTTTGCGCGTCCCAGCTGATCCATGGTGGCTTCCTTCAGATCCAGACCAACCTCGTCGGAGATCACGGTGCCGCCGGTCAGGATGGCGATATCCTGCAGCATCTCTTTTCTTCTGTCGCCGTAGCCCGGAGCCTTAACCGCAACTACGTTGAAGGTGCCTCTCAGCTTGTTGACGATCAGGGTGGTCAGAGCCTCGCCCTCCACGTCCTCGGCGATGATCATCAGTCTTGCGCCGGTCTTAACGATCTGCTCCAGCAGGGGCAGAATCTCCTGGATATTGGAAATCTTCTTGTCGGTGATCAGGATATAGGGATCGTCCAGATTGGCTTCCATCTTATCCATGTCGGTGCACATATAAGCGGAAACGTAACCTCTGTCAAACTGCATGCCTTCCACCATATCCAGCTCGGTCTTCATGGTCTTGGATTCCTCGATGGTGATTACGCCGTCCTTGGAAACCTTCTCCATCGCGTCCGCTACCATGGTTCCAACTTCGTCGTCGGAAGCGGAAATTGCGGCTACTCTGGCGATCTGCTCCTTGCCGGTAATGGGCTTGCTCATCTCTTTGATGGCCTCAACCGCAGCGTCGGTGGCTTTTCTCATGCCCTTTCTCAGGCCGATGGGATTCGCGCCTGCAGCCAGATTCTTCATACCCTCGCACACCATGGACTGGGCCAGCACCGTAGCGGTGGTGGTTCCGTCTCCGGCAACGTCGTTGGTCTTGGAAGCAACTTCCTTGATCAGCTGAGCGCCCATGTTCTCAAAGGGATCTTCCAGCTCGATCTCCTTGGCAATGGTAACGCCGTCGTTGGTGATCAGCGGAGCGCCGAAGGACTTGTCGAGTACAACGTTGCGGCCTTTCGGTCCCAGGGTAACGCGTACGGTATCTGCTAACTGGTTAACACCGGACTCCAGCGCCTTGCGGGCGTCCACACCATATTTAATCTTCTTTGCCATGACTCATCTACCTCCAAATATTGTTTTCTATGTCGCGTATTTTAAATTTATTAGAATGATTGACGGTAACTGTTCAGCAGGTCTGCGCACTTGCTGCGCTGACCCTATGAAAACCTGAGCTTGCAGACAAAAATCCAACGACGGAGTCGATTTTAAATGGATTTTTGCTCGTATCTGTGAAGGTACTGAACAGATACGATTGACGGATTATTCAACAACAGCCAGGATGTCGTTCTGCTTTACGATCACGTACTTGTCGTCCTCGATCTCCACTTCGGTGCCGGAATACTTGGAATAGATAACCTTATCGCCGACTTTCACCTGCATGGTCACTTCCTTGCCTTCGATCACGCCGCCGGGTCCAACTGCGATTACCTCCGCCTGCTGGGGTTTCTCCTTTGCCGCTCCGGGAAGCACGATACCGGATTTAGTGGTCTCTTCCGCTACTAACTGTTTTAACACTACCTTGTCAAACAACGGTACTAACTTCATGATGAATTCCTCCTTGCAATCAGTTCTGTTTTTTCTTTTTCAGGTTTGTGCAACCCCTTTATTTACTCACATCATATGTTATAACACCAGTTATTAGCACTGTCAAGAGTTGAGTGCTAATTTTCTTAGATTTTTATTTTTTTTTTACATTTTCCTGCAATTCCCTTCCTTTTTTTCTGCTTTCGTATTACAATAATACTAATGTAAATATAATAAAGACTGAATCACAGTGAAAGGGGTTTTCAATATGGCTAAGAAGGGATTCGGAAAATTAGTCGCATTCGCGGCAATCACAGGCGCTGTAGCGGCCAGCGTCTCCTACGCGCTTCGATACAAAACATTCCACAGTGAACTGGAGAAGGACTTCCGCGAGTTTGAGGACGGAGAGGATGAAGCCTGCGAGGACAGCGAGGAGCGCACCGTGGACCCGCGCCGCACCGACCGCAATTATATTTCCCTTCACGCCAGCAAGGATGAATTCAAGCTGGCTGCCAAGGACATGGCGGAAGCCACCAAAAACGTGCTGAAAGACGCAGGGGCCGTCATTTCCGACACCGCCCACGAGGCCGTCTCCGCAGCCGTTGACACCGCCCACATCGCACTCACCGCAGTGAAGAACAAGCGCTCCGAGTTTGAGGACGCGATGGATGAGGACGAGGAGGAAGACTCCGAGCTGTTTGAGGACGAAGGCTTCCTGGACGACGATTATGTGGACGACGACGATCTGTTCGACTACTCCCGCACGGAGAGCGATGGAATTCCCGCCTGGAAGAAACCGCTTCCCGAGGAGACGCCCGCTCCCGCGGCCCCGGCAGTAGAACCCGCTCCCGCAGAAGAGCCCGCAGAGCCGGACCAGACCGCCGGCGCTGAGAAGGTGACCATCGAGGAAGATACGATCTGATTTTCCCCCAAATATGGTATTTTATGCAAAAGAAATGCCGGTTCCTCACGATACCTGTACTTTACCCGCGAAGAGACCGGCAGATTTCGGTTACCGCCCGCAAAGTGCGGAGCAGACCGCTGAATCAGCTCATAAAATCATGACCCCCGTCTTTTTTATAAAGACGGGGGTTTTTGGTTGGAGGCAGCGGGCTGCTGGCGCAGACTGTGATCGATCGCCGGATGGAATGAGCCCTTTCCGCTCATTCCTCAACATCCCACACCAGCAGATTCACCCACCGGGGCTGCTTCATCTCCTCCTCCGTCAGGGCGTAGGCGTAGGCCGGATTGTCGTCGGCTTCCAGGTGGTAAATCCCCTCCTCCGGGCCCGGGATCCAGCGGTCGTCCGGCTGAGTCACGCCCTCCTTCACCTCCATGGTGTAGGTGGCCGTCACGCCGTCGGAACCGGTGTTCCGGTAGGTGATGGTTCCCTCCATCTTGCCGCGCACAAACCGTCCCTCTTTGCGGACCTCCTCGGCTTCGCCCTGGGGCGGGCCCTGATAGTAGCGGTAGCCGGAGACTCCGGCTCCGTCCATGCGCCCGTCCTTCCAGGTTCCCTCCGAGTAATCATATCGGGGTTTTTCCAGCTCCACCGCCTGCAAGGCTGTGCAGCGGCCTTCCGGCCCGTTTTCCCCGAAGCTTCCGTAGAAAACGCTGGCCGCGCCGGTCAGCACCAGCCCTTCTCCGGCCAGATCCGCCCTGAATTCCGTCCCGTCATAGCGGTACCGCTCCTCCCCAAACGTCTCATAATAAAGCCAGCTGAGCGTGTCGCCGTCCGCCAGCAGCTCTGCGGCAATCCGCTCCTTACTCCCGCTTTTCACCGCCGCAGCCAGCCGCCGCACTGCCGCCATCTCCTGCTCGTTTAATTCCGGCACCTCGGATAGGGCGGAAAAATCCGTGCCGCTGCTCCCGTCTGCGCTCCGGCCTGTCCCCGCTAATCCGCTTCCGTCCGCGCTCCGGCCCGCTCCAGACCCCCCGCTTCCATCCGCGCTCCGGCCCGTCCCCGCGAATCCGCTTCCATCTGCGCCAACGCCGGTTCCATCCGCGCCCAGCCCGCCAGACCCGGCCGCCGTGTTTCCGGCTGCCCCCGCTCCGCCTCCGGCGTCCGCCATCCTTCCATATCCCGCGTTCCCGGCCCCGCCGTCCGCTGTTCCTCCGAAGTTCTGGGCGGCTGCCCATATGCCGTAGCCCAGCAGCACGCCCGCGGCCGCGGCTATAATCTGTCTCTTCTGAATCATCTGTCCGTCCTCTCTGTCATTGCTGCAATCCACCGCTTCCCCCGGTCACGCTCCCCAGGCCTCCCGCAGAAGGCCGGTGCCCAGGCGGATGTCGTCCTCGGTCAGGCTGGCGTAACCCAGCAGCACCGTGGAGGGACAGCACCTGTGCTCCGGGTGGATAAAATACCCGGACATCCCGTATACCTTGACCCCCAAATCCGCAGCCCTGCGCACCAGCTCCTCCTCGTCCAGGCCGCCCCTGTGGGTCAGGAGCACGTGCAGTCCCGCGTACTCGCCGCGTATCTCAAACCGGTCCTCCAATTCCCGCAGACCGGCTAACAGCGCGTCATGCTTTCCCTTGTAGACCGCCCGCATCCGGTTCAGATGCCGCTCATAATGGCCTTCTGTGATGAACTGGTACAGAATATTCTGATCGATCCGCGACACTGTGGAGGCGTAAAATCCCGCCCTCTGCCGGTAAACCGCCACCATAGCGGGCGGCAGCACCAGAAAACCAACGCGGATAGCCGGAGCGATGGATTTGGAGAAGGTGCCGATGTAGATCACCCGCCCGGCCGTGTCCATGCCCTGAAGCGCCGGTATGGGCTTTCCCTTATAGCGGAACTCGCTGTCGTAATCGTCCTCAATCAGATACCTGCCCTCCCCGCCGCAGGCCCAGGCCAAAAGCTCCTGGCGGCGGCGCACCGGCATCACGATGCCCGTAGGATACTGGTGGGCGGGCATGACGTAGGCCACGTCCGCGCCGCTTTTTTCCAGCTGGGCCACATCCATCCCATAGCGGTCCATCTCCACCGGAGCCACGGGGTAACCCATGCCGTTAAACACCCGGTAAGCCTGCTTGTAGGTGGGATTTTCCATGGCGATCTTGTGATTCATTCCCAGAATCTGGGATAGCAGCAGCCACAGGTACTCGCTCCCCGCGCCGATAATAATCTGCTCCGGCCTCACGTTGACTCCCCGTGCCGAGTGCAGGTAACTGCCGATGGCCGCCCGCAGGGACCGCTCTCCCTGGGGATCTCCGCCCGCAAACATCTCCTTATTGTCGTCCACCAGGGTATTTTTGCTGATCTTCCGCCAGGTATTGAAGGGAAAGCTGTCCAGATCAATGCCCCGGGGTGAGAAATCCACCCGGTACTGCTCGCGGCTCCCCGCAGGCTCCGGCACAAAACTCCCCGTCTCCTGGCCCTTCACCTCCACCAGCTCCTCGATGCCTGCCACAAAATAACCTCTGCAGGGCACCGCCTCAATATACCCCTCGGACAAAAGCTGTTCATAAGCCATCTGGGTGGTGCTGCGGCTGACCTTCAAATTGTCCGCCAGCACCCGTGTGGAGGGCAGGCGGCTCCCGGCCGTCAGGCGTCCGCCCCGTATCTCATCCTTGATATACTGATAAATCTGCTCGTACAGCGGGCGCTTGTCCTGGGCGTAGAGCGGCACCATCAATTCCATTTTTTTCCTCCTCCCAACGCAAAAACCGGCGGCAGCTCTGCGCGTTGCGAGCGAAGCTTCCGCCGGGTTCTCTTTCAATGTGACGCCCCGCCGGCGCAGCCTGCGGGTTATTGCTGGTTTTTCTGGTTATTTGGGCAGCTTGAAGGAGCTCTTAAGGGATACGATCCGGTTGAACACGGGCTTCTCCGGCGTGCTGTCCTTGCAGTCCGCACAGAAATAGCCGTTGCGCACAAACTGGAAGCTGTCGTAGGCTTGAGCCTTTGCCAGCTCCGGCTCCACATAGCATTCCTTTAGCACGACCAGGGAGTTGGGATTTAAGTTGAGGGAACCGTCCTCATTCAGCTTGCCCTTCTCCTCGTCCACGATGTTCTCGTACAGACGGCACTCCACCTGCTTAGCGGTGGGCACCGCAACCCAGTGGATCGTACCCTTCACCTTGCGGCCCTCAAAACCGGAACCGCTCTTGGTCTCGGGATCATAGGTGCCGTGCACCACGGTCACGTTGCCGTTCTCGTCCTTCTCGCAGCCTGTGCATTTCACGAAGTAAGCGCCCATGAGACGCACCTCGTTGCCCGGGAACATGCGGAAATATTTCCTGGGCGGCTCCTCCATGAAGTCCTCCCGCTCGATGTACACCTCGCGGCTAAAGGGCACCAAACGGCTGCCGAGCTCCGGGTTCTCCAGGTTGTTGGGAATCTCAAGCTCCTCCACCTGGCCCTCGGGATAGTTGTCGATCACCAGCTTCACCGGGTCCAGAACCGCCATCATTCTGGCCTTTTTCAGCTTCAAATCCTCGCGGATACAGTATTCCAGCATAGCGTAGTCCACAGAGCTGTTGGCCTTGGAAACGCCCACCAGGTCCACGAACATGCGGATGGACTCCGGCGTGTAGCCCCTTCTGCGCAGGGCTGCGATGGAAACCAGGCGCGGATCGTCCCAGCCGTCCACGATCTTGTCCTCCACCAGCTTCTTGATGTAGCGCTTGCCCGTGACCACATTGGTCAGGTACAGCTTGGCAAACTCGATCTGGCGGGGCGGATTCTCAAATTCGCACTCCTTCACCACCCAGTCGTACAGCGGTCTGTGATCCTCGAACTCCAGAGTGCAGATGGAGTGGGTGATATTCTCGATGGCATCCTCGATGGGATGGGCGAAATCGTACATGGGGTAGATGCACCACTTGTCCCCGGTGTTGTGGTGGGACATGCGGGCCACGCGGTAGATCACCGGGTCGCGCATGTTGATGTTGGGGGAGGCCATGTCAATCTTGGCCCGCAGCACCTTTGCGCCGTCCTGGTATTTCCCCTCCTTCATCTCCTCGAAGAGCTGTAAATTCTCCTCGATGCTGCGGTTCCGGTAGGGGCTCTCCTTGCCGGGCGTGTTGTAGTCGCCGCGGTACTGCTTGATCTCGTCGGCGCTGAGGTCGCAGACAAATGCCTTGCCCTTTTTGATCAGCATCACCGCGCACTCGTACATCTGCTCAAAGTAGTTGGAGGCGAAGAACAGCCGGTCCTCAAAGTCGGCGCCCAGCCACTTCACATCCTCTATAATAGACTCCACGAACTCGGTTTTCTCCTTCGTGGGATTGGTATCGTCAAAACGCAGATTGAATTTCCCGCCGTACTTCTGGGCCAGGCCGTAGTTGAGCAAAATGGACTTGGCGTGTCCAATGTGCAAATAGCCGTTGGGCTCCGGTGGGAAACGGGTTTGGACGTGGTTGTATACTCCGCTCGCCAGGTCTTTGTCGATCTCCTGCTCAATGAAGTTTTTGGAAACCACTTCTTTCTCCTCAGTTTCCATTACGGTATCTTTCTCTGCCATAAACTGTTCCTCCGTTATCTGATTCCCTGCTCCGCTGTATTCCCGGCGCGGACAGGCGTATACCCTGCTATCATAGCACATTTCTCCATTCCGGGAAAGGGGGAGGCCGGGAAATTTTTAAAATACTTCCCGGCCGCCGGTATTTTCATACACCAGTTTCTCATATTCGCCGCATGGCATCGGCTTGGCGCAGTAGTAGCCCTGGATGTAATCCACGTTCATGCGCTTGAGCAGATCGTACTGGTCCTTGGTCTCCACCCCCTCGGCCGTCACCTGGATGTTCAGGGACTGGGCCAGGCCGATCACGCTGGAGAGGATCTTCTGCAGCTTGGGCCGCTCGGTGGAGTCGTCCACCAGCCCCTTGTCGATCTTCAGATTGTCGATGGGCATGCTGCGCAGAAGCTGAATGGAGGAGTATCCCGAGCCGAAATCGTCCATCAGGATCGGCACGCCCTCCCGCCGGAAGCCCTGCAGCGTTTCCCCCAGCAGCTCCTCGTTGTCGAACATCACCGTCTCCGTCAGCTCCAGCTCCACCAGCCCCGGCGGCACGTGCCACCTGCGGATCAGGCCCAGATAGCGCTCCACAAACCCCTTCTGGTACAGGTGGAGGCGGGAAATGTTCACGGAAACCGGCTGCACCGCAAAACCGCGGTCCAGCCACTGCCGGATCTGGCGGCATACCTGCTCGAAAATGTACTCATCCAGCCGGATGATCATGCTGTTGCTCTCAAACACCGGTACAAACACCCCCGGCGGAATCATTCCCTCTACAGGAGAATTCCAGCGCACCAGCGCTTCCGCGCCGTAAAAGCGGCCGCCCTTCACGTCGTATTTTGGCTGGTAATAGACCTCGAACTGTCTCTGGCTCACCGCCTCCTCAAAATGGTTCTCCAGCTCCTTCTGGCGGACCATCCGCTCCCGGATTCCGGTGTCGTAAAAGCCGCAGTTCTCGATGGCCCCCATATTTTCCCTGGAAAGCGCCGCCTTGGCCCAGTCCAGCATCTTGTCGAGCACCTCCGTCTTGTCCTCGATCTGATAGATTCCGGCGGTCATCCGGACGTCGTAGGCCATCTCCTCCATCTGGCTCCGGTTCAGCCGTTCCATGCCGTGGATCATGTTCTTTACGCGCTCCCGCAGCTGTTCCTTGTCCCGGTAGGACAACAGGGCGGCGAACCGGTCCGCGTTTAAGCGGGCGCAGGCCTCCTGCTTGCCGATGTGGGCGCTTAAATAGTCCGCAATCACCCTCAAAATCCGGTCGCCCTCGGCAAAGCCGTGCAGGTCGTTGATGTACTGAAACATGCGCACGTTAAAGCAGACCAGCGCATAGGGCGTTTCCCGGGAACCGGACAGGATTTCCTGCACGTCGAGGCGGAATTTGGCAAATGAGGCATGGCCGGTGACCGCGTCCGTCAGCGCCGTATCTTCCACTTTTTTCCAATAGCGCTTCTTGATCATCCAGATCTGGTACGCCATCAGGGCCAGTATACCCAGACAGGCGGCCATCATGGTGTAGGCCAGGCTCAACATGCCGTTGACATTTTCCTCAACCACCCAGGAGGGGACGACGCTGAGCAGATACCACTGGTTCACCCCCAGGGGCTGGTAGTAGACGTAGCGCCGTCCGTCCTCCCGCTCGTACCGGAGGGACCCGCTCTTATGGGCCGCGATCTCCTCCCGCAGCAGGTCCATCTGCTGCGCGTTGGTGTCGGAGATGGCGCTTACCTCCTTATAAAAATTGTCCAGATTCCCCAGGCTGGCCGGATTGCGGGAGCCGCTGACGCATTCCCCGTCCTCCTTGATAATGTAGCTGTACCCGCTGCCGCCGAAGGTGGAGACTGAGAGACTGTCCTCGTAAAAATCCGTGGAATACGTGCCGAACAGCGCGTACGTGCCGCCATTCCTCGCGGTGAAGGGCACGCCGTACACGGTCACCGGCTCCCCGTCGATCAGGTCAGGCACCCGGTCGGACACAAACGCGCTGCCGGCAAACGCCGTTTTGAAGCGCTCCCCCACCTGCGTGGACCTGGCGTCCACATCCGAGCCGTCGGTGGCGTAGCCGGTGCCGTCCTCCCGGACAATCCCCATGCGCTTGAAGTTGTTGGCCTGATCCACCGCCGTCAGCTCCCCCACCAGTTCCCGGATATCGCCGGAAGGGTTCTGGGCCAGCAGGATCGCCAGACTTTCCAGCATCATCTGGTTCTTCTCGACCTCCTGGCGGACCACCTTGGCGCTCTGATCGGAAATCTCAGCCAGCGTGTTGACCATCTTCGCCTGGGACGTGCGGTAAAATAAAACCGCATACACGAGAACCAGCGCGACCATTACAAAGGCCGCGATGCCGATTCCCGAAAACATTTTCTTTGTCGACTGCTTCATAGATCGATTCCTCACTGTCCGGATCTGCTCATGACCGCTATTATATATCAAATGCCGCCGGGCTGTAAACCCCCGATCCGGCCGCCCCATGTCCCCCCAGAACAAAAATCCGGTGGAAATTCATGGCAAATTTTGCTATACTGTTTCTAATTACGGCCTATATTCCGGGTATACCGGAGGCCGCACTGGATATTCCAGTCAAAAGCTGAAACAGAAAGCGGGAGTTATTATGAAAAAAGCAGCAAAATTTGCATTTGTCAAGAGCATCCCCATCATGCTGGGGTATGTGTTTCTGGGCATCGCCTTCGGGCTGGTGCTTCAGAAGGCGGGCCTGGGACCTCTGTGGGCCCTTCTCATCAGCGCCTGCGTCTACGCCGGTTCCATGCAGTTCGCCCTGGTGGGCATTCTCACCGGCGGACTCAGCTTCGTCACCACCGCTGTGATGACCCTGTTCATCAACAGCCGCCACGCATTTTACGGCCTGACCTTTATCGAGCGCTTTAAAAAGATGAAAAAAGCTTATCCTTATATGGTATTCTCCCTGACCGACGAGACCTACTCCCTGCTGTGTTCCATGGCGAGGCCCCGGGACTTCACGGACCGGGAATGGGACATGGCCACGCTGTTCGTCTCCCTGTTTGACCAGTGCTACTGGGTGGCGGGCTCCGTCCTGGGCGCCCTGGCCGGGCAGCTCATCACCTTCGACTCCACGGGCATCGACTTCGCCATGACCGCGCTGTTCGTGGTCATCTGCGTGGATCAGTGGAAGCACGCGAAAACCCATATCCCGGCCCTGGCGGGATTTGCCTGCGGCATTTTCTTTCTGGCCCTGATCCGCTCGGCCAACTTCATTCTGCCGGCCCTGGCGGCCGTGGCGGGCGTGCTGCTCATCTCCCGCCGGATCATTGAACGGAAAATGGAGGATTCATCATTATGACAGAAAAATATGTACTCATCACTGTGATCATCTGCGCCCTCTGCACCCAGGCCACCCGCTGGCTCCCCTTCCTGCTCTTCGGCGGTAAAAAGGAGGTGCCGCGGATCGTGCGCTATCTGGGCGCGGTGCTGCCCGCCGCCATCATGGCCGTGCTGGTGGTCTACTGCCTGAAGGGCGTCACACCGCTCGCTTACCCCTACGGGCTGCCGGAGCTGATCAGCGTGGCTCTTGTGGTGGTGCTGCACCTGTGGAAGGGGAACACCCTGGCAAGTATTGCGCTGGGCACGGTGTGTTATATGGTGTTGGTGCAGGGGGTGTTTTGAGGTTCCCTGCCTGGGACTTGCGGTACACAGTATTTAGAATGTTTCCGGGGTCATGTTCAGTTCACGCCTGGCTTCCAGCCAGTCCTGGTCCAGTTTGATGTCCAGGCTGCGCCGGAGGCCTTTTATTATGATCTGGGTGTGCAGTACCTTCATATGGCGCTCCTTTTCATCCAGGACATTTCCTCCGAACAGCGCCGCCTCGCTCAGGGAATCCGGCGGAGTAAAATAAAACCGCCGTTCCCGCTCGTCCCCGGAAAATACCAGATAAAACCGGGTCTCCTGTCCCGTCAGAACATAGCGGACCCGGCAGCGCGCCTCGTCGCGTTGGCCGAACAGTTCTTCCGGGAAGGGTTCCTTCCCCAGGAAATGCAGCAGCACCCCGGTGTCCGTGGAGGCCAGAAAATTGGTGTGGATCTCCCGCAGGAAATCCCCCAGCTCCTCCAGCGCCTGACCCGCGCTGGGCTGCAGGTCAAAATCCCAGGCGAACTCCTCGCCCGTTTTCTCCCCTCTGAGCACCATCTCGAATTTTTCCATAAAATCCTTCCGGCCGCCTCTGCCGCTCTCGGAGAGCTTGGCGGAGGATATGTATTGTTCCTCCAGCAGAAGAATCCGGTCCTTGATATCCGCGATGGCCAGATTGTTCCGGTAGGAAATGGTCCGGATTCCGTGGGCATAGGCCAGCTTTTCCGCCTCCGGGTTAAACCCGTTGGCTGCGAAAAACGCTCCCAGCTCCATCCTGCGCCCCCGCACCATGGAGTCCGTCAGGGAATCGTCCACAAAATAATTTTCCTGTATATCTTTCAGCACGCCGATGAAGCTGCGGATCGAGTTCTTCTGCACCTCTTTCTGCAGGAACTTCGCCTCTCCCAGAAGCCGCACCGGATATAAAAAGGGGATAAAGCCGTCGTAATCAAAGGGGCAGTCGATCTGGTGCCATCCGCCCCGGCCCTTCAGCTCCACAAAATTCGCCCGGTTCATGCGCACCTTCCCCGCATGTTCCACCCCCGGCCGGACCAGTGAAAACCCGCTCTGCTCCAGAAGAATCCGCAGCACCGTCTCAAACAGGCTGCCGCGGACCATACCACGCTTTGTATTGTTCTCTCCACGCATCGGTTTACCTCCCCGTCTTGTCTGTCATTGTATAAACAAATTTTAACATTTTTGTTGGGAAATAACAAGGAATCCCGGAAGTTTCGCCGTGCCAGCTTATGTCCGGCAGCCGAAAAAGCGCCTTTTGCAGCGTTAGCCGCTCAAAGGCGCTTTCCTTGAATGCAATGGGCCGCTGGCGCAGCCTGCGGGCGATTGTTTGAATGCAACGGGCCGCTGGCGCAGCCTGCGGGCGATTGTTTTTACCCTCTTTATTCTTTTACGGCATAACCGGCTTCTTCCCCGGCTCCACCGGACATACGTAGACGCCGCCCGTCCGCTGCTTCAGCTCTTCCCTTGCCTGTTCCACCACGTCCGGCCGTAAAAAGGACATCACGGTGGCCAGAGCCATCGTCTTGGCGGCGCACACAACCGCCTTGTGGGTGATGGAGGAGGCCACCTGGGAGGTCACCTGCCAGGAATGTCCCGGGGTCCCGTTGGCGTAGCAGGTCACCCAGAGCTGGCCGGTGGGCGTCACGTAGCTCACATCCCCCACGTCGGTGGAGCCCGGCATATATTTGTCGATTCGGAAATAGGGGCCGATTTCCTTTACCAGGGGCGTGTCCCGGAACTTCTCCCCGTCCGGGTACGACAGGTTGATCCGCATCATTCCGGCAGCCTTCTCATTTTCAGAATACTGATCCCAGAAGGCTCTTGCCAGCGCCTCGTCCTGCGCGTCAAACTGCGGCGGCCCAGCCAGATTGAAGGCCTCCACAAACAAGCGGCTGATCGCGTCGTTGGCGATGAAGTCGCTCATTCCCGCGGTGACATTGATGTCGCACTCCGTGCCGGTCATCAACGCCGCGCCTCTGGCCACATCCTTCACCCGCTCCAATACCTGGACGGCCAGAGCCATTTTGGGCGCGCGGATGTAATATTTCAGGCAGGCGTTGGCGTGGACCACGTTGGGGGCCTTCTCGCCTGCATTCTGGTAGGCATAGTGCATGCGCACCTCTGTGGGCACATGTTCCCGCAGATAGTTCACGCCCACATTCATCAGCTCGCAGGCGTCCAGGGCGCTGCGCCCCAGATGGGGAGCCGCCGCCGCGTGGGCGCTCCGCCCGCGGAAGGTAAAATATACGCAGATATTGGCGTTGGAGCTGTAGCCCTGGACGGAATTGCAGTTTCCCGGATGCCAGGTAAAGCAGGCATCCACATCCTTGAAATAGCCGTCCCGGGCCAGAAACATTTTCGACCATCCGGCTTCCTCCCCGGGGCAGCCAAACACCTTCACCGTGCCTGCGCCGGGATATTCCTTTAAATAGTCCTTTACCGCCACGGCGGCTGCAACCACGCCGGCTCCCAGCGCATTGTGCCCGCAGCCGTGCCCAGGCTCTCCCTCCGCCAACGGTTTGTGGGACGTGCAGGCGGCTTCCTGGCTCAGGCCCGGCAGTGCGTCGTACTCCGCCAACAGCCCGATCACCGGCCGGCCACTGCCGTATGTCCCGACAAATGCCGTCTCAATGCCGTCGATCCCGCGCTCCACCTGAAATCCTTCCCGCTCCAGGGCCTGGATCAGCAGCCCTGCGGACCGGTGCTCCGCCAGCCCCAGTTCCGGCACAGCCCAGATCGCATCGCTGAGCGTTATAAACTGTTCTTTCTTTTCCTCCACCAGTTCCAATATCCGACTGGTATTCATTGTCTCACTCATCCTCTATCTCCTATCTTCTTTCAGCCAGCCCATTTTGTACATGATTCTGGCCAGACCAATGGTTCCAAACACGCAGATCAGCATCGGCGCATATCCGCCGCCAAAGGGCAGAATTCCAAATATTCCCTGTATCTGGGCCAGGCGCACCGCGGCCGCAAGCGCGACGGCAGCCGCCCCCAGCCTGGGATGGTTCATCAGCTGCTGGGCTAAAAGCGCTCCGAACAGAGCCGGAAGCAGCATGGGCAGCGCGGCCACCACCGGGTCCGGCAGCGCGCTCAGAATCCATTTTCCCATAAAAATCATGACCGTCATCACCAGAATGCTGATGAACATGGAGGTCGCCACGCCGATGCTGGACATGATTCCTCCCTCCGGCGTTCCCTGTTCCACCCCCGCCCCATCCTGGGCCATCAGGGCCGCCGGCACCCGAATCTGCTTGGAATTGCCCGAGATGCAGATCAGGTATAACCCGGGAGTTCCCAAAATCGGGAAAACGGAAAGGGGCTCCGACAGATACACCGCAAAACTGGCGGAGAGAATGGCAATGATCCCGTTGACCGTGGCGTCAAGGGGCATTTTCGCCCCATAAACCACCAGCAGGGCGATGGTGGGAAGATAAATCAGCGGCAGAAGGACCCAGCACACGATCTTGCCCCATTTTACGATATACGGCATATAGCTGTGATTGTAGACGTCGGATCGATCCATAACCAAACACCTCCCTCTCTAGTGAACCGCCATGCTGGCGATCATTCCCGCAATCATGGCAATGGACAAGGCCCAATCCTTCAGCCAGCGCTTCTTCCACCGCCTGGCCGCCAGCTGGATGAGAATCATCAGCGCGCCTGCGCTCACCGCGGCCACCGTACCCGGCCCAAAGGGCGTGGCCCGCTCCAGCACCAGGTTGCTGTAGCAGCCCAGCACGCAGCAGGCTCCCACAATGGGGATCATGGCCTTGCTTCCCCCGGCCATGACCTGGTTCACCTTGTCCATCTTGTCGCTGAACAACGCGCCGAAGAAAATCCAGCCCAGACAGCCCGTGGTCATCACCACGGTGGCCACGCAGAGGTAGTCCACGCTCATCTGGGAGGTGCCGATTTTGATGTGCATGGCGTCCGCCGCAAAGCTGGCCCCCATGATCTCATAACCCACCCCGCCGATCACATTGACCCTCAGCCAGGCAATGGGGCTGCCCGTGATCACCATCAGGGATAGCATGGAGGAGAGCATCACCAGGCAGGGGCCGACGGAGGCGATGGAAGCTCCCCGGATTCCCTTGCGTATCTGTTCCCTGGTCAGCCCCATCCTGGCCCCGTCCTTTAAACTCCTCCTCAGGAATATTCCCGCCGCCGCGCAGACCCACAGCACCCCCGGCGCGCAGGCCAGCCACAGGACGATCCCGTTGGCAATCTTACCGTACTCTTGCGTCACTTCCCATTTCCCCCTTTTTTACAACGTTTCCATTTTATATTTCCTCAAAATCAAGTTCCGATTCCCGGATCACGGCCTCCGCCTTCTCCCTGCCGAACAGGGCGCAGTATTCTTCCAGGGCCTGGCACACGATCCGGTCCGATCCCTCCTGCCCCAGCTCCAGCGCATACCCCCGCCCCATGGCGGAAACCGTGTGCCCGCAGTGGTACAGGAAATCTTTCACCGCGACCTGGCGCTTGGATTGTTTTAAGGCCCCGTCCGCTCTCAGCGCCTCCTCGTTTTCATAACACAGCCCCGGCCACTCAAAATCGCAGCCCGGCCCTCCCAGGGACTGGGCGCTGTGAATGATCAGCTCGTTCCCGGGATTGAACGCTTTCACCATGGTCTTGTCCACGTAGGTGCAATAGATTTCTCCATATTTTTCCAAATGATATTGTTTCCAGGTCTCATTCCACACGCAGTAGGTGCCGTTCATCCGGTAATTCGGCGACAGCTGCAGCGTTTCCACCTTCATCCGCTTCTGCTCGTCCGCCCACTCCGTGTAAATCCGGTATACGGCAGGCGTCAGAGAGTACCCGTCCCTGGACGCCCGCTTTGCCATTCTCCGGCCGCGCTCGGATGCGTAAAGAACCGTGGCCCTGGCGCTGGCTTTCATCCCGCGCTCCCCGTACAGCTGGTCCGCGGCCCTGGCCAGCAAACCGTAAATCACCGCGTGATCGTCAATGTAAAACTGTTTCGCTATGGCTTCCCGTTCGATCATGTGCTGCTCCTCCTTTTCCTTTTTACCGGCGCATGATGCCCAGCAGAATATTCATCAGCGGTATCGACAGCACCGCCACGCCGATGGTGCTGGCGATCAAAAGCGAATGCCTGCGCTTGTCCGTGCCGCTGACCACCACCACTCTCACGTACTGGCTGACCAGCCCGCCCATCAGCACCAGGGCCGGGAACATAACCGTCACCTGGACGTCCGTCAGCACCCCCTGGGTGTACAGGGCCACCGCGGTGGCCACGCCGCCAGGTTTGCTCATCAGCGCCGCCACCAGCGCGGTGATCGCCACCCCCGGCAGGGAGAACAGTCCCATCACCGGCGAGAACACCCGCTCCAACAGAATCATAGCCCCGGACGCCTTCAACATATACATCAGGGCATAGGCCAGAACCAGGGCGGTCAGCATGGAGCGGATTCCCATATTCCACCCTTTAAAGGCCCCTTCCATAAAGATTTCCACAAACGATTTTTTTGCCGTATTTTCTGCTTCCACGATTCATTCCTCCTTGTTTTGCCTTCTCATCGGTTACGCAGCGCGCTGGTCCCGGTTCTCCCCGTCCGACGAGGGCCTGCGCTTCACCGCCAGGCGGACCAGATTGCCGTTGACAAATTTCATGAGCAGCAGAATCCCCATGATGAACATGGGAGAGACCACCAGCATGGGCGCCATGGCCAGCAGCGTCACCGTCGCCACGATCATGCCGGAGGCGGCGAACTGGAATCCCACGAAAATAGTCCGTTCGTCCTGGGTCAGATATCCCCGGTCGTAGAGGTCCGCCGTCATCACCGCCCCGCCGTCGGAGCTGTTCAGGGACGATACCAGCGTCAGGCCCGCAGCCCCCGGTATGCCCAAAAGCGGTTTCAGAATGGGTGTAAACAATACCTTGGCAGCCAGAAGCGCCCGGTACTTGGTGGCCAGCTCCACAATCCCCATGGCCAGCATCAGAAGGGGCAGCTGGGCGAAAGCGACCATGAAGCCGTCCTTGGCTCCCACGCCTCCCACTCCCTGAAAGTTTCCTTCCGCTCCCTTCACCACGCCGAAGGCCCCCATCATATTGTTGAAATCCAGGGCTTTCAGCACAGGCACATCCTTCAGTGCCCCCGAAAATACCATGATAAACAGAATCAGGGCCACAAAGCCGCTGATTCCTGGCCGCTGTGTGTCCGTTCCCCCGGGCCGGACCGTTTGTTCTCTCGTCTTCACGATTCTTGATTCCTCCTTTGATTTTGCCGTCTCACCGGCGTTTCTGGAAGAATCATACTGCATGTTCCGGGCAAAAGCTGTAAAGTTTTTCGCATTTCCGCCGGATTTCAAAAATCCCCGCCGGACATTTTTGCCCGGAGGGGATTCAAACATATGTAAACGCCGTCAGAGCTGTTCCAGCCGCCGCCTCAGCGCAGAGGGGTAAAAATAGATATCCCTGCCGTCGATCTCAAGGAGCTTCTCATTCTGCAGCTCGTTGAGCACCTGTCCCACCCGCTCCCGGGTGGAGCCCACAATACTGGCAATCTCCTGGCGGGAAAATACGATGTTCACCGGAATTTCGTACTCCTTCGCCTCATCCTCGCTGGCCGCCTCCAGAAGCAGGCGCAGAATGCGCCCCTCAATGGTCTGGGCCACCTGGTGGATCATCTGGGCAAATGCCGTTTTCATTTTCCGCGTCTGCATCTGGATCAGAGCCATCAGCATATCGCTGTCCCACTGGTAGACCGTCTCCTTGGGCGCCACCGCCACAATCGCCGAGGTGCGGCAGCGCATCGTGTGATGTTCCATGTAGCCGTTTAAACCGGTCAGGCCAACCAGAACTCCCCGCTGGCAGATGGAGGTGATCTTCTGCCTTCCGCTCTCATTCTCGAAGTAGGATTCCACCGATCCCTTCAGCACCAGGTACAAATGATCCACCGGCTCTCCCTGCCGGATCAGAATATCGCCCTTTTTCAGGAAACGGATCTCCGCCGTCTGCAGAAACTTCTCAATAAATTTCTCGTGGCCCAGAAGCCAGTCCGCCGTCATATAAGTAAACTGCCCGTCATCCATCGGTTCTCACCTCCTGTCCGCCCAGCCGGAGCATTTCCAGCTGAGTCCGGGAAAGTAAAGACCTGGCCGCCAGACGGCCGATCAGGTTGGACACCTGCACTCTGGAGAGTCCCGCCATATCGGCCAGGAGCTGATGGCTCACCCGTTTGAGCCCATACTCCCCCGAGAGGGCTCCCGACGCTTCCAAATCCTCCAGTATTTTCAATAGGTGTTCCTCCGTAGACAGAAACACCTGTTCCCGCAGCTGCCGGTACACGCCCTGCATCTTGTAGGTCTGGCACATTGCCACCGGCAGCAGCATCTCCGGCGGCCAGGCCCGGACCGCCTGCCGGTGGACTCTGGCGGTTCTCACCCTGGTGAGGCAGCGCAGGTTCACCATGCAGACCTCCTCGTCCAGGCACGACACTCCCAGCAGGCTCATTCCGGTGTACAGCATATTAATCTTCTTCCTGCCGTCCTCCAGTATCACGCTGTTTTCCACCACGCCGTCCAGAAGCAGATACAGGCAGGCCGCAGGATCTCCCTGGCGGCACAGATAGGTCCCCGCCGGCTGCTCTCTTACCGCAGCTTCGTCAAGGAAGCGCTGCGCAAATTTTTCCTGTCCTTCAAGTGTGCCATTGCAGACATAACTCCACCGTTCTTCCATTCTTTATCCCCCGCCTGTCAGTCCGTTTTCCGGTCATTCATCTCTGTATTTACAGGATTTTCGTCATCTTTCATCATACCCGGGGACCGGACTTTTTTCAACTATTTCTTAATCCCCCCTGGCGGAACCGGACACCGTTCCGATGGATTTAAAAAATATTTTAAAAATGCTGTTGACAAATCTGATTCCCCATGATAATATATACAAGGTTCGCGAGAGCGACCAAATGAAACAAGCTGCTGTGGCTCAGTCGGTAGAGCGTCGCATTGGTAGTGCGGAGGTCACGGGTCCGATTCCCGTCAGCAGCTTTTAAAAAACCCTTGATTGCTCAAGGGTTTTTTTGTGTCTATCACCGTCTATGTTCTCTTTTTCCACTCCCAGCAGCGAAACCACAGATCCATCTGAATCTGATTTCCAACCCGTTTGACACAAAGCAGATTAGCCATGGCCATCAGCTTCAACAGCGCGTCGGACTCGTCGCACGCGATCAGCCCGTCCTTTGCCAGGATTCGGATGGAGGCGGAACCCCCTGTTTCCCTGACGCCGGTTTTGGCTTCGCCCGCAAGCTCGCACCGCAGCCGCCGGTACAGGCTTATTACCGCACGCCTGCGCTCCGGGACGGAAATCCGGTCGTTTGCCCGGGCAAATTCCTCCATTTTCCTCATCAGACTTTGAAAACCTTCTTTTGACATAAAACCCTCACCTCTCTATTTAGTAACTCACTATATTGTAACTTACTATACAGTGAATTACTAGATATTTTTTTCTTGGCTATAATTTTATCAGAGAGGCGGTGCGCAAATGGGATACTTACACTTGAATATAGAGAAACAGCTGGCGGAAAAGGATATCAGCAAAAATGCTCTGTGCAGCTTCCTGGATATCCCAAGGGCCAACTTCAACCGCTATTGCCGGGATGAATTTCAGAGAATCGACGCCAATCTGATCTGCAAATTGTGCGCGTTTTTCGGATGCACGGCCGGCGATTTGATCGAATTCGTGGAGGAAGAGTCCGACAAGGCGCTCTACTATAAGAATCTTAAAAAGTTCAAAACGTGATTGCTTCGGGGATTGGCGGCGGCCAATCCCTTTTTGAATGTAATGGGCCGGCGCAGCCTGAGGGCGATTGTTCATGCAGCGCGCCGCCAGCGCAGCCTGGGGGCAAAACTTGTTTTCTCCCCCGCGACTTTCCCGCCGCCCCCTGTCATATACTGTACAAACGCTCATTTAAAAGGAATTCAAATGTCCGATCTGTTAAACGATTATGAGAACAACGGCTTTTTCCATGAGACGCCGGCGGCCTATCTGGATGATACCGGCGCCATGCCGGGAATGGCCGTTCCCTATTCCGGAACCGGCCTGACGCGCCTGTTAAACGCCGCATCCACCCCATTTCCCGTCAATCTTGCCCTGGACCGCGTCCCGCGGGTCGCTGGTTCCATTTTCTCCAGCCTGACCGACTATGACGCGGTGCCTGCGGGTTCCCACCGCGTCAGGCTGACGCAGGAGTCCCCCTCCAACGCCCTTCTGCTGGAGAAGGAGCTCATTTTCCCACCGGACGCCCACTCCACCGCAGTGCTGGTGGACTCCGCCGGTCAGGGCGTGGATCTTCTGCAGTTTATGGACCAGTCCTGTGCGCCGGATACCAGGGATCAGGCCTGCCTGCGCACCGTGAACGTCAGCATGGAGGACTCCTCCTTTGCGCTCCACACCGCCGACGGAATCCCACTGCACCAGCAGATCCCCTTCGGCGCGGCCACCCCCTACCGCACGCTGCCGCCCGGCCCCTACAGCTTCTATGTGACCGAGGACTCCGGCTATGAGTGGCTCTCCGGCCCCATCGCCACCGCCTCCCTCACGGTACAGCCGGGCCAGAGCTACACCCTGTATCTGCTGGGCAACACCTGGTCACCCTACGGGTTCCGCATCATACCGGTAAAGGATGCATAAGCCTCCGCCGCGTTTCCCCGCCGCGCTTCTTCCCATAGAAAAAGAGCTCCTGTCCGGAGCTCTTCTCTGCTAAAAAATCCCCTCGAAGCTTTCCCGCAGCGTATCGCAGGACTTGTTCATTTTCTCCATTTCCTCGTCGGTCAGGGACAGGGGTAATACCTTCTGGATGCCGTTCTGGTTGATGATGCAGGGCGCGCCTACAAACACATCCCGCTGGCCGAAATCGCCGCGCATCATAGCCGAAACGGTAAGCACGCTGTGCTCGTCTCCCAGAATCGCCTTGGTGATCCGGGTTAATGCCATACCGATGCCGTAGTAGGTGGCGTTCTTGGCCTCTATGATCTTGTAGGCCGCGGTGCGCACCTCCTCCTCGATCTGGACCAGGCGTTCCCGGCAGACCGCGTCGTTCTCGCCGCACAGCTCCAGTATGGGCTTGGTGGCTAACAGCGCCTGGCTCCAGGGTGCAAACTCGGAGTCGCCATGCTCGCCCATGACGTAGGCGTGCACGTTTCTGGGATCCACCTTCAGGTATTCGCCCAGGAGATAACGCAGGCGCGCCGTATCCAGGGCCGTGCCGCTGCCCAGCACCCGCCTGGGGTTGAACCCGGACAGCACGCAGGTGATCCTGGTCATGATGTCCACCGGGTTGGTTGCCACCAGGAATATCCCGTTAAAGCCTGATGAGGTCACCGGATCGATGATGGAGCGGAACACCTGCGCGTTGCGCTTCAACAGGTCCAGACGGGTCTCCCCCGGCTTCTGGGCCACTCCGGCGCAGATCACCACGATGTCCGCATCCGCGCAGTCGCTGTACTCCCCCGCGTAGATCGTCATGCTGGCGTTGGCGAAGGCCAGGCCGTGGTTCAAGTCCATGGCTTCCCCGATTGCCCGCGTCTTGTTCACGTCGATCAGCACCAGCTCGTCGCAAACCGACTGGTTCAACAGACTGTAGGCGTAGCTCATACCTACCATACCGGTGCCCACGATTACCACTTTCCGCTTGTCTACTCTCATTCTTCCACTCACTTTCCCAGGAAGCGGCTCAGATCCCGGGCCGTTTGCCCGCATTTGCGCTCCCCGATGCTTACAGTGTTCAGGTTGCTCCATTTCTCCTCATTATATGCAGCCCCGGCGCGCCGGGCCATAAGTTTTAGCGTCTAACGGTCCAGCTTTTTCGCCATCAGCTCGCTGTTGCTGCTGTAGGCGATGGCGTTTTCGCGGGAAATGGCGCCCTTACGGTACAGGCTGATGATGCTGTTGTCCATGGAAATCATACCCTCGCCCTGGGAGGTGGCGATCACGCCGTCGATCTGGTGAATCTTGGATTCCCGGATCATGTTGCGGATGGCGTTGTTCAAAAACATCACCTCAAACGCAGGCTGCACGCCGCCGTCCAGGGTGGGGATCAGCTGCTGGGAGATCACTGCGTCCAGCACCATGGAGAGCTGGGTGCGAATCTGCTGCTGCTGACCGGGCGGAAATGCGTCGATCACGCGGTCGATGGTGTTGGCCGCGCCGATGGTGTGCAGGGTGGACAGGATCAGATGGCCCGTCTCCGCCGCCGTCATAGCCGTGCTGATGGTCTCATGGTCCCGCATCTCCCCCAGAAGGATCACGTCCGGCGCCTGGCGCAGGGAGGCGCGCAAGCCGGTCAGATAGCTGTCCGTGTCCGTGACGATCTCACGCTGGGTCACAACGCTCATTTTATGCCGGTGAAGATACTCGATGGGGTCCTCCAGGGTGATCACGTGGGCGTTTCTCGTCCGGTTGATCTCGTCGATGATGCAGGCCAGGGTCGTGCTCTTTCCGCTTCCCGCGGGACCGGTCACCAGCACCATTCCTTTGGTCATCCTGGCCACGTCGATGATCATTTTCGGCAGGTGCAGGGCTTCCGGATCGGGCAGCTCAAAACGCACCACGCGGATGATCCCGGCCAGAGACCCCCTCTGCCGGAAAATGTTGGCGCGGAACCGCGAAACGCCGGGAATGGCAAAGGAGAAATCGTCGTCCCCATGCTCCCGCACCTTGGCCATATCGCGGTTCTTCGCCAGCTCGTAAATCTGCGTGATCATGCGGTCCATCTCCTCCGGCATGATCTTTTCCTGGCCCTGGTAAATGATCCGGCCGCCGATTTTGTAGGAAAACGGCATGCCGGGTACCAGGAAAATGTCCGCCGCATCCTGCTCCACCGCCGTTGTCAGCAATTCCTTTACATTCATGGTTCTAGTCTGCTCCTTTTACATCAAATTTTGCATATCCCCGCGCCAATACCGGTACCGCAACCAGCCCCGGGTGGCGCCGGGTGGATGATCAAACGCCCGTTAAGCCCCGGAACTCCCGTCCCACACCGGCATCGAATTGTCGATCTCATACTGGCCGCTGTCGTACACGTACCAGGAATGGATCTGATAGCGCATACCCTCGCCGCAGACCAGCGTCAGCTCGATGCGCAGGGACTGGCCCCGCTCCATGGGAATGTCCGCGACCACCATTCCCTCTTCCTGATGGTAAATGTCTCCCAGACGCGCCTTGACGGAATCGCTGGCTGAGGACGAGTCGTCGGAATGTCCCATCTCCTCCTGCAGCACCGCATCCACCTGGCGCACCCACTCCTGCCCCTTGCTGTCCGCCTCATAGTAGGCGCTCACCGCCTCCGCCTGGCGCTCCGCCAGACTCAAGTCGCCTTTAGCGCTGCTCAGGGAGAGCAGCCCGAAGGTGGCCAGGCAGAGCACGATAAAGATCAGCACCAGCGAAGCCGCTCCGATATTCACTTTTCCTCCGCCCGATTCCCTCGCCATCTGTCAAATCCCGCCTTTTCTCTGTTATGGTTTGATATACTGATCCGCGTTCAACGCGTACAGCACCGTTCCCTTGTCCCGCGCTCCATAGCGCATGATCACGATCTGCGTCATCTGCATGTGGTCCACCGTGCCGCAGAGCACCTGTGCGGCGTAGGCGGTCTCTTTTCCGGCCGCCGCCAGCGCCCCGGCGTCCGGGTAGCGGTTCCAGTCCTCGTCCCACACCGGCGCATAGCTGTGAAAATCCTCAGCCTGGGAAATCAGCTCCCGACGCGCTCTCTGCCCGTCGTTTTCCCACTGGGCCAGAAATCCGCTGAAATCCCGGTCGGGCATGGGCAGGCCGTCTCCCAGTGTTTCCACCTGGCCCGCCTTAATCTCCTCGGCCAGAGTCTCCGCCGCCAGCACCGCCTGGTTGATATCCCTGGCCCTGCGGCTGGTAGAATCGGCCTTGACAAACACGGTCACGCACAGGGCCGCGCATATGATAAAAAATCCGCTCACCAGGATCATTTCCATCAGAAACGGCCCGGAGCCGGATCCACGCCTACCACTCATTTTCCCAGACACCTCCGCTTCTCAAATACAGCCTCAGGCTGCCGCCGCCCTCTCCCAGAGTGCGGATGGTCAGCAGACGGTCCGAGAGGGACACATCGAGCCCCGAGCACTCCAGAATATCCAAGCCATCCTTCAACCCCAGGCCGCTCTCCGGGTTGGAGAACAATTCCCTCACCCAGCCGTCCTGATAGTAAATCCAGGTCTCATAGCGGGTATCGTTCAGATCCTGGCCCAGGACCAGCACCGGCACGCCGTCTATTTCCCGCACCTCCACCATGCCCTCCCGGTCGCCCTGGCGCACCTTGTTGGCGATGTAGCTGAGGGCCGTGGTTCCGGTGAAATTCCGGTTGCTGCGCGCCGTGATGTTCTCGTACACCCGGCTGCCGATGAGCACGGTAAAAAGGGCGCACAGGACGAACACCAGGAACAGCAGGCCGGTGAAAAGCACGTTCATTTTGTTGCTTCTTCTCGCCGCCGTCCGGTTCATCTGCGCGCCTCCTCTTCCTCAATGGGATTGATGACAATCTCCGGCATCACATTGGATGCGAAGCCGTTGTAAAATACATTGTAGCGGTCCCGGTCAATGCGGACCCCGTAATTCTCCTCCAGATACTCCACGCTGGGCGGATAGCGCCCCTCGATGGCGTAACATTGGACCGAAGCCCTGGTCACCGCCCGGCGCAGGGATTCCTCCCCCTTTTGCCCGGCCTTCCCCGCAAAGGAGAGCGCGCCTACCGCAAATACGCCCACAAGGAGCAGAAGGGCCGCTGCGGATAGCAGGTAGCCCTTCGTCTGGCTTTTTCTTCGTCTGCTTCTTCTGTCAACTCTCATCTATAACGTCCTCATCCGATCGCGGCCAGCACGCCCACAAGGGGCAGCATCACCGACAGGAGCACCAGGCCCACGGAGACGGCCAGCACCGCCACAATGGTGGGCTCAAACCGGGCCAGCATGTTGTCCATGGACTGGTCCGCCGCCTGCTCGAAGTCCTCGGAAATCTCCTCCATCACTGCGTCCAGACGGCCGCTGCGGCTTCCCACCTTGATCATCTGCACGTAGAAGCCGGAAAACAGCCCGGTATCCTTCATCGCCTGGTAATAGCTGGCTCCGGTCTCCAGAGTCCGGCCGCACTTCTCAATCTGCGCGGCCACCTTGCCGTTGTCCACCAGCTCGCCCGCCAGCTCCAGCCCCTTCTCAAACTCCATGCCGCTCTTCAGCGTGAGCGCCAGCACGGAGGTGAAACGGCGGTTTGCTATGGCCAGGGCGATGCGGCTGTGGCATTTTACATAATTTACCATCTTGTCCACCAGGGAAATCCGGTGTCCGAACCGGGACGCAGCCCAGATTCCGAACACGGCCAGAGCAATCACCGCGGCCGCGATCAGAGCGGCGCCGCTGAACAGGCCGCCCAGCCGGATGGCCGACCTGGCCGCCGGGGACATTTTCGCGCCCAGCTGCTCGTACACCTGGTCAAAGACCGGCATCACCTTCGAGAACAGCACGAACAGCACCACCAGCAGCATAACCACCATCATAATGGGGTAGGTCAGCGCGTTCTTCACATTGACCAGCAGCCGGTACTCCTTCTCATAGTAGTCTGAAAGGGACTTCATCATCTGGTCCAGGGTGCCGGACTGTTGGCCCAGCTTGGCCATGCGCACCACATAGAGGGGAAATGTACCCGCGTCCTCCAGCACTTTGAAGAACGGGTCTCCCAGCTCCGCGCCCTCGGCCATGTAGAGTAAAAGCTGTTTCTCGTCCTCGCAGCCCGCGTCCTCGGCCATGATGGCCAGGCCCTCGTCCAGAGGCACGGCTGCCTCCAGCAGAAGGCCAATCTGCAGGCAGAAGGCCGACAGCTCCTGATAGGAATATTGGTAAGGTTTTTCTGGCTTTTTCATACTCGCCCCGATGTCCTCCTGATCGTCAATAACTGTACTTGCCCTGATAGTTGGAGCCGTTGCCGATGTACTTCATGATCTCCTCGCTCTGGTTCCCGTTTGATGCAAAGGTGGGGTCCATGAGCTTCCAGTCGTGGCCGTCGAAATAGATCACATTGTCCACCCAGCCCTGGCCGTCCAGATACACGTTGATCCAGGCGTGGTACAGGTTCCCGGTGTAGCCCACCACCAGCTTGGTGGGAATGTCCTGGGAGCGCAGCATGGCTGTCATCAGGGCCGCGTAGTCGAAGCAGATTCCCTTTTTCTGGGCCAGCACCACGTCCACGTTGGGCAGGTAGCCGGACTGGACGGAGGCCGCCTTGGCCGTGTCGTAGGTGATGTTGGTGATCACATAGTTGTAGATGTCCGCAACCACGGCCACCTGATCAGCGGACCCGGCGCAGACCGCCGCTCCGGTTTGAACCGCGGCGCTGGCCGCGTTGAAGTTCACGTACTGGTTGGGGTACAGGAACGGACCGAACTCGTTGGTGATGTTGGCGTTTACATCCTGGCTGAAGGCCTGGGAATACTGGTTGCCCGAGACATTTTCAAAGACCTTCACCTGGTAGGAGCCGCTGCCCTCGGACAGGGGAAACACCTCGTACACGCCGCTGTTGTTCAGATCGTATGTATAGGTGGTGGACCCGCTCTTGGTGATCTGCACCTTGATCTTGGGGTTGCTGCCCAGGTATTTGAGCATAATGTAGCCCTCGCCCATGTTGGAGGCGTCTAACAGCGCCAGGTTGTTCTCGTAGGTCACGGTACCGGAGGCGATGGGCGTGCGCACATAGCTGCCCGCCGGCTTGCTGTAGAGCGGAACCGCCTGGTCCTCGATGACGATGGGCTGGGCGGCATCGGCGAGGGGCTGGGGATCGGCAAGTGGTGACTCCGCGGGGGATGGGGCGGCGGATGACTCCGCGGCGGCGCCGGCGCCCGGGGCGGTACCTGCGCTGCAGCCGGTGGAGCCGGCGGCAAGCGCGAGGGCGGTTATGGGTATTAAAATGGCTTTTTTCTTCATAAAACCATTGCTCCTTTACTGAGGGTTGGAGAGGTGGTTGGGGGGGAAATGAGGGTGAGGTTGCCTATTGCTGGGGTTCGCTGGCTGTACTAAGGAATCCAGCGGGCTTTGCCTGGTACCCCTGAGGTTGCGATTGCTGGAATTCGCTGGCCGTCCTAAGGAATCCACCAGGCTTTGCCTGGTACC
>ENA-UOJP01001274-UOJP01001274.1-human-gut-metagenome-genome-assembly--contig:-C102-NODE-1274-length-32126-cov-9.668236_pt1 | contig 32126 bp, 30 predicted proteins | sample MGYA00242353_ERZ723900 | MGnify/ENA metagenome assembly ERZ723900
TTTGATTACTTTTGCATTCTTTTTCTTTTCTCGTCAGAAGGGCTTTTTAGTTGTTTGTCACCGTTTGCTGAACCTGGTGTGGTTCATAATTTGAGCACTGTGTAAAGATTACTCTGCCTTGTGTTATCAATGTATCTTTCCGAAACATCAACATAGCCTTTTTCTGTAAGTCCTTTGATTGCCTTACGGCAGGAGTTCTCACACATACCGCAGTACTTTGCAATGTTAGGAACGGAGTAATAACTCATTCCTTTAGCATCACCTTTGCTCGTCAGAAAGCTGTACACCACAAACTCCATAGGAGTTAAGCCTTCGTCAAAAATTTTATTTGGCAAAAGAAAGAAATTACCTTTTTGCTTTTTCATAAAACCACCTCCTCACTTACCCTTGCACACTTTTTTACTGTTTTGAGCCAAACTTTTTTAGTCCCTTCACCTATAGCCACGAAAACGGCAAAAGATGAGGTTTTTAAAAATCTTATTTACAAAATATTTACACCTCCATATATTTAGCCGTTAACTGCATACCTTTGAGCCAACTTTTTTAAACGATTTACAAAAAAAATAAAAACCCTCTCACTTTCTTTGCCGCTGAGCAAGGAATTTAACAACCACTAAAGAAACAAAAAGATGGCTCGGGAATAAACAGTGACGAAATTACATCATCACAAATTCATGACCGAGTCATCTTATAACTCTGTGGTACTATATTTCTATAGCTTGTTCTATGCTATCTTAATTTTTAAAGTTTACCAATATTTTTTATAACAATCACTGCAAATAATTTTGCCATCAGGGGCTTTAAAACCCTGACACCATGCACCGCATATAGCACATCTTGTTTCGCCGTTTTTAAATAACTGCAAAAGTCTGTAATATTTCAGCATTTTATATCTCCTTTCATTAAAATAAATTTCATTTCAAATACTCAAAATAATATAAATACACATCTTCCAGAGAAATGTTATTTGAAACGGGGATGAAATTTTCTTTCGGATTATCGGTTACGATACGCAATGAGATGCCATTCCCGTCATGAATGATATTCCCAAGACCTGCGCTGTGCTGCAGCGACAGCAGTTTTTCTTTGCTGCCCCTGATCTCAAACACTTTATCGGCAATACTGCTCATAAGATTTTCCGGCGTGTCTTTTTTTATAAGTTTTCCTTTCTTGAGTAATATGACTTCATCAGCAATACACTCAATATCCGAAACTATGTGCGTTGCAAGAAGTATTATCTTATCCTTTGAAAGTTCTGCAAGCATGTTTCTGAAATTTATACGCTCTTTCGGGTCAAGCCCTGCGGTCGGCTCGTCGAGAATAAGTATTTTGGGATCGCCCAGCAGTGCCTGCGCAAGCATAAGCCGCTGTTTCATTCCGCCGGAAAATGTTCCCGCTTTTGAATTTCTTTCATTGTAAAGATTCACTTTTTTGAGGAGATTATTTACAAGACCGCCGGCGTGCTTTATTCCTTTTACAGAGCAAATATATTTAAGATACATATCAGCGCTGAATTCATTATATATTGCCTGCTGCTGAGGCATATAGCCAATCGTATTGCGGTATTTTGCCCCGAGAGAAAGTATATCTTTCCCTTCAATCAAGATTTCGCCGTGCGTTCTTTTTACATTATCCGTCAAAAGGTTGATAATCGTTGTTTTGCCGGAACCGTTTGGGCCGAGTATGCCGTAAATGCCGTCAGTTAGGCAAAGGCTGACATTATCAAGCGCAGTATTTGAGCCGTATTCTTTTGTTAATTCTTTAATTTCTATTTTCATATTTTTACCTGTTCCCGGGTTGAGCACCATTTTCTTTCAGACAAATATAACAGCAAAACAGCCGCCGATGCTAAAACGATATGCAAAGCAAAACTTTTTATATTCATCCCATCATGAATTACCACGGAATTAAAATTAAAAAGGCGTGATGCCGAGATGCTGCTTAAAGCGGAAATTCCGGCTGAACTAAGTGCGCCGGGGAGCACAAAAATACCGGCGGAAATGATGATTACCGCAAATTGTGCGGTAAATTCCGAAAGGGCTGAAACAATTAGGGACGCAGCAAGCACGAATATAAATTCGAACGCGAAGTTGAGCAGCAGATATTGAAAAACGGATATACTTAAATCTACGTTTTGAAGACACTCAAGATTTTGAATATCGGCGCTTAAAAAATCGAGTCTGTAAAGATACGCAATCTGAAAAGCATAAAAGAAATAGGATATTGCTGTTAAAACGAACACTTTCGGAACAACGGCAATTATTTTTTTGCCCCAAAGACGCTTTCTTCCGTTTTTCGCACAGTGGTTAATGCAAAGCATATTTGATGATTTTTCAATGGGAAACACACCGGAGAACATGATTGAAACCGCACACAGCAAAAGTAATATTTCCGTTTGATTTGACTGCGGCGAAAACAGCGCGTTATAACCTGTTTCATTTATCAATACGGGTGTTATGCCTTTTTCTTTAAGCGGTTCGATTCTGTTTACCTGTTCCAACAGCACTGCTGCCGCCTGCCTTTGTGTGTCATAGGCGGCATTTTTTGCCCTTGCAAGTTCATATTCCTCAAAAGATATCATGCCTTTTGAATACTGCTCGGCTTTTTCCTCAAATTCAGCCTGAACAGTCTGTGCCTGCGCCTGCATTTCACTGATACTGTCATATACGGCGCTGTTCAGTTTACCGCCATACTCATCGTAATAATCGTTCAAAAAAGATTCCGTTGGCGAAAAGACAAGCTGATTTGTATTAAAACTAAACGCAAGTATCAGAATGAATACGGCAATAACAAAAAAACCTTTGCCAATGTGCATTATTTTATATGTTTCAAACCGACCGGCATAAACTATGCTTTGAATTTTTGAACAGGCAATGCTGAGTTTTTTAAAGATTGCCCCAAAAAAAGAAAATAACTTAGACGGTGTTCTCATGGGATAATTTCGCTTTGCGCCGAGAACTACTACCGCCGAAAGCAGAAGCATGACGCTAAGTACAATTATCCATATCAGAAGTTCTGCCCTTATGGGAATACCGAAAAACGAAATAAGATTATATTCCGTTGTGATTTTATAATCAAACAGCGAAAACAGATTGAATGTTTTAAAAAATGACAGTGTACTTTGCTCAGAAATATTTTTGTAAAGTAAAATCTCCGCAGCTGCAAAGGTTCCGGCTGTTGCGCTAACAAAAAGGATATTTCCGATAAGCGAGATAAGCAGCCATATCAAAAGGGCAATCGTGGTTGCAGTAGCAGCCTTAAAAACGATTGACATTAAAAAGAACTGCATAAAATCCATATGTAATATACAGTCTTTAAATATATCCGAGGACTGTATTGGCGCTGTCAAATCAATCGGCGCGTTATATATTTTTAAAGAAATTAGCATTTGAGAAACAAAGATTACCAACGAACCGAAAAGTGAAAATAGAAACAAAATCGGTATCTGTTTGATTTTCAGCATCATTCTGCCGTTTTTGCATGAATTTATCAAAAGCGCCGCGTTTTTCTCAGGCACAAAACTTATTGAGAGAAATACACAAAGCATTATAAGAATAAGATCCCCTGTATGATAATTCAAAACGTAACTTACAGGCAGGTCGTTGATGAGTGAAAGTTCAATCCCCTTGTTTTTTGAAAAATCTGTAATGGATTTTTGTATTGATTTATATGAAAAAGAATCCTTATCTGAAAAAAGGCTTTTGCCGGAAAGTTCTTTTCCGTTTTCAATTACGCCGCTGATATAATCTCCGTAACCGCTCTGATATTCGGCAAGGCTTGCAAAGTGCGCATAAAATTCCGCAGTAGCCGAAATTTCATCATAAGAATATTTACCTGACTGATATTCTTTGTAAAGTTCGGGATTTTCACTGATCAGTAAGGCCTCCTCTTCGGCATAAAATTCATATTCCTGCGGATTTTCCGCTTTCATCTGTTCCGCTTCGGCAAAACTTTTCAGAATCTGAAATTCGGCGTTCTTTTCCTGCAATTCTTCTTTTGCGCTTGGGAATTCAAAAATATCTGCGTTTTTGCGGAATTGCTCGGAATAAACGCGTATGTCTAACCCGAAATCTTCAATGTTGTTTTGCTGTGTTATATAAAATGAAACGCAGTTGAACAGTAATAACAAAATTACTGCCACGATGAATTTTTTGTTTTTTAATATTTTAACAAATTCCATAGCATTATCTATTAAAGATTAATGAACTGCCTGTTTTGAAAGGCGAGTTGTGATTTATCAAACGCATAAACTTTGCCGGCGCTCATACCTTTGAAAAACATATAATCATCGTCACCGAAATAGCACTCATCTTTAGGCTCTTGCGGTATGACTTCAGTAACATAATTTCCGTTTTTATCACAGACGGTTATTTTTCTGTTTTTCTCATCTGTTTCATCAATGTATATTGCCTGAAGATTATCAAAATATATATAGTTACTATCCGCACTTATGTAGCACGGTCCGTATATTTCACAGAAAAAGGTTTCTTCTTTTGTTGTAAGATCAATACGATAAATTGTGTTCTCATCTTTACCGTAATATACATAATTTCCGTCCGCAAATAGGGAATACGCTCCGTTGCCGACTAATGTTTCGGATTCCAAAGAATGAATATCTATAACGCTATATGAAGTTGCATATCCGTTGCCTTCGGTATCGCCGTAAGAAGAGTTTAATATAAACAGGCGATTGCCGCTTGCCGTCAAGCCCCATATCTCAGCGCCTATGCCGCTGTATTCGTATATGATTTCTTCCTCTTTTTTTGTGCTTGTGTTTCCTATTTTTACTCTGTATAGGCAGGCGGTCTGCTGTTTTAGGTCTGTGCCGCCGCTTTTGATATAATAGATGTAACCACGGTGAATTATGTAATAAATAGAGCCGGAGGAAGTGCCGTCAAACAAAAAAGCCGCCTTTTTTCTTTTGTAGTTATCAAGCGAAATTTCATAGATATAATTGTGCCGCGTACTGCCGTCCTCTTCCCAGCCCCAAACATATAAAGCGTTCTCATAATATGAAAGCATAAAAGGATGGTACTGAAACAGGTTAAAAAACGCCATACAACTTGCGGTTTGGTGATTACAGTTGGGCTTGTTGCAAACCGGGTAAGCCTCTTTTGTTTCTTCGTCAAAATAATAAAGCATGAGGTCGTTAAAATAATAATAACCGTTCGGCGCTTTTGCCATGGCGGATACGGAGGACAGAAAATTCTGATAATCCTGCCCCTCAACATAATCCGGCAAATTTTGCTCTGTATTTACTGCGTTATCCTTATCCGAGCATCCGGAAAACAGCAGTATCAAAATCAACACAAAAGCAAAGATTATTGCAAAAATCTTTTTCATAATGTTACTCCGTTCCGGTAATCAATGCATCTTTTAAGGTGTCATCAATCGTGTCCAGCACGCTCTGTTTCATTTCTTCCTGAGATACGCTTTTGTTTTCTATCGTTATTTCATCGTCCGGCTTGTCGATTTGATACGATTTTGCGATTATAAAAGCGTCCCCATTCGGCAAATCAAATTCATCCAGTTTTTTGCATGAGTCTGCCAGTTTTTTCATTTTATCCCTGATTTCCTGCTCGTCTTTTACCTCTTCGGGAACAATATAACTTTCGGTGATATTATATTTAAAAACGCTGCATATATCGCCGCTGTCTTCAGTCTTGCCAATGCGATAAATAAACACTTCGGATGTTGTTCTGCCCGCATCTCCTAAATTTGCTTCACAAACACACAGGGTACCGTAAGTGGTGGCCGAATATCCGCCGGCAGCGTGATATTTATTTTTATATAACTTTGCTTTGGTTATATAATTGAAATGATATGTGTTTTGATTTCCATCCGTGGGGTCTGAATAAAGGATTCCGAAATAATCCCCGTTTTTTTCAGTCGCAAGTATCGTGATCGGCTGATCGGGGTCAGCCGCAAGATGATCGCTTATTGATTTTTCATCCGTTATATCAATAAGCGTGCTGCCGTAAATGAAATAGACCGAAACAGCGCCGATAATGATTATTGCAAATAAAATCAATAAGGATATTTTAATGATTTTTTTATTTTTCATATTACTCTCCACCGAAAATATTTTGTGTTGCCGTTTTGATATAAGTATTTTAATATATCTTCATTAAACTTAATCCCAAAAAAGATTTGTTTTGTGATAAAAAATAAAAGAAGCCGTTAATTTCGGCTTCTTTTACAAAGACTTACTTAACATTTTGTGCAATTTTAATAAGTTCTTCTTTTTCAATATCACCGCTGATTGTATATACATATTCGCCGTTGTTAAATACGATTGCCTTATCGCCGTTCTCCGCGCTGAAATATACACCTTTTGCACCGTTTACGTAGATTTCTTCGCTGTCAAACCTTGAATCATAATTTATCGCGGCGTTCAGTCCGTGCTTATCAACATCAAAATGCTCTTTGCCGTTAATATTTTCATAGCCGTATTTATAAAAATAGTCATAGTCATATTCATAAGTTTTTTCAAAGCCTGCGGGGATATAGCCAATATCAAGCGATTCAACTTTTTGATTGTTTTCAGTTTCTGTTACGGAATACTGCGTTCTTCCCGAAAACTTTTTTATTATAAACTCTCTGCTTGAGGGAATGGCAAAAACGGTTGCCGCAACAGCCATAATAACAGCCGCTATGATTAGAAATCTGATTATTTTTCCTGAAAGCCGGCGTTTATTGTCTTTCGATTGGCAAGCCAAAAGCGGTTTCATTATTTTTTCGTGCTTTTCGCTGAATTTATGCTTTGGTATATCATCGGGAAAGGAATCCACCCATTTTTCGCAGGAAAGCAGGCAGATCTCTTCAAAATTACTCATTTGGTTATTTCCTTTCTTCAAGGTGTTTTCTCAATTTTTCCTTTGCGTATTGCAGTTTTTTGCGAACATAAGAATCTTTAACTTTATATATTTGCGCTATCTCGCTGCTTTTATATTTATAGATGTATTTTAAATAGAAATATATTTTGCTTTCCTCATCCAAAACATTGTCAAAAGCAGTCAGTAATTCGGTTTTTTCAAAATCCTCATAATATTGAATATCTGCCGAATCCTCATCGTCAAGTGAAACGGTATTCGCTTTTTTTGAATTATTATATATGTCAATGGCAAACCCGGTAACGATTGCAGATAAATAGCCTTTTGTTCTTTTTGATTTCACATCACTGATCTTCTCAAAGTGTTTTGCAACATAAAAAAATGTTTCCTGCACGCATTCCTCGGAATCTTCCACACTGTTTGTCTTTCTCAGTGCTATCCAATACAGAAGATCTTTATATGTATTATACAGTTCCGTAAACTTTTCTTTATCGCTTTCGGAATCAATCAAACTTAAAAATACTGATACCATATATACTATATCCTTTAAACTGCCGCTTTTGTGATAGAATTATTCAAAATTATTGTACGCACAATATTTGTTTCTTGTCAAGATATTTTGCCGAAATGCAGATAAACAAAGCAAAAATGTAGAAAATAGTAAAATTCACACCGGCTATAGAAATAATTATACAACCAACATTTTGTAGACACTGATTCCCAAAAGCCACCTGTTCACGCTATATTTTTTGGTCACCCCTACTACTTTGACTCCTATTTTGACGGCTACACAGCAGGACGAGGTTGCACAAAGAGTGCGCAAAGTGAAATTTCGGCTAAAAAATCGGACAAGGAAAGCGCTAAACATCGCTGTTTAGCGCTTATTTAACTGCTATCGAAACTGCTACGAACCAGAAGGTCGGGGGTTCGAATCCCTTCCGGCGTACCAAAAAACTCAGGTAACTTTCGTTGCCTGAGTTTTTTATTTTTGGTATTTCTTCACTAAAAACTGCCCACTAACCGAGTAGTCATAGGTAAACTTATATAATAATAGGTATTTTAACTTATTAACATTTGTAATTGTAAAAACTATCAAAGACGCCCATTTGACTCCCACTGACATAAATTGAAAAGAATTCGGCTCAAGGATTTTTGTTCCTTGAGCCTTTTTTGTTATGCTGAGAAATGTATGAACTTATTTTTTCTTTCGTTTTCTGATTCAGTTATCAGATTACCCATTGCATCTGCCACCGTTTGCTGCATATTGTTCGTCACATGCATATATGTGTTCATTGTAAAGCCTGCATCTGTGTGACCAAGCATATGAGATATTGTCTTTATATCCATCCCCTGTTCTAATGACAGTGTTGCAAAACTGTGTCTCAAATCGTGAAAGCGTATTTGCGGTACTCCTGCTCGTTTTTGCATTCTGTGTAGTTTTCTTGTAACCGATGACGGATCACGAAGTCCGCCTGTTATCGGTGATGGGAATATTAATTTATTATCAAGCCTTTGCCTGCTTCTTAGCAATATCAGTTGATTAAAGCACTCATCACATAATGCAATCGTTCTTATTGATGAGGCAGTTTTCGGCGTTGTTACCTTAAGTTCACTGCCTATCCTTTGCACCTGCTTGTTCACTGATATTGTTTTGTTTTTCATATCAAGGTCATCCCAAGTCAGTGCAAGTATTTCGCCCAGTCGCAAGCCTGTTGTAATCTCAAGAATATAAAATTCATAACATCCTGAGTCCTTTGTTTCCTGAAGAAATCTGCCAAGTTCATTTGCTTTCAGCGTTTGCATTTCCTTTGGTGCATCTTTTGGCAGTTGTACCTTTTTACAAGGATTACTGCCTATCAATCCCTCATCCTCTGCTTTTTGCAGGCAGGTTTGCAAGGCTATTTTAATATCCTTTACTGTCTTTGCAGATAAGCCATTGCCTTTCTTTTTAATATTTCTTATTCTCCCACTCGTGTACATTTTCATTAGAAATTGCTGACAGGCTACTGTTGATATATCCTTTATTTTCATACCACCGAGATTAGGTAGTATATATCTGTCAAAATAGTTTTGATAACTGTTTCTTGTGTATTCTTTTACACTCACTGCACAAAATGATTCAAACCAAATTTTTGACCACTCTTCAAGTGTAGGCTCGGGGTTTGTAAGAAAATCACATCTTTCAATTATCTTTTGCCGCTTGTTGTTCTCGGCTATCGCCTTTTCAAGTTTTTCCTTGCACTCGGCTTTCGTTCTTGCAAGAACATTTTTTCTTACTCTCTTGCCGTTAACTATCTCACCTGTATAATAGCGACCTTCCCACCTACCATCTTTGCGTTTGGTTATTGTTCCTTCGCCGTTATTTCGTTTTGCCATTGCAACCTCCTTTCTGCCTGTGGCAACACAACATTACCACAAGCGTTTTTCAATATCCAGATAATTATTCTCTTTTTGAATTTGTTTCAATCCAACTTCTCAGTTGCTCTTTTGGAACAGACTTTCTTCTGCCCATTACAACAACAGGAAAGCTGTTGCCATTTCTAATAAGTTTGTATAGACTGACTGCAGATATTCCAAGTACCTCTGCCGCTTCTGGAACTGATAGCATTAACGGTAATTCGTCAAATGATTTAAATTTACTTTCCATATTGAATCTCCTTTCAGCCTGTCGACAAATGTTGTCAGGCATTTGTTTTACTAACTCATAGTGTAATCATATTATTTATAACCAAAAGCCTTTTGCCTTCAGGCAACCACTTTTCGGCAAAGAGCCGAAAAGATGCGCCTAAAGCGCTATGCTTGGACTCTCCTAAAGGAGAGTGTTTACAACTGTAACAACAACACAGAATCACTTTCAGTAATTGCTTTCGTATGTTCGTTCTCACCTCCACAAACGCCACACAAGGCGTTTTAATTTTGCCTTGATTACTTTTGTGTTCTTTTTCTTTTCTCGTCAGAAGGGCTTTTTAATTGTTTGTCACCGTTTGCTGAACCGGCGGTGGTTCATATTTTGTGTACCGTATACAGATTACTCTGCCTTGCGTTTTCAAAATATCTTTGAGAAACATCAACATAGCCTTTTTCAATAAGACCTCTTATTGCCTTACGGCAGGAGTTCTCACACATACCGCAGGCTTTGGAAATGTTCGGCACTGAATAAAAACTCTGCCCTTTGGCGTCGCCTCTGCTTGTGAGAAAACCATACACCCTAAATTCCATCGGCGTCAGACCTTCTTCAAATATTTTGTTCGGCAGAAGAAAGAAATTGCCTTTTTGCTTTTTCATAAATTCATCCCCTCACTTACCCTTGCACACTTTTTATGCCTTTTGAGCCAAACTTTTTTAAAAAGCCCTTCACTATATAGCCGCGAAAACGGCAAAAAATGAGGGCGTTTCAGTTTTATTTACAAAATATTTACATACGCCCTCCATATATTTAGCCGTTAAGTAACTACTTTTGAGCCAATTTTTCTATCACAAAAAAGATAACAGATTTTTTAATATTGCGTGCATCTTCTGAAGATACATTTCTAGGCTCCTGTATCAATCTGCACAAACAATATGTAGTGGATAAATCAATTTACTGATTTATTCACTACAACTCATAAAAACTTATTGACACAATCCAACAGTTTTTATCCGTTATTTATGTATCTTCTAAAGATACATCTTTTTTATTTTCATCACTTTGCACAACAATTTGAAAACAAAAATAGCAGTTTCTCGTAATTGAGAAACTGCTATTCATAAGCAAGTATTTTTAAATTGAAATTCTTATTCGTTTAATAACCTAACCGCTAACTTAAATCCTATTTCAAATGCCTGCACCTCAATCAGCGAAGCGTATTCGGTAAAGCAATCAACATACTTTTCAAACACATCCAAGTCATTATTCTTTTGGGAAGAAGATAGTGTTTCGTGATGCTTAGCAATCAGCGAAACTAATTCTTTTTCCTCATCTGTAATAACTTTATCTTCGTTTGGTCTGATATTCCCATACCATAGTTCTTGTAGTATTGACATAAATAATCAACTCCCTTGCAGTACAACAAATACCACAAAGGAGTTTGAATATCCAGATATTTTTACTAATTCGAACAATAAAAATATCATACCAAAAAGTTTTATCAAATTGTAGTTTTTGATAAAATTTTAAGCGCTCTATATAACTTGTTTAATGACTTTTAGCAGCAAATGCATTACTATTTGTAATAGAACAAAATACAACAAGTTATAAGGAGACGATCGTATGAAAGAAAAGAAGAAAACGCCGTGGATTATGAAGACGGCAATCATCATAGGCGTACTGGTTATCCCTTTGCTTTATTCCTATTTCTATTTAGGAGCATTCTGGGACCCGTATGCAAGACTTGATGATGTTCCCGTGGCAGTAGTTAATCTTGACAGCGGTGCTGTTATTAACGGCGAGGAGAGAAATCTCGGTCAGGAAATCTGCGATAATCTTGAAAAGGACGGAACACTTAAATTTGTATTTACCGATAATGCAGACGCAGAACAAGGTGTACTTGAAAATGATTATTACGCTTCAATAACAATTCCTAAAGATTTTTCAAGCAATGCCTCAACTGCTTCAAAGGACACTGAAAAACTACATAGTTCGATTGTTTACACGGCAAACCAAAAAAAGAATTATCTTGCTGCACAGATACTTGAAAACGCAATGCCTACAATTAAGCAAACAGTTAATTCAAGCATTGATAAAGAAATAATTACTACTCTTTGCGACAAGCTGGAAAGCGTACCCGATTCAATGGGTGAGCTGCAAAACGGATTCAAGCAATTATCGGACGGATCCGGAAAACTGAGTAGCGGTACTAACGAGCTTGCTGACGGAGCAGATAAATTATCCGAAGGATCAAGTGCTCTTGCTGACGGCAGTAAACAGGTGTCAGACGGTGCAGTAACACTTCTTGACGGAATTAAAGCGCTTGATAAAGGGGCAAATACCTTAAATGCCTCAGTTCCTCAATTAGCCGATGGTGTTCAGCAGCTTACAGACGGTTCAGTTGTCCTAAGAAACGGAACAGCTGCATTAAATTCAAAAATTCCGGAATTATCCGGCGGTGCGGCGCTGCTTAATAATGGCGCACTTCAGCTCAGCACAGGTCTTGATACCTTAAAATCAAACAGTCCCTCTCTTACTGCGGGTGCACAGCAATTAAACGCAGGTGCAACATCTCTTAAAAGCGGAATTCAAACATATACAGATGGTGTATCATCTGCCAATTCGGGTGCTGTTACTCTTGCCAACGGTATCGACGCATACACAACAGGTGTTGAAAGTGCAAGTGCAGGAGCAAATAATCTTTATAATGGTATTAATCAGGCAAACGAAGGATTAAATCAAATTGTTACACAGGTTCAGGCTTCATCACAACAGCTTGAGCACACAGCTCCCGACAGCAGTCTTGATGCCCTTTCCTCCGGTACATCACAGGTGTATGAGGGCATCTGCACATTCAGTACAAATTATACGAATGCTTTAAACGCTCTTAAATACTATCAGACAACAGGTGATACTCAGTATCTTAATGTGGCAGTCAGTGGATTTGAACAGCTTGACAACAGCCTCCCTGCTCTTAAGTCAGGTGCTCACCAGGTAAGTAGCGGCGTTACGGAATTGACTGACGGTATGAAAGATGTTAAAAACAACACTTCGCAGCTTCTTACAGGCTTGCAGGCATTGCAATCAGGCTTTGGTAACAATACGGACAGCAGTACATTGTTAGGAGGTGCGTATGCTCTTAATCAGGGACTTAGTACATTAAAATCTAATAACAATACACTAAACTCAGGAGCACAGGCATTAAAAACAGGACTTAATACTCTTAACAGTAACAGCAATGCTCTTAATCAAGGTGCAAATGAGCTTTCAATCGGTGCAAGCACACTAAGCACAGGCGTTAACAGCTATACAGATGGTGTTGCGTCAGCTGCTAACGGTGCTGCTCAGCTTAAAGAGGGTACTTCTTCATTAACATCAAAAATCCCTGCCCTTACTCAGGGAGTAAATGCACTTGACGAGGGAGCAGGTGAACTTAGCACAGGTCTTATACAACTCAATTCAAAGGTACCTGCACTTTCAAACGGTGTTTCGGCTCTTGCAGACGGCTCAGGTAAATTACTTGCAGGTGCTGACAAGTTATCAACAGGTGCTAATGATTTGTCTGTCGGTACAGTTCAGCTTGATAATGGTATATCAACATTAAGAACAGGTGCATATTCACTTAATGATGGTGCAACTCAGCTTGACAACGGTATTAGCAATGCAAAGGATGGTGTTGATGAATCAATCACCGATACTATCATTCAGCTAAATGCTTTGGACGGACTTGCAGATTATGCCGAAGAGCCTATATCAACAGTAACAGAATATGTTCAGCCGGTGGAAAATTACGGTTCTGCCTTCGCACCATACTTTATGTGTCTGTCACTTTGGGTAGGTGGCTTGATGATTTACTTTGGTATTTATCTTGATTATAACAGAAAAATAAAATCACTTACCAAGGACTCTAACAGAATAATTTTGAGAACACTATCCTTTGGTCTTATCAGTATGGCTCAGGGTGTACTTCTTGCAATAGTAATCAAGGACATTCTTCACATTGTTGTAAATAATCCGTTAATGCTGTTTATGTCCTGCATACTTGTTTCATTAACTTTTATGACAATAATACAGTTCTGTATTATTAATCTCGGTGACGCAGGCAAATTTGTTTCACTTTTACTGCTTATTCTTCAGCTTACATCCTGCGCCGGTACTTTCCCGATAGAAACACAGTCAGGCTTCTTCAGAGTTATCAATAAAATTCTGCCAATGACATATTCTACACAACTCTTTAAAGAGGCTATAAGCGGAACGGCAGGTTCAAACGCAGGAAAAAGTGCAATAATACTTGCTGCTTTCTTCGTGGTGTTCCTTGCTTTAACACTTATCTTTAGCCACAGCTCACTAAAAAAGGATTTACAGAGAATTGATGCTAACACAAAGGAAAAAATGGCAGTGTCTAAATAAACCATCCTATTGTTTAAAAGAGGAGAATACATATGGCTAAATTTAATTTTTATCAATATGTATGGATATTCATTTCAGGCTGTTACTTAGGCTACGGTGTAGAAACACTTTGGTGTTTGATTAAACTTGGCTACATAGAAAGCAGAAAATCCCTTGTGCTCGGTCATCTCAGCGTAGCCTACGGAATGGGAGCCGTACTTCTCACGCTTTTACTTGTGCATTTTCAAAATTCATCTGCTTGGAAGATATTTTTAGTTGCTTTTGTCAGTGGAACTGTTGTTGAATATATCTGTTCATTAGGACAGGAAATTTGCTTCGGCTCGGTAGCTTGGGATTACAGCCATCTTCCGCTAAATATAAACGGCAGAGTGTGCCTTTTGTACTCACTTTTTTGGGGAGTGCTTGGGTTATTTTGGGTAAAGCTTGTTATACCGTTTATGAGTAAATGCTTTGATAAAATCAATATACCTTTTGATAAAGTAATAATTTGGGCATTTATAGCATTCTTTGTATTTGATGCTACGCTGTCTGCTTCAGCTGCAATACGAATGGATAAGCGAGATAACGGCGAAGATGCGAAAAATCACTTTGAGCAATATCTTGATACTCATTATGATGACGAAACAATGCACAAAATCTATGCAAACTCAAAAAGTGTTGAAAAAAACAAGTAGAAAACTTCAAAATAATTGAACTTTAAAATTAAAGCTAAGAATTATAAGGACGCCCTTCTCAGAGCAGCAGAGGCAAACAGAGAAATTGCTTAATTCATAAATTTATATAACATAAAAGGCAGCTGATGGTTCTTGTCAGCTGTCTTTTTACGTCTGTCAGAAAATGAATTCCATTGATAAAATTTTAAAAATATGCTATATTGTAATTGGTAAATATTATTTTGTGAATGAAACGGGGGTTTTTTATGTCACAAATAACAAAAAAGGCTTTAGCTCAATCTTTAAAAAATCTACTATTAAAGAAACCGTTAAACAAAATAACTATCAATGATATTGCAGATGATTGCGGTATTAACCGAATGACCTTTTATTATCATTTTAAAGATATATATGACCTTGCTGAGTGGGTTTGCCTTCAGGAAGCCGCTAAAGTAATAAAAGAAAACAAAACGCACGATACCTGGCAGGAGGGTATGCTTCAGATTTTCTATACAGTGCGTGAAAATAAGCCGCTCATTATGAATGTTTACCGCTGTGTTGATCGTGAACAGGTTGAAAGGTATCTCAAACCTCTTATTGATAATCTTTTGCTGAAAGTTGTGGAAGAACAATCCGCTGATATGACCGTTCGTCAGGAAGACAAGGAATTTATTGCATCGGTATATTCCTATGCTTTTGTCGGCTTGATGCTTGACTGGATTAAAAATGATATGAAAGAAAACCCCGAACAGCTTATCAGCAAGCTTGCTTTGGTTATACAGAATACCTTTACAGATGCACTTGAAAGATTCAGAATAGATAAACCTTTATCAAAAAATGATATTTGATAAAAATGTTAACATCTTTTTGCCCGTGATAAAAAATTTATCACGGGCATTTTTCTGTTTATTGTTAACCTGCGAAAAAATAATATAATGAAATTACAAAATAAAAATTTGGAGATGAATCTTATGCATCATTCAGCAGGAACTTATGTATCCTTTGCACATCCCGAAAAGCCAAAGGATGTTGACAAAAAATCCGCCTATATTATCGGCACCGGTCTTGCCGGTCTTACAGCAGCATTTTATCTGGTGCGTGACGGTCAGATGAAGGGCGAGCATATCCACCTTCTTGAAAAGTTAGAGCTTGCCGGCGGAAGCTGTGACGGACGAAAGGATGTTACAAAAGGCTTTTATATGCGCGGCGGCAGAGAAATGGATAACCATTTTGAAGTTATGTGGGATATGTTCAGAGATGTTCCTTCTTTGGAAAATCCCGAGGTTTCCGTTCTTGACGAGTACTATTGGCTCAACAAGCACGATCCAAACTATTCTCTGTGCAGAGCCTCTGTAAACCGCGGAGAAGACGCTCATACAGATAAAAAATTCGGACTTGATAAAGAATCTGCAATGGCTCTTTCACAGTTGTTTATTACACCTGAAAAGACTCTTGAAGGTAAGAAAATTTCGGAGGTTCTGCCGGATTCATTCTGGTCAACAAATTTCTGGCTTTACTGGCAGACTATGTTTGCATTTCAACGTTGGTCAAGTGCGCTTGAGATGAAACGTTATCTATGCCGTTATGTTCATCATATTGATGGACTTCCTGATTTCAGCGCTCTTCGCTTCACAAAGTATAATCAGTATGAAAGCCTGATTTTGCCACTGGTAAAATACCTTGAAAACCACGGCGTTACAATCGAGTACGGTATGAATGTAAAAAATGTTATTATCGACACCGTAGGCGACAAAAAGATTGCAAGGCAGATTGTGTTTATTAAAGACGGCAAGGAGCAAACAATAGATTTAGTTGAGGATGACCTTGTGTTTATTACAAACGGTTGTTGCACCGACACTTCCTGCTACGGCGACCAAACACACGCTCCCGACCTTAAAAAAGCTAAAAACGGTACAGGCGAGTCATGGGATTTATGGAAAAACATTGCAAAGCAGGCTGAGCACAGTGAGTTCGGTAATCCCGATAATTTCTGCACCAATATTGAAGAAACAAACTGGATGAGTGCTACTGTTGCAACATCTAACGAAGAAATTATTCAACACATAATCAACATTTGCAAGAGGGATCCTCGCGAGGGAAAGGTTACCACAGGTGGTATTGTTACTGTTAAAGACAGTATGGATAACTGATATCTGTCGTGGACAATCAACCGTCAGCCTCAGTTTAAGTCACAGGATAAAGACACTGTTTTAATTTGGCTTTATGCTTTGACCACAAACAAGGAAGGTAATTATGTTAAAAAGGCAATGCGTGACTGCACAGGCGAGGAGGTATGCCGTGAGTGGCTGTATCATATCGGTATTCCTGATGCGGAAATTGATGACCTTGCAAAAAATGCCTGCAACACCACAACCTGCTTTATGCCATTCATTAACGCCTTTTTCCAGCCGAGAAAGAACGAGGACCGTCCAAAGGTTGTACCTGACGGCGCTGTAAACTTTGCTTTCCTTGGTCAGTTTGCAGAAACTCCCCGTGACACAATATTCACGATAGAATATTCAATGCGTACCGGTATGGAATCTGTTTATACTCTCCTTGATGTTGACCGCGGTGTTCCTGAGGTTTGGGGCAGTAAATATGATATTCGTGAGCTTCTCCGTGCCTGCTACTACGCTATTGATAAGAAACCGATTACCGATGTTAAGCTTTCGCTTATGGAAAAGGAGTTCGTAAAGATTCTGCTTAAAAAGGTTGAAGGTACGGATATTGAAATTCTTCTAAAAGAAAGCGGTCTTATCGAGTAACAAAAAAATACAAACAGCAGAGGAGTAATCTTTCATTTACTCCCGAATTATAAATAATAATTTTATAGTATTTTTCCTAAAAGCTGATTCTCAATTTAATGGGAATCAGCTTTTTAACATTTAATAAAAGTAACATATTGAAAATAATGTGCTAAAATCCGTCAAAAACAATTCAAGCGAACAAACTGATTTTTTGTATTGTTTTCCTCAATATTATGAAAAAAGGTATACGTTTTGACTCCTAAACTGACGGCTACACAGGAGAACGAGGGTGCAGAAACAGTGAGCCAATTGAAAATTCGGCAGAAAAATCGGACAAGGAAAGCCCTAAACATCGCTGTTTAGGGCTTGTTTAATGGCTATCGACATTGCTACGAACCAGAAGGTCGGGGGTTCGAATCCCTTCCGGCGTACCAAATAAAAAATCCTTGAAACCGTTGGTATCACTTGGTTTCAGGGATTTTTCTTTTGCCCACTTGTATATATTCTCAATGTGGGGTTTGACCACTTATTGACCACTTATTTCGCATTATATAATCTTTTGAATCGTCATTTAACAACCCATTACATTGCTGTAACTTGCTGAAAATGCCGTTTCCATTTTATCAGCAGCACCTGTTTTTAATTTCTTGGTAGCATGAACATAAGTATTCATAGTAAAACCGCAATCCGTGTGCCCAAGCATCGCAGATACCGTTTTAATATCAACACCTTCTTCAAGTGCAATAGTAGCGCATGTGTGTCTTAAATCGTGGAACCGCACATCAGGAAGATTTGCTCTTTTCAACATTCTTTTAAGTTGCCTCAGCACAGCATTTTTATCTCTGTAAGTACCGGTTGCCGGGGACGGAAACATAAGTTTTGTCCCTCTCGCCTGCTGCTTTTTTAATTTTTCGAGAGCTTTAACGCAACCTTTACTTATTGCTATTGTGCGAATAGATTGTCTTGTTTTCGGTGTTTCCACTTTCTGAACACCGTTTATCCGTTGAACTTGCTTATCGACTGTGATCGTTTGATTATTTGAATCTAAATCAGTCCACTCAAGAGCCAATATCTCTCCGAGTCTCAAACCTGTTGTTAATTCAAGATAATAAAATTCAAAGCAACCGCTGTTATACGCTTCTTCAAGCAAACGGTTGCTTTCTTCTTTTGTAAGGGTTCTCATTCCCCTTTCTCTGCCCTTTGGCAGATTCAGTTTATCCGTTGGATTTTTCTCTATGATTTCTTCCTCAACCGCTTTTTGAAGAGATGCATGAAAAACGATTTTTATGGATTTAACTGTTCGTGAACTTAACCCTTCATCCAAATCACTTTCCCGTTTCTTATGCACTCTGCCGTTCTCGTATACATCCATAATATACTGCTGACAAACAAGTTTTGTGAGATCCTTTAGTCTAAAATCACCGAGGAAAGGATTTATATAATTTTTAATAACATTTGCATAGCCATTCACTGTTTTTTCTTTCAAATAGCCTTTGCAATAATTGTTGATCCAAATCTCATTCCACTCTTCAACAGTAGGATTTCTGCAATTGCCGTATCTGCACACCTTGTTTTGTTCGATTGTTACTTTTTCTGCAATTAACTGATCCAATTTCTTTTGGCACTCTATTTTCTTGGTGCTCATTACAGACTTGTACTTTGTTTTGCCGTTTTCGTCTTTACCTATTACGATACGGCCTTCCCATCTACCGTCTGCTCTTTTACGAAGAGTTCCGCTTCCTTTGGCTCTTTTGGCCATATGATCATCTCCTTATCAACACGAACGATACCATACAAGTTTCTGAAAGTCCAGATAAAAATGTAAACGGTTAATATCGTGAACAACCTTTGGCACTTGCCTTGATCCATGCCTGAAATTCATCACGGGGAACCACTTTTCGCCTTCCCAAAATAACAACAGGGAAATTTTTATCCGAGTTAGCAATATCATATATTCGCGAAACGGACAAGCCTACGGTTTCCGCAACATCTCTGATGGACAGAAACATTGGCATATCTTTGTATTCTTTATATTTCATACTATTAATCCTCTTTTTTAAAATAAAGGAGATACAGATATGAATTATAATTTTGCATAATTTATATATTAAATCATTATATAATCATATCTGCATCTCAATTGGTTGTTTTGCGTGTAAGTCATATTTGCCCACGGCGCCCCTGACTGGCGGGCATACAGTAAACTAAGACTGGTTAGTCTTATCATTGGAATCTCACCACCCCGAGGTTCTCTCCGGGCTGCCCTCTTTGGTTGCGACGGTTTTATCACGCTCGACTTTTGACTGGACAGAAGTATCATTATCCCCGCTATCTGTCATCGCACACCTGCCAGAACCGCCGGCAGTTTAAAGTCAACAAGCAAAGAGCCCACAAACGCCCTTGCTGTACTTAGTCTGCTTGTCCCTGTTCGTCAGAAACAATAACGGGAAAGTATTTACTGTAAGGATATTTAATTTTCAATGTTCATCGGGTCAAAAAAAATTAACCCCTTCACCTATAGCCAGAAAATCAGCAAAAAATGAGGATTTTTCAGAAAAGTTTTTTCAATTTTCTTTTAGCCGTTTGCAAACGATGTGAAATTGCTGACGGTTTTACTCCTTCTTTCGCCGCATATTCACTGACTGAAACGCCGTCAAAGTAGATAGCTTTTATCAATGCTTTCTGCTTGGATTTAAGCTTATTGATGGCAATATGCAAACGCTCTTCATTTGTTAGATCTCTTTCACCGTTTATAATTTTTTCTATTAACGGATCTGTCACCTCCAGCCATGAACTATACGCATTATCAGCATCCAAAGGAATTTTCCGTCTAAGTTCCGAACGATCATTGCTCTGCTCAGTTTTATCAAATTCATTTAATATATCGACCCATTTTTTATCTATTTCTACAGTGTTTTCTTCATCTGAAAACGCATATGTATATTTCATATTTTGACCTCCGATTTGGTTATTCATATTGATAATCAAATCAAAGATCAGGGATACTTGGCTATATAACATAGCCATATTATTTTAAAAAGCAATTTATATTCATCTACAAAAAAAGAAGCCTGACTTTTCGTCAAGCTTCTTTTTTTACAAACTTATTTACTTTTCATTTTCTTAATATTTGTTATTTGTTTTATTTTGCCTGCAATGATGAGAATCGATTCGAGGATCAGACTCATACAACATGGAGCAAATAACACATTAAATCTAAAGAAATAAGAAATAACAATGGTTCCAGTTATCACGAAAAGTATTACCCATGATATCTTGCGAAAATACTTAAATTCCTTTTCTGACAGCGGCTTTTCAGGGGTATCCAACGGGCAAAATACTGCTATTGATATCGCTGCAACGATTGCTAAACAGAGCAATACTGTATCAAAGCCATACAAATCAGACAGTCTAATAATGACTAAGCACGCAAATATAGATTGAGTTGACATGATTTCACATCTTGCTTCCGTTTTTGCGTGATATCCGCCGGCATACCTCCTAATGAACTGGAATGCAATATAGAAAACAATGCTTTCAATAACGCAATTTAATACTAATCCAAAAACAACAGTTAATAATATAAACATTAACTGAGACAAAAGCATAAATATACCATAGATATATAAATCTCTATCTTCTTGCTTGACAATATTAGAAGAAATTAATTTCTCCGTTATGCGCGTTGACAAATTATTTATCATTTTCTATTTTACTGAACTTTTTAAGTTCGTCAGGCGCTTTGGGTTGAAAAATTGAAATACATGTTGTACTGTTTGCATTTCCTTTTAACGAAAAATGTACTATCTTTTCAAGGATAGAAACCGCTCTTTTCTTATTCATAATTAGTTCTCCTTCACTTTATTTCTAGTGCATTTTTAAAATAGCAAATATTTTTATAAAATTCAAGCAATCTGCAAAAACACTTTTATACAATGAACAAAAAATACAAAATCATACACATTTGATTATACTATTACATATTGTGCTAAATATCTACTTATATGTTATATTATATACTTATGTGTGCGTTTATTTCTTAATTGCCAAATGATAAAATTTTATTGGTGATAATTATGGACATAAACTATAGAAATATCGGATTTAGAGTAGGTCAAAGGCGACGAGAACTTAAATTGACACAAAAAGAAGTAGCTGAAACTATTGGTGTTACCGATAAATATGTATCTAATATAGAAACAGGCAAAAGAAAGATTAATTTAGACTTAATTGCTGAATTTTGTGATATTTATAATGTTACTCCTGATTATTTTTTACTTGGAAATATTCGAAAAGATATAGATTCAAATATTATTGATAATATAAAACTATGTTCTGAAGATGATAAAAAACTTATTTATGCTATGTCTTCATTTTGTGCTCAAAGAAACAAATAATATATTTGACAAATGAAATGAAAATGCTGTAAACTCTATTTGAAGAGTTACAGCATTTTTTTGTTGGAGATGATTATTTGGTTATTGCAATATGTGATGATGAGCAGGAATTTATAAATGACATCAGAAAACATCTTAAACAATATTCATCAGAGCACGGTTTAACATTTGAAATATATGAATTCTGTTCCGGTGCAGATATTTTATCAAGCAAAATTGTGTTCGACATTGCATTTTTGGATATTGAAATGAAAGATATAAACGGAATTGAGGTAGGAAGAAAACTGCAAAATGAGAATCCCGATTTAGTTCTGATTTATGTAACTGCGTATAATCAATATCTTGATGAAGCTCTTGATCTTGGTATTACCAGATTTTTTGATAAACCAATAGACAGTCAGCGGTTTTACGAAGGAATGGACAGAGCCGTTTCCAAAGTGGATAATACAGAAATTAAATTTTATTTAAAAGATGATAATAAAGGCGTTGTAACTGTTCGCTGCAAAGATATAATTTTTGTAGAGATACAGGGAAGAAAAACCGAAATACATACAAAAGAGCATGATTATCTTTCAAAAGACGGAATCAAGGTTTGGAAAGCGAGATTAAATAAATCTTATTTTGAAATTCCACATAACAGTTATATAATTAATACAAATTTCATTACTTATTTTTGCAAAGAATACATAATTCTTGACAATAAATATACCATCCCTATTGCTTATTCCAAAAGGGCAGAATTCAAACGGAAATTCATGAAAATTATGGGTGACTGACTATGGTATCAAATTTATTTTTTCTGTTCATATATATTGTTGAAGCGTTTATTGCTTTTATGTATTTTTCTGATAATTATGAGAAAAAACTTAAACCGTGGATATCAATACCGATATGCTGTGCCTTATATTGTTTCGCTTATGTAATAAATTTTATATTCAATAATAATGTTTTAGTTAATTTAGTCAGTATCTTAATTATAAATGTAATCTACGCTTTAATATCTGTTGACATCACCTTTAGGAGTGCTGTTTTTCATTCGTCGATACTTCTTGCTTTAATGTTTTTAACTGAAGCAATTGTTCAAGCAATCTCCTCATTTATCCTCAATATTCCGTTAGACGCTTATAGGGATAGTTTATCAGCATTGATCATAATCGGAATTATAAGCAAAGTGCTTTATCTTATGGTAAGCAAACTGATATCAATACTGTTTTCTTATAAAAATAATAATGTTTCCAAAGAGGTTAAGAAAAATTTTGCCTTATTTTTGTATCCGATAATCATCACTGTCATGCTTGCGCTTTTTCTATATACATCAACAATTTATCAGTTTTCGGAAAAATTGCACATAATCTTTGCCGTAATAAGTATGGTTTCACTTGTATTTTGCTGTTTAATATTTATTATCAACCAAAGAATCCAAAAACAAGAAGCAGAACTTGTTACTTTACAGGCAGAGAACCAAAAAAATGAAATAAATAAAACCTTTTATGAATTGTTAGAAAAGAAAAATGAAGATCAGCGCATATTGGTTCACGATATCAAGCATCATTTTGCTGTGATCAATTCTATGCAAAATATTAATGATGTAAAGCAGTATCTTTCAAAGATAGAACCTGAATTTGATGAATTTAATTATATAGGCAAAAGCAAGAATAAAATGCTTGATCTTATCTTGAGTAAATATTCACATATCTGCGAAAATAATGATATAAATTTTACGGTTGATATAAGAAGTTCAAATTTGAGTTTTATAGCGGGCAATGACTTAACCTCTATGCTTTCTAATCTACTTGATAATGCTGTTGAAGCAGCAAAAGATTCAGATGGTGCCTTTATAAGATTTACAACAAGAAAAGAAAAAAATTTCGTTATTTTAAGTGTAGTAAATAGTACATCTGCTGCTCCTAAATCGCAGGGTGAAAAATTGATTACCACAAAAAAAGATAAAGCAATTCACGGATACGGATTAAAAAGTATAGAAAAATCCGCTAAAAAGTACGCCGGTATCTGTGATTGGAATTATAATGAAAGCGATAAAACTTTTCACTTTAACATCATATTTAACAACATCAACATTTCGGGTTGATTTCAATCAAATATAGTTTATGACATCACTTCTTTTCATGGAAGTGATGTTTTTTTGTATCAAAATGATAGTGTTTTTGCATTTTTTAACAATTTCCGTTTTCCATATGATAATTTATAAATATCTAGTGCAAAAAAGATTTAAGAATTAAAAACTGATTTTGAAGGGAGTGTTGTTTGTGAAAAAAGTCATTTCACTAATATTGTCCATATGCGTGGTAATAGCGGGCCTGCCGATAACGGTATACGCCGCAAGCAGCACTCCTGAGATCTCACTTGACGAGTTCTCGGCTCAGCTGAACGCTTTAACAGAAGAATATGACAGCGAATATATACCGGAAATCACAATAGAGGACGGCAGTGCGTTCTGCCATGTCGGCGGCGAGGCAGTGCCGCTCTCTGTTGAGGACGAAGAGACCGCTACTGTTACAGAAGATGATTTTGAAATACCCGTTGACGGCTTAGCGGAATACGAAATTATACCCGAAGAAGAACAGAGCATATCAACTTTTTCCGCTAATGATCTATCCTCAGATACACTCAATAAGGAATCAGCCGAAGGCCTCGGCTTTGAAGTGGATATTGATGATGATACCGTAACGCTTTCCCAGCCCTACCAAACGCAAAGACTTATCGTTAAATCAAAGTACGATATTGACCCGCTTGATTCCGTTGCCATCGTTGAGGGATATGACGATCTGCACATCGTTCAGTTTGACAGCGAGGAAAGTGCAAAGGCGGCGCAGGAATATTACGAAAAACAAAACCGCATAGAATATGCGGAACCCGACCTTGTAGTTTCCGCCGCAGAATATGACGAGGTGGAAACAACTGCCGCGGATGAAAATATGGGTATCAACTACGGCAACCACCTTTCCTGGGGCAGTGAGGCAATTGGCGTTGATGATTACATCGACTATCTGCCGTCTGTTGATCAACTGCCTGAGATCGTTGTTGGAATCATTGATACGGGAATAGATTACGACCACGAGTTCCTGAAAGACAGAGTCATTCGCTCTAACTACAATATCAGTTCTTCAGGCAATGAAAACGATGAAAATGATGACAAAGGCCACGGTTCTCATGTTGCCGGCATAGTTGTAGATAATACTACCTCAAATGTTAAAGTTAAAGGATATAAGGTTCTTAACAGTGAAGGTGTTGGAATCATAAGTAATGCAGCAATTGCAGTTGAATACGCGGTTGCTGATGGCGTAAATGTTATCAATATGAGTTTAAGCGGCAAAGGTACGAGTCGAGCAATGGAAAGTGCTGTTGAGTTAGCCGTAGATGAAGGAATATCTGTTTGTGTTGCCGCCGGCAATAAGGGTAAGCCTGCTGAAGACTATTGCCCTGCCGGAATTGAGAGTTGCATAACCGTTATGGCATTAGGAAAATCCGGTGATAATTATACTTTGCCTTACTGGACCAACTGGGGCAGCCTTGTAGATCTGGCGGCACCGGGTGTTTCCATATATAGCACATATATGGATAATGGATATGAAACTTTAAGCGGAACATCAATGGCCTGTCCGTTTGTTGCTGCAGCAGCCGCAATGCTTCTTTCACGAGATCCTAACTTAAATAGTGAAGAAGTTTGTACCACATTAGAAGATAATGCAATCGTTCTAAAAGACAAATATGATACTTATCAATTTCTTTATATTGGCACAATAACAGAATACAACCAGGATAGAACGACTCCGCCTGAATTCACGGTAGAAAGCGGCAGATATTCAGACAGTGTAACGATAGAGATCGTGTGCAGCGATCCTAACGCCGAAATATATTATACACTTGACGGTTCAAGGGCATCAAAAGTAACAGGTATTCTTTATACAGGGCCTATCGTTATAGACAAGGTAACGAGAGTCCATGCCTGCGCCTATTCGGGTGACAAACTAAAGAGTTTGCAGGCGGTTGCGGACTATTATATAACCGTAACCGACCCGGAGGAAAACTTTATTATAGACACAAACGGTATCATAACGGACTACAACGGTAACAATAACTACCTCACTATTCCCGACACTATAGGTGGAATTGCCGTGACGGGAATAGGAAGAAATGTATTCTACGCTTCCGATATAGCAATGGTAAAATTTCCAGATACATTAACCTATATAGGACCATGGGCGTTTTATAACTGTCAATCACTTACTGCCGTTTACTGTGAAAACATGAAAGTTGTTGATGACTGGGCATTCAGATTATGCGTTAATCTTGATACAGTGGATATCTCTCAGGTGGAAGAACTTGGTGAATATGGATTTGGTAACTGCAGTAGTCTGCCCTCGGTATATAATGACAAATTAAAGAGAATCGAAAAAGGTGGATTTGCCAATTTGACATTTACAATTGGAATTGACCTGCCGAATGTTACATATGTAGGTAATATGGGACTTACCGGTCTTCATAATGCAGAATATATTAATCTGCCAAAAGTTGAAGAATTGAGCACAAGTGCTCTTTCTCATGCGTTTGTGGTTGAGGAACTTTATTTCCCCGAACTTACCACAATGACAGGACACTTACATTTTGCTCAGACGCATAAATTAAAAAATTTTTATGCGCCTAAACTAACCATACTAACGGAAAAGGCTTTTTCGGATTCCTATATTGAATACCTTGACTTGCCGAGTGTTGAATATATTGAAACCGAAGCATTTTTCAATTGCAGAACAAAAGTGATTAAGTTAGAAAGTGTATCTGAAGTCGAAGAAAAAGCATTTTCCAATTGTCTTTATCTGGAAACACTTTATTTGCCTTCTTTAACACATATGCCGTTAAATGCTTTTACCGGTAATATCGATGATTCATATATGGAAAATAACATTTTACTATTTGCTCCTTCGTTACAAACAGCAGAATCTCTTCCTACAAACATAGGTGGAATGACTCTGTATGTTTCTGAAGATTTTGAATCATCTTTGGTCAATCCCGAAAGAGATTACACAATAATCGCTCCAACAGGCTCTCATGCTGAACAGTGGGCAAATGAGAATTCATATGAATTTATACCCAGTGATTATCGTGATTATTCAGTCTCCTCCCCTGTTAATGTGGAGGATAAAGGTAGATCCATAAGAGTTACGAAAACCGGGCTTCGTTTTGGTTTCTCTTGGAATGAAATACCGGAAATAGAGAATTTGGCTTCTGATATCGAATACGGTTTCATTTATCATTACAACTATGATAATACGCCTTATGATTCTTCTCAATTGACTGTTGAAAATGTTGGCACAGATAACATTAAACAAAAAACAGCATACAATCTTGATCATTCAACAGAAGGCACAACGGTATTCAATCTCGTATTTACTGATATTCCGGCAAGTAATTACGATACAAATATATCCGTAAGAGCCTATGTCTGCATAGATGGAATGTACTTCTACTCAAACAGCCTTAACGGCAGTTTTGAAGAAGTATCAAGCCTTGTATTACAAGATGAAGAGATAGATCAAAACACTAAAAATGCAGTAGAAAAACTGCTTAATAAGGAGGCATAACCATGAAAGAAAAATATATAAAGCCAAATACTGAAATAGAGTTTTTTAAAATATGCAACATCTTGACCGAAAGCGGCGGCGGTGATATTCAACCCGGCGATAATGATGAACCTTTCGGTAGTTAATTGCTCGCAATATATAAATGATATCAATAAAACTCTCTGCGTTTTCGAGTCATTTCCATATTGATTTTAAGAAAACCATATTCCAAATACAAGGTCTAAGCATTAAATTTGCTTATATGTGCCGCTGTATAAAATAGGAGGAACATCAAAATGAACAGAACTGATTTTATAAGGCACATTGAAACAAATTATTGCTGCGGCGGAGATTTCGAAAACATATTAGAGAAAATCGAGCAAAGCGATGCTGACGGAGATTTCATTTTTGAAAACGATTCCGTTGTAATAGGAAAATATTTCTACAATTTTGGGCTAAGAAATCTCACCGGTGCCGAAAACACCCTTCACTTTTGCATTTACGGCATCGGTGAGAAAGAAAATATTACACCTGAGGATTATGAACTGAAAACATACGAAAATTTTGAGTATGTTCTATTGTAATCCAAACACAAACCAATAAGCAAATTTTTATATTGACAACAGTCGGCACATTCGGGCGCTGACAAGCGCCCGTTTTATTCACCTATAACTGCAAAATTTGTCAATTAAAGTCTATCAATAAAGCAGAAAAGAACAACCATGATTATATAATTAAAGATCATTTTCGCATTCGTATTAATATAACAATGTTCTTCTTTTCCGTCTTAGATATATAAATATATATTTCTTTTGGTATGTTCACTTTCTATGTCCACCATGAACCCACCCTATGTTCACCTAAACAGCAAATGATACATACACGAGGAAAGCGCCCCGTTTTCACGGTAGCGCTGTTCCCTTTGTATAAATTACAGCACGATCTTCGGCGCTTCTTAAATATGTATCGGTATATTCATCTTGTTTCTCGGATGTTTGGCCTTCAATATCTCACGCGTCTTATTCGTGCTGATATGCGTATATATCTGCGTTGTAGCGATCGAACTGTGACCGAGGAACTGCTGAATATACCGTATATCCACATCTTCATTGTGGAGTTCTGTAGCAAAAGTATGTCTGAACATATGTGGTGTGATATGCAATGGTGCGCCAACAGCATTTGCGTAATCGTTTACCATATATCGTATGGACTGCTCAGATAAGCGGTTACCGAGTCTGTTTAAAAACAGATAATCAGATTCGTGGCAGCGAACCGATTGGTAATCGCTTATCGCCTTGCTTAACTCGTTACTGATACACATGACCCGCTCTTTTGAGCCTTTGCCGAAAATGCGTATTGTGTTATCCGTAAAATCAAAATCGGCGAGTGTTAGGTGAGAAATTTCCGATACTCTCATGCCGGTCGAGAACAGCAGTTCGAGAACTAAAATGTTTCTCAAAGTTGTTTCTTTCCGATATTTTGTATCAGCAGCAGAATGTTGATTATGTGCGTAGATCAGTATCCTTTTGACGCAGTTAAGCGGGATGGTTCGCGGCAGTTTCAGCGGTTCTTTGTATTTCAAAATTATCTTGTGGAAAGGATTGAATCCGATGATATCTTCAATTTCCATATACCTGTAAAACGCTTTTACACAGGCAATTTTGCGTTTGGCGCTTTTGGGCTTGTACATGCCGTGGAGCAGATCGATATATGCGTTCAACTCATTTTTATCAAAGCAGTCACGGCTTTCCATAAAGCCGCAAAATTGCGCCAGATCAACCCGGTACGCCTTGAGCGTTAGGTCACTCAGTCCTTTTAGGGACTTGCAGACCATTAAATATTTGTCCTTTTCATCTACTAAATCAAACATAAAAAACCTCCTTAATATTGATAAATACATTATGACGGAGATTTTGATAAATGTCGATTGAAAATGACTGATATTTAAAAAATATGAATAATTTCACCTAAAAATTTAATTGATTTACATTTTGCGTGAAATAAAAATTGAATCGCTACAATAATAAAATTTATTAAAGGATAATAGATGATTATATTGTGTAGGAGTAAAGATGGAAAATAATTTAAACGGATACTTTGAAAATAATCAAAGGGAATTTACATATAAAGAATACAAAAATAGACATATTGAGAATCAGCAAGCAATTCAATCTCTTTTTAACGGGTCAACATTTATTAATTGTGATATAAATTATTGCGACTTTTCAAGATGTGACTTTGAAGGAGTTAAATTTTCAAACACTTCTATACAGCATACAATATTTAATAACACTGATATGAAAAGCGTTTATTGGTATAACTGTACTTTTACCAAATGTGACTTTACCGATAGTTATATTGATAACAACTACTTTAGTAATTGTTCTTTTGAAAGTTGTGTATTTTCCAAAGCCGCTGTTTTAAATAATGAGTTTCATGGCAATTGTTTTATTCGCTCTAATTTGCAAGGATCTATGTTTACATTAAATAAATTTATTGAAACATCTTTTTCCCAAATGAACTTGGGAGATTGTAGTTTTTATAAACAAATAATGTATAAATGCAAATATCACAATGTTGCAATGAATGCTGATTCATTAGGTCAGATTTACGGACTAACTCCCAATGACATAGAAAAAATAAATTATGTTTTTTTAGGAAAAGGCTTAGGTAATTTAAATAAAGAAAATTACCAGATTCTTGAAGATGCTTTTGAAAAAAAACAATGGTTCTTTCAAAGAATATTTTTAGAGCACAATATCAATAGAATTTGTGATTTTACTTTGATAATTAGTATTGCAAATTATTTATATGATAGTGTTAAAAACAATAAAGTATTAAATAGCGATGATGTGCATTTTTTCTATTTTGTAATAGAATTCCTTGCTGAGCAACAACATCTTCCGCTATTTGCATTGATTTATGCATATCAAAAACTATACTTAACTATGTCAAGTATGGATACTGCCAAATTTCAGAATAAAATCATAAAAGAACTTTTAATAAATCTGCAATATACAGTTCATGAAAGGATAGAATACTTCGCTTCTGAAACGAAATGTTTTGATTCAGATGAATATATTGAGATAGAAATACATTACGAAAACAAAAATGATTATATTATAAATTTCGCAAACTTGTTTAATGAATACAATCAACTTATGGGAATACAAAGCATTAATCCCGCAAAATTATTAAAGACAGAAAAAGGCTCAATAATTGAATATATTGGTATTACCTTAGCTTGTATCTTTTCGTTTCAATTGGTGATTTATGGAATCAATGGAATACTGATACAAGCAATCCAATTAAAATCAAATATAAAATTGTTAAAATCAAAAAAACCTCCAAAAAAAATTTTAGATCTTTCAAAAAAAGGACAACAAATTCAGCCGGATTTTATAGATTTGATAAGCAAATTGAACACAGATGTGATTAGTTCTCTAAGTAAATTGGCTGAGAAAATCAAAAATATACATTTTAAATAATTTAAGTTACAAATTATTTAAATACTCTACTAAATATTTTATTGATTTTAAAACTGAATCGTTTAGCGTTGTAAGATTAATTCTAAAATTAAGCCCCATATTTTTGTCAAAGTGATTACGTATACCGGGGATAAATCTTATGCCGGTATTAAATAAAATTGTCTTTATAAAATCTAAATCTAGACCGTTTTGGGCATCAATCTGCCGTAAATACATCGAAATTAAATAGCCATTCGCGTTTTCATCTAATTCAACATTTTCTTTTAAGCAAATTTGTTTTAGGCTGTTTAACTTGTCTATAATGTTACACTTAAAAATATTGTAATAATAATCAAAATTGTTTGATAAAAAATGCTGAATCGCAAACTCGCAACTATTGTTAAGGCATCCGCAAAAAACATCAGCCCATGCATCTAAAAAATTTTGATAAATCTCAGAGCAAACAACCATCGAAAATTTGAAACTGTTTATGCAAATTGATTTATGAGGACTATATATACCAATAAAGTTTTTGCTGTCGCCGAGAATTCGACACAATTCTCTACCGTTAAAACTTAGGCATTCATCAAATACAACCACACTGTTTTTAAGTAATATTTTAAAAAAATTGATATCTTCATCAGAATAATATACACTTGTACAATAAATTGGATTGGTAACCCAGTAAGCACAATCGTTTTTTTTAGTTTTTAATATTTCATCATAATCAATTTCAAAATGTCCAGATCTCTTTAAATAAAGCGGAATGCAATTAATATCAAAAATACTACATGCATGAAAAATAGTGAAATATCCCGGACATAAAACATATAAATTCTTGATTCCTTTTTCTTTTAACAAATTTATAACATTAAATATGGAAGCTGAACCGGAATGCGTTAATAAAACTGATTTATTTGTATTTTTAAACCCAAATTTTTTTAAAAGAAGTTGAATTGTTTTTTTATCGGTCGAATATGAAAAAATATAATCCAAATCGTTTATTTGAATTTTATCACACAATAGTTTTGACATTTCGACTTTAAATTCTTTTGATGAATTCCAATCTGAAATATTAAGAACAGGTAAGCCAAAAGAATTTCTATACTCTTTTTCAATATCGTCAATGTCATCAATAAAATTGATTTCATTAATATGCGATGTTTCATACATAGGCTGATACTCCCCAGAAGATAATCATCTATTATCCTTTATTGGACGAGCATATAAAAATTACTTTATCACTAAATCGATTTGAATTTGAAATATATAAATTGTGCAAAAATTTGATTATCAAATTTTTATAATAAAAAAATCTCTGCTAGTGAGAGATTTCACTTATGCAGAGAAATAAATTATTAAAGGATAACTAAGAATTATCAATTAGAGGAGTGGATTAATATGTTTTTGATTG
>ENA-UOJP01001275-UOJP01001275.1-human-gut-metagenome-genome-assembly--contig:-C102-NODE-1275-length-32112-cov-152.355585_pt1 | contig 32112 bp, 35 predicted proteins | sample MGYA00242353_ERZ723900 | MGnify/ENA metagenome assembly ERZ723900
TTGAATTATCGTCCGACAGCTGTCGGACGATAATTCAACAACTGTCGGACGATAAGGTTACACATATCGGACGAATACTTTTTAGTAAAAGGAATATTTGTCCATCGTAATGCCGGAAAGAATCCGTACCTCCCCTCCAAAGTATCTGTATAAGGAGCCGTGAAGAGGGATAGAATAGAGAATCTAAAAAAACAAATAAAAAAATCGCCGCAAGCTATTGCAGATTTCAAAATAATGCCTACCTTTGCAACCGCAAAACGAAAACGGGTAAGTCCTATACGGCCAGCTCCCTTCGAATCCTCCAGGGCTTGATCGCAGCAAAGGTAGTTGGTTGTAGCGGCGCGATATAGTAAGCTTACCCACCCGCCTCTTTAGCTCAGTTGGCCAGAGCACGTGATTTGTAATCTCGGGGTCGTTGGTTCGAATCCGACAAGAGGCTCGAAAGAAAAGCAGATGATACGAAAGTGTTACCTGCTTTTTTCTTTTTGCCCCGCAAAGAATCCTCTAATTTATTTAAAATCTACACATCGGCTTGCCCTTGAATCCAACTATATTTGTACCTTTGCATATTATTTCTAAGAAAGATGGCAGAAAATAGAGGTTACATGCAACGATACGCAATGCTGTTCGGTACCTATATGGGAGGTTTCTGGATATTGAAGTTCATACTCTTTCCTGTGGGGCTGTCGGTTCCTTTTTTACTTTTCCTTTTCATGGGACTCACGCTATGCGTACCTTTTATGGGATATTATTATGCACGGATGTATCGTAATCAGGTATGCGGAGGCGGCATCAGCTTCCTGCATGCATGGATATTCACCGTTTTCATGTATATGTTTGCTGCGCTGCTTGCCGCCGTGGCACACTACATCTACTTCAGGTTCATAGACCACGGATATGTGATAAACACGTGCGAAACGATGGTAGACACGCTTGCCCAAAGCAACATGCCGGGAATGGATTCGTACATCGCCACCTATCAGGAAGCTCTGGAGACAGCCCGACTGCTCAGCCCTATCGACATTACGCTACAGATGATATCGTCCAATGTATTTTGGGGTTCGATACTGGCTTTCCCCACCGCCTTGTTCGTGATGAGACGCAAGAAAGACGACGCTCCGGCAGAGTGACGGAACAGCAAAAAGAAATGTTATTTCAATTGTAAAATAGAAAAATCATACATCAATGGATATTTCAGTTGTCGTACCACTATATAATGAAGAAGAATCACTCCCCGAATTGTTCGCATGGATTGAGCGGGTGATGAATGCCAACGGCTTTTCATACGAAGTGATTTTCGTTAACGACGGAAGTACCGACCGTTCGTGGCAGGTTATCGAGCAATTGCAGGCACAAGCTCCGGACAAGGTACGGGGCATTAAGTTCCGCCGCAACTACGGGAAGTCGCCGGCATTGTTCTGTGGTTTCGAACAAGCACAAGGCGACGTCGTGATAACCATGGACGCCGACCTGCAGGACAGTCCCGACGAAATACCCGAACTCTACCGCATGATTACCCAGGAGGGCTACGACCTCGTATCGGGCTGGAAGCAGAAACGTTACGACCCGTTGTCGAAGACCCTCCCCACCAAATTGTTCAATGCCACCGCCCGCAAAGTATCGGGCATCAAAAACCTGCACGACTTTAATTGCGGACTGAAGGCATATCGCAAAGAGGTTGTCAAGAATATAGAGGTATACGGCGAAATGCACCGCTACATCCCCTACCTGGCCAAGAACGCCGGCTTCAAGAAAATCGGCGAGAAAGTGGTGCACCACCAGGCACGCAAATACGGAAAGACCAAGTTCGGGCTGAACCGATTTGTAAACGGGTATCTGGACTTGCTTTCCCTTTGGTTCCTTTCCCGGTTCGGCATCAAGCCCATGCACTTTTTCGGATTGCTGGGTTCATTGATGTTCATCTTCGGCTTCATAGCCGTGGTCATAGTAGGTGTCAGCAAGTTGTACTACATGCACCATGGCATGCCCTACCGTCTTGTAACGGACTCTCCCTACTTCTACCTCTCGTTGACCTCCATGATTATCGGCACACAACTATTCGTGGCAGGATTCCTCGGAGAGCTGATTTCACGTAATGCCCCGGAACGAAACAAATATCAAATAGAGAAAACCATTTAACGATGAAAAAATTAGTCAGACTTGTCATACTCGGAGCTATCCTTTGTCCGATAGTAAGCATAGCTATCTCCTGCTCGGAGGAGGCAGATTGCTCCATGACGGCACGCCCCATGGTGAATTGCATTCTTTATAGAGTAGACCCCGAAACCCAATATGTGGAGAACGACACGCTCGACTCGCTCACCGTGACAGCATACGGCACCGACTCCATCATCATCAACAACCAGAAGAAGGTACACGACATCTCCCTGCCACTGCGCTATACGGAGGATTCCACCAAGCTGATATTCAAGTACAGCCGGACCAAGAGTGACACGATGGTGATACGCCACACCAACACCCCCTATTTCCTATCAATGGATTGCGGCTATCAGATGAAGCAGGCCATCACAGACGTAACGTGCACCCGCATCTCTCTGGACTCGATATACATCAAAGACAATGAAGCAGGCATCTATGGAAAGGAAAATCTTAAGTTATTCTATTAGTCTGGCACTCTGCCTGCTGATGTTCCTCCCCCTACGGGCGCAGAACGGGAATCCTACCGCTCCCCCCCAGGGAGCACCTCCCAAGAAGGAGAAGAAGGACGCGAAAGAAGAAGTGCACTATCCGTTATACAACGGCATGTCCGTCGGCTTGGACTTGTGGGGAATCGGAAGCTCCGTATTTGGAGGAGATTTCCTGAGTTCCGAAGTGGCCGTGGACGTAAACCTCAAGAACCGCTTCTTCCCTATTGCCGAACTGGGATATGGCTCCACGGACACCTGGAGTGACAAAGGCATACACTACAAAAGCAACGCCCCCTACTTCCGCATAGGAATGGACTATAACACGCTATACAAGAAGCAGCACGGACACATGCTACTCGTAGGCTTGCGTTACGGTGTAAGTAGCTTCAAGTATGATGTAGACGCCTTGGGACTGGACGACCCGATATATGGTGGCATCGTAGGCAATCCGAATCTGGACGACGAGATATGGGGAGGCAGCCTGCCCTATAACCATAAAGGAATGAAAGGCTCCATGCAATGGGCGGAATTTTGTGTCGGTATCCGGGCGCACGTCTGGAAGGCATTGTACATGGGCTGGTCACTACGCTTCAAGTTCAAATTGTCTGCCTCGGCCGATGAATACGGTGACCCGTGGTATGTGCCCGGTTTCGGGAAATATGGCTCCAACACGATGGGAGTAACCTATACGATAACTTATAAACTACCTCTTTAAGCGACTTATGACAGGGTTAGAGATTTGGCTACTGGCCGTAGGACTTGCGATGGATTGTTTCGCCGTTTCTATAGCCAGCGGAATTATATTGAAACGCGCCCGGCTGCGCCCTATGCTGGTGATGGCCATCAGCTTCGGCTTTTTCCAGGCTTTGATGCCTCTGCTGGGATGGATAGGCGCCAGTTTTTTCAGCCACCTGATAGAAAGTATTGACCATTGGATTGCATTCGGTATCCTTGCCTTCCTGGGCGGACGCATGATAATGGAATCCTTCAAGGACGAAGATTGCAAGCACGAGTATGACCCTACCAGCCTGAAGGTGGTGCTCGCTCTGGCCGTGGCAACCAGCATCGATGCATTGGCGGTAGGTGTTTCGTTTGCATTCCTCGGTATCAAGCAATTCTCGGCTATTCTTTCCCCCATCGGCATTATCGGTTTTGTATCATTCGCCTTGTCGATGGTCGGCCTGATGTTCGGCATCCGTTTCGGATGTGGCATAGCCCGCAGACTGCGCGCCGAACTTTGGGGAGGGATTATCCTCGTCATCATCGGTACCAAGATATTGGTAGAGCATCTCTTCTTTTAATTAAAAAGTAAAAACTCAGATAGGATATGGAAAAGAAAGTACAACGGAATTTTTTATGGATTGCCCTACTGGTACTGGGAACCATCTGGATACTTGCCCGCCACAACCAAGTCACTCCTTATCAGACGGATAACGGACTGATATTCGGTACGGTATATAAAGTGACTTATCAATGTGACCAAAATCTGAAGGCGGAGATAGAAGCGGAACTCAAACGTTTCGACGGTTCCTTGTCCCCTTTCAATGACACGGCGACCATTACGCGCATCAACCGCAACGAGGACATTGTGCCCGACACATTCTTTACCAACGTCTTCCGACGTAGCATGGAAATCTCCCGGGAGACCGATGGTGCCTTCGATATCACCGTTGCCCCTCTTGCCAATGCCTGGGGATTTGGCTTCAAGAAGGGTAACTTCCCCGACTCTGCCATGATAGACAGTCTGCTGGAGATGACAGGATACGAAAAAGTAAAATTGTCCGATGAAGGGAAAGTGATGAAAACAGACCCGCGTATAATGCTCTCGTGCAGCGCTGTGGCAAAAGGATATGCAGTAGATGTCATAGCCCAACTTCTGAAGAAAAAGGGTATCCGCAACTTTATGGTCGATATAGGCGGAGAAGTGGTTGTTCACGGGCAAAACCCTCAAAATGGACCTTGGCGCATCGGTTTGAACAAGCCGATAGACGACTCACTGGCAGTGAACCAGGAACTGCAAGCAGTGCTGCAAGTCACGGATTTAGGCATGGCTACATCGGGCAATTATCGCAACTACTACTATAAAGACGGAAAGAAATATGCGCATACCATCGACCCACGTACCGGCTATCCGGTACAGCACAGTATCTTGTCAGCCACCGTCATCGCCAAAGATTGCATGAGTGCAGACGCCTATGCCACGGCATTCATGGTGATGGGGCTGGAAGAAGCAGAACGCGTGGCGGATGCACATCCGGATATCGACGCCTGTTTCATTTATACGGATGAAGAAGGAAAGCTTCAAACGTTCTTAACAAAAGGAATGGAGAAGTATATGAAATAATGTGCAAATGCGATTAACCCATCATTTATAAAATACAAAATATACCGCCAGTACCAGACATACAAAAGCGGCAAAATGATTCCAATGCAGCGTTTCCCCCTTGAAAAGAACCGTTGTGAACACCGTAAAGATAATCAAAGTGATTACTTCCTGAATCACTTTGAGTTGCATCAATGAGAACGGGCCTCCATTGCCTAAAAAGCCTATCCGATTGGCCGGAACCTGGCAAGAATACTCTGCCAAAGCTATTACCCAGGAAAATAGCACCACGGCATACAACGGCCAGTTGGAGATGACTTTTGTCTCTTGTAGCTTCAGATGCCCATACCAGGCAAACGTCATGAAAATATTAGATACAATCAATAGCAAAATGGTATAAAATGCTTTCATATATTTTTTAATAATTAATGGTTAATGTTTTATGATTGCAGGCAGCAATTCCTCCTGCACATTCGTCATACTCCCCCATAGACTATAGCGTGCCTCAGGATTCATTTCCTCCAACTGTTTCAGAATGCCTTTCATTGTACTACGGCTGGATTGTGACTCATACGGACAATTCTTCACCTGCTTACGATACCCCCTCACTTGCGCCAACTCCATCAAATCCGCCTCATGTACCAGACACATCGGACGGATAATCGTCATATCAAACTTCTTCATTACCAGCCGAGGAGGCATGGAGCTGAACGCTCCCTGATAGGTGATATTCATCAGCAAGGTCTCCAGAATATCATCCATGTGATGGCCTAACGCGATTTTATTGCATCCCTGCTCCTTGGCTACGGTAAACAATGCCTTCCGTCTATTCCAAGAGCAAAGAAAACAAGGAGACTTGCGGGTATCTGTCGTGGCATCAAACTCCGTTTCAAAGAGAACAAAAGGCACTCCCCACGACTCTACGTACTCCCTCAGATAGTCCACATCGCTTTGATAAGGTATATTCTTCATCACTACATGTACGGCGACAACGGAAAAACGGGGTTTATAGACACGGGCACGCCGTGCCAACAATTCCACCAGCGCCAAAGAGTCCTTGCCTCCCGAAAGCCCGATGAGAATCTTATCGCCGTCCTCTATCAGCCCATATTCCACCACACCTTTGCTAAACCGCTTGTCTATGCGGCGCAACATCTTTTCTTCTTCAGTAAATTGTGCCATTGATACGAGTTATGAGTTATAAGTTATGAATTATAGCTCTTCCGGTTGCAAAAGTAAGGCAAAAGAACGATTTAAAGAAGAATTAACAAAATAGAATTACGGAAACCAGCTTTATTCACGATAAATTTGTATTTTTGACCTTCTGAACAAATCAGCATGTATCAATATGAATAAAAAATATATCCTTTTCTTTCTATTCGGCCTTTTGAGCATAACAATTTCCGCACAAAGCCTGGCAGAAGCCAAAGCCTTGTACGAGAAGGGAGAATACGAAGAAGCCAAGCCCGCCTTCAAAAAACTCGTCAAGACACAACCTGGCAATGGAAATTACAACCTATGGTACGGTGTATGTTGCCTGGAAACCGGCGAACCCGCAGAAGCCTTGAAACACCTGGAAAGCGCCGTCAAGAGACGCGTCCCCAGCGGGCAACTCTATTTGGCCCGGGCATACAATGATCTATATCGGTTCGAAGAAGCCATCGAGACTTATGAGACCTACATTTCCGACCTGAGAAAGAGAAAACGCTCCACCGAAGAGGCCGAACAATTATTGGAAAAAAGCAAATCCAACTTGCGCATGCTGAAAGGCGTGGAAGAGGTCTGCTTCATCGACAGCTTTGTGGTAGACAAGGAAAAATTCCTGGATGCATACAAAATCAGCCCCGAATCGGGCAAGCTGTTCATGTACGACACCTACTTCAATGATTCCGGTAAGGAAGGCGGAACGGTATACGAAACGGAGCTGGGCAATAAACTATATTATAGCGAAATGCAACCGGACAGCACCCTCAGTATCCTTTCGCGCAACAAGTTGCTGGACAAATGGAGTGATGGCAGCTTGTTGCCCGGAAGCATCAATGAGGCCATGAATGCAGACTATCCCTATGTACTTACGGACGGTATCACTATCTACTATGCTTCGGATGGCCCTGGCTCGATGGGAGGATATGACATTTTCGTCACCCGTTACAATACGAATACCGACTCCTATCTGATGCCGGAAAATGTGGGCATGCCGTTCAATTCGCCCTACAACGACTATATGTACGTCATCGACGAATTCAACGACTTGGGATGGTTTGCCTCCGACCGCTACCAGCCCGAAGGCAAAGTGTGTATCTATGTATTCATTCCCAACTCATCCAAGCAAGTGTACAACTACGAAGGGATGGACCCGGACAAGATGATATCATTGGCGCAACTTCACTCTATCAAGGACACATGGACGGACACCGATGCGGTAAAGGGCGCCCGAGAAAGGCTTCGGACCGCTGCCAACGCAAAGCCGCAGACCACCAAGAAGCATGATTTCCAATTCATCATTGACGACCACTCCACCTACTACCAGCTGGACGATTTCCACTCCCCGCAGGCCAAAGCCTCGTATGGCAAATACAATCAGCTGGAGCAGAGCTACAAACAACTGCAGGAGAAACTGGAAGATATGCGTTCGGAATACTCCCGAGCCAACAAGCAGGAAAAGGACAAGATGTCCGCCGCCATCCTCGACCTGGAGCAACGTGTACGGCAATTGTCCACTGAGATGGAGCAAACTGCCATTCAAGTGCGCAACCTGGAAAAACAAGCCACCAAATAAAGACAACTATGGATATACTCATTATCGCCTCATTGATTATAGGAGCAGTAATCTTGTTCTTAGTGGAATTATTCGTAATTCCGGGCATCAGCGTTGCCGGTTTTCTGGCAGGAGGTTGCATCATCTTTGCCAACTACTATGCCTTTGCCTATATGGGCACCACGGCAGGTGTCATTACGCTTATCATATCTGCCCTGGCTTGTATCGGCTCGTTGGTATGGTTCATGCGCTCCAAGACACTCGACAAAATTGCATTGAAAAAAAACATCACCTCCAAAGTAGACCGTAGTGCCGAGGAAAAAGTCAAGGTAGGCGATATAGGCGTAACCACTACCCGCCTGGCTCTTATCGGCTATGCCGAAATCAACGGAGACATCGTGGAAGTAAAGTCATCAGACGGCTTCCTGAACGAAAAGACTCCGATTATCGTAGACCGTATTGCCGACGGAGTCCTCTTAGTGGAACGGCTCAAGCAGTGAAATTTCTGAAATCAACCTATTATTTATAACTAACAATTAATATTTAATCTCATGGATCCAAGCACAATGTATTTAACCGCCTTCCTCATTATAGGAGGCATTATTTTCCTGGTACTTTTCTTCCATTATGTACCGTTCTTCTTGTGGCTGTCCGCCAAAGTATCGGGAGTAAACATCTCGCTGGTACAACTTTTCCTGATGCGCATCCGTAATGTCCCTCCTTATATCATTGTGCCCGGCATGATTGAAGCTCATAAAGCAGGATTGCAAAACATCACGCGCGACGAACTGGAAGCGCACTACCTTGCCGGAGGTCACGTAGAGCGGGTGGTACACGCACTGGTATCCGCCTCTAAAGCCAATATCGAGCTGCCGTTCCAGATGGCAACCGCCATCGACCTTGCCGGCCGTGACGTATTCGAAGCCGTACAGATGTCCGTTAACCCCAAAGTAATTGACACCCCTCCCGTGACAGCTGTTGCCAAAGACGGTATCCAGCTGATTGCCAAGGCCCGTGTAACGGTGCGCGCCAATATCCGCCAATTGGTGGGCGGTGCCGGAGAAGACACGATTCTGGCCCGTGTAGGCGAGGGTATTGTGTCTTCCATCGGTTCGTCAGAGAATCATAAGTCTGTATTGGAGAATCCGGATTCTATCTCCAAACTGGTATTGCGCAAGGGGTTGGATGCCGGAACAGCATTCGAAATTCTGTCCATTGACATTGCTGATATTGACATAGGTAAGAATATCGGTGCCGCCCTGCAGATAGACCAAGCCAATGCCGACAAGAACATTGCTCAAGCCAAGGCAGAGGAACGCCGCGCCATGGCCGTAGCCACAGAGCAGGAAATGAAGGCAAAGGCCCAGGAAGCCCGTGCCAAAGTTATCGAGGCAGAAGCGGAAGTACCCAAGGCCATGGCCGAAGCATTCCGCAACGGCAATCTGGGTATCATGGACTATTACCGGATGAAGAATATAGAAGCCGACACTTCCATGCGCGAAAACATTGCCAAACCGACGACGGGCAATACCAGCCAGCCGTTGAGCAAATAACTCGAAAAGTAACTGACAGAAACGCCGGAACCGGTGAACAAGAATCGGTTCCCGGCGTTTCTATTTATAAACAAAAGATTAAAAGCTCAATCAAATGAAAAAATATTTCGCCTCTTCCGAACTGATCATCAATGAAGACGGTTCTGTATTTCATCTTCACGTAAAGCCCGAATGGCTGGCAGACAAAGTCATCTTGGTAGGTGACCCCGGACGGGTGGCACTGGTTGCCTCCCATTTCGAGAACAAGGAATGTGAAGTGGAAAGCCGCGAGTTCAAGACTATCACCGGTACTTACCAAGGGAAACGTATTACGGTGGTTTCCACCGGTATCGGATGTGACAACATCGATATCGTGATGAATGAACTGGATGCCCTGGCAAACATCGACTTCGAGACGCGCGAAGAAAAGCCCCGCCTACGTAGCCTTGAGCTGGTACGTATCGGCACCTGCGGCGGCTTGCAACCCTACACTCCGGTGGGTACATTTGTATGTTCTGAAAAATCCATCGGTTTCGACGGTCTGCTCAACTTCTATGCCGGACGCAACTCCGTGTGCGACCTACCCATGGAGCGTGCCTTCCTCAACCATATGGGATGGTCCGGCAACATGTGTGCCCCTGCCCCCTACGTCATTGATGCAAGTGCTGAACTGATAGACCGCATCGCACAAGACGACATGGTACGTGGCGTAACGATTGCCGCCGGGGGCTTCTTCGGACCTCAAGGACGCGAGTTACGCGTGCCGCTTGCCGACCCGCATCAGAACGAGAAGATTGAAAAATTTGAATACAACGGCTACCATATCACCAACTTCGAGATGGAAAGTTCTGCCTTGGCAGGCTTGAGCCGTCTGATGGGACACAAGGCCATGACGGTATGCATGGTCATTGCCAACCGCCTGATAAAAGAAGCGAACACGGGATACAAAAATACGATAGATACTCTTATCAAAACAGTACTCGACCGTATCTAAGCATCCTTCAAGAAATGCTCCACCCTCTCCTTCAGCAAGTCCTGGGAGCAGGGTTTAGTAATGACTTCATCACATCCTGCCTGACATGCCCGTTGCTGGTCTGTATAGTAGCAATGCCTGCTATGCCCACAATGGGCACAGAGGCAGATTAGGCTTCATAAGCATCTATCCATTATCGATTTGCACAAAGTTACAACAAAAGCCCATAAGTTGAATCGCTATCTCTCTTTTTTTGTAAAGAAACCATTATCTTTGCTGAATAAAAATAAGCCGGATAAAATGAACCAAGATACTATTTGTGCCATAGCCACCGCCCAAGGGGGAGCCATAGGATGCATCCGTGTCTCCGGACCGGATGCCATAGAGATAACATCCCGCATATTTACCCCTGCCCGGAAGGGGAAGAAACTGAAGGATGCCAAGCCATACACACTTACCTTCGGTCATATCCATGAAGAAGAAAACATCATAGACGAAGTACTTGTAAGCTTATTCCGTGCCCCCCACTCATATACGGGCGAGGATAGCACAGAAATCATGTGCCACGGTTCGAGCTATATTCTTCAGAAGGTGTTGCAACTGCTCATCGGCAATGGTTGCCGCCTGGCCGCTCCCGGTGAGTACACGCAACGGGCCTTCTTGGGTGGCAAAATGGACCTAAGCCAGGCCGAAGCCGTGGCCGACCTCATCGCCTCCACCTCTGCCGCCACTCACCGCCTTGCCATGAGCCAGATGCGCGGTGGGTTCAGTAAAGAGCTGGCCTCACTACGCGACCAATTGCTGCACTTCACATCACTCATAGAACTGGAGCTGGACTTCAGCGACCACGAAGAACTGGAATTTGCCGACCGCTCCGAGCTATGTCTCCTGGCAGACGGCATAGAGCAGGTAATTTCCCGTTTAGTGCAATCCTTCAGTGTAGGCAATGCCATCAAGAACGGCGTGCCCGTAGCCATCATCGGCGAAACGAACGCTGGTAAATCCACCCTGCTGAATGCACTACTAAACGAGGAACGAGCCATTGTCAGCGACATACACGGGACAACCCGCGATGTGATAGAAGACACAGTCAATCTTGGCGGGATAACTTTCCGGTTTATTGATACGGCAGGCATACGCGAAACGAGCGACACCATCGAGAACCTAGGAATTGAGCGAACCTTCCAGAAATTGGAGCAGGCGGAAATCGTGCTCTGGATAGTTGATGCCACGAATGCCGTCTCACGGATACCACAACTAACTGCCCAGATACTTCCCCGTTGCGAAGGGAAACGGCTCATTCTCGTATTCAACAAGGCCGATCTGGTGCAGGATGCCTCAACCATCCCCAACCCCAGTTTCACCGTGGCCGCTACTAATGTGCAATGCATCTCCATCTCTGCCAAAGGGCGTACCAACCTTGACAAGCTTCAGCAAATGCTAATCTCTGCCGCTAACCTGCCCACAGTTACCCAAAACGATGTCATTGTCACGAATATACGCCACTACGAGGCTTTGACCCATGCCTTGGAAGCCATCCACCGGGTCCAACAAGGACTAGCAGAAAATCTATCCGGAGATTTTGTTTCACAAGATATCCGCGAATGTATTTTCCATCTAAGCGATATTGCGGGGGAAGTTACGAACGACATGGTACTTGGGAATATTTTTGAACATTTCTGCATCGGCAAATAAATCTAATCATATATACCCAGTTATCCCCAAAGCGAAAACGATGAGAGATTTTTCTTTATAGCTAGCTTAGGATGTTCAGTTCTCCTATCTCCCATTTCAAAACAAAGGCTGTCCATTATCTAATATGTGACAGCCTTTCTATGAAAGTTTTCTTCAGATAAATATCATACTTTTTTCATAAACTCCTTCGGTGTTTTTCCAAAATACTCCTTATACCTGCCTCTGAAGTTTTTCAGATTTCGCATACCCACCATTTCAGCAACCATAGTCACAGAAAATTTTCCGCTTTCCAAAAGTTCCCGTGCCTTCTCCATCCTGATTCTCGAAATCAAATATTTGGGTGCTTCTCCCGTCAACAACTTCCACTTATTATAAAAGGTTGTCCGGCTCATGCACATCCTGGAGGCAATATCATCTACTGTCAAATCCTCTTTATCCATATTCTCCATAATGTAAAGCTTCACTTCATTCAAAAATGCCAGATTGGCATCCTGCTGAGCCCGCTCCATAGGTTTCGTTAAAAAATCTTCTCCAAAAACTTTCTGAAGAAATGTCTTCCGAAGAAAACGGCTATTATTTATCAATATGGATATTTCCACTTTAAGGTCCTCCAGATTAAAGGGCTTACATACAAAGAGATCAGCCTGAGAAGAACAACGCTTTTCCCGCCGTTTCACATCAATGTGCGACCCCATCAATATCACCGGAATAAAGGAGGTGTCCCTCGACGTCTTCAGTTTAGAAGAAAGTTCCTCACCGCTCATACCTTTCAACATGATATCACAAATCACCAAATCCGGATACTCTTCACATATTACCTCCAATGCTTCCTGACCGTCATCAAAGCTCCTCACTACAAAACATTCCGATAAACGTTTCTCAAGATAATCCTTGAATCCCTTGTCATTATCAGCAAGTATCACTAAAGGTCTATCCATATTTTTTTTCTTCGAGAAACCATGGAAAGCCATTTCCGATTCATTCACCTGAAAAGTGTCCGGAATATTTAAGGATGTATACACCCCCGAAACCGCACACGAACATCTTATGGGAAATCGAAGCAGAGCCTCCTTTTTCAAAGTCAGTATTTTCCCGTCACACATATTCATCAACTTGTCAAAAAACACACCGCCCATGCCATACTGCTTGCCATGCAGAGGTCGCAGAATAGGAAGCCGCGACGAGTACCATCTGCAACATTTCAGAAATCGCTTGTTGCCTGTATCCTTAATCCTGATTGCCCAGTAATCTCCCTTCAACGAAACCTGCATCGAGAGGTGCGTTTCCGGCAGAGAACACTCGATGGCACTCAATACAAACCGGTCGATAACCGGAGATATCTTTCCCGGATCAAACCAAGCGCTTGCATAGTCAAAATCCGGAACCAAATCCAGCTTCATCTGCAACCCGGCCACATGAGACTGTAAAAAAGACACTTTCTTCCTCATAAATGCGCCGATTTCATGTTCTGCAACTACCAGGCTACCAGAATTGCCAAATAGTCGTTTCAACTCCATTAACGCTATCAAGTGCTGCTCCAGCCCGCCTATATGATGAAGTGCAACTGCCAGTTCCTTCTTTATGTCTTCCGGACAGTCTCCTTCGTAAACTGCCCCTAACGGTGTCTTAATCAAAGAAATGGGATTACGTATGTTTTGAAAGGTATCAATGAAATACTGATTTCCCTCTTTCAGTAAATCTCTTTCTTCACTGATACAGAGCAAATGGAACAAAAGCCAACATAATATACAGATTCCACTAGCCACTATTGGCAGAACAGACCAGGGAACCTTATGATATACGCCGATGGACAGCAGGAAAATGAATAATGACACTACTATTATTATTATCGATAAATGTTTCATACTATTATAAGTTTAAGTAATAATGATTCATACTAATATATACCCGAGTTTTCAGTCAATAGCAGGATAATCCCAAGTATGTCATCAGGAGGCGGTCTAATGGGGGAACGGCAGGTTCCTTGAATCATCGAATTCACCTTACCAACCCTCGTTTGCTAGCAGAGCCTGCATTCCGTCCACCTGCATTTCATACCCAGCAACTCTCTAAACCATTCATTTCCCATGCCCAACGTATCTTTAAATATCAATACAACATTCTGCTTATCCAAGATAGCTCCAATCAATTATTCTCAAACAAAATAATAGTATAACAAACGGAAAGACTAAAAAGATGATACCACTTCACACATATTCTTATCATACTCACATATCTTGCGCATGAAACAGAAAGACATTATCTTTGCAGCATGAAACTAGAACTGAAAGAAAACGGAGGATTACCGGCACATATACTCTGGACACTTGCTATCGTAGCTGGCGTGTCCGTAGCCAACTTGTATTACAATCAACCCCTGCTTAATATCATGCGGCATGAATTGGAAGTTTCTGAATTCAAAACGAACCTCATTGCCATGATTACACAAATCGGATATGCGCTGGGATTATTGTTCATCGTCCCATTAGGAGACCTCTATCGACGCAAGAATATCATCCTGACGAATTTCTTCCTACTCATATTTTCCCTTCTAGCCATTGCCATGGCACCGAACATCTACATCATCTGGGCAGCATCACTCATTACCGGCATCTGCTCCATGATACCCCAAATATTTGTACCGATTGCCTCGCAATTCTCACGCCCCGAAAACAAGGGACGGAATGTAGGTGTCGTCATCTCAGGATTACTGACTGGAATACTTGCATCACGTGTTGTCAGCGGATTTGTGGGTGAAGTGCTTGGCTGGCGTGAAATGTACTTCATCGCCGCTGGAATGATGTTACTATGCGCTATCGTTGTATTAAAGGTACTACCGGACATACAACCGACTTTCCAAGGCAAATATTCCGGGCTGATGAAGTCTCTTTTCTCATTAGTAAGAGAATACCCCTCTCTACGAATCTACTCGATACGTGCAGGACTGGCCTTTGGCTCATTCCTTGCCATGTGGTCCTGCCTTGCATTCAAAATGGGAGAAGCCCCGTTCCATGCATCCAGCGATGTCATCGGCATACTAGGGCTCTGCGGCATTGCCGGAGCCTTAACCGCATCTTTTGTAGGAAAATATGTAAAAAAAGTAGGCATACGCAATTTCAACTTTATCGGTTGCGGAATGATTCTGCTTGCATGGGCCTCGCTCTTTTTCTGCGGAAACAACTATGCAGGTATCATTACCGGTGTCATTCTTATAGACATAGGCATGCAATGTATCCAACTCAGCAACCAGACCAGTATTTTCGACATCTACCCGTCTGCCTCCAATCGGGTAAATACGATTTTCATGACCACTTACTTCATCGGCGGCTCTTTGGGTACCTTCCTTGCAGGAAGCAGTTGGCAGACTTGGGGATGGAGTGGCGTGGTCGGCACCGGCGTTATTTTAACAATAATATCGTTGTCCATCACCCTTTACAGCAAGAAATAACAAGGATACTATCATTTTTCCAAGCAAACGCAAAGATTTGATAATTTTTATTTGTCATGCAAAGGATAAGGAAGATATTGAACAGAATTGTTATACCTTTGTCGCATCAAACTATAAACGACAGATTAATAATAGATTCGTCAACCAAGCATAGTCAAAAACAACCCTATGAATTCAGCAAAGAAAATACCCTCTCCACTCGTTTCTCTATTTCCCATCGCTTTTCTCGTAGGAATGCTGTTCGCCACCATCCATACTTTCGGAAGTGACGCCTTGAGTGGAGGAAGCCAGATTTCCCTGCTTGCCACCACTGGTATGTGTGTCTTTATCGGCATGGCTTTCTACCGCATCCCTTGGAAAGATTATGAACTTGCCATCACCAACAACATTTCAGGTGTTGCCACAGCTATCATTATTCTATTGATTATCGGTGCTTTGAGCGGCACATGGATGATAAGTGGGGTGGTACCTACCCTTATATATTATGGTATGCAGATTATCCATCCGAATTTTTTCCTTGCTTCTACCTGCATTATTTGTGCATTGGTATCAGTAATGACGGGAAGTTCATGGACCACTATCGCCACCATCGGTATCGCCCTTTTGGGCATAGGTAAGGCACAAGGTTTTGAAGAGGGATGGATAGCCGGTGCCATCATTTCGGGAGCCTATTTCGGAGACAAAATTTCACCGTTATCGGATACCACGGTCCTTGCCTCATCCGTAACGGAAACACCGTTATTCAGCCATATCCGCTATATGATGATCACCACCGTCCCCTCTCTCCTCATCACCCTTGTCATCTTTACAGTAATGGGACTCACACACGAAACGAACAATACACAACAGATCGCGGAATTTACGGCAGCATTGGACGCCAAATTCAACATTACTCCCTGGTTACTGGCTGTTCCCGTGATTACGGGAATACTGATTGCCCGGAGAGTGCCTTCCGTCATCACACTCTTTCTCTCCACTCTGCTGGCAGGGATATTCGCCTTCATCTTCCAACCGGGACTACTGAATGAGATAGCGGAAGGTGGGAATATGTTCAAAGGGATAATGATGACATTCTATGGCAGTACCAGTCTACAAACTGACAGTGACATGTTGACAGAACTGATTGCCACACGAGGTATGGCAGGAATGATGAATACCATCTGGCTCATCATCTGCGCCATGTGTTTCGGTGGAGCCATGACGGCAAGCGGCATGCTAGGAAGCATCACTTCCCTATTCGTCCGCTTCATGAAGAATACAGCCAGCATGGTAGCATCCACCGTATGTTCCGGATTGTTCCTGAACCTTGCCACGGCAGACCAGTACATCAGCATTATCCTCACCGGAAACATGTTCAGCAACGTTTACGCAAAGAAAGGCTACGAAAGCCGGCTACTTAGCCGTACTACGGAAGATGCCGTTACCGTCACCTCCCCGCTTATCCCATGGAACACCTGCGGCATGACGCAAGCCACCATTTTGAGTGTACCCACACTGACCTACCTTCCCTATTGCTTCTTCAACCTTATCAGTCCGGTAATGAGTATCTTTATTGCTGCTATCGGATATAAAATAATTAAAAAACCGGTGAACAATCCTGGATAGGCATTGTTCTTGCAATAAACTTATAACGAACAATTTATTTAAACCTAAACAAAAAAAGATTCGATTATGAAAAAGTTTATTGCATTAGCAGCAGTAGTATTGGTAAGCATGGCAACAACGACCATGTATGCACAAGAGAGTAGAGCTGAAAAGCGCGCAGACCGTAAAGCCCAAAGAGACGCAGAACGTGCACGCCTGAAAGCTGAAGAACAAGCACAGGATGCCATTTCGTACGATGACGCAATGGCGGCCTTGAAAGCTCACCAGTTCGTAATGGAGGCAGACCAAGTGATGTTCCGCAACGGACAGACCGCATTTGTAAACTCCAACACCAACTTCGTATTGGTCAACCAAGGACGTGGCACCGTGCAGGTAGCCTTCAACACCGTATACCCAGGTCCTAACGGCATTGGCGGTGTAACAGTAGACGGAACCGTATCGGACATCCAAATGACTACCGACAAACGGGGCAACGTGAATTGTAACTTCAGCATCCAGGGTATCGGCATTTCCGCCCAGATATTCCTTACGCTGACCGATGGCGGGAACAACGCAACCGTAACCATCAGCCCGAACTTCAACTCCAACACCATGACTTTGAGCGGGAACCTGGTTCCGCTGGAACAATCCAACATATTCAAGGGACGTTCCTGGTAAAACCCTTATATAAATATATATATTCCCACTCCGCCACAAATCACACTAAAAAGTGTACATTTGTAGCGGAGTTTTTTATATACCAATGTCATGAGAGAATTTATCATTGCAGACAATCAAGATATCACCAAAGCAGGCATGATGTTCCTATTGGGCAGACAGAAAGACACCTCCCTGCTGCTGGAAGCCGACAACAAGGCAGAACTGATACAGCAACTACGCCTGCATCCCACCGCCGTTGTCATTCTGGACTATACCCTTTTTGATTTTTCGGGAGCCGAAGAGCTAATGGTACTTCACGAACGCTTCAAGGAAGCCGATTGGCTACTCTTTTCCGACGAATTGAGCCTACCGTTCCTGCGCCAGGTATTGTTCAGCAGCATGGCATTCGGCGTAGCGCTGAAGGATAATTCCAAAGAAGAGATACTGACCGCACTACAATGCGCCTCACGCAAGGAGCGATTCATCTGTAATCACGTCAGTAACCTGCTGCTCGCAGGCAACGGTTCCTCCTCCCCCACTCATCCTACCATCAAAGATGATTTACTGACTACTGCCGAACGGAGCATCCTAAAAGAGATAGCCCTGGGGAAAACAACCAAAGAAATAGCCGCCGAACGAAACCTCAGCTTCCATACGGTAAACAGCCACCGGAAGAATATCTTCCGGAAACTGGGTGTAAACAATGCGCACGAAGCCACCAAATATGCCATGAAGGCAGGCATCGTAGACTTGGTGGAATATTATATATAAATCTCCCCGCTCCCGACACACAGCCGGGCATCAGCATCATACACCACTCCGAACTGGCCCGGAGCAATGCCTTGCAGCTTTTCTTCCGAAACAATGCGGTAACCCTCCGCCTCCTTTTGCAACCTGCCTTTGACAAACTCCGGCGTATGGCGTATCTTGAAAGTCACCTCCACCTCTTCCTGCGCTCCCTTCCAGGGATTATCCGTAATGAAATGAAAATCGTACATACGGAATTCATTGCCGTATTGCAATGCCGTATCACATCCGCGGGACACGTAAATCACATTCTCCTCCACATCCTTGCGGACAACAAACCACGGTCCTCCACCCAACCCCAATCCTTTACGCTGGCCGATGGTATGAAACCAATAGCCCCGATGCTTGCCCAACTTTCTACCCGTTTCCAACTCCACAATATCCCCTTCCCTTTCGCCAAGGAAACGGCGCACAAAATCATTATAATCAATCTTTCCCAGAAAGCAGATGCCCTGACTGTCACGACGTCTGGCGCTGGGCAATCCGGCACGCAGGGCTATGTCACGAACCTCATTCTTCATCAGTCTGCCCAATGGAAACATCAGTTTGGAAACTTGCAGATAATCTATCTGTGCCAGAAAGTCGGTCTGGTCTTTCACGGAATCGGCAGCGGTACCGAGCCATGTCTTTCCATCCCTCAACACCGTAGTGGCGTAGTGCCCGGTTGCCGTGATATCGAAATCCTTCCCCACACGTTGCTCAAAGCACCCGAACTTTATCAGCTTGTTGCACATCACATCCGGATTGGGAGTCAAGCCACGTCTTATTTTATCAATGGCATAAGCCGCCACCTGGTCCCAATACTCCCGGTGCAGGTCCACTACTTCCAACGATAATCCATAACGCCGGGCAATGGCAGAAGCCATCTCCATATCCTCTTCCGCAGAGCAGTCCATATAATCGGCATCGTCCCTCCCTATTTTGATATAAAATAGAGAAGGACGGTAACCTTGTTCGCAAAGGAGATGTACCACCACGGAGCTGTCTACACCTCCCGACAATAATACAGCAATATTCATTCTATCGTATACTGTTATTCTTTTAAATTCTGTCAAATGCCTGGGACAAGTCGTCCAGCAAATCATCGATATGTTCTGTCCCGATGGAGAGGCGGACCGTGCCCGGTTTGATGCCTTGTTCTTCCAATTCCCGTGCACTCAATTGGGAATGGGTAGTGGTGGCAGGATGGATAACCAGGGATTTCACATCAGCCACATTGGCAAGCAACGAGAATATCTGTAAACTGTCAATAAACGTCTGCGCTTCCTTCACACCGCCCCGCACCTCAAACGTAAAGATAGAACCGCCTCCATTCGGAAAGTATTTCCCGTAAAGCGCGTGGTCAGGATGCTCGGGCAGGGACGGGTGGTTCACGGCAACCACTTTGGGATGCTTCTTCAAGAATTCAACCACTTTCAAGGCATTCTCCACATGACGTTCCACGCGAAGCGACAACGTCTCCAATCCTTGCAACAGAATGAAAGCATTGAAAGGACTGATTGTGGCACCGGTATCACGCAACAATACGGCACGGATACGGATGGCATAGGCAGCAGGACCGGCAGCGTCGACGAAACGTACTCCATGATAACTCGGGTCCGGTTCCGTCAGTTGGGGAAACTTCCCCGAGGCCACCCAGTCGAACTTGCCGCTATCTACAATAACACCACCCAAGGACGTACCATGCCCTCCGATGAACTTCGTTGCCGAATGGACTACAATATCTGCCCCATGCTCTATGGGACGAATCAAGTAAGGAGTACCGAAGGTGTTATCTATAATCAGAGGAATCCGGTGACGGTGTGCTATTTCAGCAACGGCATCAATGTCAATGATGTTGCAATTCGGATTTCCCAGCGTTTCAATGAATACTGCCTTGGTATTCTCCTGAATCGCTTTCTCGAAATTGTCCAGATTGCCCGGGTCCACAAAAGTAGTGGTAACCCCGTAGGCAGGCAATGTGTGGGCCAGCAGATTATACGTTCCACCGTAGATGGTCTTAGCTGCCACGATATGGTCGCCTGCACGGGTGATATTCTCAAAGGCATAAGTGATGGCTGCCGCACCCGAGGCTACGGCCAATCCGGCAACACCGCCTTCCAGAGCCGCCACACGTTTCTCGAACACATCCTGGGTGGAATTCGTCAACCGCCCGTAAATATTCCCCGGGTCCTGCAAGCCAAAGCGGGCTGCCGCATGGGCCGAATTACGGAATACATACGAAGTTGTCTGATAGATAGGTACGGCGCGGGCATCAGTTGCCGGGTCGGGTTGTTCTTGTCCAACGTGAAGTTGTAGAGTCTCAAAGTGCAATTTCTTTGTTTCCATTGTCGTTTGTATTTTAGGTGAATAAACCGTTTCTCATTCGGATGTTGCAAAGATAGAGCGATAAGCCGGGGCAGACAATGACACAGATTAGGGAATTTTATACCACAATTGTGGTAGATAAGCAAGCTATTTTCTATCTTTAGATAAGATAGACTGCATTTCGGCAAAACTTTTTCATGCAAGCATGAAAGTTCTGCACTCAATTTGCACTATCTTTGCCCCCATGAAAGCAAGAAATATACTGATACTCATATTGGGAACCCTGATTCTTCCCATTTATCTGACTTCCTGCGGGGTGGACCGCTGGAAAGAGTATGCCGGACAGACCCAGACAGACCGCTGGATTGACGATACCATGCGTGTGTGGTACTATTGGGTAGACGCTATCCCCCATACCAACGACCTGAACTATTTTCAAGCCCCTTTCACTTTCTTTGCCTCGCTCAAATCCGAAGAAGACAAATTCTCCACCATCGACAGTCTGGTCAGCATCACCACTACCCGCAGCATCCCCTATACGGATTACAGCTACGGATTCCAGTTCACTACCAACCAGATAGAAGTAGAAGGAGAAGAGAATGCCATTGTTGCACAGATTCTTTACGTTGCCGACGGAAGCCCGGCCTCGGAAATCGGGCTGAAACGGGGTGACTGGATTATGAAGATGGACGGGAACTTTATTACTGAACAGAATTATAAGAAACTGTATGGAAGTAGTGCCATGGAACTTACAGTAGGTTATTACGACGTGGAGAAAAATGTCATCGTTGCTTACGACAAACCCAGACAGATAGCATCGGCGCGTCCCGTCAACGACAACCCGGTGCACTATAAGAATGTATATACATCAGGCAGCAAGAAAATAGGTTATCTGGTCTACAACCACTTCAGTTCCGGCCCCACGGACAACAGTAATGAATATGACAACGACCTGCGCAGCGCATTCCAATATTTCGCATCACAGCAAGTCAACGAATTCATCCTTGACTTGCGCTACAACAACGGTGGATTACTGAGTTGCGCAGAATTGCTGTGTACCATGCTTGCACCTTCCTCCGCCTTGGGACAAGAGTTGGGGTACCTGGAATTCAACAACCGCTTCAATCCGCAGATAGTACCGTTCACCCTGAACTCCGGACTCATCGGAAACGGAGCAAACCTAAACCTGAATACTCTCTACGTACTTACCAGCAGCCAGACTGCCTCCGCCTCCGAAATGGTGATTAACTGCCTCGACCCGTATATGGATGTTGTCATCATCGGCGGTACTACCGTAGGCAAGAATGTAGGTTCCAGGAATTTCTCCAGCCCCGAACTGATGATAACGATGAATCCCATCGTCTGCAAGATATACAATTCGGAAGGGAAATCTGATTATGAATCCGGATTCCAACCGGCCTACTCGGGATATGTAGTGAATGAGATGAGCGACATGTCACGTTTCCTGCCCTTTGGAGATACCAACGAAGCCTTATTGAGCACTGCACTCGGCGCCATCGACGGAAGCATACAACCGCCCGCACAAGAAGATACCCGTTCTTTAAGAGTGACCACTCTCGCAAACTCCATTGAACGCCGGGCAAGCCATGCCGTACGCATCAAATAAAAAGACCAATAGGATGAAACTAAACAGAAGAGTTACAATCATCACCCGATTTTCGGGAATCATGTTCAGCCTGCTGTTGCTCGGCGGACTGGCAGCTTGCAGCGATGATAACAATGGCAATGATACGCCAGAACCGGAGCCGTCAACCTACCCCACCACTCCTTTCTCCAAAATCGAACTCAAAGAAGTGATAGAGAGCGATGCGCAACCGGTTACTGCCACCCATACCTATCTTTACAACAGTGCAGGCAGGCTGACCGGCTACACCGGCAAACAGAGCTTTACGGCAGGAGACGAACTCTTCGAGATAGAGAATACCACTACTGTCGAATACAAGGACCATCAAGCCGTGATAACCGACGAAGCAGGTACAGTATCAACCTACACGCTGAATGACAAAGGTTATGCCACCACTTGTACCAGTCAGGATATGGCAGGAAATACCCGTACTTACACCTTCTCCTACCTCATCAACACCGAAGACAAATACTATCTGGAAAACATCACAGAAAAGCTGGACGACGGAAAAGAATACTCATTCATTACAATAGACTACAGCAACTTCCGGGCATTGCGCATACAGCAAAAGGTTGACACTTTTGAGCACAACAGTACGGCTACCACACCATCAGGCAATGAAATTGCAAATATCTCCGAAATACCAAGCCTATTCATTACGGACATGTATCCGCTTTCCATGCATGCGGTTGCCATATACGGGAAGATATTGGGAGAACCTGCAAACTATCTGATTACCCAACTCATCCCGGACAGCAACGGAGAAAGTGAAGAGACCACCACCTATACTTATACGTTAGATAACCGGGGTATCGTCACTTCCTGCCATGCAGTCGTCAGGCATATAAGGAACGGCTACGAGCAGGACTACACACGCACCGTGAACTATACCATCGAATAATAAACTACTTACTTCTTAAAGAACTTGTCGAAGAAAAGGACGTGATAGTCTATGGAGTTGTTCCAATACGTTCCGGTATGTCCACCGGGACGGGTGATGAAGTCATGGTCTATCTTCCTTGCCAGCAGCCGGTTGTGCAAGTCCTTGTTCACTTCAAGAAAGAAATCGGCCTCACCGCAGTCGATGATTAGCGCCAAGTCTCCATTTACAATCTTATCCAGCTGGTTGACCACCGTATGCGCATCCCAAGATGCCTTGTTGGCAGCAAACTCTCCCAACTGCTTGCTCATTTCCCAATTCTGGGGGAACGGCCGTATATCCACTCCTCCACTCATACTGCCCGCTGCACCGAACACATCCTTATGGCGGATAGCACTCCACAAAGCACCGTGGCCGCCCATACTCAATCCACTGATGGCACGTGCCTTGCTATCGGGAATGGTAGCATAGTTCCCGTCTGTATACTTCACCAGTTCCGAGGTGACAAAAGTCTCATAACGGTAGGCAGGATTCTCCGGACTGTCCCAATACCAACTGTTCTTGCCGTCCGGACATACAAATATGATTCCTTTCTCATCCGCCATCTGCGGCAATTCCGGCTTCAACTGCACCCAGCTCCGCGCATTGCCACCATAACCGTGCAACAGATAAACCACCGGACAAGCCTGCTTGCCGATAGCCTTATCAGGCAATACATACACAACTTTTACATCCTTATTCATGGCTGTACTTCTCACCAACACCGTGTCTACACGTGCCGCCTGCAACATTACGGCAAACAGACACCACAAAAGCCCCAAGGCAATAATTCTTTTTTTCATCTATTTATTGTTTATTTTTTCTAATGGATGGCAATATTAACAATAAATACTGAAAAATCATTATCTTTGCACTGTTAAGTTACGAAAAGAGTGTAATTTATTGGAAATGAGCTTAGGTTAATTGCTCATAATAGTAATAGGTTACGATTTAGTTAGTTATCTGCTGCATTATTCTTCTGCGCGTTGCGTAACCTTCAAAGAACTCTTCGTATGCAAAAGTAACAATAAAACGGGAGATTTTGATATGAATCTCCCTGATTTTTTTCTTCCCCATACAAGTTTTTTCGTAAAAGCGGCTTTATTCGTCGGTACACCATCGCCCAAAAGGATTTTGAACGAACGTGTGCCGACTACTGCATAAGCAGAGAAAAGGGCTTTGCCTCACGCCTAAACGACAGTTTAGACTGATGATGCAAGGCCCATTTCTTTTGTGCTTATGCCCAAGAGGTGCTTTTACGGTTTTCAGATGATTTTCTTATTTCGCTGCTCTTTTGAACCGGAAGCGGAAAGCCGTATGTGACCGCCCGTCCATAAATGGAACAAGCCGTTACCCTCGGCAGGCAAACCGGGAAGAATGATTTTATCTGCCCGCCCCGACACGTCTGGCCGAATGGATAAAACCATACTTCCTTGCAGATGGTTTGCCCGGTTTCACACTACCGGCTATGTCCTTTCTTTGTTGGAGGCTTCCTGTTTTCACAGATTTCTCTTTTGAAGTCTTCTGTCTAATCTGCCTCTACTTCCGTTTACCTCCATTTTCGCGCCTTTCAGTGAGCCGCATCAGGCAGTCATTTTCGTTCTGGGCGCAAAGGTAACTCCGGGATTGGACGGGAAAGCAAGGTCAAGCCTCCTGTTTTCGGAAAAAATCTCCAGCCCTGCGGGTAGTATTTTTCCCGAAAAACCTTGCATTCCCTAATCCCTACCTTTTCAAGCACCCGAAACGAAAACGACCGATGCGACAGAAAGACGCATAAAAAAAATGTCGGATAAACGAGAGGCAGATAAGATAGTTTGAAACTCAACTCCCTCAGCTCTTGAATCCGCATTAAAAACAAAAATCGAAAAATAGCGAAGATATGACGGCAACGGCAGATTTCAGACAAATGGCGCAATACATGGGGCTTGCTATATGCGGCTTAATCATGCGCACCGCCCTTTGGGTGTCCGGCATCCTTTGGGGCATCGTCAGAGAGATAATAAACGGAGTGTTCCGAGTGGCGATAGGCATAATCGTGGCAATCCTTTCCACAATCGCCTTCTTCGGCTTCATCCTTTGGTTATTCACCCTTTAACACATACCGACATGGCAAAGAGAAACAGCAAGACGGCAGCGCAACAGTGCAGATACTACGAGGTGGACAACATCTTTGAGTATATGGTGGAAACGTACATCAACGGCAACATATCCGTGTTCCGTGAACTCTACCACGAACTGAACAAGGACGCACGGAAGGACTTTACCGATTTCCTTTTGAGCGAGGTTGAGCCGACCTATTGGAGAGAGATACTGAAACAGACAATCTAAAAAAGACAGCGATATGAAAACGACAGACCATTTCAAGAGAACGATACAGATGCATCTGGAGCAGAGAGCCGCAGAGGACGCACTCTTTGCGAAGAACTACCGCAACCCTGCCAAGAACATAGACGACTGCGTTACCTACATTCTGAACTACGTGCAGAAAAGCGGTTGCAACGGCTTCACGGACGGGGAGATTTACGGGCAAGCCGTACATTTCTATGATGAAAATGAGATAGAGGTGGGCAAACCTATCCAGTGTCAGATAGCCGTGAACCATGTGGTGGAACTCACCGCAGAGGAAAAGGCGGAAGCACGTCAGAAGGCTATCCGACAATATCAAGAGGAAGAAGTCCGCAAGATGCAGAACCGCAACAAGGCTAAGACTACCAAACAGACAACCCAAGTTCAACAATCCTTATTCGACTTTTGATTATGAAACCGAGAACACGCATACAGCAGGAAGTCGCACGTTTGAGCACGCGGCTACCGAAACTGACCGCCACGCAAAAGGCATACGCTTTCCGCCATTGCTTCAAGCATTATGCCATCAAGAGGGCGGACGGCACGAACATCTGTACCGAGTGTGGACATTCGTGGAAAAGCGACCACGACCTTGCGGACACCCTTTGCGGATGCACCTGCCCCCATTGCGGTATGCAGTTGGAAGCGTTGCGCACCCGAAAGAGCGTATTCAGAGATATGGAGTATTTCTCTATCGTCACCACCTGCAAGCAGTACCAAGTGGTACGTTTCTTTTCCGTCAAGTCCCGATACAAGGCAGGGAAGCCAGCCGAGTATTCCGCCTTTGAGGTGGTGCAGAGGTGGATTTCACCCGACGGCAAGACAACGACCGTTGCCCGACTGCGTGGTATGTCAGTGTTCTACTACGACCTATGGACGGAGTACAGCGACATGGAGGTGCGCAAGAACCAAAAATTCCGCGCATACGACATTGACCCCGTATGCACCTATCCCCGACAGCGTTTCATACCCGAACTGAAACGCAACGGCTTCAAGGGTGAGTACCACAACATACTGCCGTATGACCTTTTCACGGCAATCCTTTCCGACAGCCGAGCCGAAACGCTGTTGAAGGTAGGGCAATACGCCATGTTGCGCCACTACATCCGCAGTCCCTTTGACATGGGGCAGTATTGGGTGTCCGTCAAGATATGTATCCGCAACGGCTACACCATTTCGGACGGCTCAATGTGGCGTGACACCATAGACCTCCTGCGACATTTCGGCAAGGACACGAACAGCCCGAAATACGTCTGCTCTGCCGACCTCAAAGCCGAACATGACAAGTTGGTCATAAAGCGCAACCGCCAAAGGGAACGTGAACGGACTGAAGAGCAACGCAGGAAAGCGGTTGAGGACGAGAAAAACTATCTGAAAGCCAAAGGAATGTTCTTCGGGCTTGTGTTCTCCGACAACCTTATTCTTGTCAAAGTCATTGAAAGCGTGGAGGAAATGATTGAGGAAGGACGGCTGATGCACCATTGCGTGGGCGGTTATCACAACAAGGCAAACTCCCTCATCCTGTCTGCCACCATTGACGGCAAACGGATTGAAACGATAGAGGTGTCACTGAAAACACTGAAAGTGGTACAGAGCCGAGGGGTATGCAATTCTAATACCGAGTACCACGACCGCATCATCCGGCTTGTGGAGGACAATGCCGAACTAATCCGTCAGCGGATGAACGCAGCATAATATCAACTTATAATACATAACAGCATGGAAGTAAGAATTGAAAGTATGATTTGTTTGTGGGACGATAAAATCCCCACGATGTTCCTTGAATTTATAAACTTCCTCACTCTGACAAAGAGTGAGGAGCAGTTAAGAGCAAGCGTAAAAGACTTTTCCGAGAAGCACGAACTTGACAAGTTCTTTCTTTACGGCTTCGGCTCACACCATTTCTACCTGCACCAACGCTACACGAGCAACCCCGAAATGGTGATGCGGAATAGAGTGCTGTCAGTACATTTCTAACCATCTAAAAAACAACGATTATGAGTACACGGATGACAATCAACGGAGTAAGTACCTGCACGGAAGCAGGTACGGAGAAATACGAGAGATTTCAAATGGGTATTGGCAGACGCAGGCGGACACTTGTGCAATACGATTACCGCCACACGGACGGAGAGTTGTTCTCTTGTGTCAAACCCACGTTGGACGAGTGCCGAACCGCACGGGACAAGTGGCTGACGGCAAAGGAAGGAAAGGAGGGCAAGCAATGAATGAAATAGCCTACCAAACGCTGATAGTCAAATTCAGCGAGCCTATCACGGCATTGGACGGAATGTTTGACGATACCGAAGCATGGGGAGTTGATACCCTGAAGGGGTGGATAGACAGCTATGAAAGCAGCCGTTTCACCGCCATTGACAGCCATACGGCAGTCATAACGAGCGAGTACAACATGGAGTGTCTGAGAAAGTGGCTGGAAAGATGCACACCCATAGCTGAGAAAACAGAATTTTGAACGGTGTGGCGGTGTCCGCACCGCCACACCATAACACCTAAAAACAACGAATATGATAGCAAAGACAATTTTGGAGCAGATAGGTGGCAGACGCTTTGCCGCCATGACGGGAAGCAAAGACTTCATAGACATGGGTAACGGTTTACGCATGAGCCTTGCGAAGAACAAGACGAGTGCCAACCGACTTGACATCATCTATGACGGAGGAGCAGACCTCTACAATATGCGTTTCTACCGCAGGACGTTCAGCAAAAAGACATTTGAGTGCAAGACGAAGGACATCGAAACGCACGAGGGGATATATTTCAATATGTTGGAGGAAATGTTCACGATGGTGACGGGGCTTTACACCCGTTTTTGAGAGGTGGGCGGCAAAAGCCGCCTACTTTCTTTCAGTGAGCATGATGGCGGACAAAGAAAGTAGCAAAGAAACCTCTGTCCTAATCTACGATGTTATTGCCTAATTTCTGACATATAAATTCGTTTGTATTCACTACCTTCTATTGGCTCTATATCGGTTATTTCAAATGAAGTTCCTCTCAAAAAATTGACTTGCGTTTCCTGACCATGATTATAAATCATGTATAGACAATGTGCTTGCGTTTCATTTTCAGGAAGAGTTTTTATAACATAAACATCACTTCTGTTTTGTTTCCAATCTTCGGTTGTTGTCGTAAGGCTATGGGAAGGTTGGTATATATCACCTACTTCAAAATTTGTTTTATCTCCAGTTTTAGTAAAACGATATAATATATTTCCGTTAAACTTAGGTGCTTTGTTTATTATACTGTTTAGTATAATTTGCATTTCGTGAACAATATCAGGCACTTCTCCATAATAATTGTCATCTCTAAATGCATACGATATATTACCAAGAAAACAGGTTAATATCATTTTTTCCACATCGGTTAGTCCATAGCGATTTTCCTTGTCAATGTTGTTGTGCTGAAAACTCTGAAAAGGTTTTTTACCCAAGAAACTCAAAGGGTCATATGAAAAGCCAAATTCTTCAAGTTCCTCATTCCAAACTAATTCCGGCTCAGCTTGTGAGGATGCTAAATACTTTTCTTCTTCCGATAAGAAATATTGAATATCTTTCATTTTATCTCTAAATTACCAACGACAAAGGTAATTGTTTTATTTGAAACAATGGCATTTAAGTTCTTAGAATAACCAGAACTTAAATGCCATTGAAATCTATTACGGGATATATAGCAGTGCAAACTCCGCCTTTCTCCGTTTGAGCAGCATGGCGTGGCGTTTCCCCTTGTAGTTGCAAAAAGCGATATACTCCCGGTAAATGTTTCGGTCGCCCGCCTCCAGCTTTCGGATCAACGCGCTTTTGGGTATCTTTCCGCTACCCAAAAGCCGGTACGGACCGACATTGTAGGCGAGCGTGGCAAGGAGCAGGCTGTCACGCCCGAACTTGCGGAACATGGCACAAAACTTTCGCAAGTCTTTCCGCAGGAGCGCATCTGCCTGCCGTTTCGTCATGGTGCGTGCCGAGTACCTTTCGCCCGGCAAGAGCTTGTGCCCATATCCAACATACGGGTGGTGTTTTTCCGAGTGCCAGCCCTCAAAGTATTTCGTGCAACGCACCGCCCTCTCGAAGAGGGGTAGGCGGTAGATAGCCGCCTGCCTGTCCGACCCTTTTGGACGGCTGTCTTGTGCCGACACGGAACAGACCGTAAGGAGCGAACAGAGGATAACCATGAATACACGCATCATCGTGACAGGGGCTTGAAGTTGCCTATGGGGATAACAGAAATAATCCCGTCGTCTTTCACGTTGCGGTTGTTGAAATCAAATTCCAGCTCAAAGGAGTTGCCGAAATTGTCCTCCACCACCACGATGAAATTGTGCGCCTCGTCACCCTGTGCCGTGTAGTACAGCCGGAACTTCTCGTTTTCGAGCAGGTAACGGTCGTTGGGCAGGAACGTGATGCCGTTATCCATTTTCAGCGAGCCTTCACCCTCGAACTGGAAATACCGGATGGTATAGAGGGTGTTGGCGAAGTTACCCGTCTTTTTCAGCTCACAGCGGATTTCCACCGTCTGCCCCTTCGTAACCTTGTTAGGCACGGGCATAATTTCCACCGTGAAGGGATAGGATTGCTGGATGTCCATGTCATCGTCACACGACACGAGCGTGAGTGATACGGCGGCGAACAGGCAGAGTGCCAACGCCTTGAAGATTGATGTTCTCTTGTTCTTGTTGTTCAGTATGTTCATTGTCTTTTGATTTATAAGTTATTGTTCATTTCTTTTTTCGTTGTCCGTTGCAGATACTCGTTCATGTCCTTGCAACCGTCATAGAGTGCGGAGCGGTCAAAGACACGCCCGCCACAGCGTTCCTTCAGGAGTCCCAGCGTCCTCCCTCCGGCTTCGTCACGGTCGAGGTAACAGTCTATGCGTCCGTAACCGTCCAGATGTTTCAAAGCCTTTTCCACGTTGGCGACGGAGTTCAGTACAAGGCAGTCCCCTGTTGCTAAGCCGAGTGTGGCAGCGGACAGGAAATCCATAAAGCCCTCGAACACATTGCATATCTCCTTTGGTTCTTCTTCCGCCTTTATCAGCGACACATCTTTGGGCGGTACACAGCCCTTGAAAACGCGGCTCCGGATTTCATAGCCGCCCGACACATTCGGGAAACCGACGGCAAAGTAGCGCTTCCCACGTACGCCGTAGTTCAGGCGGCAGCAGTGGCGAGATGCAATACCGTAAGGGATGCCACGTTCCTCCAAGTAGTCCGTCAGCGGAGAGAGAAGCAGCGGAACAGCCTCCACTCCTTCAAAGGCGGGTCCGGTCGGCTTCGGTTGATAAGTCGGCATTTCCAACCTATCAACCATCATATTGGCGGCATCCGCAATGAACCTTGCCTGCACCATAAAGTCACCGCATTGAGTAAACTCCCCGGCAAGCGTGAAGATGTCGCCGCCCTTGCCCGTGCCGAAGTCGTACCAGAGCTGTTTCGCCACATTCACGCGAAAAGAGGATATGCGCTCATTGCGGTATGGCGCACGATACCACAACTCGTTGCCGCTTCTTCGGACAGGCTCATGTCCCAGCCGTGCGAGGAAGTCCGCAAGGGGTATCTGCCGCATGGCGTCGATTTCCGTCCGTTCCATGCGGTGCGTCAGTTAATGATGAACTTGATACCCACGCCCCACTGCGTATGAAACTTCTTCGTGTCGCCACCCCACAGGCAACGCTCCCGGAGATTGGCGAGCAGGGCGATACGGTCAGCCACATAAAGCTCCATATCGAGCATCAGTGCACCGCCATAGATAAAGGCGTCCCGGTCATGGAGCGTGGAGCCGTCATGTAGCACCTTCTCACCCCAGTTCACCGATTCATATCCGGCAAGAGCCGAAGCACCTGCATAGACGAACACGATTTTACGGGCATCGGAGAGTATCTTGAAACAGTATCCGCCCTCCGCCGTGAACTGCGCCACGGGTATCTTGGTGTCCTTGTAAGGGTTGTTCTTCAACAGATATTCGCCGCCGAACACCCATTTGTTCCCCTTTTTCGTGTAGGTGGAGAGAGCCGCCCCGAAACTGTACCCGCCGTCGTTGCCGCCGGGATTGAAGCCGTCCGCCATGTTCGCCCTGACCTCGATGCCCTGCATCTTCGGCAGGCATCGCTGGGCGTGCGCCTGCCCCGTGAAGAGTGCAAGCGACGCGATAATTATTGCGATGTACTTTCTCATGGTCAGCGCACTTGAAGTTCGTTGATGGTATTGGCACGCACCAAGTCCTCGTTCTCAATCACGAAAGACTGGTGGCGACCTCCGTTCTTCTCGTTGAGTTCCACCACGAGGCACTTGTCGTCGGGGATGGTGAACTTCGCCATCGTGAATACCGTGCGCTCACTCTTCTTGCCCGGCACGAGGGTGGCGTAATTCTGCGCACGGAGCGGCAGGATGATCTGCTCCTGTACGGCGGTACGCTTCGCCACCTTCTTGTCCACGATTTTCCATGTGATGTAGTCCA
>ENA-UOJP01001279-UOJP01001279.1-human-gut-metagenome-genome-assembly--contig:-C102-NODE-1279-length-32039-cov-7.352082_pt1 | contig 32039 bp, 28 predicted proteins | sample MGYA00242353_ERZ723900 | MGnify/ENA metagenome assembly ERZ723900
GGATGTTTACTAAGGACCCAAGATTTTTAAAATCCCTGGGAATCACATTCCTGTATGTAGGCTTGTATGTGCCTCTGCGGCTTATGTTCGCATTAATTGTCGCAATGATGTTTAAGCGAGGCAACCGTGCGACATCGGTTTATCGGACGATTTATTACCTTCCAAGTGTTATTGGAGGTTCCATCGCTGTAGCGGTCGTATGGAGGCAGCTTTGGGGATATGGAGGAATCATTAATAAAGTACTGATGGCGGTTGGACTTATGGACACGGAAATGTCTTTTATCGCGACAAAGGGTACAGCGTTGCTTAGCCTGATTGTTTTATCTGTATGGCAGTTTGGATCGCCGATGCTGGTATTTCTTGCTGGTTTGAAGGATATTCCTGCTGATTTTTACGAGGCAGCGGAAGTAGATGGAGCAGGCCCCTGGCAGAAGTTTTGGAAGATTACGTTCCCTTGCTTGACCCCAGTTATCTTTTTTAATCTTATCAATCAGCTGATCCAGGGATTCATGGCATTTACGGAAACATTTGTTATTACACGAGGCGGGCCGAATGATTCCACTATGCTTTATGTGATGTATTTATATGAGAAATCCTTTACGAATTTCCAGATGGGATATGGTTCTGCAATGGCGTGGGTGCTGATTGTAATTGTCGGTATTTTGACCTTGTTTATCTTTAAATCTCAGAACAAATGGGTTCATTATGAGAATAAAGGAGGGGTATAAAGACAATGGGAATGACGACATCCAGACGCCTGAAGCATGCGATATTCCATATATGCGCAGTTTCTTTGGGTTTCTTAATGATTTATCCTTTTTTATATATGATATTTGGATCGTTTAAAACGCAGCAGGATATTGTTCAGAACCCTACCAGCCTTTTGCCTGCCTCCTGGACGTTGGAAAATTTTTTTAATGGGTGGAAGGGATTCGGAAATACGACATTTGCAACCTTTTTTTTAAACAGTTTTATGATTACAATCCTGTCGGTTTTAGGTCAGGTTGCCTCCTCCGCAGTTGTAGCTTATGGCTTTGCTCGTACACGTTTTAAGGGGAGAGCCGTCTGGTTTGCAATTATGGTTGCAACGATGATGATGCCATCACAAGTATTGATTATCCCGCAGTATATTATGTTTAACAAATTTGGATGGATCAATACGTGGCTGCCGCTGATTGTACCAGGATTTTTCGGAATGCCGTTTTTCATATTCTTGATTTATCAGTTTATGCAAAATATTCCTCAGGCATTAGATGAAGCTGCATTTATCGATGGCTGCAGTAAATATAGTATTTTTGGACGGATTGTTCTTCCTTTGATTAAACCGGCTTTGGTTACATCCATGATTTTTGCAGCGTACTGGAAATGGGGCGATTTCTTTTCGCCAATGATTTATCTGACAGATATTAAGAAGTATACACTGTCTGTTGCATTAAAGATGTTTACAGATCCTGCTGCCCAGTCGGATTGGGGAGCATCTTATGCGATGGCTACATTATCCGTATTACCGGTATTGATTTTGTTTTTCTGCTTCCAGAAGTATCTTGTGGAAGGTATTTCCACATCTGGATTAAAGGGTTAAAAGGAGGAATATGATGCAGTTTCAGGTGAAGGAAAATCGAGTAACAGATTTGAAGGTTGCCTATCTAGGTGGCGGATCCCGCGGCTGGGCGTGGGGATTTATGAAGGATCTTGCTATGGACGGGCAGATGGAAGGAACAGTAGTTCTGTATGATATTAACCGACAAGCGGCAGAGGCTAATGAGATTATCGGAAATAAAATCAGTGCTCACCCAGATGCAAAGGCAACGTGGAGCTATCGGGTTGCAGACTCTTTGGAGGAAGCGCTGGCAAGGGCTGATTTCGTAGTAATTTCCATCCTGCCTGGGACGTTTCAGGAAATGCGCTCTGATGTCCACGAACCAGAGAAATTCGGGATTTATCAGTCGGTAGGAGATACAGTAGGCCCTGGCGGGTTAATTCGGGCTATGCGTACTCTTCCAATATTTGCTGAGTTTGCGCGAGGGATAGCGGCGTACTGCCCGCAGGCATGGGTTATTAATTATACTAATCCAATGACGGTGTGTGTCCGTACGCTGTATCAGGTATTCCCGAAAATTAAAGCATTTGGCTGCTGCCATGAGGTGTTTGGAGTTCAGGAAACTATGGCAGCTATGCTGAATGACCTGCGAGGAATTCAGGGAGTTCGCAGAGAAGAGATCAGAACGAATGTACTAGGCATCAACCATTTTACCTGGATTGATAAAGCATCTTATAAAGGGTTAGATTTGATGCCAATATGGAAAGAATTCTGTGAAAAATATGCAGAGGAAGGATTTATAGAAAATCCAAGCGAAAACTGGATGAATAGTCATTTTGAAAGCTGTCAGAGGGTAAAAATTGACTTGACAAAACGGTATGGAATCATAGCAGCAGCAGGGGACCGCCATTTAGCTGAGTTTATGCCGCCATGGTATTTGAAAGACCCAGAGACAGTGAAATATTGGAAATTTAGTCTGACATCCGTTGACTGGAGAGAGAAGGATCTTCAAGAACGCTTGGAGAGAAGCCGTCGCCTGGTTAGTGGAGGGGAGGCCATTGAACTTTCACCATCTGGAGAGGAGGGGCATTTGTTGATGAAGGCGCTGTTGGGCTTAGGGGATATGGTCAGCAATGTCAATATTCCGAATCGGGGACAAATGCCGGATCTTCCCGCAGATGTAGTGGTAGAAACAAATGCTCTGTTTCAGCGAGATGAAATTAGTCCAGTATGCGCAGGGCATCTGCCCGGAAACGTGCTTGCCTTAATAGAACGCCATGTATGCAATCAAGAAAACACAGTGAAGGCAGCGCTTACCTGTGACAAGGAGCTGGCGTTTACTACCTTTATGAATGATCCTCAGGTGAATCTCACCATTGATGAGGGAAGAGAGCTATTTGAAAGAATGCTGCATAATACGGAAAAGTATCTGCCAGATAGCTGGAAATGCTAAGAATTTCAGAGGGTAATTAAAAAAGAAGGAGCTGTGAATTTGCGGTTGGAGACCGTATTTTTACAGCTCCTAACTGTTCCTGGATTTCTGCTGTCAGCCATGAAGTATAGGGGGATAGTATCCTTCCTGGAACCCCATGTACCCATTGTTGTTTCGTGAGTTTTGCAGGGCATTAGGATTATAAAAAATATTGATGGAGCTTGAGTTTGGAAACGGAGACGTTTGCCTATACAAAACTGAATTGTCTATATCAGATGCGGGCAACAATCTGGGGTCCGCTATCCCGGCCTCATCCCCCCAACGTCACGTCCTGCCCGGAGTACCACTCCAGGGCCTGGGTGATGTGGTCGGGGGTGAAGTCCGGCCAGTAATCGTCCACCACGTAAAAATCCGCGTACACGGACTGGACCGGCAGAAAGCCGGAGAGGCGGCGGCGTCCGCCCCAGCGGATGATCAGGTCGATGCGGGAGACGTCCTCCGTTTTGAGGCAGGGCCCCACGGCGCCTTTCTGAAATCCCAGATCCCACTCCCAGCTGTAATTGACCAGAAAATTGATTTTCATGCCTCCGGAGCCGAAGTCGTGGCGCCGGGTGTAGGGCAGGAGCTCGGGCGGGAACATGGGGGACTCGGTGTTTCCCAGCACCAGCAGGCTGGCGTCCTCCCGGGAGATGGCCTCCACGGCGTCCACGCAGGCCGCGGTGAAGGCGTGTCTCTGGGTTCTGGCCCGCTTGGTGTTGTCCACGGTAAAGCCGTAGAAGGACATCTCACGGATTCCCAGATCCCGGCAGGTGCGGTAGAGGGAGAGCCCGGGGGAGATGCCGTGCCGGTAGCCGTCCTGCTTCTCCATGCCGTTCTGAACCGCCCAGCGGCGGTTGCCGTCGGGAATGATGCCGATGTGTTGCGGTATTCTCATAATAATCCTCCGTTTGCGTCCGCTGGCATCGGGACGCTTCATTTGATCCATAAAATACAGCGGGACGCGGTCACGGCTGCAGGCGATTGCGTCATACAGCCGTTTCGTTGCCCGCTGTTTGGAAATTTAAGGATATTATGGACCGCTTTGGCGGGATTATTCAGTTCGCATGGTATTTTCCGGCGTGCCGGCGTGAAGCCGCAGGGCAGCCTCAGTGCTGCGGGCTTCCGGCTCGGTCGTGTAGAGAAAGAGGCGAAACTGCTTTTTGTCCTTCATCGTCAGCGTGAGCACAAAGCAGTTCCCGTAATCCGCCGGATCCGGTTCCAGGCTTACCTGGGCCACCTCGGTCAGCGGATAGAAATACCAGACCACGGTGCGGCGACGTCCGGCTTGCTCATTGAGCATCAGACAGCGGCGTCCCACAAACTGGGTGAAGGAGGAGTAGATGGGGTGCTTCCAGTCCTCCAGAATCTGCCGCTTTAGGTCCTCAAAAGGTCCGAAGGCGGCGATTCGCCTGCCGATTTTCGTATGTCTCTGGATCAGGCTGAAGCCGGGCAGCACCAATATCCAGAACAGCATGACCACAAGAAAGGCCAGGTAGACCGCGTATTTCAGCCAGATTGGCCGGGTATGGGGGCTCATGCGGAAGAAATGGATCTCAAGCGCCTCCTGATCCTCCGGCGGCACGTTTCGCAGAAAGGAATCCGTCAGCTCGCGGCTGAATTTCTCCACATTCACGTATTCGGTTGTGACCGGCTCCTCCGACGGTCCGGCTAAAACCACCAGGGTGTCCCTTGCGCCGCTTTCACCGGGGAAATACCGGTAGTAGAGCTGATAAACCCTGTCGTTGGACGAAGTGCCCGCCGGGCCCACGGCCCCGCCGATGGAGATTAGGGTGGTGGAGCTGGTGGTCACCGTGACGGTCTCCCCGAAGGTCTCAAGCTCCCCGGCCTCCATCAGCGCTGTTTTCCCACGGCTGTTGTCAAATACCGCTATCTGCTCCGGGCTGTCCGCGTGATAGTAGGGCATCACCACGGACCAGTCCGTGCGCAGCATGACAAACAGCACAAGCCCGGCCATAAAACCCAGGCTGAAAATCAAAAAGGTGGGGATGATCCCCACCTCCGTGCGCGCTGCCGCTGTGACAGGATCGCCTTTGATCAATGTTTTCATAACTCAATTCCTCCAAAAGACAGTCAGGAGTGGAATTGCGGCAACCCGGGCAACCGCCTTCCGGCCGGAACAGCCGGCCGGGAAGCGGTTAAACTGCCGCGCGGTATTACTTCGTGTAATTGTCGAAATAGCCCTGAACGTAGATCACGGGGGTGCCCTTGTCGCCGGAGCCGGAGGTCAGGTCGCAGAGGGAACCGATCAGGTCGGTCAGGCGGCGGGGCGTGGTGCCCTGAGAAACCATGCTGCCTACCAGGTTGGCGTCCTTGGTGCGGATGCGCTCGGAGATGGCTTCCTTCAGCGCGTCGCCGCTTAAATCCGCAAAATCGTTGTCCGCCAGGTATTTTAACTTGATCTCATTGGGCTGGCCCTCCAGTCCGGAGGTGTAGGCGGGGGATACCACCGGGTCCGCCAGCTCCCAGATCTTTCCAACCGGATCCTTGAAAGCGCCGTCGCCGTAGACCATGACTTCCACATGTCTGCCGGTGCGCTCCAGCATCATGTTCTGGATGCGGTCCACGAAAGGCTGGCAGTCTCTGGGGAACAGCTTTACGCTGTCCTCGGTGGCCTTGTTGGAGCCGAGCAGGCCGTAATTTTCATTGAAGCCGCTTCCGTCCACGGACTGGGTGAGAATCTCGTCCAGGCAGACCACCTTCTTCGCGCCGGCTGCCAGCAGGCGGCGTTTGTTTCTGGCGCGGGTATGGATGTCACAGCAGATCACCTGATCGGCGTAATCAAGGATGCTGCGGCAGTCGTTGGCCAGAATGATCTCTACCTCGGCGCCCTCGGCGGTTACCAGCTCCTTGTAGTACTCCACGTAATCCACTCCGGTGAAGGGGTGTTTGGTGTAGCCGAACAGCTGGCGGTATTTCTCCTCGGACAGCACGTCGGTCCAGGGATTCACGCCTTTGGCGTCCAGCTCGTCCTCGTCGATCAGGTGGTTGCCGACCTCATCGGCAGGGAAGGAGAGCATGAGCACCATTTTCTTCACGCCCTTGGCGATGCCCTTTAAGCAGATGGAAAAGCGGTTGCGGCTTAAAATCGGGAAAATCACACCTACGGTTGCATCGCCGAATTTCTCTTTCACGTCCGCAGCGATCTGATCCGTTGTGGCGTAGTTGCCCTGGGCTCTGGCCACCACCGCCTCGGTCACGGCGATCACGTCGTGGTCCAGGATGGGGAAGCCGTAGTCCTTACCTGCGGCCGCAGCCAGGACGGAGTCCACCACGATCTGTGGCAGATCGTCACCCTGACGGATGATGGGGCAGCGGATGCCTCGGGATATTGTGCCTACTAAACGTTCTTCCATAATAAAACACTCCTTTACATTTATGGTTCATTTGCAAAATTCTTCTATCAGAACACGCAACTTCTATTATAAGAGAAAACTTCGCAATATACAAATAGATTTTGTAAAGAATTTATAAGATATGGGCGTAAAACGTTTCCCGCGGGCCGCAAAAGCGGGCATGGCCGGGCTCCAGGCGAAATTTGCCTTGCAAAAAGGCGGTTGTGTTGTGTATAATATGCACGACGGGCATATGAAGCGGACATTATCAGGCACAGGTTTCCGGGCGGACGAGAGCAAAGGTTACCTGTGTCTGATAATGTCTGTCAAAATGCGGGCGCCGAGGCTGGCGCTCTTGCCCGCCGACATCAGAACATATCATTGGAGGGAACATTCATCATGGCAAATCAAACATACAATGCCGAGAGCATCACCGTGCTGGAGGGGCTGGAGGCAGTCCGCAAGCGACCGGGCATGTACATCGGCAGCGTGGGAACCAAGGGCTTAAACCACCTGATCTACGAGATCGTGGACAACGCGGTGGACGAGCATCTGGCCGGCTTCTGCAGTAAGGTGTGGGTGACCCTGGAGGCGGACGGCTCCTGCACGGTTCGGGACAACGGCCGCGGCATCCCGGTGGAACTGCATAAAAAGGGCGTTTCCGCGGAGCGGGTGGTGCTTGCCACCCTGCACGCAGGCGGAAAATTCGACAACGAGGCGTACAAGACCAGCGGCGGCCTGCACGGTGTGGGCTCCTCGGTGGTCAACGCGCTCTCCAGCCACATGGACGTAAAGGTGTACCGGGACGGCTGCATCTACCACGACGCCTACGAGAAGGGACTGCCGGTGATTCCGCTGGAAAACGGACTGCTGCCGGTGATCGGCAAGACCCGGGAGACGGGCACCCAGATCAATTTTCTGCCGGACGACGAGATCTTTGAGCGCACCCGCTTCAAGGCGGACTGGCTCAAGAGCCGTCTGCATGAAACCGCCTACTTAAACCCCAACCTGATGATTTTCTACGCCAACAAGCGGTCCGGGGAGTCCGAGCAGATCACCTACCACGAGCCGGAGGGCATCGTGTCCTACGTGAAGGAATTGAACACAGGCAAAACTGCGGTCCACGATCCCATCTATTTCAAGGGTACGGTGGACAAGGTGGAAGTGGAGGTGGCCCTGCAGTTTGTGGACACCTTTGAGGAAAATATTCTTGGCTTCTGCAACAACATTTTCACCCAGGAGGGCGGCACCCACTTGGCCGGCTTCAAGACGAAGTTCACGGCCATGATCAACAGCTATGCCAGGGAGCTTGGCATTTTAAAGGAAAAGGACGCCAACTTTACAGGAGCCGACACCCGCAACGGCATGACCGCCGTGGTGGCCGTCAAGCATCCAGATCCCATATTTGAAGGCCAGACCAAGACCAAGCTGGCCAGCGCAGACGCCACCAAGGCCGTGTTTACCGTGGCCGGGGACGAGCTGCAGCGGTATTTCGACCGCAACCTGGAGGTGTTAAAGGGCGTGATCGGCTGCGCCGAGAAGTCGGCTAAGATCCGCCGGGCCGAGGAGAAGGCCAAGACCAACATGCTGACCAGGTCCAAATTCTCCTTTGACAGCAACGGTAAGCTTGCCAACTGCGAGAGCCGCGACGCTGAGAAGTGCGAAATCTTCATCGTGGAGGGAGATTCCGCCGGCGGCTCCGCCAAGACCGCCAGAAACCGCATGTACCAGGCCATTCTGCCCATCCGTGGAAAGATCCTCAACGTGGAGAAGGCTTCCATGGACAAGGTGCTGGCAAACGCGGAGATCAAGACCATGATCAACGCCTTCGGCTGCGGCTTTTCCGAGGGTTACGGAAATGATTTCGACATCACAAAGCTGCGCTACAACAAGATCATACTGATGACGGATGCCGACGTGGACGGAAGCCATATCGACACCCTGCTTTTGACGTTTCTGTACCGCTTTATGCCGGAACTGATCTACGACGGCCACGTGTACATCGCCATGCCGCCTCTGTTTAAGGTGATCCCCAAAAAAGGGGAGGAGCAGTACCTCTACGATGAGAAGGAGCTGGAGCGCTACCGCAGAACCCACACCGGGGATTTCACCCTTCAGCGGTACAAAGGTCTGGGCGAGATGGACGCCGGACAGCTGTGGGAGACGACCCTGGACCCGGAGCGCCGGGTGCTCAAGCAGGTGGAGATCGAGGACGCCAGAATGGCCTCGGAGATCACGGAGATGCTCATGGGCAGCGAGGTTGCGCCCAGGAGAGAGTTTATTTACGAGCACGCCGACGAGGCGGAGATCGACGCCTAGTCTGCGGGAGGCGGGCGCGTCCGCCGGCGGAGCAGAAGGCCGGTGACGGCGCAGGAGCCGATGATGGCCGCGCGTGGCGTAAACATTTGAGAATGAACAAACCAGGAGATTGTGAGCGATATGGCAGAAAAGATACTGAAAACCGAATACAGCGAGGAAATGCAGCGCAGCTACATGAACTATTCCATGAGCGTTATCACGGCGAGGGCCATCCCGGACGCCCGGGACGGCTTAAAGCCGGTGCAGCGCCGGGTCCTCTACGATATGAGCGAGCTGCGCTTAAACCACGATAAGCCCCACCGGAAGTCGGCGCGTATCGTGGGCGATACCATGGGTAAATACCACCCCCACGGCGATAGCTCCATCTACGAAACCCTGGTGGTGTTGAGCCAGGAATTCAAGAAGGGCATGACTCTGGTGGACGGACACGGGAACTTCGGCTCCATCGAGGGGGATGGGGCGGCCGCCATGCGATACACCGAGGCAAGGCTGGAAAAGTTTGCGGAGGAGGTCTATTTAAAGGACCTGGACAAGACCGTGAATTTTGTGCCCAACTATGATGAGACGGAGAAGGAGCCGGAGGTGCTGCCCGTGCGGGTGCCCAACCTGCTGATCAACGGCGCGGAGGGTATTGCCGTGGGCATGAGCACCAGCATCCCGCCCCACAACCTGGGCGAGGTGGTGGATGCGGTGGACGCATACATCGACGACCCGGACATCAGCACACAGAAGCTGATGGAACTCATGCCCGGGCCGGATTTTCCCACCGGCGGCATTATCGCCAACAAGAGCGATTTGCCGGCCATCTATGAGACCGGCAGCGGCAAGATCAAGCTGCGGGGGAAAATGGAGGTGGAGCTGGGCAAGCGCAAGGCCGACAAGGACAAACTGGTGATCACCGAGATCCCCTACACCATGATCGGAGCGGGCATCAACAAGTTTCTGATGGATGTTGCAGACCTGGTGGAGAGCAAGAAGCTCACCGACGTGGTGGACATTTCCAACCAGTCCAATAAAGAGGGCATCCGCATCGTGCTGGAGCTGCGCAAGGACGCGGACATTGAGAAAATCCGCAACATTCTCTATAAAAAGACGAAGCTGGAGGACACCTTTGGCGTGAACATGCTGGCCATCGCCGGCGGCCGCCCCGAGACCTTAAGCCTGCGCGGCATCCTGAAGAATTTCCTGGATTTCCAGTACCAGAACACGGAGAAAAAGTACCAGGTTCTGCTGCAGAAGGAGCGGGAGCGGCAGGAGGTCCAGGAGGGACTGATTGCGGCCTGCGACTGCATCGACCTGATCATCGCCGTGCTCAGAGGGTCAAAGAACTTAAAGGACGCCCGGGCCTGCCTGACCACGGGGGACATCTCCAATATCAAGTTTAAGACGCCCGGCTTTGAGGCGGACGCAAAGAAGCTGCATTTCACCGAGCGGCAGGCCTCCGCGATTCTGGAGATGCGCCTGTACAAGCTGATTGGCCTGGAAATTCTGGCCCTGGAAAAGGAACACAAGGAGACGCTGCGCAAGATCGCGCGCTACGAAAAAATCCTTGGCAGCCGCGCCACCATGAACCAGGTGATCAAGGACGATCTGGAAGCCATCAAAAAGGAGTTCGCCCTGCCCAGGAAAACCCAGATCGAGGACGGGCCGGAGGCGGTCTACGACGAGACCGCGGTGCAGGTGCAGGAGGTGGTCTTCGTCATGGACCGGTTCGGCTACTGCAAGCTGTTAGACAAGGCTACCTACGAGCGCAACCGGGAGACGGTGGACACGGAGCAGGTTCACGTGGTGCGCTGCCTGAATACGGACAAGATTCTGCTGTTCACGGACACGGGCAACCTGCATCAGCTGAAGGTGATGGACGTGCCGGCCGGAAAGCTGCGGGACAAGGGCACGCCCATCGACAATCTGAGCAAGTTTGACGGCGGGAAGGAGACCATCGTCTATCTGGCTGGTTCCCGGGAGCTCAAGGGTAAGATTCTGGTGTTTGCCACCAAGACGGCCATGGTGAAGCAGGTACCGGCGGAGGAGTTTGAGACCAATAACCGCACAGTGGCTGCCACCAAGCTTCAGGACGGGGATGCGCTGGTGTCCGTTACCCCGGTGGAGGGGCAGACCGAGGTGGTGCTCAGGACAAGCAACGGCGTGTTCCTGCGCTTTATGCTGGAGGAGATTTCCGTGATGAAGAAAAATGCCCGTGGCGTCCGCGGTATCAAGCTGGCCCGGGGCGAGGAACTGGAGGCGCTCTACCTGCTGGGCGAGGACCCGGTGGTGGACTACAAGGGCAAGGAGGTCCACATGAACCGCCTGAAGCTGGCCAAACGGGACGGCAAGGGCAGCAAGGTGAGACTGTAAGGGGCTGTTCAAAGCAGGCCGGATATGGTACAATAATGTGAGCAATGGTAATTGTTCAGTAGGTCTGCGCACTTGCTGCGCTGACCGTATGAAAACCTAAGCTTGCAGGCAAAAATCCCATCGACGAAGTCGATTTTAAATGGATTTTTGCCCGTATCTGTGAAGGTACTGAACAGATACGAGCAATGGTAATTGTTCAGTAGGTCTGCGCACTTGCTGCGCTGACCGTATGAAAACCTAAGCTTGCAGGCAAAAATCCCATCGACGAAGTCGATTTTAAATGGATTTTTGCCCGTATCTGTGAAGGTACTGAACAGATACGAGCAGTGTAACTACTGTCAATAACCGCTGCAGATGTGGCGGCGCGGGGTCTGCCGTCGGCAGGCCCCGTTGTGCAATAGAAAGGAGAATTCACTATGGCAACATCCAACACACCCACACCGCACATTGAGGCCAGGGAGGGCGAGATCGCCCGGACCATTCTGCTGCCCGGAGACCCGCTGCGGGCCAAGTATATTGCGGACAACTTTATGGAGGACGTGAAGCAGTTTAACGGCACCCGGAACATGCTGGGCTACACGGGGACCTATCAGGGGCGCCCGGTGTCCGTCATGGGAACCGGGATGGGCTGTCCGTCCATCGGTATCTATTCCTACGAGCTGATCCATTTCTACGGCTGCAAAAACCTGATCCGCGTGGGTACGGCGGGGGCGCTTTTGGAATCCGTTCACGTGCGGGACCTGGTATTTGCCATGGGAGCCTGCACCACCAGCAATTTTGTGCGCCTGATGGGGCTGCCCGGGGACTACGCGCCGGTCTGCAGCTTTGAGCTGCTGGAGAAGGCCGTGGCCGCGGCACGGGAGAAGGGCCTGAACTTCCACGTGGGTAATGTGCTCAGCTCCGACATGTTCTACGCGCCGGAAAAACAGGTCAGGGGAGGCATGACATGGGCCGACATGGGCGTGCTGGCCGTGGAGATGGAGGCGGCCGCTCTGTACGCCAACGCGGCCGCCGCAGGGGCCAACGCGCTGACGATCCTGACCATATCGGACTCCATGGTCACAGGGGAGGCCACGGGCGCCCAGGAGAGGCAGACCTCCTTCACCCAGATGATGGAGGTGGCGCTGTCCCTGGCATAGGGCGCGTTTCGGCACGAAAAAATGCCGGTTTCACAAACAAAAAAACGGGACTGTTTGTGTGACACGTACAAATGTATTTTTCTCGCGAATAAACCTTGATTTTTTCTTGACTTTGGTATAGGATAGGGAAAGATTCGCCGCTGTACCGCAGAAAAGCGGATGTCCCGGCGGAACAAAATAGGACGATGAGGAGAATGATGTTATGGAAAAGAAGTTAAAGGTCGGCGTTTTAGGCGCAACGGGCATGGTAGGCCAGCGCTTTATTTCCCTGTTGGAGAATCATCCCTGGTTCGAGGTAGTGACTGTGGCTGCCAGCCCCCGTTCCGCCGGAAAAACCTACGAGGAGGCGGTGGGAGGACGCTGGAAGATGTCCACCCCCATGCCCGAGGCGGTGAAGCAGATGGTGGTGATGAACGTAAACGAGGTGGAGAAGGTGGCTGCGGGCGTGGACTTCGTGTTCAGCGCGGTGGATATGACCAAGGACGAGATCAAGGCCATCGAGGAAGCCTACGCCAGGACGGAGACGCCGGTGGTTTCCAACAACAGCGCTCACCGCTGGACTTCCGACGTGCCCATGGTGGTGCCGGAGATCAACCCCGAACACTTTGAGGTGATCCGCTACCAGAGAGAGCGGCTTGGCACAAAGCGCGGGTTTATCGCGGTGAAGCCCAACTGCTCCATCCAGAGCTACGCCCCGGTGTTGACCGCCTGGAAGGAATTCGAACCCTACGAGGTGGTGGCAACTACATATCAGGCGATTTCCGGAGCCGGAAAGACCTTTAAGGACTGGCCGGAGATGGTGGAGAACATCATTCCCTACATCGGCGGCGAGGAGGAGAAGAGTGAGCAGGAGCCCTTGCGGCTGTGGGGCAAGGTGGAGGACGGCCGGATCGTCAAGGCCGAGAGCCCGGTGATCACCTGCCAGTGTATCCGCGTGCCCGTGCTGGACGGCCACACGGCGGCCGTGTTCGTGAAGTTTAGAAAGAAGCCCACCAAGGAACAGCTGATCGAAAAGCTGGTGAGCTTTAAGGGCCTTCCCCAGGAGCTTGAGCTGCCCAGCGCGCCGAAACAGTTTATCCAGTATCTGGAAGAAGATAACCGTCCCCAGGTCTCCCTGGACGTGAATTTTGAGCGGGGCATGGGGATTTCCGTGGGCCGTCTGAGAGAGGATACGGTTTACGATTTCAAGTTCGTGGGACTGTCCCACAATACGCTGCGCGGCGCTGCGGGCGGCGCTCTGCTCTGCGCGGAGCTGCTCACCGCAAAGGGGTACATCCAGGCCAAGTAAATACGCAGCCGCCCCTCTTTGAGGGCGCGGATCAGAGAGAATATCGGAGAAGGAGCGTTTACCGCTATGGCAATTTTAAAGGAATTATTCGGGAATATGCCCGATAAAACGGAAGTGTACAAGTATACTTTGACCAACGGTCACGGGGTTTCGGCATCCTTTATCACCCTGGGCGCGGTGTGGGTTTCCATGCTGGTGCCCGGCCGGGACGGACAGATGGCGGACGTGGTGCTGGGCTATGACGATCTGGACAGCTACCTTAAAAATCCGCCCCATTTCGGAGCGCCCATCGGCCGCAACGCCAACCGCATCGGCGGAGCGGTGATCACCATCGACGGGAAGGATTATCCTCTGGAGGCCAACAACGGCCCCAACAATCTTCACAGCGGCCCGGATTTCTACCACAGCCGCCTGTGGGACTGTCAGGCGTCTGAGACGGTCGAGGGGAGCCGCCTGGACTTTTCTCTGGAAAGCCCGGACGGGGACCAGGGATACCCGGGAAACGCCAGGATCACGGTGAGCTACCTCCTGACGGAGGACGACAGTTTGAAGCTGGAGTACCGCATGGTCAGCGACGCAGACACGGTGGCTAATTTTACCAACCACAGCTACTTCAACCTTGCGGGGCACGGCCGCCCGGACATTTTAAAGCAGCAGGTCTGGATTAACGCCTCCCACTACACCCCGGCGGACGAGGTTTCCATTCCCACCGGAGAGATCGCGCCGGTGGCCGGAACGCCCATGGACTTCACGGAGATGAAGGAGATCGGAAGGGACATCGGCGAGCCCTTTGAGGCGTTGGTGCTGGGAAAGGGTTATGACCACAACTGGGTTCTGGACCACCCGGAGGGGGAACTGTCCCTGGCCGCGAAGGCCTATGACCCGGAGAGCGGCCGGATGATGGAGGTCTACACGGATCTGCCGGGAATGCAGTTCTACACGGCCAACTTCCTCACGGACGAGCTGCCCGGCAAGGGCGGCGCGATCTACGGTTACCGCCATGCGTACTGTTTTGAGACGCAGTATTATCCGGATGCGGTGCACAAGCCCCAGTTTCCGTCCCCGCTGCTGAAAGCGGGCGATACCTGCCACACGGTGACGGTATATAAATTTACCACAGAATAACGTTCGGGAAAGGTCCCGCCTGCGCGGCTTAAAAGCCGCGGGGCGGGACCTTTGCGCCGTGGTTCAGACAATCGTAAAACAATTTTTCGTTGTCAGCCGGGAGGTTTGATGGTATACTGATAGATACGTGTCCGGCCTTCGGGGGCCGGAACCTGCAGAAAATGAGGGATTCGATGTCAAAAGCATTATACATAGCGGAAAAACCCAGCGTAGCCCAGCAGTTTGCGGAAGCCCTAAAGATCCGCGGACGGCGGGGCGACGGCTATATTGAGTCGGAGGAGGCCATCGTCACCTGGTGCGTGGGCCATCTGGTAACCATGAGTTACCCGGAGGCCTATGATCCCAAGTACAAGCGGTGGAGCATCGGCACGCTGCCGTTTTTGCCCAGGGAATTCAAGTATGAGGTGATCGGAAACGTCTCCAAACAGTTTCAGATCGTCAAAGGGTTATTAAACCGGCCGGATGTGGATACAATCTATGTATGTACGGACTCCGGGCGGGAGGGAGAATACATCTACCGGCTGGTGGCCCAGTTAGCCGGGGTAAAGGATAAGAAGCAGAAGCGGGTGTGGATCGACTCCCAGACCGAGGAGGAGATTCTGCGGGGAATCCGGGAGGCAAAGGACGAGGCAGAGTACGACAACCTGTCCGCCTCCGCCTATCTGCGGGCCAAGGAGGACTACCTGATGGGGATCAATTTCTCACGGGCCCTCACCCTGAAATACGGCCCGGTCATGGCCAATTATTTGCGGGAGCGCTACACCGTGCTGTCCGTGGGCCGGGTGATGACCTGCGTGCTGGGCATGGTGGTGCGGCGGGAGCGGGAGATCCGCGATTTCGTGAAAACGCCGTTTTACCGTGTGATCGGAGCCTTTGAGGCCCCTGCCCAGCCGGAGCCGGTGCCCTTTGAGGCGGAGTGGAAAGCAGTGGAGGGATCGGCCTACTTCGGCACGCCCTTCCTCTACAAGGAGAACGGCTTCAAGGAGCGGAAAACCGCTGAGGAGCTGATCGCCAAACTGAGAGCCAATCCGCCCATGACAGCCGCGGTGGCCGCCAAGGAGAAAAAGAAGGAAACCAAGAACCCGCCCCTGCTCTACAACCTGGCGGAGCTGCAGAACGACTGCTCCAAGATGTTCAAGATCAGCCCGGACGAGGCTTTGAAGGTGGTTCAGGAGCTCTACGAGCGCAAGATGGTGACCTACCCCAGAACCGACGCCAGGGTGCTATCCACGGCCGTGGCCAAGGAGATCCACAAGAACATCGGGGGCCTGAAAAATTACGGACCCATGGCGGAATACGCGGCGGAGATACTGGCTTCGGGCAGCTACAAGGGCATCGCAAAGACCCGCTATGTCAACGATAAACAGATCACGGACCATTACGCCATTGTGCCCACCGGGCAGGGACTCGGCAATTTGAGAAGCCTGCCGCCGCTGTCGGAGAAGGTCTATCAGGTGATCTGCCGCCGCTTTTTGAGTATCTTTTACCCGGCGGCCATTTACCAGAAGTACAGCCTGGAGCTGGAGCGGGAGAAGGAGCATTTCTTCGCCAACTTTAAGGTTTTAGACCAGCCCGGATATCTGAAGGTGGCGGATGTGAATCTGGCCAAAAAGTCCGCCGTGGAGGAGACTCTGGCCGAGGAGCCTCCGGCGGGAGAGAAGGATAGCGCGGAGGGCGGGGGAGAACCCGGCGGACCGGCCGTAGGTAATGCGCCCAAAAAGGCGGTCAGCCAGGAAGCGCTGCTTCAGATGCTTGCGAAATTGAAAAAAGGTGATATACTAACCTTGGCGGATTTGTTCATCAAAGAGGGCGAGACCTCGCCGCCCAAGCGCTACACCTCCGGTTCCATGATTCTGGCCATGGAGAACGCGGGCCAGCTGATCGAGGACGAGGAGCTGCGGGCCCAGATCAAGGGCAGCGGCATCGGCACCAGCGCAACCAGGGCGGAGATTTTGAAAAAGCTGTTCAACATCAACTACCTGTCCCTGAACAAGAAAACCCAGATAATCACGCCCGCGCTGCTGGGCGAGATGGTTTTCGACGTGGTGGACAATTCCATCCGCCAGCTGCTGAACCCGGATTTGACGGCCAGCTGGGAGAAGGGCCTGACCTACGTGGCGGAGGGGACCATCACCCCGGACGAGTACATGCAGAAGCTGGAACGCTTTGTGGCGGGGCGAACCGTCAATGTGATCCGGATGGATAATCAGTACCATATGCGTCAGTTTTTTGACCGGGCGGCGGCCTACTACAATCCAAAAGCCGGAAAGTCCAGGACAAGTACCTCAAAACAGGAATAACAGCGGCGCGGTTATCCGCCCGCCAGTATTTATAAAAAAGGAGAACCATCATGAAATTAGAAGAGATGAAGATTACAGAGCTGTTTGATACCAGCCACACCATTGCGGCCCGTCTGTTTGAGGGCAAAACCTATCCGTGGGAAGTTCTGGCCGACTTAGGCAGCTTTATCGAGCAGCTGGGCGCCACCCTGCCGGAAAAGGAGTACCGCAAGATCGGAAAGAATATCTGGGTGCACAGAACCGCCAGAATGGCTCCCACCATCGCGCTGGGCGGACCGGCCATCATCTGCGCCGGAGCTGACATCCGTCAGGCGGCGTTCCTGCGCGGCCGCATCATCGTGGGCGAGCGCTGCGTTGTGGGCAACTCCTGCGAGTTAAAGAACGTGATTCTCTTTGACGGCGTTCAGGTTCCCCACTATAACTACGTGGGCGACTCCATCCTGGGCTACAAGGCTCACATGGGCGCCGGTTCCATCACGTCCAACGTGAAGTCCGACAAGACCCTGGTGATGGTTCACGCCGAGGAAGGCGACCAGGAGACCGGCTTGAAGAAGTTCGGCGCCATGCTGGGCGACGGCGTGGAGGTGGGCTGCAACAGCGTGCTCAACCCCGGCACCGTGATCGGCCGCAACACCAATGTGTATCCCTTATCCAGCGTGCGCGGCTGCGTTCCGGCGAATTCCATTTATAAGGCCAAGGACGACATCGTGACCAAGGAAGTGCGCGAGGTGGAGGAAGCTCCTGCTCCGGAGATTCCGGAGGCTGAGAAGGGCAAGAAGGGCTTAAAGGTTGTAAAGTAAAATGTGATAAAATCCCCCGGGAGCGGCCGTGTCAGGCGGTTCCCGGGGGATTTTGACTTGAATATAAGTTTGCCGGATAAAGCGGGCCGCGGGTACATCCCGCGGCCCGATGGCTGTATGCCCGGCTTTTGACAGCCTGGGCTTCAATTTATTTCGTGCCGAAAATGCGGTCGCCGGCATCGCCCAGACCAGGGCAGATGTAAGCGTTCTCGTTCAGGCAGCGGTCCAGATGACCGATGTAAATCTGCACGTCCGGATGAGCCTCGTGGAGCCGTTTTAAGCCTTCGGGAGCAGCGATGATGGACATGAACTTGATCCGCTTGCCGCCGTGCTCCTTGATGAAATCCACGGCAGCCACACCGGACCCGCCCGTAGCCAGCATGGGATCGGTGACGATGATAGTGCGCTGCTCGATGGGATTGGGAAGCTTGCAGTAATACTCGTGGGGCTCGTGGGTTACCTCATCGCGGTAAAGTCCGATGTGTCCGACCTTGGCGCTGGGAACCAGGGCCAGGATACCGTTCACCATACCCAGGCCTGCGCGGAGGATGGGCACCACGGCAAGCTTGCGGCCGGCGATCATGGGAGTCTCACAGGTCTCAATGGGGGTTTCCACGGTTACGTCCTCCACCGGGAGATCGCGCAGGGCCTCGTAGCCCATCAGCATGGCGATCTCCTCGATCAGGGCGCGGAACTCGTTGGTGCCGGTGTTCTTGTTGCGCAGAATGGAAATCTTGTGCTGGATTAACGGGTGGTCAAAGATCATTACGTTTTCCATGATAATAACTGCTCCTTTGTCTGTTAGAATTATAACTATTATAGCTCAGGCATAATCAGATGGCAACCTATTTGGTGGAAGGATCAAAGGTTACAATGACATAATCGCCCAGGGCGTGGGGAACCGGGAGAGAAAAGCAGACGGTTCCGCGCTTTTCATAGCTGAAGGACTCCGGCCACTTGTCCGCCGAGGCCAGGGGGAAGTCCGCGTTGTTGAAGATTTCGGTCAGCTGTTCCAGGGTCAGGGTGCTGCGGTACTCCAGCACCGCCTTGGCCTCCTCGGCCGACAGCCCGGCGAACTCCACGTCGTCGCTGAGCACGTAACCCGCCATGGTGTAGGCGTCGGTGAAATCACTGAAGCCCAGATCCAGCGCCTGGCTCAAATTCACGGTGTTGGCGTAAAACACGTTCACGGGGTGGGCCGCTCCCTCCGCCGAATAGGTTCCGGTGTAGGTGGCGGTCAGACGCTTGCGGTCTACTGAGATAACCTCGCACTTAACGGACAGAGCATCCTTGCTCTCGTCCACACCCACGGCCTTGATATAGGAGAGGGCGTTGTTTTTGAGAAGCTCGTTGACCTTGGCCTGCATATTGGCATCGTCCATCTTATCCACGACCGGATATTGGATCGACACCTTGCCGTTTGTGTAGGTCTCCAGGGTGGCCGTCACGCTGGTGGCGGTTCCTGCGTCGTCGGGCGCTTTCTCCGCCGCAGTGGGGGCCTCGGTGGTGACCGCTTGGGTGGTGGGAGCCATGGTCTCAGTGGGGGCTTCCGTGTGAATGGTGGAGATATCCAGCTTGTCCGGGGTTTTCTGCAAGGTCAGGCCGATGGCCACGCCTCCGATGACGATGGCAGCCGCAGCTGCTCCGATCAAAACTTTCTGGGGTGTATTCATATGTAATTCCTCCTTTTCTTTCGCAGGGCCTGACGCGTACGGGCGCAGGGTTTGACTCTATTTTTCTATAGTATATTAAACATTCATGGACGGATTTTGAAGAAAAACTTACAAATTCTCTAAGATGTTTTGCCGTCCCCTGTAAGATGATATCATTGTTCCGCCGGAAGATCAAGGAGAACGGCGGACCGGCCTATAAGTTTTCTCCTATGATTTACATAAACATATTTGTAATTGCAATCAATTTGCCCTTATGTTATGATCCCATTAACGGAATATTCACGGCGAATTTACAAAAAATATATAATCTTTATACATATTTTATATTCGCCTGCTATTCTGAACTGCATCTAACGAAAATTATATTTATGGAGGGGAAATTTATGTCTGAAGAAACAAAAGTAGTAAAACCCTATGGACTCCAGTGGTGGCTTTGCGGCGCGATCATGCTCATTGTCATTGCGGCGGCGGCGACCGGCGCACTGTCAACGGATCTGGCCGGTTCCTTTGCACTGATGCTGTCCATCGGTATCCTTTGCAATGAGATCGGCGAGCGCATTCCGTTCTGGAACAGCTATGTGGGCGGCGGCCTGGTGCTGGCATTCCTGGTATCCGCATTCCTGTTCACCTACAACATAATTCCGCAGAAATACGCGGACGCCATGGTCATGGTGATGGACGAGGCGGACTTCCTGTCCTTCTTTATCATCTTCCTGATCACCGGTTCCATTCTGGCTCTGGACCGCAAGCTCCTGATCCGTTCCTTCGCAGGTTACATCCCCGCGATCTTCGGCGGCCTGCTGGGCGCCGGCGTGCTGGGAATCCTGGCCGGACTGATCTTTGGGGTTTCCCCCACCAACGTTATGTTAAAGTATGTGCTTCCCGTTATGGGCGGCGGAAATGGCGCAGGCGCGGTGCCGTTAAGCCAGATTTATGAGACCGTCACCGGCGACGCGGCGGCCAACTACTATTCCTTTGCCATCACGATTCTGACCATCGCCAACATTTTCGCCATCCTGACCGCCGCTATCCTGCGCAAGGTTGGCGAGATGAAGCCCAGCTGGACCGGCAACGGTACCAATCTGATCCGCAAGGGCGGCGATTTTGCCACTGAGGACAAAAAGGTAAAAGTTTCCATGAAGGATTTGGGCGGCGCATTCTTCCTGGCCGTAGGCTTCTACGCTCTGGGCAGACTGTTTGCCAAGGCTCTGCTTCCCACCATCGGCGGCGTTGCCATCCACCAGTTCGCTTACATGATCATTTTCGTGGCCATCGTTGCTGCTGCCGGCATTGTGCCGGACAACATCCGCGCTGCCGCCAAGAAGCTGCAGTCCTTCTTCACCGCAAACCTGATCCTGATCATCATGGTAGGCGTGGGTGTTGACACCAACATCATTGAGCTGGCCAAGGCCATCACCCCCGGCAACGTGGTTATCGCTCTGGCCATCGTTATCGGCGCCATCATCGGCTCCGCAATCGTGGGCTACCTGGTAGGATTCTTCCCCATCGACTCCGCCATCACCGCAGGCCTCTGCATGGCCAACCGCGGCGGCTCCGGCGACCTGGCTGTTCTGGGCGCTGCCAAGAGAATGGGCCTGATCGCATACGCACAGCTTTCCTCCCGTCTGGGTGGCGGTATCGTGCTGATCATCGGAAGTATCCTCTTTGGGGCTTTCCTGAAATAATAAGACGGAATCATGTTGTAAAATGCGCTCTGCGGCGGTTATATGCCCCGCGGGGCGCTTCTTTATAGAAGCGGAAGGTGATGCAGGGGGACTGCACTGGAATAAAACCATTGACGAACCGCCCATCTTGTAGTATGCTGATTACCGGAAAATAAAAGGGGTGCTGGAGCGATCCGGCTGAGACGAGGCGAGTCCCCGAACCCTGGAAGCTGATCTGGATAATGCCAGCGTAGTCACTGTTAAGGCCCTGCCTGTAACCGCCTGCCCGGAGATTTATCCGGGCAGGCTTTTTACATTACAATCATCTGAAATAGAAGAGGAGAGTCAACCATGAATGCAAGCGTAGCGATCCAGTCTCTGCCGAAGGCGGACAATAACGAGGAACTGATCCGTATTGTGGACGAGGTCATTGCCTATATTAAGAGTACGGGCCTCAATTATTACGTGGGACCCTTTGAGACCACCATTGAAGGCGATTACGACGAACTGATGGACATTGTGAAGGAATGCCAGCACATTGCCGTGCGGGCTGGCGCGCCGTCCGTGGCCGCCTACATCAAGGTTTCCTATCATCCGGAGGGAGATGTGCTGACCATTGAAAAGAAAGTCACCAAACATCACAAGTAAACTGTGGTCCTGCTCCGCGGTCCTGGCTGTTCTGATTCTGTGGCAGGCCCTGACAGGTTTTGGAATTGTGGAAGGCTTTATGCTGCCCTCGCCGAACGCCGTGGCGAGGGCCTTTGTGCAGGAATTTCCCGCTCTCATGGGGCACGCCAGGATCACTCTGTCGGAGGCATTTCTGGGCCTGGCGCTGGGAATTCTGACCGGACTTGTGATGGCGGTGCTGATGGACCGGTTTGACCGGCTCTATCAGGCATTCTATCCGTTAATCGTGCTGACCCAGACCGTCCCGGCGGTGGCTATCGCGCCCCTTCTGGTGCTGTGGTTCGGCTACGAGATGGCCCCAAAGGTGATCCTGATCGTGATCACCACCTTTTTCCCGATCACCGTGGGCCTGCTCACCGGTTTCCGGTCCGCTGACCCGGACGCGGTGAACCTGCTGCGGGCCATGGGGGCGGGGAGGGGACAGATTTTTTTCTACATCAAGCTCCCCGGCGCCCTGGGACAGTTCTTTTCAAGCCTGCGCATCTCCGCTTCCTACGCGGTGGTGGGTGCCGTGATCGCGGAGTGGCTGGGAGGCTTCGGCGGGCTGGGCGTCTACATGACGCGGGTGAAAAAGGCCTTTGCCTTCGATAAAATGTTCGCCGTGATTATTTTGATCTCGGCCATCAGTCTGCTGCTCATGTGGGCGGTGGAGCGTTTACAGAAAAAATGCATGCCCTGGGAGAATTCCAATCGGGATTGACGGCCTGGGACATGGGACTGAGGAGGAAGCAGATGATAAGACAGCGTTGGATTGCCGCCGCTGTGGCCGCTGCGGTCATAGGTATGAACCTGACCGGCTGCAGCGCGGGCGGCAGAGCAGAACAGGATGAGGCACAGCCAGGCGGGACAGGTTTAGCCGGCTCTGAGACGGACACGGAGTCCGGAAGCTTAAAGGAGATCACATTTGTGTTGGACTGGACTCCAAATACCAATCACACCGGACTTTATGTGGCCCGGGAGAAGGGGTATTTTAAAGAAGAAGGACTGGATGTGAAGATTGTCCAGCCGCCGGAGGACGGGGCAGTGGTGTTGGTGGCCTCGGGAAAGGCGCAGTTTGGAATGTCCTTCCAGGACAGTCTGGCCCCCGCGGTGGCCGGGGAGAGTGCTATGCCGGTGACCGCGGTAGCCGCCGTGATCCAGCACAACACCTCGGGCATCGTTTCCCGCAAGGGGGAGGGCATGGACCGGCCGAAAGGCATGGAGGGAAAGACCTACGCCACCTGGGAGATGCCCATCGAGAAGGCCATGGTGAAAAATGTGGTGGAGTCCGACGGAGGAGATTTCGGCAAGGTGAAACTGGTGCCCAGCACGGTGACGGACGAGGTCTCCGCCCTGAGAACGAAATCCGTGGATTCCATTTGGATTTTCTATGCCTGGGCCGGCGTGAAGATGGAGCTGGAAGGGCTGGACACCGACTATTTTGCATTTGCGGACTTAAACCCGGCGTTCGACTATTATACGCCGGTGATCATTGCAAACAATCCGTTTTTGGAAACCGACGGAGAAACGGCCAGAGCCTTTTTGCGTGCCGTGAGCCGGGGGTATGAGGATGCGGTCAAAAATCCCCGGGAGGCCGCAGAAATTCTCTGCGCGGCGGCCCCTGAGCTGGATCCGGAGCTGGCGGCGGCCAGCCAGGAATACCTGGCGGACAAGTACCAGGCGGATGCGGCGCAGTGGGGTTACATCGATCCGGCCCGCTGGAACGCGTTCTACGGCTGGCTGAATGAGAATCAACTGTTGGATACGCAGATTCCGGAAAACGCCGGTTTTTCCAACGACTATCTGCCGCAGTGAGGGAGGAAACCCAATGGAGAAGCTGAAGGTTCTGGGCGTGAGCAAATCCTTTGACGGAGAGAGCGTGATACAGGACATCCATATAGAACTTCAGGAGGGGGAGCTCGTCTCCCTCCTGGGGATCAGCGGCGGCGGAAAGACCACACTGTTCAATGTAATCGCAGGCTTAAGCCTGCCCGATCAGGGGCAGGTGCTTTTGGACGGAAGGGATATCACCGGCCGCCCGGGAAATGTGAGTTACATGCTTCAGAAGGATCTGCTGCTGCCGTACCGGACCATCGTGGACAATGTGGCTCTTCCACTGCTCATCAAGGGCGCGGGCAAGAAGGAGGCGCGTGAGAAGGCGTCCGCCTATTTCAGTCAGTTTGGACTGGAGGGAACGGAGATGAAGTATCCGGGCCAGCTCTCCGGCGGTATGCGCCAGCGGGCGGCCCTGCTGCGGACTTATCTGTTTTCCGCGGACGTGGCGCTGTTGGACGAGCCATTTTCGGCGCTGGACATGCTGACCAAGGGGGCGGTGCACAGCTGGTATCTGGATGTGATGGAGCGCATCCGCCTGTCCACCTTGTTTATCACCCACGACATTGACGAGGCCATATTGCTGTCGGACCGGATCTATCTGCTCACCGGCAAGCCGGGACGGATCACCGGGGAGCTGGTGATTAAAGAGCCGCGCCCGCGCCGGAAGGATTTCAATTTGACGGAGGAATTTCTCGGTTACAAGCGGGAGATTCTGCGCCGGTTAGGAGGAGAAGATGGGATATCGTAATTTAAAGAGCCTTAGCGTATTTATCAGCCTGGTATTGCGGCACAAGCCCGAGGCGGCCGGGATCAGCCTGGACGAACACGGCTGGGCCGATATTGAGAAGCTGCTGGCGGGAATGAACGCCTCCGGTCACAGAATTGACCGGGAAATGCTGGAGGAGATCGTGAGAACCGACGAAAAGGGCCGCTACAGCCTGAGCGAGGACGGCGCGAAGATCCGGGCCAACCAGGGCCACAGCGTCCCGGTGGATGTGGAGCTAAGCCCCGCCCAGCCGCCGGAGATTCTCTATCACGGGACCGCGGAGCGCTTTGCGTATGCGATCCGCGAGGGCGGCCTGCTGCCCATGGGCCGGCTGTACGTCCACCTCTCAAAGGATGTGGAAACGGCGGTAAAAGTGGGAAGCCGCCACGGAAAGCCGGTGGTGTTCGAGGTGGAGTCCGGGCGGATGTACCGGGACGGGATACCGTTTTACCTCTCGTGCAACGGCGTGTGGCTGACGAAGGCCGTGAAGCCGGGGTATTTGAAGGGGCGGGAGTGAGGGGAGCAGTATAAAATACGGAGGCGGCAAAATGCTGAAAACAAAAAAAGATCTGATCGCCCACTGCCTGACGTACCCCGATGTATATGAGGATTACCCCTTCCACGATCACGAGTGGGCGGTGATCCGGCATCGGTCGAACCGGCGGGTGTTCGCCTGGATTTACCGCCGGGAGGGGCAGGTCTGCGTCAATGTGAAGTGCGATCCACAGTGGGTGGAATTCTGGCGCAAGGCTTATCCGGGCGTGCTTCCGGGCTATCATTTGAACAAGAAATACTGGAACACCGTGCTTCTGGACGGCACGGTGCCGGACAAGGAGATCCGCCGGATGATCGCAGAGAGCTACGATCTGACCCGCTGAGCCTATTAAGAAAACGTTAATGGACATTGCTAAGACTGTAAAAGAATGTTAGAATAGAGATGTTTCTTAATTTTGGAAAACAGAGGATAAAGCAATGTCTGGTTTGAATGATGAACTGTGGATGAAGGAACGGTATGAGCAGGTATGCAGAAAGAATCCTGAGGAGTACGCCCTTATCAGCCTGAAAATAAAACGTTTCCGCATTTTCAATCGCCTGTTCGGACGGGAAGCGGGTGACTGGCTGGTCGGACAAGTCTATGAGGCCATCCGCACCTGGATCGGGGACGATGAATATGTGGCCCATATCCAGCTGGGGTATTTTAATCTGCTGGTTCATATGCCGGAGGACTACGAGGAGATATTCCAGTACGTCATTAAACTAAACGCCAGGATCAGAGATTGGCCCTACGGCGACGAATATGGGAAGGTTTACAGCGGGATGGGCGTTTACCGCCTGACGGACCAGCCGAAGGACTTTTACACCGCCCAGTACAATGCGGACATCTGCCGGGTGGAGAGCCCGGAGAGCGTGCTGCGCAATTCCCACTTTGAAGTGTACGGTGAAACCCATCACGATACGAACCTGGGCAGTTATAACATGGAGCAGAATATCCGTCCGGCTATGGATCACGGGGATATCAAGCTCTATCTGCAGCCGAAGGTGGATTTAAAAACCGGCGAGGTCACCCAGGCGGAGGCCCTGGTGCGCTGGATCGATCCAAAAAAGGGATTGATCCCGGTGTCGGATTTTCTGCCCGAGTTGGAAAAAAATGGATTGATCGGCGACCTGGATCTGTTTTTGTTTGAGCGGGTCTGTAAGAATATCAGGCGCTGGCTGGAACTGTACGGAAAAAAGATCCGCATTAGCGTGAACCTTTCCAGCGATATGTTTAATTACCGGTATTTTCTCAAGGAATATGCGGCTGTCTATGAAAAGTATCCCTGTCCGAAAGACTGCATTGAGTTTGAACTCCTGGAGAGCATCGTGCTGAATCAGGTGGATCAGGTGCAAAACGTGGTTGGACAGCTTAAAAATTTTGGATTTTCCTGTTCTCTTGACGATTTTGGCAGCGGATACTCCTCTTTCAGCGTACTGACGAACACCGATCTGGTATCTCTGAAGATCGACCGCTCCCTGTTTCAAAATGAGAGCGATCCCAGAGAGCGTGTCCTTGTCCGCCATATTCTGGAATCCGCTAAGGAGTTGGGGTTGAAGACCGTGGCAGAGGGCGTGGAGACCAGGGGTTATGTGGAATACCTGAAAAGCCTGGGCTGCGATTATATACAGGGCTATGTGTTTTACCGGCCAATGCCTGTGGAGGAATTTGAGGAACGCTTCTTGAAAAATGGAGAGCGGGCCCAGGTGTGACACTCATCCCGGATGTCTGAAATCACAGGATAACAATGCCGCCGGATAGCGGGCTGCCTGGCATGATTTTAGAAAAAGAGAGTAAAATATTACGAAATTACAGGTTGATAATTGAATAGACTTAATACCCGGATTATGGTATAATCGACCCATATCAATTCTGACTCGGGAAGGTGGTGATAGAATGACGGATAGCGAAAAACTTGATTTATTGATTGTTCAAATGCAGGCTATGAACGGGCAGATGGGCAACCTGGAAAAGCAGATGGGCAACCTGGAAAAGCAAGTGGGCGGCTTGGAAAAGCGCATGGACGGCATGGAATTACAGATCCGGTCCACAGAACGCAATCTGAAAAATCAGATCATGAGATCGGAATCGCTTATTTTGGACGAGGTAGAACGGGTTCACGTGATTCTTGACGACCACATTCACGACACCAAAAGGCATACCGCATAAGTACATACTTTACCACAGGGAGTGTAAAACCGATTGAATGATCGAGGGTTTTACACTCTTTCCTGTTATACAAAAAATGCCCCAAAAGTAACACAAATACGTCACCTTTCAGGACATTCTTTAAAAATAATGAGTGCCGGCAGTGGGACTTGAACCCACACGGCGTTGCCGCCAACGGATTTTGAGTCCGCATCGTCTGCCATTCCGACATGCCGGCCGGAAATCGTTTACAACGCTAATTATTCTATCACAGGATAATCACTTTGGCAAGTATTTTTTGCATTGAAAAAGAAGATAATTTATTGTATGATGGAGGGAGATTTGAGACAGAGCGAGGAGGAAGGCTTATGACCTGCAGAGAGGCGGAGCGCCTGGTGATGCCCTATATCAATGGGGAACTCACCGACGCAGAGCTGGCGGAATTTTTAAAGCATATCGATACCTGTGAAGACTGCAGGGAAGAGCTGGAGATCTATTTTACCGTGGATGTGGGCATCCGGCAGCTGGACGAGGGCACCGGCACCTACAACATCAAAGGGGCCCTGGAGACGGCCCTGGAGATCTCACGACAGCGGATTCACACCCTCTATCTGCTGCAGACGGCCAGGTACGCGGTGAATACCCTGTGCTTCTGGGCGGTGTTGGTGGTGCTCATATTACAGCTGCGCATCTGGGGACAGCTGGGCTTTTTAGGCTTATAATCTGCGGGCCCGCCCCGCACAAGGCAGAAAGGAAATCAAGATGGACAAACTTGTTTTAATCGACGGACACAGTATCTTAAACCGCGCATTTTACGGGGTACCGGACCTGACCAACTCGGAGGGTCTGCATACCAACGCAGTGTACGGTTTTTTAAATATCATGTTTAAAATTCTCGAGGAGGAGAAGGCGGACCACCTGGCGGTGGCCTTTGACCTGAAGGAGCCCACCTTCCGCCATCAGATGTACGAAGCCTACAAGGGCACGCGCAAGCCCATGCCCGAGGAGCTCCACGAGCAGGTGGCGCTGATGAAGGAGGTGCTTACAGCCATGGGCGTGCCGATTCTGACGCTGCCGGGTTATGAGGCGGACGACATTCTGGGCACCGTAGCCAAGCGCAGCCAGAAGGAGGGCATCGAGGTGTCCGTTGTCTCCGGAGACCGGGACCTGCTGCAGCTGGCGGACGAGCACATCAAAATCCGAATCCCCAAGACCAGCAGGGGCGGCACGGAGGTCCACGATTATTACCCGGAGGACGTGAAACGGGAGTATCAAGTGACGCCCGCAGAGTTCATCGACGTGAAAGCTCTGATGGGGGATTCCTCGGACAATATTCCCGGCGTCCCGTCCATCGGCGAGAAGACGGCCACGGCCATCATAAGCGCTTACGGCAGCATTGAAAATGCTTACGCGCATCTGGAGGAGATCCGTCCGCCCAGGGCGAAAAAGGCTCTGGAGGAGCACTACGACATGGCGCAGATGAGCAAGGAGCTGGCCACCATCTGCCTGGACTGCCCGGTGGAGTTCGAATACGGGAAAACGCAGATCGAAAACCTCTACACGCCGGAGGCGTACCAGTACATGAAGCGGCTGGAGTTCAAGTCCATTCTCACCCGCTTTGACGCCGCTTCCCTGGGCGGCGGGGAGACCTCCAGCCTTGAGGACGGTTTCCGTCTGGTGACGGAGAAGGCGGAGGCGGAAACGCTGTTCGCAAAGGCCGCAAAGCAGCCGGTGGTGGGCGTGCAGCTGATCACCGCCAGCCGCAGCGCAGCCAGGGCGGCGGGAGAGATGGAGCAGCTCTCGTTCTCCTTTGACGAGGGCGGCGCGCTGCAGTCCGGTGAAAAGGCCAAGGAAGGTCTTTTACCCGTGGCCGCCGCAGCGCTGTGCGCAGGGGAGGAGGATATCTGCTGTATTGTCACCGGCGGGGAACTGACTGAGGTGTGGCTGTTGGAACGGATATCCGCGCTGCTGCGGGGGAGGAATGGAGGAGCGGGAGCCTGGGTGCTGGATTTAAAGGAACAGCTGCCCTATCTGGATATCCCCTACGACGGCCCGGTGTTTGACGCGGGGGTAGCCGGATACCTGTTAAATCCCCTGAAGGACTCCTACGGGTACGACGATCTTGCAAGGGACTTCCTTGGACTTACCGTGCCCTCCAAGGCGGACCTGCTGGGCAAACAGTCCTTAGGCGACGCCCTGTGGATGAAGGATCCCAAGGCCGTCAGCTGCGCCTGCTATATGGGATATGTGGCTATGAAGGCGGCCGCGCCTCTGACCGAGCGCCTGAAACAGACCGGCATGTACCAGCTGTTCATCGAGATCGAGATGCCGCTGATTTACAGCCTTTCCAGTATGGAACAGGCCGGTGTGAAGGTGGAGCGGGAGGAGTTAAAGGAGTACGGTAGCCGCCTGAAGGTGCAGATCGACGTGCTGGAGCAGGAGATCTACCGCGACACGGGTAAGGAATTCAACATCAATTCCCCCAAGCAGCTGGGCGAAATCCTATTCGGAGATATGGCGCTGCCCGGCGGCAAAAAGACCAAGACCGGCTATTCCACCGCTGCGGACGTGCTGGAGAAGCTGGCTCCGGACTATCCGGTGGTTCAGAAGATTCTGGACTACCGTCAGCTGACCAAGCTCTACTCCACCTACGCGGAAGGGCTGGCGGCGTTTATCGGCTCGGACGGCCGCATCCACGGCAAATTCAACCAGACCATCACGGCCACCGGCCGCATCAGCAGCACGGAGCCGAATTTACAGAATATTCCGGTGCGTATGGAGCTGGGGCGGGAGATTCGCAAGGTCTTTGTGCCCAGGGAGGGAAGCGTGTTTGTGGACGCGGACTACTCCCAGATCGAGCTGCGCATCCTGGCCCACATGTCGGGGGACGACCGGCTGATCGGGGCCTACCGCTCCGCCCAGGACATCCACGCCATCACGGCTTCGGAGGTGTTCCATATCCCCTTAGACCAGGTGACGCCCCTGCAGCGGCGCAACGCCAAGGCCGTGAACTTCGGTATCGTTTACGGCATCAGCGCCTTCGGACTCAGCGAGGATTTGAGCATTTCCCGCAAGGAGGCAGTGGAGTATATCAACAAATATTTTGAGACCTATCCGGGCGTCAAGACCTTTCTGGACGGACTGGTGACTCAGGGCAAGGAACAGGGGTACGTGACCACACTCTATGGCCGCAGGCGTCCCATTCCGGAACTGAAATCCGCCAACTTCATGCAGCGCCAGTTCGGCGAGCGGGTGGCGATGAATTCCCCCATCCAGGGAACTGCGGCGGACGTGATGAAGATCGCCATGATCCGGGTGGACCGGGAGTTAAAGAAGCGGAACATGAAGTCCAGAATCGTGCTGCAGATCCACGATGAGCTTTTGGTGGAGACCGAGCGCAGCGAGGTGGAGGCTGTGAAAGCCCTGCTGGAGGAACAGATGAAGGGGGCCGCGGATTTGAAGGTGGCCCTGGAGGTGGACGCCAAGGTGGGCGATTCCTGGTTTGCAGCTAAATAAAAATACAGTGAACGCAGGGCCGCAGCCGACAGCTGGGGCCCTGCAAACAGACAGGTGAGCGATATGGAAAAACGGATCATCGGCGTGACCGGGGGCGTGGGCGCCGGCAAGAGCCGGGTGTTAAAAATTCTGGCCGGGGATTTCGGCGCCCATGTTATCCAGGCCGACGAGGTAGCCAAGGCTCTGATGGAGCCGGGGCAGGAGTGCTACCGGCGGGTGGTGGAGTACCTGGGGGATTCCATTCTGGCGGAGGACGGGACCATCGACCGGCAGGCCATGGCCGCCCTGATCTTTGGGGACGGGGAAAAACGGCGTCAGGTGGACCGGTTGACTCACCCAGCGGTGTGGCAGGAGGTATGGCGGGAGGCGGAGACCTCCCCCAACCGCCTGGTGGTGATCGAGGCGGCGATTTTAGGTCAAGAATTTCGTGACAACTGCCAGGAAATGTGGTATGTTTATACATCGAGGGAGAACCGGCTGCTGCGCCTGGCAAAAAACAGGGGCTACAGCGAGGAGAAATCCCGGGCGATTATGGAGAGCCAGGCCGGGGAGGCGGAATTTGAGGCGTTCTGTGACCGCAGGATCGACAACAACGGTACTTTGGAGGAGACCAGGCGGCAGATCGACGGCCTTCTCACGGAAAGAAAAGCAGAGGAACCTACAATATGAGAATGGTAAGCATTGCGAGCGGCAGCAGCGGCAACTGCATTTACATAGGGTCTGACAAGACCCATATTCTGGTGGACGCGGGGATCAGCAATAAGCGCATCCAGCAGGGACTGAACGATATCGGTCTGAAGGGCGGGGATGTGGACGGCATCCTGATCACCCACGAGCATTCGGACCACATCAAGGGCCTGGGCGTGCTGGCCCGCAAGTACCAGGTGCCCATCTACGCCACCCGGGAGACCCTGGACGAGATCCGTTCCAAGAGCAGCCTTGGGGACTATGACAGGGAGCTTTTACACCCCGTGTGCCCGGACGTGGACTTTGTGGTGGGGGATCTGACGGTCAAGCCCTTCAGCATCGACCACGATGCGGCAAACCCGGTGGCCTACCGGGTGCAGTGCGGGGAGCGCTCCGTGGCGGTGGCGACGGACATGGGACATTACGACCAGTATATCATTGACCATCTGCGGGATTTGGACGCTCTGCTGCTGGAATCCAACCACGACGTGCGGATGCTGGAGAGCGGCCCGTATCCCTACTATCTGAAGCGCAGGATTCTGGGGGATCACGGCCATCTGTCCAATGAGAACGCGGGCAGGCTGTTAAACTGCATCCTCCACGACCGCATGAAAAAGATTCTCCTGGGCCATCTGAGCAAGGAAAACAACTATGCGGAGCTGGCCTACGAGACGGTGCGCCTGGAGATCGACGAGGGCGACTGCCCTTACGGCGCGGCGGATTTTTCCATCACCGTGGCGGGCCGGGACCAGATGAGCGAGATTGTCAATCTGTAAGCTGAGACAGCGTTTACATAGATCATACGTATCTGTTCAGTACCTTCACAGATACGAGCAAAAATCCATTTAAAATCGACTT
>ENA-UOJP01001287-UOJP01001287.1-human-gut-metagenome-genome-assembly--contig:-C102-NODE-1287-length-31889-cov-60.098134_pt1 | contig 31889 bp, 30 predicted proteins | sample MGYA00242353_ERZ723900 | MGnify/ENA metagenome assembly ERZ723900
TAAAACAGTTAATTCGGCAACAGTGCTGGCATTTATAAAAGTTGTAAAGTCGTGTAAACAAAATAAACCATATTTTTAGACGGAACACTTACTGAACTTTCCAACAAATATTTAGGTAAGGATTTCTCCAAAGAACTTACCTTGGAAGAAATCCAGCAGTAACATATCAGGAGGGTGAATGAAATGGATGCACGTTCAATCGAAATATTAACCTCATCATTTTGGCCTATTTTAAAAGCGGGAATCTCTTTTACGATACCTCTGACATTGATTTCATTCGCCCTTGGAACAACGTTAGCGGTCTTCGTAGCCATTATCCACATATCCAAAGTGCCGGCTTTAAACAAAATCTGTGAGTTATATGTCTGGGTTATACGCGGCACTCCTCTGCTTGTGCAGTTGTTCCTTTTATTTTTCGGACTTCCCAAAGTAGGCGTTGTCATTAATCCAATGCCTTCAGGAATATTGGTTTTTACCTTAAGCATCGGTGCTTACAGTTCAGAAATAATCAGGGCCGCCATCCTGTCCATACCCAAAGGCCAGTGGTAGGCGGCCATGTCACTGGGAATGAGCTATCCCCAGCAGTTTTTAAGAATCATACTTCCCCAGGCGTTTAAGATATCCGTACCGCCTCTCTTTCACAGCTTTATTGCCCTTGTTAAGGATACATCTCTCGCGGCCAACATAACCATTCCCTAGATGTTCCTGACTACCCAGAGAATAACTGCCAGGAATCATGAACCTCTTCTCATGTACATTGAGGTCGGATTTATTTACCTTATATTTTGTACGGTCCTGAATTATGTGCAGAACCGGATAGAAAATAAACTCATGCTGACTCCTACGGATAAGAAAAAAAATCAAAGAAATTACAGATACGCAGGTCTAGGGAGGTGCCATATGCTGCAGATAAAACATTTAAACAAATATTTTGGAGATAATCATGTGCTGAATGACATCAGTCTGGAAATCGAATCGCACAAGACCATGGCTATCATAGGTTCCTCCGGCTCAGGAAAATCCACATTGCTTCGGTGCATCAATCTTCTGGAAGATCAGGCTGGTGTGGACGGTGTCCAGGTGGAAAATATATGGGATATCCCCTATCTGCGCAGTGAGAATATCGGATATGAAACCGCCGCTGCCCTGGCAGTTGGAATCCATGCGGTCCGCAATAAAGTCTCCATTCCGGTTGGAGCCGAATGCCACATGAATGGCGCCGACTGTGCAATGGCCTGCGCGGTAGCAGCCGGAGCAAGCTGGATACGTGTATTCGAATGGTGTAATGCATTTGTATCCCAATCCGGCTTCATCAATGCCATGGGCGCCAATGTGTCCCGCATGAGGAGCCGGCTAAAGGCTGACCAGATTCTGGCCCTGTGTGATGTGAACGTCAAACACGGAAGTCATTACATCATCCACGACCGGAGCGTAGCGGAACAGGCCATGGATATCGAATCCCAGGATGGTGACGCAGTCATTGTCACAGGATTTGATACGGGTACCCCACCATCCGTGGAAAACATATCAAAATGCAAAAAATCCACTTCGCTTCCCATACTCATAGGCAGCGGCCTTAACAGCAGTAATGTAAACGAACTCCTGACAGCCGCGGCCGGTCACACCAAATTTCCATATGTGTCAGATACCTGCCTGCCCCTTCTTCTGTTCCAGATGGGCAAGCAGGTACTCTTTCGTATTCCTCTGAGGTTCCTCCAATACCATATCCAGAAGCCGGGCCAGCGTGCTGCCCACTTCCCTGCCAGGCTTCACCCCTGCACCCATAATGTCATGACCCGAGACAGCCAGGGTCTTCAGGCTGATGCAATCTCCGTTCCTGCGAATTTCCTCTGTCAAATCTCTGACTTGGCGCAGCCACCGCAATTCCCCGTCATTGGACGCCGCCTCAGAAAGGCACATCTTAAGTGTGAGCAAATCATCAAACAGCTCCGGCTCCATCTGGCTCATGGCACGGCGGATGGATGCCCTGGACGGCTCCCTGCCATCCTTTATGACATCCCTCATGCCATCTTCCATACCGTCCTGAAATCCCACCTTCTTTCCCTGCCACTCCACCAGAATTCTTACCCTGTAGATGGTGTCATTGTCCAGCTTTAAATCCTTCAGTATATCCGCTGCCTGGGAAGCACTGCAATTCCTCAAAAAAGCAGCCCAGCGCATATGCTTTACTGCCGGAATTCCGGCGGGAATGGACGGCACAGCCCAATTCCCTGACTCCCCGGCATAAGCCCCGTGAAATTTCTCTGACACATAGGGACTGATTCCGGTCTCATACACCCGCAGGATATAATCCGGATGGGAACTCAGCAGAAGCTTGGTCAGCTCCACCTGAATCCGTTCCTTACTCACATGGACCATGTTAGGCGCAATTGTCCTGATGGCCTCATAGGTGCGTTCTTCTATGGAGAAGCCCAGCTGGGCCGAAAAACGGATGGCCCGCAGGATTCTGAGGGCATCCTCTGTAAAGCGGTCCATGGGCTCCCCCACGCACCGGATGATTCCCTTCTCCAAATCCTCCACACCTCCGAATTTATCTACAAATCCCGTATGGCTGTTATAGGCCATGGCATTGATGGTAAAGTCCCGGCGTTTTAAATCCTCCACCAAATCCGGAGTGAACTCCACACTGTTGGGATGGCGTCCGTCCGAGTACTCTCCGTCAATACGGTAAGTTGTTACCTCATACCCCTCCTTCCCCATCATCACGGTCACTGTGCCGTGCTGTATGCCGGTATCCACAGTACGCCGGAACACCTCCTTTACCTGCCCCGGCAGGGCGCTGGTGGTGATATCCCAGTCCCCCGGCTCCCTGCCCAAAAGCATATCCCTGACGCATCCGCCTACCACGTATGCCTCATATCCGTGTTCATTCAGTTTATTAATAATCTCCTCTGCGGGAACGGGTATTCTGATTTCCATGTCTGTCTGCTTCCTCATACTATATTCATTTTATGATTAACACTGCCACGGTCTTATTCTATCAGCTTTTCCTGTCCTTTTCCAGAAATATTTTAACTACATATTATAACAACATATTCAGCGGGTATGGAAAATGGCAGATGCAGGTCCACTCCCGCATCTGCCATATCTATTTACTTCTTTAGTACGCCTTGCCCCAATAAACCATCTTCTTCGCCGGCTTCCCGCAGCAAACGCATTTATCGGACAGGTTCTCCTGCTCAAAGGGTATGCATCTGGATGTGGCTCCGGCCACCTCCTTGATTTTCTCCTCACACTCCAGGCAGCCGCACCACATGGCTTTTACAAAGCCCGGCTTATTGTTGACGGTATCCACAAATTCATCCCAACCGGCCGCTGTATAGGTGTGGGCATCCCTGTGCTTCCTTGCCTTCTCCAGCATGGCGTCATGGATGGTATCCAGCATTTCACCTGCTCTTGACTCCAGTTCATCCAGGGATACGAAGCTCTTCTCATGGTTGTCTCTGCGCACCAGCACTGCCTGGTTCTTCTCTATATCCTTTGGCCCAATCTCCACACGAAGAGGCACGCCGCGCATCTCACAGTCAGCGAACTTCCAGCCCGGGCTCTTGTCCGTATCATCCACCTTTACGGCGAATCCTGCCTTTGTAAGGCGCTCCTTCAGCTCATATGCCTTATCCAGCACGCCTTCCTTCTGCTGCTGTACCGGTACCACCATAATCTGGACCGGAGCGATTCTCGGAGGAAGCACCAGACCGTTGTCATCGCCGTGCACCATGATGATGGCGCCGATGATACGGGTGCTCACGCCCCAGGATGTCTGGTGTACATACTTTAATGTATTATCCTTGTCCGTAAACTGGATGTTAAATGCCTTTGCAAATCCGTCACCGAAGTTATGGCTGGTACCTGACTGCAGGGCTTTTCCATCATGCATCAGAGATTCTATGGTGTAGGTTGCCTCTGCTCCGGCAAACTTCTCCTTATCGGTTTTCTGACCCTTAATGACAGGAATGGCCAGCACTTCCTCACAGAAGTCCGCATACAGGTTCAGCATCTGAATTGTTCTGGCCTCGGCCTCCTCGGCTGACGCATGGGCCGTATGGCCTTCCTGCCACAAAAACTCCCTGGAGCGCAAGAACGGACGTGTGGTCTTTTCCCATCGCACAACGGAACACCACTGGTTATAGACTCTGGGAAGGTCGCGGTAGGAGTGGATGTCCTTTGCGTAAAAATCACAGAACAGAGTCTCAGAGGTAGGCCTTACGCACATGCGCTCCTGAAGTTCCTCCAGTCCTCCATGAGTTACCCATGCCACCTCAGGCGCAAATCCTTCCACATGGTCCTTTTCCTTCTCTAACAGGCTCTCCGGTATGAAGATAGGCATGTATACGTTCTGCACCCCTGTCTCCTTAAACCTTCTGTCCATTTCCTTCTGGATGTTCTCCCAGATTGCATAGCCGGCCGGCTTAATCACCATGCATCCCTTGACGCTGGCATAATCGCACAGCTCCGCCTTCTTTACCACATCCGTATACCACTGGGCGAAATCCTCATCCATGGATGTGATGGCCTCTACCATTTTCTTGTTGTCTGCCATGATTTTTCTCCTTTTCGTTATTTACATTGACCCTTGCATATCTTACATTATGAAATAAAAAGAGCCACCCAATCCCCTGTGCCGCGTGCACAAGGGACCGAATGACTCGGCGGTACCACCCTTATTAACCATCGGGCTTAAAACGTGTCTGAAAATTCATTCCCGCCATCTGCGCGCCCTCATGGTTCTCTCATCATCCGTTAACGCCGGACATACGCTGCATTCATCATACAGGACTCCAGGGCGGGTTCAGCATCTGCCAACCGTAAGGACCTCTCACCTGCGGTCCTCTCTCTGTGACGTGCAATCACGCTTACTGTTCCCTTTCCATGTCATATCTATGAATTGGTCATTTCTTTATGTAAGAATGATTTTACGTCAGTTTTGGGACTTTGTCAACCACAGAATCGCCATATGAAGATTCTGCGGCAGACAAACCCTAACCGCTCAGACAGTCCCCCTCTTTCTATGTCTCTCTTTCTATGTCTCTCTTTCTATGTCTCCCTTTCCACCTCCTTCGTCCACGCCTCCACCATATCCTCTGTCAGCAGCAATCCCAGCGGTCCCAGTATGAAACCAAAAAATCCGAACAATTCCAATCCCACATACACGGACGCCAGCGTCTCAAGGGGAGACAGCCCCACCTGTCCGCCCATCATCCGCACTTCCAGGATCTGACGCACAAAATAGCACACCAGATAAAGGGCGGTAAGTGCCAGCGCCTGCTTCCAGTCCCCAACAGCCAGCCGAAGGACAGCCCAGGGTATCAGCACCGTGCCGGTTCCAAATATAGGGAGAGCATCCAGTATACCGATTCCAATGCCTGCCATGATGTAATACGGATTGCGGATCAGGAACATTCCCCCGATACACAGCCCTGTTGTAATAAAGAGAATGATTCCCTGGCTTCTGAACCAGGCCTTTCCTGTCTGCACCAGGCGGTTTCCTATCATATTAAATTCCTTGCGGAAGACGGACTGGTCCCGGCGGTCCCGCAGGTCCTCCATTTCCTGCAGGCTTAATATAGCTGCCAAAAACACCACCAGGCTTACGATGGCTGCTTTTGCCAGACAGCTGAGCACGGACATGGAATTGGCCATGAGAAAGGGCATGGCAGCTGTTTTGCATGTATCTACCATGTGATATAGCATATCCCCGGCCATGTCGGCCACACATCCCGGCCTCAGCCCCATGGCATGCTCCACCCTGTGGCAGTTTCCTGTGAGCCACAGATCAAACTGTTCCAGCCATACCGGAAGCTGCACCATAAGCAGTTTCCCCTCTGAGCACAGCTTTAGGGCGCCCCTGTAGAGCACCACTCCCAGGACGGACAGAACCGCCAGGAATTCCACGCCGCCGATGACGCCGATGGGCATATGATGCCGTTTTCCCCTCACCGTAATCCTCATCCGGTAGGACAGGAACCTGGCCGACGGCCGCAGCACAAGGGCCAGGATATAACCCACGAAAAAAGGAGCCACGAGGGGCAGCAGATATTTAAATCCTGCATACACCGCTCCCGTGGTTCCTGTTATAATTAATAATTTCTTCAGTTTCTTACCCGGCTTTTCCATGGACTCACCTGTTTCTGATTCGTACTTCATTTGTACCCTCATAGTATGAGCCGATGGCCGGAAAATATTCTGTTTCCTATGTACAAGTGATGCCGGTAAATTATTCCTTTGTTACCAGGCTGTCCACTGTATCCTGTGTTACCAGCTGGTTGTCCAGGATTACATAAGGCTCAACCTGCTTGCCTTCCAGATAATCATAGGCAGTGTTAAGGATGGCCTTTCCCAAGAAGAATGGCGGCTCTGCGATGGTTGCGTCAACCTTGCCGGCTTTCATTGCATCCAGTGTGTCGTCGATGGCGTCACAGCCGATTTTTACGATTTCATCGGTTCTGCCTGCTGCTTCCATTGCCTCTAATGCGCCTAAAAGCATCTCGTCATTTGCGGCATAAAGTCCGTCGATTTCCGGATTGGCCTGAAGAATATTCTCCATAACGCTCATGCCCTTGGCTCTGTCAAAATCAGCCACCTGGCAGGCCACGATTTCCATGTCCGGGTTGTCCTTCATCACTTCGTTGAAGCCCTGGGAACGGTTCTGGGCAACGTTAGTTCCCATGATGCCCTGAATCTCAACAATCTTGCCTTTTCCGCTTAAGGTGTCAACCAGGTACTGTCCTGCCATACGGCCTGACTTGATAGCGTCGTAGCCAATGTGTGAAACAACCTCGCCGCCGTTAGCCTCGCGGTCCATGGTAAAGACAGGAATCCCTGCATCGTTGCATGCCTCGATGGAGGAAACGATAGCGTCGGAATCACATGTATCGATGATGATGGCATCCGGCTTCTTTGTAATCAGGTTCTCCACATCCTTCATCTGGATGGTGGGATCGTCCTGGGCGTCGGTAATATACAGTTCAATACCGTGCTCGTCAGCAGCCTTCTGGACACCGTCCTTTACATCCACAAAGAATGGGTTGGTCTGTGTGTTCATGGCAAGACCGATCACATACTTCTTTCCGCTTCCCTCTTCTGAACCGGTATTTTCTGCCTCAGCCGAGGTATCCTTTGCCTCATCCTTTGCCTCATCCTTTGCTTCTTCCTTGGACTCCTCCTTTGCCGCCTCAGTAGCTGCGGCGGCGGTAGTTACCCCTGAGCCTGAACTGCATCCGGCCATCAGTGAACACGCCATTGCTATTGCCAATACAGTTGCCCCAATTTGTCTCCTCATAATACAATCTCCTTTTCTTAAATAAATATTTTGTGACGGTTTTGCCGTTTCATGGATAAACAGGATGAACCGGCAGAACCGCAGGTACCTTATCCTTTTCACCCGTTTCCGGGCTTTACTGCTCTGCATTTACACTACTTTGTGTTAACTCTGTTTTCTATCTGCTATTCCGCCTTAGCCGACAGGTCCTTTACCTTCTTGTCCACCAGGACCGCAATCAGTATGACAGCGCCCTTCACAATATTGGTGGCATGGGGATTTACGTTCATAAGCGTCAGGATATTATCAATAATACCCATAATCATGGCGCCCACCACAGTTGGGAGCACAAAGCCCACGCCGCCGCTTAAGGACGTACCGCCCAGGATAACGGCAGCGATGGCGTCCATCTCAATGCCGGTGCCGCTGGTGGACTGTGCCGAACCAAGCCTTGCTGTCAGAATCACGCCTGCAACGCCGCACATAAGACCGTTAAGCGTATAAGCCATCCACTCTGTGAAACGGACAGAAATACCGGACAGACGCGCCGCCTCCCGATTGCCTCCAAAGGCATAGATGCTGCGGCCGTAACTGGTCTGTGTCAGCACATAGTGGGCAATGAGGAATAGGATGATAAGGATGATGACGGGAACCGGCACTCCGGCGACTGTTCCCTTGCCAAAAAACTTGTAGGCATCCACTTTAATGGGAATAGGGGAGCCTTTTGTATATACAAGAATGCATCCGCGAAGGAGAGTCATCATGCCCAGGGTGGAGATAAAGGGAGGAATCTCACACACTGCCACAAAGAAACCATTTACGGCGCCGCATCCTATGCCTACGGCCAGAGCCACCAGAATGGCCGCTCCCGCATTGCCTGTGGATTCCAGGATACCGGAAGCCAGAACGCCTGCCAGTCCCAGGATGGAGCCTACGGAAAGGTCGATTCCCCCGGTGAGAATGACAAAGGTCATGCCGCATCCCACGATACCTGCCACTGTAATCTGCTTAAACACGTTGAACAGGTTGGCCACGCTTAAGAAGCTGGGGGACAATATGGTTGCAAATACGCAGATTACCAGTAAAATCAGCACGGAGCGGTAGATATTGAGCCGGCCGATTAATTTTTTCTTATTTACACTATTCATTTTCACTGACACCTCCAGATGCATGGGCTAAGATAATTTCCTGATTCATCTCTGATTTTGGTATTTCCAGGACCGTATGGCCTTCCCTCATGATGACTACCCGGTCGCTCATGCCAATGACTTCGGGCAGGTCCGTTGAAATCAGTATAATGCTTTTTCCGGCCTTGGTGAGCTCATCCATGATTTGATAAATCTCCGCCTTGGCCCCCACATCCACGCCGCGGGTTGGCTCGTCCAGAATCAGTATGGACGGGTTGGCTTCCAGCACCTTGGCAAATACCACCTTCTGCTGGTTGCCGCCGCTGAGTTTACCGGCCAGCTGCTGCAGGCTGCTGATTTTAATGTTGAGCCGTTTAACCTGTGCGTTAATCCGCTTAGTCTCCAGCTTCTTATCCAGATGAATGAAATGGGTTATCTTATCCAGTGATGACAGGGAAACATTTTCCCTGATATTGCGTATGAGCACCAGCCCTTCCTGCTTCCTGTCGTCGGACACAAATCCGATTCCCGCTTTTAAGGCCTTCTTTGGGCTGGAACAGTCTTTCTTTTCCCCGTTTATGTAAATCTCCCCGGAGTCCATAGGAAGGGCTCCGTATACGATTTTAGACAGCTCGATGGTTCCTGAACCTAAAAGTCCGGCCACTCCCAGGATTTCACCCCTGTGGAGCCTGATGTTCACGTTGTGGACTCCTTTTCCGCAGATATTCTTAAGCTCCAGCACCGTCTCGTCCTCCCTGTAATCCCTCTCAGGATACAGGTTGGTCACGCTGCGGCCTACCATCATGGAAACCACCTCGTCGTAATTGGTGTGGCCTATGTCCTTGGTAGCTATGTATTTTCCGTCCCTGAACACGGTCAGACGGTCCGATATCTGGAAAATCTCATCCATGCGGTGTGAAATATACAGAATGGAAATGCCCTCCGCCTTAAGCTCCGCAATGATTTTAAACAGAATCCGAATTTCTTCGTCTGTCAGGGCAGCGGTTGGCTCGTCCATGATGATGACCTTCGCGCCTATGGTCAGACACTTTGCAATCTCCGTCATCTGCGATTCCGCCACGGACAGGTTGCGCACCTTGGTACGGCAGTCAAACCTAAGGCCCAAACGGTCCAGCTCCTCCTGGGCATCCTTGTACAGCTTTTTCCAGTCCACTGCGCCGTATGACGTCTTAGGAAGCCTTCCCAGATACATGTTCTCCGCCACGGACAGGTCCCGCACCATGTTGAATTCCTGGTATATCATGGCGATACCCTTGCGCTCCGCGTCCTTGGTGGAATGGAACACCACTTCCTCCCCATTGACATACATGTGTCCGGAAGTATATCCCTGGGCCCCTGCTATAATTTTCATCAGGGTGGATTTGCCTGCGCCGTTCTCACCGCACAGGGCGTGTACCTCGCCCCTCCTCACATCCAGATGGACTCCGTCCAGAGCTTTAACGCCCGGAAATGTCTTCACAATCGAATCCATCCGCAATACTAATTTTTCTTCCATGTTACCCCTCCCTTGCTGCTAAGAGTTCCTGAGAATGCCCCTTTGCCAGAGCAGTATCAGTAAGCGCATCCCGCCACTAAAATCACGTTGGTGTATCCTGTGAATTCACCTGTAAGGACAATGGCCTTTGCATCCTTGCTGCGCTCCTTAAGCTCTGTATGGGGAATGTATTCCACCGGAAGTCCCTGAGGCAGAAGTTCCAGCGCTTTCTTGTGAAAGTCCGGTGTCACGTTCAGCGCCTCGTCAGCAAACACAGCGCCCTCCACCACGATATATTTGAGTATCTCCTCCAGAACATCCAGGTAGGCCGGATCACCGGGCCTCCAGCCCAGGTCCACGCGCTCCACTCCCTTTGGAATGGGAAGTCCCGCGTCCCCGATAATAATGGTATCCCTGTGCCTCAGCTCCGCCAGCACCCTGGCCAGCTGCGGATGTAATATTCCTGTTTTTAACATGTCTGTTTCCCCTTCTACTGATTATAATTCGACTGATTGCAGTTTTTTGATTGTGGTTCGTTTGGTTCTGATTCTTATGATTGCTCTTTGACAATTCCCATGCTAACAGGGCTTTGCGCCAACCATCCATAGTCTAATGGTCTGCAGCCATGAATGCGTCAATCTCCTCCCTGACCGGCATGGAGGGCGTAGTGCCGATTTTCTGTACGGACAGGGCTGCCAGGGCATTGGCAAAATCAGCTGCTTCCCACAAATCCTTTCCCTCTGCCAGGGCTGCCAGAAGGCCGCCGTTAAATGCGTCTCCTGCTCCGGTGGTGTCCACCGCGTCCACCTTATAAGCGGGAATGATTCCCTTCTTCTCTCCCGTGTTTATGTATACACCTCTCTGGCCCAGTGTAATCAATACATTCTTTACCCCTTTGGAGAAGAACCAGTCCGCTGCCTTGTCCGCGGCTTCCTCGCTGTCCACCCTGATGCCTGTAAGAATCTCCGCCTCCACCTCGTTGGGGGTAATCAGGTCAATTTTTCCCAAAAGCTCATCGCTGACAGGCTGTACAGGGGCGGTATTTAAAATGACCTTGACGCCCTTCCTGTATGCGGTATCCACGATGCGCTCCACAGAGGATACATTGGTCTCCAGCTGTGTCAGCAGATATTCGGACTGGCCCACCAAATCCTCCAGGGAATCCACCTCCTGGTCCGTAATGGTATTGCAGGCTCCCAAGATTACCACGATTTCATTCTGGCTGCTGTTCTCATCCACCATAATCAGGGCGCATCCTGTCTCCGTTGTATCGGAATACAAAACCCTTCCCGTGTCCATGTGAAGCTCATTCATAGTATTGAGGGCAATATCGGCAAACGCGTCCTGTCCAAGCTTTGTCACCATGGTCACATCCGCTCCGGCCTTGTGGGCCGCCACGCCCTGGTTGAATCCCTTTCCGCCGGGTCCCATCTTAAACACGGTCCCCTTCACCGTCTCCCCTGCTGCCGGCAGGTGCGGTGTCCTGGCCATCAAATCCACCACAAAGCTTCCGAATACCGTTACTTTCTTTCCCATATGTTCCATAATATACTCTCTCCTTAATCCATCTTTCCGGCGCGCTCCGCACACGCTTCATGCCATTCCTGCAGGCGGTTCCCCACCGGCGATCCTGCGCCGGCAGTTTCCCAGCAGCAGTTACCCAGCAGCATTTTTCCATCAACAGTTCCCCATCAGCAGGTGCCCCATCCGCAGTTTTCCTGCCGGCAGCCAACACTAAATCAGTACAATCCCGTTGCCTGCTCCGATTCTGTCCGCCCCTGCCTCAATCATAGCCGCGGCGTCTTCCGGTGTGCGTATGCCGCCGCTGGCCTTTACCCCGGCCTTGCCTCCAACGGTTTTTCGCATCAGAGCCACGTCAGCTGCCGTAGCCCCGCCTGTGCTGAATCCTGTGGAGGTTTTCACGAAATCAGCCCCCGCCTTTACTGCCAGCTGGCAGGCTCTTACCTTTTCCTCATCCGTCAGGAGGCAGGTCTCTATGATGACCTTTACCACTGCGCCCCCAGAGGCTTTTACCACAGCCCGGATATCCTCCTCCACAAAGGCGTCATCTCCGTCCTTAAGGGCACTTATGTTGATAACCATATCCACTTCATCCGCCCCTGCCTTTACAGCCTCAGAGGCTTCAAAGGCCTTTGCGCTGGTAAGCATGGCTCCCAGCGGGAATCCCACCACGCAGCATGTCTTTACGCCGCTTCCCTTTAACTGCTCAGCCACCAGCGGTACAAAGCAGGTATTGACACAGACAGATGCAAATTTGTGCTCCCTTGCCTCATTGCAGTATCTTATAATCGTATCCTTGCCGGCATCCGCCTTCAGCATCGTGTGATCAATCATGTGTTCAATTCCCATTTTCATTCTCCTTTTCCATTTGAAGCTCTTATTAGGTTTAAATTGTAATATGTATCTTCTGTAACCGGTTACATGTCTTTGTAAAAAAATATGACCGGCTTTGTATTTTTGTGTAACCGGTTACAGATTTGTGCAGAAAACAATCTGACTTGATTGTCAGGTTGTTTTCCTGTGTTCTGAACCCCGCAGGATTACCTTATAAGGAATAGTAATCCGTTTTCCTTTCTGGCGGCTCTTTCCGGAATCCTCAAAGCACTCCTGAAGAAGCCTCATGGCTTCCCGCCCCTGTTCCCTGGCATCCCTGTCCACCACGGATATCCTGTAGTCAATCATCCGCAGGGCGTCAATGTCATCGAATCCCATCAGGGAAATATCCCTTCCTATCTTAACCTTGTTTTCCGTCAGATACTTAAGGCATCCCAGGGTGGACAGGTTGTTGGACGTAAAGATGGCTGTGGGCGGTTCCTTCAGTCCCAGAAGCCGTCCGGTACATTCATATGCCTTGGCAATCTTAAAATCACCGCAGGCAACGTATTCCTCAGGGACAGACAGTCCGCTGTCCTCCATGGCCTGCAGATACCCCTGGCACCGGTCTTTGCCCGGTTTGGAGGTCTCAGGGCCGGTTATAATGGCAATCCGCTCATGGCCTGCCTTTATTAACGCCATCACTCCGTCATAGGAGCCCTGCTGGTTGTCCACAAATACGCCGTCAAACTGGGCCCCCTTCACATCACGGTCCACCAGCACCACCGGTATGCCGGATTCCTCCAGACGGAGCAGGTAATCCCTGGTAACCGTGTCTGTCTCTGAAATCGGCGTTATGATGACGCCCTTCAGCCTCTGGCTTTCCACAATTTTCAAAAAATCATGTTCCTTTTCCAACGTCTCATTGGTTCCCAGAAAAACAATATTATAATGGTATGATTCAGCCACTTCGCTGATTCCGCTTATGACCTTGGAGAAAAACTCATTCTCAATGTCCGGGATAATGGTTCCCACGCTTAAGCTGTCCTGAATGCTCAGGCTTCTGGCGATGGCGCTGGGTACATAATTGTACTCATCCACTGCCTTAAGCACCTTCTGTCTGGTCTCCTCCTTCACGTATCCTGAATTATTGAGGACCCTGGAAATCGTAGCGGAAGAGACGCCTGCCCGGCGTGCTATCTCTTTAATGTTCATGACCCTTCCCCTCCTATTTTCCTGTAACCGCGCCAGAATTATCTGTAACCGGTTACATATATAATACTACCACACAGATTATTAAATGTAAATAGTTTTTATCATTTTTACACAAAAAAGTCAATAGAAGGCATCACTGATGCCTCCGGCTGATATACAGCGTTCCGCGCTGCATTGGTCCGCTTATACGAGTAAGGGGAGCCAGCCAAAAGACTGCCTCCCCTTAAAACTCTCAATTTATAGAAAATCTCTTTATCATATCCAAATTTCTGTATGTAATGCCATTGTCTAACCATCCCTATGCAAAGAAGGATATAATAAGGGCCACCACAAATCCCGTACCGCCCACCAGCGTCTCCATGATGGTCCATGTCTTAAGGGTAGTCTTTTCATCCAGTCCCACCAGTGATTTCACGAGCCAGAAACCGGAGTCATTAAAATGGGAACAAACCGTTGCCCCTCCTGCCACTGCCGCTGTGACACAGGCCAGGTACAGAGGGGACAGGGTTGCGATTTCCGGCATGGCTGCAATGATGCCGGCAGCCATGGTCATGGCAACGGTCGCAGAACCCACAGAAATACGCACCAGGGCAGCCACCACAAAAGCCACTACCACAATGGGAAGGGAGGCCGAGGACACCGCATTGCCAATCACATCACCCAGACCGGAGTTCTGAAGCATGAACCGGAGCACGCCGCCGCATGCTGTCACCAGAAGAATCAGTCCGGTAGGCTCCAGGGACTTGGTCAGCACCTTCTCCAGCTCCTCATTGCTGTATCCGTGGCGGTATCCCAGAAGGACCATGGCCACAACCGTCGCGATGGTAAGAGCCACAAACGGCTCGCCCAGGAATCCCAACACGGGCTGTACAGAGGCAAGGGCAGGCATCACCTTTGCAATGGAATTCAGGATAATGAGAACCAGCGGAATCAAAATAATTCCCACGATTGTCCCAAACTTTGGAAGCTTGGATTCGTCAAAATCCTCCTGGTTTGCAATGTGTTCCGGAACCGGGATGTCATACTTATTTCCACAGATAGTACCCCATATGGGCCCGGCCACTATCATGGCGAAGATACCGCACACAATACCTATCATGATGACCCAGCCCAGGTCCACGCCCAGCATGGTAGCCACCAGCACCGGCCCCGGTGTGGGCGGGATAAATGCATGGCCTACTGCCAGACCGGCCAGCAGGGGAATGGCATAGAACAGAGAGGAACGTTTGGTTCTCTTGGCAAGAGAAAAGGCAAGAGGAATCAGAATAATGAGTCCCGCATCGAAGAATACCGGCATGGCAATGACAAGACCGGTGATTCCCAGAGCCCAGGCCGCCTTCTTGTCGCCGAATTTTTTCACCATGGTGACAGCCAGTGTCTGAGCGCCCCCTGATATCTCCAATATGGAGCCGAACATGGAACCCAGGCCCACAAGCAGAGCGATTCCCTTAAGTGTACTGCCAATTCCTTCATTTACAGAGCTTATGATGTCCCCAAAAGGCATACCCGCAATCAGGCCGATGGCCACTGCGCCTACCAGAATGGAAATCATTGCCTGTACCTTGAATTTGATGATTAAAAGCAGCAGAATCACCAGCCCTGTCAGAGCCGCTATAATCAGTCTGGTCGGTTCCAGAGCTGCAGCAGTTGTTGTTGTCATACTTATTACCCTCCTATAATTTCACACAAATATTTGCCGGCCAGTCTCCGCCAATCAGACCATGTATCCGCCTTTCATGGGAGATACTGCATGTTCGGAATAGATTTTAAGAACACCTTTCTTATACTTTGCTTCCCTGGGTTTCCAGGCCTTCCTGCGCTCTGCAAGAATCTGCTCCACTTCTTCCCCGGGAAGCTCCTTACCCTTTACGCCTATGATTTCCAGTACGCGTTCCGGAATATCAATCCGGATAAGGTCATCCTCTTCCACCAGTGCAATGGGCCCTCCGTCCGCTGCCTCAGGTGATACATGTCCGATGGCCGGTCCCTTGGATGCTCCGGAGAACCTGCCGTCCGTGATAAGGGCTATGGTCTTGCCCAGCTCCGGGTCAGAGGAAATGGCCTCTGTGGTGTAGAACATTTCCGGCATTCCCGACCCCTTAGGTCCCTCATACCGAATGAACACGGCATCTCCCGGCTGTATCTTCCTGGAGATGACTGCCTCAATGGCATCCTCCTCGCAGTCAAAGGGTTTCGCCCTCAGGACCGCTTTAAACATTTCCCTGGGAACAGCAGAATGTTTTACCACGGAACCCTCCGGCGCCAGATTTCCTCTTAATATGGCCACGGTTCCGTCTGTTCCAATGGGCTCCTCAAAGGTCCGGATAACATCGGTGCGCTTCAGACCCCATTTTTTCAGGTATCCGTCGCATTTGTCATAAAATCCATTGGCCTTAAGCTCTTCCAGATTCTCTCCCAAAGTCTTTCCTGTAACTGTCATCACATCCAGATGGAGCATGGACTTAATTTCTTCCATCACTGCCGGGACACCGCCTGCATAGTAGAAAAACTGTGCGGGCCACTTACCGGCAGGCCGGATATCCAGCAGATAGTGGGCGCCTCTGTGCATACGGTCAAATGTGTCGGCGTCAATCTCCAGCCCCAGCTCATGGGCAATGGCAGGGATATGAAGCAGGGAATTGGTAGAGCCGGATATGGCTGCATGCACCATGATGGCATTCTCAAATGACTTCATGGTCACGATATCGCTTACCTTAAGGCCCTTCCCGGCCAGTTCCATGACCTGGAGACCGGCCTTATATGCCATTTCCCTCAGGTCCGCGCAGGTTGCCGGCATCAGCGCAGAGCCGGGAAGCATCAGACCCAGTGATTCGGCCATGATCTGCATGGTGGAGGCGGTACCCATGAAGGAACAGGCACCGCAGGATGGACAGGCATTGTGCTTATAATAGGTAAGCTTTTCTTCGGTAATTTCACCTCTCTGGCACATGGCTGAATAAGCACCAATCTGCTCCAGAGTCAACAGGTCGGGACCCGCATCCATGACACCGCCAGTCACCACGATGGACGGCATATCAAGTCTTGCCAGTCCCATCAGGCAGGCCGGTACGGATTTGTCGCAGCTTGCAATGAACACACCGCCGTCAAACCCTGTGGAATTGCCGTGAATCTCAATCATATTGGCAATCATATCCCTGTGCGCAAGGGAATAGTTGATGCCGTCATGCCCCTGGGCAATGCCGTCACATATGTCTGTGGTAAAATACCTGGCTCCCTTTCCGCCCGCATCCGCGATTCCCCGCATAGCTTCATTCACTAACTGGTCCAAATGGGCGCTGCCCGGATGGCTGTCGCCAAATGTACTCTCAACCATAATCTGTGGTTTGTCCAGGTCCTCCACCTTCCACCCCATGCCGATTTTTAACGGGTCGTTCTCCGGTGCCAGCGCTCTTACTCTTTGACTGTTCAGTTCCATAAAATGCCTCCTCTTTTTCTTCTCATCTGACGTCTGACTTATTTGTAGTTTTATAGTAGCATTTCTGGATTATTCTTTCAAGTCGTCAGACTTGTTTTCTACTTAATTGTCAAAAAAAATTAACAAAGTTGTGCATTATACACAATTGCACGCTGCCGTTTTCCCAGTATATTACATTTCCCTTATTTTTTGCCATGTATGTCTTACGTCTGTGCCAAAAGTTGTCAGATGTATTTGTTTTTCTCTTCCAATTAGCCGCAAAAAAATACCTATAAGGAAAAGTATTCCCTTTTATCTGTTTCCGGGAGATACGTTAACTTATAGGTATTACTGCTTATTGATATTACCAATATACCCAACCCTACGCCTCACGCCCATCCCTCATCAACTGCCTAATCATATTCCTGTTAAAAGTCATATGCATCATCATGGCGGTCTTGGCACCGATTGGGTCGTGCTCCGCGATGGCATCCGTCACTGCCCTGTGGGTCATGATGGTCTCGTCCGTCAGCTTTTTATGGGTTACATTGACAAACATAAGGACAGCCGTATCAATAATGGGAATCAGCTGTTCCACCACCTTATTCTTGGAGCATTCAGCCACACAGGTATGAAAGGCGATGTCGTCTTCTATATAACTGTCTCCAACCTTTATTTTCCGTTCCACACTGTCACACAGATTCCTCAGCTTCTCCACATCCTCCTCTGTTGCGTTAAGGGCCGCCATCTCTGCGATTCCCGGCTCCAGTATGATGCGGACATTTACCAAATCCAGAGCCAGGGCCATCTTGTCCTCCACAGCCCCCAGGCCCAGGGGATCCATGTCCACCGGCGTAGTACTGACCACATACGTACCAGACCCTCTCCTGACTTCCAGGATTCCTCTGGAAATCAAAAGCTTCACCGCCTCCCGGATGGTACTCCTTCCCACGCCGAACCTGTCTCCCAACTCAAATTCATTGGGAAGCTTAGCTCCTACGGCTATGGGTGTGTCCAGTATATACTGGTATATCTGCTCCTGAACCTGCTCTGCCAGCAGTTTGTTTTTCAGATTGGACAGTTCTCCTTTGTTGGCCTTCTGCATTTTCCTAAAGACATCCTTTCCCGGTTATTGCTGTGTGATCGAATCCTATTTATTCTAACATATTTTAAACCGGTTTACAAATACATGTATGAATGCGCCAGCTATCCATCCGGCAGTCCGGAAGACTTTCATCGACCGGCTCCGGCATCCGTTTAAAAAGGAAGGCCCGGAACCGTACACAGAAAATTAATGTATCTTGGCTTCCTCTCTCAGCAAAAACACATTCCCATCCATATCATAGAACTGAAACATGCTGCCATAAGGCATTTTCATGATATCTCCGGTTCCACTTCCAGCCATTTCTGGTCAGCACCCATCTGCTGCTCCAGACGCACGATAAATCTTGTCCAGAAATCCCTGGCTTCCTTTTGGTTCTTCACATACAATGTTATTTTTCCAATAGAGTCAATCATGATTCGCCTTTCCTCATTTCCGCTTTCTCTTTTACCATAAATAATGCCCGGCAAACAAGATTTTCATTCGATACAAGGAAGAAAAGAAAAAACAGCAGCTCCCCCGGATAATATTCCAGAAAAGCTGCCGTTGATAAATTATTTATTTAAGTATACCATATGCTATTTATCACTGTACTTATTACATATCTTCACCACCAGGCCGCTTAGGGCAAGCAGTGCCATGGCATTAGGTATAACCATCAGACCATTGAAGAAGTCCGCCAAATCCCATACCAACTCCAGCTTCAGGGCGGAACCGATAATGATACAAGCTACCACTAATAAGGAATACACCTTTGCTGCCTTGTCGCCAAACAGATACTTCGCATTGATAAGACCAAAGAAATGCCAGCCCAGAATCGTAGAGAACGCGAAGAATAAAAGGCAGACCGCAACAAATACAATACCAAAGGTACCAAATCCTTTCATGAACGCAGCCTGTGTAAGAGCGGTACCGTTCTTGCCAGACTCAAGAGCGCCTGTGGTCAGTACGGAAAATACAGTCAGGTTAAGGATTACAAATGTATCGATAAATACGCTGATCATAGCGCAAAGTCCCTGCTTATGAGGATTCTCCGCAGTTGCCCTTGCATGAGCATGAGGTGTGGAACCCATACCAGCCTCGTTGGAGAAAAGGCCTCTGGCAACACCGAAACGGATGGCTTCTTTGACTGCAATACCTGCGCCTGCGCCTAATACTGCCTGAGGATCAAATGCGCCAACAAAAATCATCTTAATAGCTGCAGGAAGATTAGTAATATTCATTATAATAAGAATCAGGCTTCCCACAATATACACGCCTGCCATGATAGGAACTACCTTCTCAACAACGGATGCAAGCCTCTGTGTTCCACCCAGGAAAACAAATGCTGCTACGGCTGCTACGATAACGCCTATGACAACCGGAGAAATAGTAATGTTAAATGCTCCGAAAGCCTCTGTAAATGCAGCGCCGATAGAGTTAGCCTGAACCATGTTGCCCATGAATCCCAGCGCAAGCACAATAAAGATTGCAAATAATCCCGCAAGAACCTTGCCAAGAGTGCCCTTAAAAGCTGCCTTTATGTAATAAACAGGACCGCCGGTTACCTCACCATTTATCTCAGTCTTAAAGTTCTGGGCCAGAGTTGCCTCTGCATAAATGGTTGACATACCAAAGAATGCACTTACCCACATCCAGAATATAGCACCAGGTCCGCCTCCTAAAAGAGCAGTGGCGGCGCCTGCCAGGTTGCCGGTACCAACCTGGGCTGCAATTGCGGTTGCAATTGACTGGAACGGTGACATCTCACCTTTTTCGTGCTTCTCTCCGTTAAGGCTGAGGTGCCCGAATACCAGTTTCCAGCCTTCACCAAACTTTCTCACCTGAATGAACTTCAAGCGGAGCGTGTAGTAAATTCCGGTGCCGCACAGAAGAACAATCAGCAGAAAACTCCAGAGAAAGCTGTTACCTTTTGCTACAAGATTTGTAATAACGTCCATTCCTAATTCCCCCTATACGTTTAATTGGCCGCATATAGCGGCATTCATATTTGTGCTGATATAATCAGCGCTCCAAAGAGCGGGATGTAAACATACAATAGGGACACCCACCATAGATGGGAAAGTATGCCTCCCTTTTGCCTGTGAGCATGGAAGATTCTATGGACGCTTATATCTGTCCTGCGCTTTCGCGCTCTCACAAAATCTCCCTGGAGTTTTCCTTATTCCTCCAGCATAGTACTCAATTATTCACAAAGAAAAAGCCTATACCTTCGCCGTTAGAAAAAGGATTTTTTTATAGATTGTTTTTATTTTATCATACTCTATCTATAAATTCAATGATTGTTTATCTGGTTTTTAGAGATTTTTAGTTAATTTTATGGTTTTTTAAAATTTATCTCATTTTCAGCTTGGCAGAATATTTATGGTATGTAAATAGAAATGGAAAAAGCTGAGTTTCCTGTATTCCAAGATTCCCAGCTTTTATATTTGCGATTATATGATTTCTTATGAGATGCGGCGGGGTTTATTATTCCCACTCGGCGTGTTCTTTGAGGATATTAAACATTTTTGTTTAAGTTTTATGTTTATTCTACCGATATTTTATCTCAATTACATATATTATTCTAGCTTACTGATTTACTGTTGCCAAAGTGTTGCCACGCTTTTATGATACCAATCTCATTCGGATAAAGCAATCTTTTTCTGAAGTTTATTCCTATCTTTCCAACAACCTTCTACTAATATCCGAAGCACTGTAAAGCACTCTTACTACAACCACTTTATCATCTTCAATCACATAAAAAGCAGAAAAGTTGTCTATCGGAAACTGTCTTAATCCCATGCTATGTTCCGGCTCTGATTCCATCACCCGCACTCGCTCTGGAAACATATCTAATCCTTCAATCGCCTTTGCAATTCGGTTATATTGTCCCATTGCATTTTCCGATGCTTGTAGTTGCTCTGCAATATAGGAATAAATTTCTTCCATATCAGCCAATGCTTTATCGGTAATTTGTACTTTATACTGCATGATATCAATGATTCTCCCGGAACTTTGCAAATGCGGAAGCTGCATCCTGCACTCTGCCTGCCTTAACATCCTCGTATCCTTCATGTAGCTTTGCATGAATTTCTTCTACATTCATCAGATCAGCATTAACAGATACAGGTGCTTTTGGCAGAGTTACAGAAAAAGGAATACCACCAGTCAACGAAATCTGATTTAAATACATATCGATTGCTGTCGACATTGGGATTCCTAAACGTGACAACACATCTTCTGCACGCTGTTTTACACTTGGATTTACTCTCAAATTTAAAGTTGCTGATTTTTCCATTTGCATTCATCTCCTTTATCTAATTGTAACGCATTTGTTGTTACTATTCAACTGTAATTTGCAATATTATTTAGGTCAGTTTACAAGAGACTACACGCAGACCGTGAAACGGGCTGCTGACAACAAACGGCGGTATGCTCCCGGAGAGGGCAGCATACCGCCTGTTTTGTTGTCTGGGGAATCCAAAGGGGCTTGCCCCTTGGCACACGACTTTGCGAAGCAAAGTGTAGTGTGTTATACGCTCTGTCGGCGTTGCCGTGAAAATGCCGTTGCCGCCGTGGAGGGCAACGGCATTTGAAGCGGCAGGAAAACAGGCTGTGCTTGCGGGGCGGGATGCCACAAGCGCAGGACTGTTTTCGCCAGCAGACAGGGCGTATATGAAGCCCCCGGCCCTCGCCCCCGCTTGGACATCGGGTCAAGTTAGCCCGATGTTGTGTATAGACACTCGGCAAAAATAGCAGAACGGACGGCAACCGTCAAGGCTGAAATGAACGGGCTTACGCCCGACCTTGACCGCCGCCGCCCGTCCCGCTGAATGGGTAGACAAGACGGACAATCCCATACTGTGCTTGTCCGCCGTCAAAGTTATTTTGAGGCTGTCCGTTCTCTCAAAATTAGAGTGGGCGGGAAAGCCATTTTAGGGCTTTCCCGCCTTGATTACTCATAAGCAAAGACGGGCGAGGCTGTCAACGGCGGCGCTGTAAGCGCCGTTCATCTTGACCGTTGACTGGCTCGGCTGGCTTTGCTATCTCCCAGACGAGGAATTGTTGAAAGATGTTATAATGAAATCCAATATCTTTGTATTATTCCACTTTTACTTAAACCTACTGTATCAGAAATTTCGTTCTCCAACATCCCACCATTTTTAATAATCGTTCTTTGTGAAGCTACATTTCCTTTATCGCAGGTTAATAAAACCTTACTTTCTCCGAAGTCGCGACAAATGGGCAAAACCAGTTTTAGCATTTCAGACGCGTACCCTTTTTGCCTTTCTGATGGACGAATACTATATCCAATATTGCCCCCATAATTTTTAAGAAAATCCGATAATGGGTGACGAAAATCAATCATTCCGACAAGAAATTTGTCACTTTGTCTTACCGCTAAAAACACTTCTGATGGAACATATCCAGTTTTATACTTTTTTCTTAATCTTCCTTCAAAATCAATCCATTCATCAAATGAATAGACATCTTCAAGTCCTGCACAACCGTCAAAGCTATCCCCATTTTGTGACATTTCTTCTTTGTATGACATTACTTGTTCTGCATAAAGTTTACATGGCCTAACTAACATCAATCCACACATTACTTTTTACCTCGCAATTTCTCGATTGTCGCTCGCTATTTCCGTTTTCCCCGTTGCGGCACATAGCTTTTCGTCAACTCGGATTTTTGTACAATCCGGGTCAGCCATTGTTTTTCTTCCTCCGTCAGCTTGGTGTAGCGCAGTTTTGTCTGCTTACACAACACCATCAACAGGTGTTCCGCCCGACTGCCTTTGAAGTTCGCCACTTCCTCCAAATCCCGCTTGAGTTCGTCCACAATGGTATTCTCCGGGGCGCTGTCGCTCCTGCCCCTGTGTGCTTCCCGTATGTCCTCCATAATAGCGTCTATGTCGTGATGTACCCGGCTGCTGAAATAGTCGCCCTCCCGCACATGGGCGGCTTGCAGGACACCAGCGGTCTTGTCATGCTCCCCCGGCTGGTACTTCTCCATAATTTCGGCCCTCGCCACATCTACCCATGCGTTCAAGTTCTGTATCTGTGTTGCGGCGATACCCTCAACATAAATCTGTATATCGGCCAGCAGCTTGACAAAATCCGGGTGCGCCGCCAGTTCACAAAGCAAGGCGGTATCAATTCGCCCACTTTTCAGCAGGTCAATCATTTCATCACTCAAACGCAGGTCTGCAAGATCGGCGTTTGGGTGACTTTTTGTTTCGGTCAGCCCTAACAGATAATCAGCGGTCACGCCGTAAAACTTCGCCAGCTTGATAAGGGCATAGTGGCTGATGTCCTTGAAGTCGTCCGCTTCATAGCTGCCCAGCGCAGACTTGGAGAGTTGTGTCTGCTCCGCAAGCTGTTCCAGCGTCAGCCCACGCTCCACACGCAGGTCTTTCAAGCGTTCCTGTATTGTCAACGCCAATCTACACACCCCCTCTTATGCTTATTTCATGCTTTCTTGACACTCGCTGCACTCTCTGTCATGGATAGTATATTTCCCTTTCTGCTGTTCCATGAACCTTTCCAAACCGTGCTGACGAACAAACTCGCTGTTCTCCATAAGGCTCGCCTGATACCTTTTGTTGTAACTTTTTTCAAGGTTTTTAATCAGCTTGCAAGGATAATCGGGACATTCAAAACAATAGGACAGCCCTTTGCCCTTGATACAATCTTTTATCTTGCATTTGCGGCAGTGTTCCGGTTTGCCCATGTCGCTGTTCAAGCAACCGGCACACGGCTTTTTATGATAACAATGCTTATAGCAGACCAAACAGTTCATGCCGCAGGGGGCAAACATAGCCGTATCCATTTTTTCTGTTGGCATTTTCATGGCTCGCCCTCCTTGTCAGCTTACGGTTTCTTTCATTCTACCACAATTCCGAGAGCGTGGAAATAGTGTGTTTTCCAGCGGGATTTCCAACCTTTCGGATATACGGGACGGGCGGTCAAAAAAGTGTAGACTTGTGTTAGTTCATCGATGGACAAGCACAAGTGAATGACCGTCCGAAAGAGATATTACCGGCTGGGGAAGTACGCCGTGACCCCGCTTCTGGCCACTGTCCCGAAGTAGGGAGAGCGTACCAATGCCGGGATACGCCGCAGGAATGGGGTAGGAACGGCTTTCGGGGAAAACGGCAGTAAAGCGAAAATGGAGGAACGCATGAGCAAAAAAATACCAGGGATAGAGCGCACACCGGGCGGCGGCTTGCCCCGCATGACCCCGGCGCAGCGCAGACGGGCAAACGCCCTCATTCGCAAAACCTGCTGCAACTACGATAACGGCAACTGCCTGTTGCTGGACGATGGGGAGGAATGTGTCTGCCCCCAGTCTATCTCCTATTCCGTCTGCTGCAAGTGGTTCCGCTGGGCAGTGCTGCCACAGGACAAGGCGCTGGAGGCGGAGATATTCCGCAGCGCCAGCGTGAAGCGGTGCGCCGAATGCGGGGCGGCTTTCGTCCCCCGTTCCAACCGGGCAAAATATTGTGAAGCCTGCGCCAGACGGGTACATAGGCGGCAGAAGAACGCCAGCGACCGGAAACGGCGCAGGGAAACGGACAAATAGGGGCTGACAAAAGCCCGTAAATCAAGGACTTTTCCGGGCTGTTCGGGGCGGGGCTGTGTGTTTGTACGCCCCGCCCCCGAAACAGCCCCCAAACTGTCCGCAGGAGGGAGGATTGATAGATTGCCGCAATACGCAATCCTGCGATTTGCAAAGCACAAGGGCAACCCGGCAAGGCCGCTGGAAGCCCATCACGAACGGCAGAAAGAAAAGTATGCCAGCAACCCGGATATTGACACAGCAAAGAGCAAGTACAATTTCCATATCGTTAAGCCGGAGGGACGCTATTACCACTTCATTCAGAGCCGCATTGAACAGGCCGGGTGCAGGACACGCAAGGACAGCACCCGGTTTGTCGATACGCTGATAACCGCCAGCCCAGAGTTTTTCAAGGACAAGCCCCCAAAGGAGATACAAGCCTTTTTCCAGCGGACGGCTGACTTTCTTATCCAGCGGGTAGGCCGGGAGAATATCGTGTCGGCGGTGGTACACATGGACGAGAAAACGCCCCACCTGCATTTGACCTTTGTTCCGCTGACAAAGGACAACCGCCTGTGTGCAAAGGAGATTATCGGCAACCGGGCAAACCTGACGAAGTGGCAGGACGATTTTCACGCCTATATGGTGGAGAAATATCCCGACTTGGAGCGTGGGGAAAGTGCCAGCAAGACAGGCAGGAAGCATATCCCCACCCGTCTGTTCAAGCAGGCGGTCAATCTCTCCAAACAGGCAAGAGCCATTGAAGCCACGCTGGGCGATATTACCCCGTTCAACGCCGGAAAGAAAAAAGAGGAAGCCCTCTCCATGCTGAAAAAGTGGTTCCCGCAGATGGAGAATTTCTCCGGGCAACTGAAAAAATACAAGGTCACAATCAATGACCTGTTAGCGGAAAATGAAAAGCTGGAAGCAAGGGCAAAAGCCAGTGAAAAAGGCAAGATGAAAGATACGATGGAACGGGCAAAGCTGAAAAGCGAACTGGACAATTTACAGCGGCTGGTTGACCGTATCCCGCCGGATATACTGGCGGAACTGAAACGGCAGCAGCGGCAGCATGGAAAGGAAAGGTGATTTTATAAGTACCACTATCAGATACAAAAAGGAAACGGAAGTCGTGACTTTTCAAGGCAGGGAAATCACGCTGGAAAACCTCTCCCCGGTGTTCACGCCGGAGCAGGAAGCGGCAAAACGCCGGGAGCTGGAACAGCAGCTTTATGAGGTGTTCCGCAAGTATGCCAACAAACGGCAGAGTGAGGAAGCCGGGTCATAAGGTTTTCCGAAGTCATCGTTGATTTGCGGGGCTGCTGACGGTATAATAAAGGTGTCAGCAGCTCCGTTTCTTTTTTAAGAAAAGGAGCGACAATATGAATAATCGAATAGACGCAATCTATGCAAGGCAATCGGTAGACAAAAAGGACAGCATTTCCATTGAAAGCCAGATTGAGTTTTGCAAATACGAATTGAAAGGCGGTAACTGCAAGGAATACACAGACAAAGGATACAGCGGCAAGAACACAGACCGCCCGAAATTTCAAGAGTTGGTGCGGGACATTAAGCGGGGCTTGATTGCAAAGGTCGTTGTTTACAAACTTGACCGTATCAGCCGTTCCATTCTGGACTTTGCCAACATGATGGAACTGCTCCAGCAGTACAATGTGGAGTTTGTTTCCTCTACAGAGAAGTTTGATACCTCCACCCCGATGGGGCGGGCCATGCTGAATATCTGTATCGTGTTCGCCCAGCTTGAACGGGAAACGATACAGAAGCGGGTGACGGACGCTTACTACTCCCGCAGTCAGCGGGGCTTCAAGATGGGCGGCAAAGCCCCCTACGGCTTCCATACGGAGCCTATCAAGATGGACGGTATCAACACAAAGAAGCTGGTGGTAAACCCGGAAGAAGCGGTAAATATCCGGCTGATGTTCGAGATGTACGCAGACCCGGCAACCTCCTATGGCGACATTACCCGGTACTTTGCGGAACAGGGGATTTTGTTCTACGGCAAGGAATTAATACGCCCCACGCTGGCGCAGATGCTACGCAACCCCGTCTATGTGCAGGCAGACCTTGATGTGTACGAATTTTTCAAAAGCCAGGGGACGGTGCTTGTCAATGACGCCGCTGACTTCACCGGCTTGAACGGGTGTTACCTCTATCAAGGCCGTGATGTAAAGCCGGACAAGTTGCACAATCTCAAAGACCAGATGTTAGTGCTTGCGCCCCATGAGGGGATTGTCCCGTCGGAAACATGGCTGGCCTGCCGCAAGAAGCTGATGAACAACATGAAAATCCAGTCCGCCCGAAAAGCCACCCACACATGGCTGGCAGGAAAAATCAAGTGCGGTAACTGCGGCTATGCGCTTATGAGTATCGTCAACCGGGTAGGCCGTCAATATCTCCGCTGTACGAAACGGCTGGACAACAAAAGCTGCGTCGGGTGCGGCAAGATTTACACCGCCGAACTGGAAACGGTAGTCTATCAGCAGATGGTAAAAAAGCTGGAAAGCCACAAGATGCTGACGGGCAGGAAGAAAGCGGCAAAGGCTAATCCTAAAATCGCCGCCCTGCAAGTGGAACTTGCCCATGTGGACGGCGAGATTGAAAAGCTGGTGGACAGCCTGACGGGGGCGAACAATGTCCTGCTCTCCTATGTGAATGTGAAGATAGCGGAACTGGACGGGCGCAAGCAGGAACTTCTGGCGAGGATAGCGGAGTTGACAGTGGAAGCCATCAGCCCGGAACAGGTCAGCCAGATTTCCGGCTACCTCGACACTTGGGACAGCGTATCCTTTGACGACAAGCGGCGGGTGGTGGATTGATGATTACCACCATAGCCGCCACAAGCGAAGCCATCAACATTACATGGAAAATCTGACGGGCAGCACACCTCCCGTCAGACCGTTACCCTGTGTAGTCCCTTGTAAACTGTACTTTACCAAGCACTAAATCATATCTACATCCTATATCAGTTATATTATCATTTACATCTGTTATTGTATGATAAAAGAAAAACGGTGATTTTTATGCGGGTGATATCTTCCAAATCTAAAAATTCAGAATCCTTTTATATCTCCAAAGGCTATATCAATGATAAAGGGGCAAATACTTCTGTCATCGTCCGAAAGCTCGGCACTTTAAATGAACTGATCAAAGAACACGGGCCCACGCGCGATGATGTGGTCGCATGGGCCCGTGAGGAAACGCGGATCGAAACCCAAAAATATAAAGACGGGTTAAAAGAAAAAGCTGTACAGATCACTTTTCATGCCGACAGAAAACTCCCATATGACCAGCAGGTGCGCTATCATGGTGGATATCTTTTTCTCCAGGCCATTTATTACCGCCTGCAGCTTGATAAAACCTGCCGGAAGTTAAGGGACAGATACAGATTTAAATATGATATCAATGCTGTCCTGTCCGATATCGTTTACGCCAGGATCCTTGAACCTGCCAGCAAACGTTCTACTTTTAAGGCCGTGTCCGATTTTCTGGAACCCCCTTCCTATGAACTGCATGATGTTTACCGTGCCCTGGATATCTTCGGGAAGGAATGTGATTTTATCCAGGCAGAACTATATAAAAACAGCCATCTCCTTGGCATAAGGAATGACAGGCTCCTTTACTATGACTGTACGAACTTTTACTTTGAAATTGAGCAGGAAGCCGGAGAAAAGAAATACGGCAAAAGCAAAGAACACCGCCCGAACCCTATCGTACAGATGGGACTGTTTATGGACGGTGACGGTATTCCGCTTGCATTTTCCCTTTTCCCGGGAAATGCAAATGAAAAGACTTCTTTGAAACCACTGGAAGAAAAAGTCCTTTCGGAGTTCGGATGCCGGAAATTCATTTACTGCAGCGATGCCGGTCTCGGCTCAGAAAAAATCAGGACATATAACCATATGGGGGAGCGTGCCTTTATTGTCACCCAGTCCATAAAAAAACTGCGGGCAGAGGACAAAGGATGGGCACTTGATAAAAAAGGCTTCAAAAGGCTTTCTGACGATAAACCTGTTGACATTTCAAATCTCCCGGAAGATGACAGCGGCCTTTATTATAAAGATATGCCTTATACCCCGCATAAGCTGCACCAGAGGCTTATCATCACCTACTCTCCCAAATATGCCAGATACCAGAAAACAATCCGCGGCCGCCAGATAGAAAGGGCACAGAAGATGATTAATTCCGGCAGCATAAAAAGGAACGGAAAAACCCGAATGCCCCGGCAAGGTTCATAGGAAAAATGGCGGTCACTGGGGAAGGCGAAGCGGCTAAGATACATCATTATCTTGATACGGATAAAATCTCAGAAGAAACTCTTCATGACGGGCTTTATGCTGTCGCGACAGACCTTTTGGATGACAATGTGGCGGATATTTTAAAAGTGAGCGAGGGTAGGTGGCAGATAGAGGAATGCTTCCGGATCATGAAAACGGATTTTGAAGCACGCTCTGTATACTTGCAGAATGAAACCCGGATAAAAGCGCATTTCCTTTCATGCTTTCTGGCACTCGTTGTATACGGATACCTTGAAAAGGAACTGGGCGGAAAATATACCTGGGAAACCATCTTGGAAAAGCTGCGTGGTATGGACTTCGCAAGCGTACAGGAGCAGGGCTTTATGTCTTTGTACAAAAGGGATAAATTAACAGATGCACTGCATCAGGCCTGTGGTTTCCATACAGACTACGAGTTCATTACGAAACGGCACATGAAAACAATTCAGAAAAAAAGTAAAGGCAGGGAATAAATTACCATATATTAAAACGAAGCAGCAAATCCCCACAAAGCCCATATTTACAGGTTTGTGGGGATATTTTGTACTCATCAACTGTCAAAGATGAGATTATACTCTATTTACTTACTGTAATTCAAGAACAATATAAAACGATTTGCTGGCTCCTGAATCTGATCTGTAGATTCATTCCTCTCAAGCAGTGGGCCTTCGATGACTCCCATTCCCCTAATTACCAGAAATTTACCACTGACCGTCTCCCTGTTATCAAGCCCTTCATTCAACAGGACTGGCAGTTCCTTCTTGAATACTATCTCTGGAAATATGGTAAAACAGTTAAGCCGGTCCAGCGACGCAATGGGAAGTCCATACCAGATGATGTCGTCTGCCCTCTCTGCGGTGCCCCGCATCACTATCTCTACGATAACAACGGCGGCAACGGCCAGTACCAGTATAAAGTCTGCGGACAGACCTTCGTTACCGGGGACCTTGTCTCCACTCCGGTCCGTTTTGTCTGCCCCTACTGCGGACATTCCCTCGTCCCTAAAAAGACCGTAAGTTTTTTTCGACTGCACAAGTGTGTCAGCCCAAAGTGCCCGTTCTAACCGCATAACCTTTCCAAGGTTGATAAAGAGCACCTTAAGGAGGAGTTCGGTAAGAATAGATATAAGCTCCATTATCTTTACCGGGAATTCACCGTGGATTTCTTCCGCATGGACTTGGATTCCCTGCCCAGGAACGCCTCCTCACTCAAGTTTTCTAAGCATAACGCTCACATCATGTCCCTGTGTCTTACCATGCATGTGAACCTCCAGCTTTCCCTGCGCAAGACCGCACAGGCCCTCCATGACCTCTATGGCATCCGCATCTCTCACCAGCAGGTTGCCAACAATGCCAGAACAGCCGCCGTGGTCATCAAACCCTTTGTTGACCATTATGATTACCCGAAATCCTCTGTATTCACTGCCGCTGAAACCTATATCAAGGTCCGCGGCATCAAAGGCTACATCTGGTTTATTATGGACGCCGCCTCCCGCTCCATTCTCGGTTACCAGGTTTCCGACAACCGCTCAGTTGGCCCATGCATCCTTGCCATGCGCATGGCTTTCCGGGGCATGAAGAAGCTCCCGGATACGTTCCGTTTCATTGCCGATGGTTACAGCGCCTATCCTCTGGCCGCTTTACAATTCGCTAAGGAACCGGGCGATGATTTCAAGTTTAACATCACGCAGGTGATTGGGCTCACAAACAATGATGCCGTCTCTAAAGAGTTCCGCCCGTACAAACAGATGATTGAACGGCTCAACCGTACCTTTAAATCGACTTACCGAGTCAGCTGCGGTTATGATAATTACAACGGTGCCAACTATAACGTAGCTTTGTGGGTTGCCTATTATAATTTTCTGCGTCCTCACAGGCACAACCATTATCAGGTCCTAAACAAGGTCGATCTGCTGGAAGGTGCGGACAATAAGCCTGGGAAGTGGCAGCTCCTGATCCTGTTCGGGCAGCAGACAATTCTTCATTTACAGGAACATCAGAACCTCGGCGAAATCTGTTCTTAGATTCCAAGCCAGAGGTAAAAACGCAGCCGTCCCGGAGGGACCTGCCCTTGATGGCACGCCAAACCAATGCTACCATGCTGTGACAACGATGGTGAAACTGAATCTGTTCTTGAGTTCTTCGCCATCGGTAAGACGTTCAGAGCATTGGTTTGGAGTGCTGTCAAGGGTGGCGTAAACTGCCGGCACCTTACCAGTCTGCCATTTTCAAGGTTCTAATCCGGCCGTTTTTTACGGCCTTAGGTTTTTCATAACTCACTTGACACCACCTTCTTTTTGTAGTGTTTTCGCTACTTTACATATCTTCATTATATGTGGCGGCTTCGCTATTGTCAAGTATTTTAAATTGCAGGTAGCCAAAAAATTTGCCACATGGTATAATGTAGCTATCTCGATACATGGAAGGTGATTAAAATGACCATTGGCGAAAAAATAAAATATTGCAGAAAGCAAATCGGTATCACCCAAGACAAGCTGGCTGAACTAACCGGTATACACCCAGTTTCCGTACGAAAATATGAGACAAATAAAATGCAGCCACAACCTCCTCAGTTAGAGAAGATTGCAGCTGCTCTTGGTGTAAGTTATAACGCCCTAAACGGTAGCGATACTGCCGGACTCCGTCTGGAAACAGTCGGCGATCTGATGGGTGTACTTATGGTGCTTTGTAATTCTGGCATCCTCCGGATTACCGGCGAGCGTGGGGAAGATAAGCTATTAAAGGATGAAACAGTATCTATCCAGTTCAATCACATCCTTTCCTCTTATCTGGAATTTGGCTATTTTTCCAGAGGAAAAGAACATACATTAGCCTTGCAGGACGCTCTTTTAAATATCAGAAATTATAAGGTGCTTAATGACCTGTTGAAATGGGAAAAGATGAATTTCATCTACCAGAGTGCTCTGAAATCTGTTGGTGAAAATCCAAATGAAGCTACTCAAGCAGCTATTGATGAAATCGCGGAGACGAAAGAAAAAGTGGAATTGGAGTTACAAAAAAGTCAAATGCTAATACTACAGCGAACTCCCTGAGTGGCGTGTTTCCCCTTTCTTTGGTATAATAA
>ENA-UOJP01001293-UOJP01001293.1-human-gut-metagenome-genome-assembly--contig:-C102-NODE-1293-length-31796-cov-6.449954_pt1 | contig 31796 bp, 24 predicted proteins | sample MGYA00242353_ERZ723900 | MGnify/ENA metagenome assembly ERZ723900
AGAGACCCGTTCAGAAAGGCCGATGGGACAAGCCTGGCACGCGGAAGGAATAAGACGGCCGGCGCGGAAGGAAGGTGATTTGTAACATTCTACTCCGTGATGGCGATGACCACATCTTCTTCTATATAAATATATTTGTTATCAGGATAGACCCATTGTTCGGATACACCCCATTCATAAGTGGTTTTATTTATCTCTGTCGGCATTCCCCAATCTGAGTTTAAAACTTCTCCCTTGGTCATACCAATACAGGGTTCGTTTTCCGAATATTCTTTTTCCGTTTCACTCTCTTTCTCTGTTTTGTCCGTATTTTCCTTTTCTCCGGCAATTGTGTATTTCATGCACATTTTATTTTTATAAGTGACAGCGATTACTCCGACGTTCACTTCTTCCACTTCTGTCCCATCTTCCAGAAACAGCCTGCTTTCATAATAGTCGAGCTGCTCAAAGGGTTTTATCCTTTTATAAGAAAACTTGCTTTTCCTGCCATTTATCTGAATTTCATACCCGCTGATAATCACACAGATTACACCATCGGGTTCGTCCAATAATACGTACTCTCCCTGTAGTTTTTTCACAAAATCATATTCTGTTTTTTTTTCTTCATCAAATAAAAATAAATTTGACAAGGCTCCTATCAAATAATAATCACCGTTTTCAAAAGCGGGATCTATCTGTGTTTCAAAGTACTCCCTGTTCTCCCTTATAATCTGGTTTCTTAATGCCGCTATTTCGGGCGAGTAATCTGACATTTTGTCCATATCCTGCGCTGCCTTTACGGCGTCCAGATATTCTCCGTTCTCATTTAATTCTTTCATTTTCTGAAGGATTTCCCAATTAAATGCGCTGTTGTCTTCTTCTTCCGTGCTTTCAACCGCACTTTCTGTCTCTTCCGTTTCCTGATTCCACTTCAGCGTGACCGCTTTTCTATTATTCGTAGATTCAGAACTGCATCCGGTAATGAAAACGGATCCGATCAGAACCGCACATAACCAAAAAACCGCTGTACTTTTAGATTTCCGCATTTTACCCTCCCCACAATAGCTTCCATTATTACCAGTATAATAAAATTCCGGCCATTCTGCCATACATAAACAGTAAATTATTCCGATAAAATCACTGCTGTTCATACCCTGCAGATTGCACGGCCGGAACAGAAAAATTAAATCCTCATCAGCATAAAAAACGCTGACTTCAAACCGCAAGTCAGCGCCTTCCTTTTTATTCCGCCCTGCTAAAAAAGCAGATGAAACCTTAGATAATCTTCAGTTCCCTATGTATTAATCCGTAAAGTTATCAAAATAACCCTGCACCAGAATAACAGGAGTCCCCTTGTCTCCTGAACCGCTGGTCAGATCACACAGGGATCCTATCAAATCGGTAAGCCTTCTGGGTGTCGTTCCCTGGGATGCCATGTCTCCCACCAGGTTGTCCTTCTTTCCTTTAATCCTGGAGGATATCGCTTCCTTCAACGCTTCGCCGGACAAATCCCTGAAATCATTGTCCGCCAGATACTTCAGCTTCACTTCGTTAGGAGTTCCTTCCAGCCCTTCCGTATTCGCCACAGCGACACAGGGGTCGGCCAGCTCCCAAATCTTTCCAACCGGGTCTTTGAATGCGCCGTCACCATAAACCATGACTTCCACATGCTTTCCTGTTTTCTGCAGAACCTTAGCCTGGATATCCAATACCAGATCCGTACAGTCCCTGGGGAACAGCTTAATCGTGTCCTCCGTGGATTTATTGGAACCCAGCAGACCGTATTTCTCGTTGCAGCCGCTTCCGTTTACCGGTGCATTAAGAATATCGTCCAGACCGCATACGGTCTGTGCCCCGCTCTCCTTCAGTATCCTCTTGGTGCGGGCTCTGCTGTGGATATCACAGGTGAGCACATTCTTTGTATATTTCAGGATTTCTCTCGGATTGTTTGCAAAAATCACTTCCACGTCAGCTCCGGACTCCCGGATTATTTCACTGTAATAATCCACATAATCCACTCCGGTAAAAGGATGCTTATTCTCTCCGAACAGCTCCCTGTATTTTTCCAGTGTCAGTACATCACTGTAAGGATTCACTCCCGCTTCGTCCAGCTGATCCAGGGAAACCAGTTCATTTCCCACTTCATCGCTGGGATAGCTCAGCATCAGAACCACCTTCTTCGCCCCCATGGCTATACCGCGCAGGCAGATGGCAAAACGGTTTCTGGAAAGAATGGGGAATATCACGCCAACCGTTTCTCCGCCCAGCTTTTCTTTCACGTCCTCAGCGATTGCTGCAACAGGCGCGTAATTTCCCTGCGCTCTTGCAACAATGGATTCCGTTACGGAAATCACATCCCGGTCTCTCAGTTCAAAGCCTTCACTTTCCGCCGCCTCCAGCACACTTGTCACCACAATGTCAGCCAGATTATCTCCTTCACGGATGATAGGACAACGGATTCCTCTTGATACGGTACCTACTTTTCTTTCCATACATATCCCTCTTTTGCTGTTTCCACTTTTTTCTCTTGTCCGGAAGGGGCATTCCACCTGCCTCATCCCGGCCTGTACTCTTTGTGCAGACGCACAAAAATATTATAATATAAAGGAAGCAGTTAGGGAAGCGTTAATTTTCCTTTTTGGATAATTATTATGCTTTTGCGACAACCGAATAAAACAGCAATCACAAATTATACAAGGGCAACTATCCTATTTTTAGATCTTTTAAATTCCATGGGATTTTATCAAATTAATCCTGCGTTTCAGAGAATCTGTATTTACCTCTGCCCGCTGCACTCTCAATCAACCCGTTGTTTCTCAGTTTACGCATCAGCTCTGTTGCCGGAGTCGCGGTAAGGCCTGTTACCTTCATAACATCCGCTCTGGAAAACACTATATTATCCCCAAATTTCTGGTATATTTTCATAATATTCCCTTTTGTTGGAGCAGTAACATCAAGGCCTGCAATCCTTGTTTCAAAGGCCTGTTTTTCCTCTTGAAGGCCTGTTTTTTCTACGTTAAAGGCCTGTTTTTCCTCCGCAAGACCTGTTTTTTCAATTGGGATATTATAATTCAAGTTATAAAGTGTAACAAAAAACGATGTGGGAGTCGATCTAAACAGCGGCTCCACCTCCTTACGATAATTCACTGCACGACGATAATCAGCCTTTATTTTCTTGAATCCGCTGCCCCGACGTTCCATAAAATGCATACGGCTGAAAATATCAGCGATTACAGGATTTCGGCGTTTAGATGCCACATAATCAGTATCAAGATTCTGCACGATGGAACCATCAAACATACCGCCTGGAGAATATATTTCCATACGGTCATCGAAGATGTCAATATGCACTTCGCTTCCTATTTCCATATAATCACGGTGGATCAACGCATTAACAAGCGCCTCATGTACTGCCTGTTCAGGATATTCCGGCATTTCCACTCTGCCCGTGCCGGTCTTCTTCCAACGTTTTTTCGTATTGTTTTTTACAAACTCTGTTCCGTTCTGCAAAAGGGACACGAGAGATCCACTATATTCCTTATCGTCCAACGCATCCATTATACCAGATGCCTTATCCAATCCATACCAACATGTGCAGAACAGACGAGAGTGCCGCATTGGGGATTCATCAGCTAACAAAGCTCCGGCATTGGTTAGTTTTCCGCTTTCATCGGCAAGTTCAAATGAAATAAAGTCTGAATCAGTCAGTTCTGCCCCCGTTCTCATACGATAGACGGAACGCAGCTTAGTAAAAGAAAAGTCTTGGAGCATATAAGAAGATACTACACTGTCATAGGTCATATTTGTACCACGCAGGACAAGACGCTTCTAAGCAGTCGCATCTGCAGGGATACTTTCATTACCAACACGAACATAGGCAATGCGGTTTCCATCTGCGACATAGTAGTACGGAGTTTCCTGACCAGGCAGGACTTTTAATATAATAAAGTCTTTTCCGGCTTCAGTGTAATTTTCCATAATTACCTGTGGAATTGGATCCATCTTTATCTTTATTGCCTCACTGATTTTTTCGGATGCTGCCCGTGCATCCATAAGGCCGACAAAAGTTTCATCGTCGGATACACCGAAAATCAAAGCACCACCAATGCCGTTTGCAAAGGCACTTACGCTTTTCAACCAGCTTCGGGGCCTGCGTTCTTCCAACATTTCCTTCTTGTCGTATTCCGTGGCTTCGCCAATAAAATCGGTTATTTTCATTATCTAAAACCTCACTCTTATCAATCGTCAGTATTCATCTTCTTTGCCCGGTTCTGATAAATATTGTGCTGTTTTTACATCCTGGGCTGCAATATCCGACGCTTGAACAGGTAACTATAAAGGTATTCATACACTGTTTGCACAGGCTCGGAGACTTGTTTTCTTCTATCATCACAAAGCTGGACATCATCTGAATATCAAAAATCAGAAAATAGAAATCCCATACAAGTGTTATCTTATCCAGCAAGGTCATATAGTATATAGAAACTCAAGAAAATTCTAATCATTGTAATAAAAGCGATAAATACACCTGCCAATTATTTACTTATCTTTTTTCTTTCATATTTAACAAAATGATAGGTGGTATCAAAATAGGTCTGCTCCTCGCTGTCGGCCGTTATTTCCCATTCCCCGTCTTCATCAAGGTTGGGGAAATACGCATCCGCCTCGTAGGCCCTGTCTATTTTGGTCACATGGGCCGTATCGCAGTAAGGAAGCAGCAGACGGTAAACGCTATCCCCTCCGATAACATAGACATCCCGGGAATCATACTTTTTTACTTCCTCAAGAAGCTCTTCCACGGAATGCACTGCCACTGCATCCTTCACCTGGTACTCCGGATTCCTTGTGAGGACAATGTTTGTCCTGCCCTGAAGGGGCAGTCCGCCGGGAAAGGTGTCCATAGTCTTCCTTCCCAGTACCACTACCTTTCCCAAAGTCTCATTCCGGAACATTTTATGGTCCGCCGGTATCCGTACAAGCAGGTCCCCCCTGCATCCGATAGCCCAGTTTTCATCCACAGCAACAATAATATTCATAATACCGCTCCTCTCCATATCCTCATTTCCATCTCTTCTAAAGGTATCCTTCTTCCGTCAGATAGCAATGGGAATATCCTTTATCTGTTCTCCGGTAATGTAATCCTCCACCGAAACATCATTTCTGGTAAACTGATAGAAATCCTTCACCTCCGGATTCAGGCTGAATTTGGGCGCCGGATACGGCTGTCTTGCAATCAGCTCCTGAATGATGGGAATATGCCTGTCATAAATATGGGCATCCGCAATCACATGCACCAGTTCGCCCACCTGCATATCGCACACCTGGGCCAGCATATGAACCAGAACCGAATACTGTACCACATTCCAGTTATTCGCCACCAGCACGTCCTGGGAACGCTGATTAAGCACCGCATTCAGTGTCAGCTTCTCTTCTCCCTTTTTCTGGGTCACATTAAAGGTCATGCTGTAGGCACAGGGATACAGGTTCATTTCATGCAGATCCTGATGAACATAAATATTCGTCATAATCCGCCTGCTGAAGGGATTATTTTTCAGATCGTAGATAACTCTGTCCACCTGATCCATCATGCCTTCTTTATACTGATGCCTGACTCCCAGCTGATAGCCATAGGCTTTTCCTATGGAACCGTCCTCGTCCGCCCATTCATCCCATATATGGCTGTGCAGGTCATGGATATTATTGGATTTTTGCTGCCATATCCAGAGAATCTCGTCCGTAGCGGATTTCAGGGCCGTACGGCGCAGGGTTAACAGGGGAAACTCTTTGGAAAGATCATATCTGTTAACCACACCGAATTTCTTTACCGTATAGGCAGGGGTTCCGTCCGGCCATTTCGGGCGCACCTTCTCCCCTTCCGTACTCGTTCCATTTTCCAAAATATCCTTACACATCTGAATAAATGTCATATCAGCCAAACTCATATTGCTTTTTCTCTCCTGTTCTTTTTCTCAGGAACAGTCACCGACAGTTTCTTACTGTCACAGACCGTTCCCTACTGCCACTTATCACACAAAGCGTTTATCTGATCCGCAAACTTGCCCATATCCTTATTGGCCATACCTTTTCCGTTGCGGATAATTGCCAGCAGTCTCTGTCCCGCTGCCTCCAGACGGGCATAAACACTGTTAACCATGGCCGCCTTCGCCTTCTTTTCCTTTGCCTTCGGTGCCGCTTCCAATTCAAAGACATTGTTAATCAGGTCAAACCGGGTGCCGCTGAAGGGTGCATAAGTATCATAACCATGCTCATATTTCAGGCACTCCGCAAAGGAGGTGCAGACCGTGTCTTCCCCGTGTACAATAAAAACCTTGCGGGGCTTTTCCTGAAAGCCATTCAGCCATTCAATCAGCCCATTCTTATCCGCGTGTCCGCTCAGCCCCTGGAACGCCATGATCCGGGCCCTCACATCCACAGTTTCCCCGAAAAGCTTCACCTCCGAGGCTCCTTCCAGTATCGTCCTGCCCAATGTGCCCACCGACTGGTAGCCCACAAACAGAACCGTACATTCTTCCCGCCACAGATTATGCTTCAGATGGTGTTTGATACGTCCCGCATCACACATACCGGAAGCGGAAATGATAACCTTCGGCGTATCATCAAAGTTGATTGCCTTGGATTCATCACTCGTAATGGACAGATGCAGTCCGGGAAAGGATATAGGATTGATGCCCCTGTGCACCAGTTCCAGAGCTTCCGCATCAAAACATTCATAAATATTCTTCTCAAAGATTCCCGTAGCCTCCACTGCCAGAGGGCTATCCACATAAACCGGAAATCTTCCATGGTTTATCACCAGGCCGTCTTCCTTTATTTTACGCAGAAAATAAAGAATTTCCTGGGTTCTGCCCACCGCAAAAGAAGGGATTACCACATTTCCGCCTTTGTCAAAGGTCTCCTGAATCACCTCTGCAAGACCGGCGATATAATCCGGCCGTTCCGTGCTGTGCAGCCTGTCACCGTAGGTGGATTCCATGATAACATAATCTGCCTGCGCCGTCGGCTGGGGATCCCTTATCAACGGCTGATGCTTATTTCCGATATCTCCCGAAAAACACAGTTTCCGCTTAAAGCCCTTTTCCTCCGCCCACACTTCAATGCTGGAGGACCCCAGAAGGTGCCCGATATCCGTAAAACGGATCTGTATTCCATCGCAGACCTCTATAAGCTCCCCATACTCACAGGGTACTAAAAGGCCGATTGTTCCCTGCGCATCCTCCATCGTATAGGGTGGCTCATGCTTTTCCGTACCGGAATGTCTTCTGGCCTTACGGTTTTTCCACTCCGCTTCCTGCTGCTGGATATGCGCGCAGTCACGCAGCATGATGTCGCAAAGCTCCGCGGTTGCCCTTGTAGCATATATCTTCCCCCGGAATCCCCTGGCGAACAGCTGGGGAAGCATGCCCGAATGATCCACATGGGCATGTGTCAGAAACACATAATCAATCATCGCTTCCTGTACCGGAAGTTCTGCATTTCCAAAGGGATTGATTCCCTGTTCCATACCTCTGTCGACCAGTATGTGCTTTCCTGCAGCCTCCAGATAATGGCAGCTGCCGGTCACTTCATGGTCTGCTCCGATAAACATTAATTTCATGCATACTCCTGTTCTGTGCCTTCGGCACGTTAGCCTGTTTGAAAACCGGACGCCGGAAAAGGCCCGACAGAGGTGTGTCCTGTCAGGCCTTTTTTTATCACCGGCCTGCTGATCTTTAGTATAACATGATATGCAGTCCCGGGCAATTTTATTTCTGGTGGTGGAGTGGGAGCCCAAACAGTCTCTCCCTCACGCCCTGCTATCTTCCCTGAGGAGCCCGGCGGTGTGTCTTGTGTCTCTTCAGGGTCAGACAAAAAAAGGGGCTGTTTCTAACCATTTTGTGCCTCCAATCCACTGCCAACGCGGCTTAAACTCCTCCCGTTGGTCGTCAGCGACTTTAGTCGCTTACAGCGCCGCTAAGGGCGGGCAGTGGATTGGAGGCGCAAAACGGTAAGAAACAGCTCCCTTTTTTTGAGATGTCCCTGAAGAGACACAAGACACACCGCCGGGCTCCCCAGGGCAGATGACAGGGCGTGAGGGAGAGACTGTTTGGGCCGGGTAGTTTTTTGGCAGAATGCAGGCGGGAGGGATGGATATAATGACTATTCTGCGGAGGGGTGATCTACTATGTTGGCTGAGGTGTAGAGTTGGTAGTAGATTCCTTTCTTTTTCATTAGGGTTTCGTGGTTTCCTTCTTCTACGATGCGGCTTCCGGAGAGGACAAGGATGCGGTCGGCGCCGTGGATTGTGGTCAGGCGGTGGGCTATTGTGAGGGTGGTTCTGCCGGCGGCCAGTTTATCCAGGGATTCTGATACCAGGTGTTCGCTTTCGTTGTCCAGGGCGGCGGTGGCTTCGTCAAGGAGGAGGACTTTGGGGGATTTGAGGAAGACGCGGGCAATGCTGATTCTTTGTTTTTGTCCGCCTGACAGTTTGACTCCTCGTTCTCCTACGTAGGTTTCGTAGCCGTCTTTGAGTTCCTGGATAAAATCATGGGCACCTGCCAGTTTGGCGGCTTTGATGACTTCTTCTTTGGATGCGCCGGGTTTGCCGTATGCAATATTTTCATAAACGCTGCCGGAGAAGAGGTAAACGTCCTGCTGGACTACGCCTACGTTGCTTCTCAGGCTTTGGAGCGTTACTTTTTTGATGTTCTGGTCATCGAGGAGGATTTCACCCTCGGTGGGATCGTAAAAACGGGGGAGCAGGTTGCAGAGTGTTGTCTTTCCGCCTCCGGAGGGACCAACCAGGGCTACTTTTTCTCCGGGTTTAATGGTGAGGTCGATATCCGCAAGAACGGGGGTATGGTCATCCGGGTATTCAAAGGATACGTGTTTAAAGGTGATTTTTCCTTCTACGTTGTGAAGGGGTACGGCTCCTTCTTCGTCAAAGATATCTATGTTTGCGTCCATGAGTTCGGTGAAGCGTTCGATTCCTGTCATTCCGCGCTGGAATTGTTCGGCGAATTCGATAATGCGGCGGATGGTTGCCAGAAGGGTTGTTACGTACATGGTATATGCCACGAGATCCGCGGGGGAAATCAGGCCTTTTATCATGAATATGCCGCCGGCTACAATCACTACTACGTACATGAGGCCGTCGAAGATGCGGATGGTGTTCTGGAAGGCGGCCATATATTTGTAGGTTTCACGTTTTATTTTCAGGAATTCCTGATTGTCCTTATTGAATTTTCCGAGTTCCACGTCTTCGTTGGCGAAGGCTCTGACTACTTTGTTGCCCAGAAGGCTGTCTTCGATTCTGGCATTCAGTTCGCCGATGTGGTTTCTCTGGCGTTTGAATGCTTTTCTCACCTGGAGGTTGAAATAGGAGCAGGATACGGCCATTACGGGAATGAGTACAAAAATGATGACAGTCAGTAAGGGATTGATTCCTGCAAGGATGACAAAGGATACCACGGCCTTTAGGAATGCAATGAAGAATTCTTCGGGGCAGTGGTGGGCAAATTCTGTGACGTCAAATAAATCGCTGGTAATGCGGGACATAATCTGTCCGACTTTGGTGTTGTTGAAATAGTTATCGGACAGTTTCTGCAGGTGTGCGAAGGCATCCTCCCGCATGTCTGTCTCTATGGAGGCTCCCATTACATGGCCGGTATAGGCCATGTAAAAGCTTGCCATTCCGTCTATGATGCGGAGCGCAAAGTATACGCCGCCGATTATGACGATGGTTCGTATGGTCAGGGATGCCAGATCATTCATGCCTATGTTGGTAATATAACGCAGTATCAGCGGCAGTACCAGTTCGCAGACCGTTGTTAGGGCGGCGCAGAACAGATCCATTATCATGATTCCTATGTAGTTCCGGTAATAGGGGACAAATCTTTTAAGCAGTGTACTTGTTTTCATATCGTTTATGTTTATATCCTTTATGTTTATTCATTCCACAGCGCGAAGCTTCTCTTTTATTCCAGCGGACAACGAGCCAAACGGATACGCCAGCGTACCCACTTGGCGACTGCCGTGAGATTCAAATGCCCCATTGCTTGCAGCGGGTATTTGACTGCTTACAGCGCCATGTGCCGTTTTTTAGTGTATCACAAATTCTGTATTTTTTCCATAAAAAAAACATGGCTGTCCAGGCCATGCCTTTCTTATTTTTTTACACATTTTCATAAGGGTCTCCGACCCAGATCCGGTTCCGCTTGAAGGGAAATACTTTCCTTGCATTTTCCTTCTGTTTCAAACAGAATAATCTCGTTCTCTCCTTCTTTCAGAAGCGCTCCCGGCAGATACAGCCGCTTCTGCGGGCCAACTTCCCAGAATCTTCCCAGATGAAAACCATTAACAAAAGCACAGCCCTTTCCCCAGCCTTCGCAGTCCAGAAAAGTATCTCCGATTTTTTTCACAGTAAAAACAAACCGGTAAAAGGCGGGCATTCCCTTTTCATATCCTCTTGTATAATCAAGCTTATCCAGATTATCCAAAGGAAGGCTGTACTGCAGCCAGCCATGCTGGGCAAACCGGTCATTTATCATCACACAGCCGTCAATACCCTTGCGCTGCCAGTTTATCATGGGGCCATAATTTACTCTTCCCATATTTTCCATAAGAATATCCAGCCTGATATTTCCGGCAGTCAATGGTTCTATCTCATGGCGTTCCAGAAGCTCTCTGTCCATCGCGGTGAGAACCCGCTTCCCATCCGCGAAAGCAATCGCCCGATCCGCCGCTTTGTAAAGCCGCAGACTCCGCAGCTCCCTCTCCGTATGAAGCACGGAGGAATACAGCATATAGCCATAACCCTGTCCCAGCTGCTCCATTGATTTGGGGCTGACCGTTTTTACCGGTTCAGACAGACAATCCAGCACATGGAATAAATCCACCTTCTGGGCAACGGTACAGGAACCATAAGCGACCCTTTCGGAGGAAGGTTCTTTCTCACGGATAAGAGGTTCTTCTTTATTGAATCGGGATATCACCTTCTGGAAACGTCTGTATTTATCCGTAATCTGCCCGTCTTCCGTAAGCAGTGCGTCGTAATCATAAGAGGTGACGTCTGCCGTCAGATGATCGCTGTAATTTGATCCGTTCATAAAACTAAAATTGGTGCCGCCTTCAAACATATAAATGTTTACATTGCCCAATTCAAGTATGTTTTCCAGTTCCTTCACGGCAGTTTCCGTATCGCCCTCATGGTGAACCTCGTCGTGCCAGGCATCGAACCATCCGATCCAGAATTCCGTGCACATGCATGGGCCGCCATCCGTATATTCCTCCAGAATGGAAAATGCTTTTGAGGCTCCGGATCCGAAATTGGCTGTGGGAAAGATACCTTCTGTTTTTGTATTGGAAAGCATGTTGTGATCCGGGCCGTCCGAAGCGAAAAGCGGCACAGTGATTCCTCTCTCACGCATCATGTCCCTGAGACTTTCCAGATATTTCTTATCATTCCCGAAGGAGCCGTATTCATTTTCCACCTGGAGCATGAGCACCGGTCCGCCCTGATCGATCTGAAGCGGCACCAGCAGAGGCATCAGGCGGTCATAATAGTCCCTTACATGGCGCAGATACCGCTCGTCGCTGGTCCTCAGATCCATTTCTTCCCCGGCCAGAAGCCAGAAAGGCAGGCCTCCGAAATCCCATTCCGCACAAATATAAGGCGAAGGGCGCAGTATTACCCACAGCCCCAGCCTTTGTGCCGTCCTGACAAAGGAAACCACGTCCAGCATTCCATGAACGTGTTCCCCATAAAAATCAAATTTTCCTTTTACCGGCTCATGCATGTTCCAGGGAATGTACGTTTCCACGGTATTGCAGCCTAGCTCTTTGAGCTTCTGCAGCCGGTCCTCCCAGTATTCAGGAAGGATCCGGAAATAGTGGATCCCTCCTGAAATGATTTGGAACGGTTCCCCGTTCAAATAAAATTTGTCCCTGATCTCAAAGGTTCCTGTTTTTGTCGTCATAATAGATTCCTGTTTCAATCGTATAGTCTTTCCATTATCGGCGGCACGCAAATGCCATCCCTTACTCAGCCAGCAGCATGTCCTTCTTCTCCAGAATCGCTTCCGCCGCCGCACAGGCCGGACAGTCACAATATACCGCTCCGGCCGCCTTGATCTCCCTTGCGTGGGCCGCAACATCTTTAGCTGATTCCGCTCCGAATACTTCGGCTCCGTGCTCCGATTCCGCAAATGCAATCAAACCGTCAATCGGTATGATATCTGCTTCCAGTTCCGCCAGATATTTCCTGGTTTCCTCCGCTTCCTCTGCTGTTCCGACCGCATCCAGCCATGCCTGTGCAGCCTCCTTCGCCTCACTGCTGCATGAAGCTGCATTGATCAGATCGTTTGTTTTTTCAATTACATACTCTAACACTTCTTTACCCATAACTAAATTTACCCCTTTCTATTTTTTAATATCCATATTTTACCACATCTGTCCGGGCGTTACAATTTTTCCTGCCATAATTCCGAATATTTTCATTCCTCTGGGCGCACTTACAGCCCGCGCCTGCTTTGTATCGTATGTACGACATGCATATACAGGGCTCATCTGCATCTGCCCAGGCTCTCCCTCTCAATGAATTCCAGATCAAGCTCCTGATGGCGCCGTACTTTTTTCCCTTCTATACTGTCAATCAGCGTTTTCACACTTTTTTCCGCAATCATCCTGAAATCACAGTGAACCGTTGATAGGGAAGGGGTCAGGTATCTTGAAAAAGTAATATCGTCAAACCCTATGACGGAAACCTCCTCCGGGATCCTGATTCCCATATCCTTCAAAGCGTTGACTGCCCCGATAGCCATCAGATCATTGGCTGCAAAAATCCCGGTGGGAGTCTCTCCCCCTGCCGAGAAGATCTCCTTGGTGATATCATAAGCCAGATCCTCATTAAAATCTCCGTTGCGCTCCTGATAAGAAAGAATCTGATCCTTATACATGTCACAGGCCCGGTGCACCCCGTGGGCACGGCGCATGGCCGGAAGCCGGTTCCGAGAACAGCCGATATAGAGAATTCTTTTATGCTGCAGTTTCACCAGTCTCTCGATGGCCTCAAAGGCCCACACTTCATCATTCATATTAACGGTCATGATATTCGGCAGATCGGTTTCCTCTTCCTGATTAATCAGTACGAGGGGAATCCCTTTCTGAGATAATCTTTCCAGCTTTTTGTTTCCGGTGGCATAGCCCAGGAGAATAGCCCCGCGAACCAGGCCTGAGCTGAGATATCTCTCAATATCGGAAAAATCATCATCCCCGCCGGTTATATCCACCAGGGTCTTATAATCCCGTTTCTGCGCCGCATTGACCACAAGATTAACCAGTTCCGTAGCAAAATGGGATGTAATATGTGTACTTCCGCTGGATTCCTCGGAGTAGGTAGTAAAAAAACCGATAATCGGCTCCTTTTTCCCTACCAGGCTCCGCGCCTGGCTGTTTGGTTCAAAATTATACTTCTTTATATATTCTTTTACCCGTTCTCTTGTCTTTTCCGAAACGCCTTCCTTGTCATTCATCACCTTTGATAAGGTAATGCGAGAAACCCCAATAATACGGGCCATTTCCTCCATTGTCATAAGCTGCTTTCCTTTCTGCAGATAAATAGTATTTGCATACGAAGTCATTTCCCTCTGCTATGTACGGTATACTATTATTTTGACCATGACGGCTGAGAAAGTCAATTGTTTTTTCATTGATTTTTGCATGAACGGTTATTATTCCGTAACGGCTCCGTTACCTGTTACAGAAAAAGGGCGTCAGGACAAAAAAATCCTGACGCCGCTCCTTTTATGTATTACTAATTTTCCTACATTCCGCAGGTAATATGGCTGCTGCCATGGTTATATCCGGTTCCCATGAAATGCTGCATTCTCCAGTGATAGCTGTGTGCAAATCTCTTTTTGCAGTATTCGCATTCCACGGCATCGGCATCGCCCCAGATGCGGACCTTTCCCTCATCCTGGTAATATACCATCAGCAGTTCACCCGGCCACTGCATGATCTTGCCGCTTCTGACCACTCCGTCACCGCCGATAAAGCCCTGTACCTTGCCTTCGCGATCCACAACGCAGCCTTTTTTGGCGCCTCCTGCCCCATAAAATTCATGATAGCCGTCTCCGTCAAAATCTACCGGCATGAATTCATCTCCCTTAAAAGGAAGGGGTGATTCCAGGGGCTCGCCCGTTACGGCATCAAAATAAAAATCTTCCGGCTCCGTATCCACAATGGCGTTGTCAATTACACGGCGGGTAATACGCATTGCCATCGCCACCTTCCGGTAATCCGGACCGATATTGGCAATCCAGCCGTTATGCATATGGCCGATGCTGTCCACAGCCGTCCATTCTCTTTCCCCTTTTTCGTTATAGGTTACGACTCTCGGTTCGCCTTCCTGCTCATAGTCCTCACGGCAGGTGTATATATACTTCTTTCCGGTCTTGATATCTTCAAAGGGAACCACAATATCGGAATGTCCCAGATATTTTCCCTTATCCCCGCAGAATACCTCATGTCCGTCCTCCAGGCTGATCAAGCGTTCACCCCAGAACAGTTCGTCCACTCCGTCATCATTGAAATCCAGGACAGGACACAGATGGCTGGAACGCGCGCCGCCGTCGTCATAGGGGATCTTGATATCCCAGCGCTTTTCCATCCCCTCGCCATAGCCCTGCAGATACATGTCTCTGTAGGTTCCCTGTGCGGTAACCAGAACGGGCTTGTCGTGTACATAGCCTCCGGTTATGAAGAAACGGTAGGAATGTGACATGGTATCGTCAATGGTATTATCCGGCCATGTCCACTGTCCGGTGGTCTCTCCGGTCAGAGGGTCGATTCTCTCAAGTACCCTGGCATTTAAGCTGAACGGGATATTCGGGTTCAGATTATTGACAAACCAGATTTCATCCACACCATCCTGATCCAGATCAAAAGAAATGAACGGGGCATACCATACGCCGGGGATCACGCCGTTTCCCAGATCCCTCTTCCACATCCTGACTCCGTCCAGGGTATACAGCGCCATTTTCAGGGTGTCCTTGGGATAATTAAACAGCTCCGGCCAGGGATCCAGGTTCCCCTGGCTGGAATATACAAACAATACCGCTTCCGGCATATCCTTTCCCAGGGATACCGGAACAGAACGCACCTGTCCCAGTTCCATACCCAGATCAAACTCCTTCAAACACTTAATTTCCACTTTCTTTTCCTCCTGTTATTACCAGATGCCCTGCCACATCCAGCGGATAATGATGAACGCTTTCCCCGTTCACATACAGCTTATTGTTTTCTATTTCATAACGGCTTGTGCCGTCTGTTACCGTTACCTTCCCGTCTTCGCCCATGCTGATTTCCATTCGTTCCATATCATCCAGAAGCTCATCCACATTCCGGTATTCGCCGCAGGCTCCCACCTTCAGTACCCACACATTATCGCGCCCCGGACTGATGAATTCCCGGTTTCGGCAATGTCCCTCCGTCTGCCTGTGAAGTCCGTTTAAGGCCCTGACTCCGATAAAGCCGCCGTCCTTCTCCAGCGCGGCGGATCGTCCGCTCAGTTTAAAGCTTTCAAATTCACTTAACGGTATATAGGCATGTGTAAAATCCAGCCGGCTCCCGCTGTCGATATGATATTCCAGAATACTGATATTCCTGTATTGGACCGCAAGCGGCAGGCATCCATTGCCCGCCCAGAAGCCGGGACGGCCGTTTCCATAAATTTCAGTCTCGCCCGGATGATTGATAAATACCTGTGCCGTTCCGTCAAGGTCTGCCTGGACAATATTTTCCTGATACCCCGGGCCATAAGGCCTGAAGCCCACAGCCGTGGAAAGAAGGGCCCTGGAGTTCTTATACAGATACAGGTTAACGAATCCGCCGATTCCCTGGGTATTCTGATGGATCAGTTCTTCCTCTCCGCTCAGATTGACAAACTGCTTATATTCCTCCGGCGGTTCATAATCTCCCACAACAACAGGCACTAATGCCCGGAAATGGTCGTTCATATGGCCCGCATTGTAGAACAGATAAAGTAGGGACGGCATTCCCGTGCTGTAGCTCCCCTTAAGCTCTCTCTCATAGGTTCTGCCGAAGCTGGTCATGATATTGCCCTTATGCTCGTTTACCGCCAGGGAAAATGCCAGCATATCCAGCGCTTTCTTCGCCTTCTCGTGAAGGGATGAGCCTTTTTCAGTCAAATCATACAGGTAGGCAAGCCCCATGACATCAATGGGCAGATAGGTACTGGAGTTCCACTCCGTCGCAAATTCCGTAAAAAAGCTTTCGAACCAGGCATCCAGCAGCCCCTCCGCTTTCCGGGCGGCCTGTGCCCCTGTCAGTCCGCTGCATGTAAACATGCGTTCCGGCATGGATTTTCCCGCAAAATACTGGCAGATGTGGAACATAAGCGCATGATTTTCACTGAAAAACCACATCACATCATCGCCGGGCTCATCAGCCCAGTAACGATATCCCGCCATGGCGTCCTCCACATCCTTCCGCAGCTTTTCAGAAAAACGGCCGGAAAACCTCACATACATATATACCAGGATGATAAGGCGGAAATCCGAACAATCCCTTTTTTCATTCACCCAGCCCAAATGGTAGGACAGAATCTTTTCCAGGTTATCCGGAGTCTCCCCTTCATCCATACGGATAATCGCACGGTAATCACTCATTTCATCCGAATCCCGGATGATCTTCCTGATCCTCTGCTTACGCTCTTCATAGCTGTCTTCCTGATATTTCATGAACCGCGTATTGAACGAATAGGTGCCGATCACCTTGCTCATCACAAGTCCGGATACCATAATTTCCAGCCTGAAAAAATAAAAATTGGAAGGCACCTCATCGGCGTGGAACAGCGTCATCCCCTTCTGTCCCGGCTGTATGATATACTGCCTCTGTCCGAAGCCCCGATCCGGGGTGAGAAGCATCTTTACCGGAACAGACGTAAATGCTACCAGGTTCAGGTAAACTGATTCGCTCATATACGCTTCTTTGTCAAAATACATGTCGGAAAGGGCCTGCTCCGCCCTCCTGATTGTTTCGGTATCGGTTTCCTCCTTTACCGGAACCCGGATCATTATATCCTGTGCGCCCAGGTACCGGATCTGGTAATGGTAATCCGTATCCCGCTCCGCCAGATCCTCCAGGCAGACCACCAGTTTATTCGTACCCTTCCGCAGAGCCGCGGAAACAGTCGTATGCTGTTCGCTGTTTCTCTGAAACGGGACAAAATCCGTTACCAGTTCCTCATTCAGCCAGACCGTCACGGCGCCGCAGGTGGAAATCTCAAACTCCGCATCCTCTTCCTCAGGCACCTCTAAAAGGGTATAGCCATAGCTTCTCAGGTATGCGGGATTTTCATAAAAACCGGAATCAGCAATGCCGGCATTTCCAAAGGGGAAATATACCTTCAGCTCCTTTTTCTGTCCGAAAACCTCAAGCTCGTCCCCCGGCAGCATGCCGCAGATATCCATATAGGGCGGGATATTCCCGATACGGTCCCTGAAAACCTCCATACGGCAGGGATTATCATGAATGGAATAACCTTTTATCAGCCATTCATTCACCTTACCCTGAAGAACCGTTTTCCGGAACGGGTTTTCCTTTGTAAATACTCCGGCAGTGAGAAAACGGTTGATAAACCCGCCCGAAAACAGCTTATATTCCAAAAATTTCATAATTTATCCGCCTAATCCAGAAAAATAGGATTCGAATAAGCAGAACGGCCTGCTGCATCCATACATTCTGCCCGAATCAGTTTCTCAGTACCTTTCAGCTTTGTCACGAATTCGGTAACATGTCTTCCCATCTTGCGCTGATACTGCCTTGTTTCCCCATTGATATAAATTCGTATACAGGGAGAACATTTTACATGGACATACCCGTCTTCCACATAAAAATCATAAATAGAAGGCCCGGTTGAAGTATAAAAGCTTCCTGCCTTCATAGCCTCAATGATCGCCCGGGGAGATCTGTCCGCCGCCTTCACCACGGTAAAGCCGCCGAAGGAATCACAGTACATGGAATCCACATCGCCGTCAATGGGACAATGGCCGTTATGATTATCATCACTGCCCCCATTCCACAGCCTGCAGCCGCGCAGAAGCATCTCTGTCCAGAAAACGCTTCCGTCTCCCATGTTTTCCAGCCATTCGGTTGCATAATTCATAATCTCAACCGCATGATAGGGGTTCTCATTTTCAATCTCCGGGCTGGTAAGCAAAGACCAGTGAGGATGATTCAGCATGACATAGCAGCCTTTTTCACGCAGTTCATAACACAGACCGAGGGAAACCTTTCCGGTCCGTTCGGGAAGCGTCATTTTCTGTCCGGGTGCGATCCCTTCCACCTCATCCGCCCAGAGGAAATTAACATGGATATCCTTGTCATTTGACGCATTTCCCCATAATTCAAAGCCCTGGATCATGGTAAAGGTATCGTCCGTCAGGCTGCGGGTATCCGTATAGGTATCATGATCGGTAACCGCCAGGAAATCATAGCCGTGTTTCTTATACTGATCCTTCATCTGCTCCGGCGTCCAGCTGCCGTCCGAAAAAACGGTATGGCTGTGAATGTTCCCCTTTAACCAGACTGCATTCTTATCCTGTAAAAATATTGTCTTTTTCATAATTGCGCATCCTCTTTTATTCTTTATGGAAAGCCAGGCTTTCTCTCTTAACAAACTCTAATGGAAGCTCCTGGTGGGATTTTTCCACCTTTCCTTCAATACTGTCGATCAAAGCCTCCACGCTCCTGTCTGCAATTTCCTTGAAATCACAGTGAATGGTTGTCAGTGCGGGCGTCAGATATTTGGAAATCGAAATATCATCAAACCCGATTACCGAAACCTCCTCCGGCACCCTGATCCCCAAATCCTTCAGCGCATTGATCGCGCCGATCGCCATCTGGTCATTTGCAGCAAAGATACCGGTAGGTTTTTCCCCTTCCTGCGTGTAAATCTTTTTTACTATTTCGTAAGATAAGTCTTCATTGAATTCCCCGTTGCATTCCTGAAACGAAAGAATCTGATCCTTGTATGCCTCAAGCGCCCGTTTCACTCCATGAGCCCTTCTTTTAATAGGAAGTCTCCTCCTCGAACAGGTAAGGTATAACAGCCGCCTGTGGTTCAGCTTCACAAGACATTCGATTGCCTGATATCCCCAGGTTTCATCATCCATATTGACAAGGGAAATATTAGGCAGATCCAGAGTCACCTCCTGGTTGATGAGTACCAGGGGAACCCCTTTCCTTGACAGATATTCCAGGTTCGGGCTTCCGCTCGCATAACCGAAAAGAATCGCCCCCCGGATCAGCCCGGAATTCAAATACTTTTCAACCTCGGAAAAATCGTCTTCCTTCGGTGTGATATCCACCAGCGTTTTATATCCCCGTTTCTGCGCCGCATTTACCACAAGGTTTACAAGCTCTGTCGCAAAATGGGAAGTGACGTGGGTATTTCCTCCGGCCTCTTCGGAGTATGTGGTAAAGAAGCCGATAATCTGTTCCTTCTTCCCCACCAGGCTTCTCGCCTGGCTGTTCGGTTCAAAATTATATCTCTCAATATATTCCTTTACCCTTTGCCTTGTCTCCTCAGAAACACCGTCTTTGTTATTCATCACCTTGGATAAGGTAATCCGTGATATACCGATGATACGGGCCATTTCTTCCATTGTCATAAGCGTTCCCCCCATCTCATAAGAAAATGGGATTGGAATATGCAATATGTCCGTACTTGTCTACACACTGAACACGCACAAAAGTTTCATTGCCCTTTAAAGGAATCCGTCCTTCCATCAGGTCCACACCCAATGCACGCATGACCTTGCCTCTGTTTCCGCTGAGGCAGATACGCTCACAGGGAGAGCATTTCACAACCGCTTCCCCGTCCTCCACATAAAAATCATGAATTTCAGGCCCCATGCTGGCATAGAAACTGCCTGTATCAATGGCCTCTATTATGCCTTCCTGCGTAAAGGATTTGGCTTTTACCACAATAAATCCGCCGAAGGAATCATTTTCAATCAGATGGAACGGCCAGCCATCGCGGTGGACATAGCCGTTATGGCTGTCATCCGTTGCCAGTCCCCAGAGTCTTCTGCCTTTTTTCAGAAGGGCATCCCACTCTCTCGCATCATCCCCAAGAAGATCCAGCCACTCGCTGGCATGGTTATATACCTCCATACAGGTGATTCCCGGAAGATCAATGATTTCGTCCCATTCCAGCGCCGACCAGTAAGGGTGGTTCAGCATAAGGATGTTGTTCTTTGCATGGTTTCTTAAGAATGCCAGCCCATCTTCCGGATCCGGGATATCGAATTCCTCATCCTGTTCAAAATCATAGGTGCTGTTCCTGCCCATCACATTCACATGCATCACCTTCTCCGGTGACTTGTCATTATGGATGCTTAATTCAAATCCGGGTATCATCACGAATTTATCCTTTTCATTGAACTGAGGATAAGCTGTGAAAATATTGTGGTCAGACAGGCAGAGAAACTGATAGCCCCTCTCTCTGTAGGCGCGGACAACCCGCTCCGGCGGCAGTTCGCCGTCGGAGTTGGTCGTATGTGTATGAAGGTTGCCTTTGAGCCATATGCCGTCTTCTATAAAATTAGTAAACTTCATTTCTGCTCCCATCCGCACGCTTTCACGCGCACGCGGCAAACGCCGCATAAATTTATATAAGGATTATTTCATATTTGCGTCATACCAGGCTGCTCTTTCGTCCAAAACATCCTGTAAATGATTATCAACCAGTGTCTGATATTCTTTATCATATACTTCATCAAACTTGCCTTCCGGTGCGGACATTACCTTAAATACGAATTCTACAATCAGGGACTGCAGCAGCGGCACGTACTGATCCGTTTCCAGTGCGGAAGGTATCAGACACTTATCATAATAATTGCTGTACTGGACTTTTATTTTCTCCTCTACAACCTCCTGCGGTACACCGGGATTGCCGCTCATGAAGTTTTCAACCAGCCTGTCTTTCTCAAAATCAAAATTGGCAATTAAGAAATTGGAATCGCCAGGGCTCGGGTTCAGGCCCAGCTTTGTCATTTCCTCAGAAGTTTTTCTCACAGGAACGCCGTCTACCATATCACTGCCTAAACCAACAATACCATATGCCACATTCATCGCATTCTCTTCATTGGACAGCCATGACAGATATTTCACCACTGCGTCAATCTTCTTTTCAGCGGTCTTGGGTACATATACATAGTGGGACAAAGCATCCTGGGAAGGCACTTCATAGGAACCATCCGCATTTTTCAGGACATCAAATTCAACCATATGGTAATCCGGATCCTCTGCGGTAGCATATGCTTTGATGCAGTCTGAGCCTCCGTCTAATACAAATCCAACCTTACCGTTGGCAATATCCTGTTTATACTTTGTGGAATCCACATCTACAGCAAAATCAGCAGGTATGATTCCATCCAATACGAACTGGTTCAGCTGTCTGAGACCGTCTTTATGGCCCGGCTTCAAAATGGTTGTAAAGGTAGGCTCATAGATATAGTTGTCTCTTTCATTTTCACGGCTTACATAAGAAAGCAGGAAGTTTGTATAGTTTCCGTCCGTAATCTTACCTGCAAATGCATAAGGTGTGATATCAGGGTAGTTTTCCTTCATTGCATAGAGTACTTCTATCAGTTCTTCTCTGTCGGTGGGCATCTCCATCCCCATCTTCTCCACAAGATCCTGACGGATGTAAGTATCATGTCCTTTGCCATGATAGGAGTATACGCCAGGAAGGGCATACTGCTTTCCGTCAAACTGGGCGAATTCGATCGCTTCCTGATTCTCAGATACATACTTCGGATCCATACGCTCCAGATAAGGCCCCAGGTCTACCAGTCCTCCCTGGCTTCCGTAAGTGGCAACACGCTGTCTGTCATATGTCCTGATGATATCAGGCGCTGTGCCTGCAGTCAGCATCAGGTTTACCTGATCATCGGCGCCGGAACGCGGGACAGGAACGAAATTCACATGAACTCCCTGGGGTTCCATCGCTTCATTAATCCAGCGTGTCAGTTCATTGTCCGTCAGGGAATTCCCCGAGGAAAATTCAGATCCTCTGTCATAAACCATTACGTTTATGTCTACGATATCTTCCGGCTTCACATTCTGTGCTTCTGTTGCTGCGGCTGTTGATTCTCCCGCTGTGTTCTCCGGCGCTGCTGCCGAAGGCTCCGTCCTTGACGCGTTGCCGCAGCCCGTCACTGCCATTGCCGCCGCCATGACAAGCGCGCATGCCTTAGTAAAACTTTTTCTCATCTCTCTTTACCTCCATTTTGGTGTAGTTTATGAATAAATTTTTCAAAACTGCCGTAAACCGATTCCTCTTCTACAAGGATCTTCCATACATTATCCTTACCAGGGGAAACCAACTCGTAATTTTTCAACGGACCTTTATCGGTAATCCAAATCCCGTTGTCTGCATAAACAGCCGCACAGATATTATCTTTTTTCAAAAAAAGCCAGCGGCCTTCCAGGCGCCATTCGCTGAATTGCTCCAGCGGACAGAACGCATGGGTGTACTGCACTTCCTGATCCAGCAGATGAAACTCAGCCACAGCGCGGTTTTTATCCTGCCTTATCAGAGGAAGTGTGCCGTTCCCTGCAAAATAGCCGGGCCGTCCTTCTCCGAAATACACCGCTTCTCCCGGATGATTGATCCAGATCTGCGTATCACAGTCCTTAATCATCACCTGCAGGACATGTTCCTGTGAACCGGGTTCTCCCGGATGATAATCCAGTACGCTGCCCATAACATAATCCGGCGTTCTGTAACTGTAAAGATGTACCTTTTCCTCACCTTCCGCACTCTCTGTTATCCTTCCTTCTGCCGGTACATGATAAGACTCCATGACTTCCGCCGGCGGCTCATATGAGGAGAGGGCAAACATCAGCGTGGCAAGTGTATGCTGTCCCAGATACCCTTCGCCGTTCGCTATAAAGTTCAGCGCGGTGGATTCACTGGTCCTGCGTCCAATCAGATTCTTGAAATAAATTCTGCCGTAGCTCGCTGCGACGATTCCTTTAAAGGAATTGATCCCCAATATTGAAAATGCCTTATCCAGCGCTTTTTTGGCCAGTTTCCTTATCTCCTCGTCCGAAGCCAGGTCATACAAGGCGAAAAATCCTGTCATATCGATGGGAATGTACACCGGCGAATTCCACTCATTAAAGCCATAGCTCAGGAAATTGCGGAACCAGATCTTTAAAAGACGCTCCGCCTTTCTTTTATGCATTGCACCGATCATCCCGCTGTTTGTAAAAATTTCCTGCTCAAACAGCCCGCCCGCAAGGTATTCCGCGGTATGGAACAAAAGCGCGTGGTTTTCACTGAAAAACCACATGACATCATTGCCCGGTTCGTCCGTCCAGTACCGGAAATCCAACAGTACCTGTTTGATGCTTTCTTTTTCTTCCCCTGTAAAAAGAGGGGAATGGTATGCATGGAAAAGCGCCGGAAGCCTGAAATCCGCACAGTCCTCTCTCTGCCTGATACAAGACAGCTCCTTTTCCCATATCCTTTTAACCAGCGCCTCCTGTCCCCCCATTATCCTGAGAGCCAGCGCCTTCGCCAAATTGTCCAGCCCGTTCTCCGCCATAAACCTGATGGCGGCCTGTTTCCGTTCTGCCGCCGTTCCGATACCGCTGTCCGGCATCACTGTTTCGTCATAGTATTCAAAATTCAGGACACGGTTCAGCCTTACATCTCCCACGCACGTCCGGACTGTTACCGCCACCATGCCCACCCTTCTGGAAACAAGATCTCCAATGGGGATTGCTTTCTCTCCCGGATGTATCGTCACCGTTTTCTCTCTGCTTACCGGATCCGCATGTGAGTCATAAAACACCATTTCCACGGAAACGGTCAGCTCATCCCCGGCAGGCTCCATAAAATCAAGTTCGATATCCGTATCCTGATAGTTAAACCTTCTCAGATATATTCCTGAAAGCAGCTTCCGGGTCCTGTCCAGAGCCTCCAAATCCGCCGCGCAGGGAAGGTACGCCTTCAGGGATTGCTCACCCATATATCTCAGTTTAAAGGAAAGGCTCGTATCCCGCTCCGCCAGCTCATTTGTCAGAATATACAGCGTATTTTTCCCCTGTTTCAGAGTGACAGAACATTCTGTTTCCCTTTCCTCATTGCGCAGGTAAGAATAAAACTCCGCCTGCTTCTCCCCGTCTACAAAGACTTTTGCGCCTCCGCAGGTCATAAGGCGGAAGGGATATTCTCCCCCTGCTGCCGTCTCCAGTTCAAGCTGCGCTCCGAATGTCACCTTCGTCGGAAGCTTCCAAAAAGCGCTCCGTTCCACCTTTTCGGTTTCAAACGGGAAATAAACCTCGCCGCATGGCAGGAACTCCTCCTCGTCCCTTTCAAACAGCCTTTCCTCCACATACTGAACCCTGACCGGGGAAACAGCCTCTCTCCAGGGCATATTCACACCATAGGAAGAAGGATAAGGCTCCGGTCTGCTTCGATAATGCTCTTCTTTCAACGGACTGAGCATCCATCTGCTTATCAGATCCCCTTTATGAATCTCATAAGTAAAAATATCAGGCATAAACAGTCTCCTTCATCGTTTCAAACTCCATCTGTCCGTAAGTCATATCCCGGAATACCAGTTTTCCCTTCTCCTTTACAGGAGTATGTGCCATATGCCACGCAATAAAACTCTTAAAATCCCCAGCCTCCGAACGGGACGCCGCTTTCACAAGCCAGTTGGTATTGATTCCCGGAGAAAGCAGCTCCTTCTCCGTCAGCGGAGGCTTCCGGTTCACAGACAGCCCGTTCTGCGCATATACCGCCAGATAGGCATCACCTCTTCGCAGGAACGCCCAGTGTTCCCCCACCTCTGTCTCGTCGCAGACGCTCATATCACAGAACATATGCGTAAAATCCGCTTCCGCGTAATCCAGCAGCTTATCACAGAACTGATAGCTCAATACCACCACATTTTTCTGCTGGCTCACCAAAGGGGTGAGACCGTTGCCGTTAAAATATCCCGGCCTGCGGATTCCGAATATCTTCCGTTCTCCCGGATGATTGATCCAGATGCGGGAACGGTAATCCTTCAAAAATACGTTCATCAGCAGCTCCTGTGATCCCGGCCCTCCCGTTCTCGGCGTCACACAGGAGGCGATACTGTAGTCCTTTGTCTTATATATAGCTGTCGGTACCTCCATGGTACCCTGCAGCCTCTGTACGGTAAAAGGCTTTTCCTTATTCCAACATGCCGCCTCTCCCAGTTTTTCCGGCGGCTGATAATCGGAAAGAGCCAGGAAAATAAGAGGATCCACACGGCCGTTCAGACAGCCTTCGCCCCAGGCAAGCCACATAAGCGGGTTTGTTTCCAGATTCTTATTGGCAAGAAGCTCTTTTGTGTATATCCTGCCGCAGGCGCCTGCCAAAAGCCCGTGAAAACTGTTTTCAGCAAATATTTCATACGTATAGTCCAATGCCCGCCCGGCAAGCTCTTTCACCTCTTCGTCCCTGCAAAGTACGAGCAGGGAAACGTAGCTTAACATATCCACAGGAATATAACAGGGAGAGTTCCACTCGTTGTATCCGAAATCCAAAAGCTTTTGCAGCCACTCCACGATAAGCCTCTTGGCTCTTGCGCTCTGTTCCCGTCCCGTAAAACCGCTGTTAGTAAAAACCTCCTCCGGATACAGCTCTCCCGCCAGCATCTGCGCCGTATGGAAACACAGCGCATGGTTTTCACTGAAAAACCACATGGCGTCATTTCCCGGCTCATCAAACCAATATCGGAAACCGATGCATACCTCCCTGAAGTATGCCCTCTGCTCTTCCGTAAGCAGATGCCCGAACTTAATCAGCACCCACAAAAGCTTCACAACCCGGAAGTCCGAACAGTCACCTCTTCTGCGCACAAATTCCACATACTCTTCACAGCAGCTCCTGTATTCCTCATACAGATTCTGTCCGCGGGCCAGATGCGCAATATACTGCTCAAAGCTCTTCGGCGTGCTGCTGATAATAAAATCCAGCGCCGCTTTTTTACGTTCCTCCACAGTGTCCGGTGTAAAACGGTGCTCCAGACGTTTCGGAAATACTTCCGCTCCAAGGGCTGCGCTCAGGGAAACCCCTTCCACCTCGCTGCAGACTGTAAATTCATAGTAACCAATAGGAAGCTCGTCTGTATCTCCCCATATCACTTCACCGCTTCCGGCCTTCACCTCCTTTCTCTTTTTCACGTCTCCGGCCTTCACCTCAATCACCGTGTCCTTCTCAAAAGGATAATCCGCACAAATCGTAATCCTGCCCTCTTCATAAGTCAGCCGATCCAGATACATGGAGGCAAGACTCCTATGTACAGACTGTACGGCACGGATATCCGCAGACACGGGAAGTGAAAATTCCAGTTCCTCTTCCGACAGGTTCTTTATTCCAAAGTTAAAAATGATATTTCGTTCTCCGTAATTGCTGCAGCCGACCACGATTTCGTTCGTTCCCGCCCGCAGCAAAAGCTCTGCTTCCTGCCTGGCTTCTATATTGGATTCATATGGGAAAAAAGAAGCTTCCTCTCTGCCCTGAACCCATACCTTCATCCCGCCGCAGGTGGACAGTTCCACCCGCCATGTACAGTCCGTCCTGCAGTTCACATACACTCTCGCATAAAACCGAATGTCATGGGGGAAGCTCCAGAAATCGGAAAAATCCACTTTTTTCGTCTGAAAGGGGTAATACAGCCTGTCCATAGCTATGTCTTCCGGATAGCCGCTCTTTTTAAAATCGCCCCGTTCCAAAAATTCATCCTTCGCCGGTGAAGTGCGTTCTTTCCCATCCGCCCTTTTCACACTGGCGCCCGGATGATAGTTTTCAAATACGGTCGGCACCATCCCGGCCACGAAAGGGATTTCTATCACATCACTGGTAAGCCAGTTTGAAACATATTCCCCTTTTTTAACGGTATAATTCAAACCTTTGCTCTGCATCGCCGCTGCCTCTGCTTTTCTTCCTGCCACCTTATTCCTTAACGCCTCCAATCATAACGCCCTTGGTGAAATACTTCTGCACAAAGGGATATACAATCAGCATGGGAACCATGGCAAACACAATGGTTGAGGACTTGACATTCTCCGGTGCCACAAGCACTGTCGCCATTTCCTCCGGGTTATATGTTATCGACAACGTATCCAGCAGGAGCTTAAGCTGATACTGTAAGGTATACAGCTCCGTCTTGTTGATGTAGTACAATACGTCGGTAATGCCGTTCCATCTGGAAATCGCATAAAACAGCATGATGGTGAAGATAGACGGCAGGGACAGCGGAATCGTGATCCGGAACAGACATCCCCATTCTCCGCACCCGTCCATATAGGCCGCTTCATACAGCGCCTTATTGATCCCTGAAAAGAACGTGCGCAGGATTATCAGGTTAAACGGACTGATCATTCCGGGCAGGACCAGAGCCCAGATTGTATTCATCAGATGCAGTTCTTTTACAAGCAGGTAATTCGGCACAATACCCGCGCCCACATACATGGTGATCGTAATCAGGACCAGGAATACGTGTCTCCCCTTTAAATCAGATTTGGAAAGAGGATACGCCGCCAGTATCGTCATAAAGGTGGACAGTAATGCGGAGCCAAGAGTCAGGAAAATGGAATAAAATAAAGAGTGTACAATGTTGTTGTTCTGAAACACCATTTTATAAGCTTCCAGGGTAAATTCCTTCGGCCAGACACCCACAAGCCCCTTCGCAATTGCATTTTTACCGCTGAGGGAAATCGCCACGATATTCAATACAGGGAGCAATGTCACAACAATCATAAGAATACAGGCAATCGTTATTACTATCTGATATGGGCTCCATTTTTTATCATAAACTGAATTCATTACATGATTCCCTCCTCTCCGAGTCTTTTGGCAACCTGATTGGCAGCCACCACCATACATACCGCAACAATCGACTGGAACAATCCGACTGCAGTTGCAAAATCATATCTTCCCGCCTGCAGACCCACAGAATACACGTAGGTGCTGATAACGGAAGAAACATCCTGGACAAGCACATTTCCCATCAGGTACGGGCGTTCAAAGCTGATAGACAGTATTTTTCCCACATTCATAATGGTCATGGTGACAACCGTCGGCCTGATCTGCGGAAGCGTCACATGCCAGATTCGTTTCCACCGTCCGGCCCCGTCCATATAAGCCGCATCGTAAAGCTCGACGTTGATTCCCGCCATGGCGGCCAGATAAACAATCATTCCGTATCCGGCTCCCATCCAGATGCCGGTCCCCCAGTAAATCGCGCGCCACTTCGAAGAATCCCCCACGAAGTTCACAGGCCCTATATGAAAAGAAGAAAGTACATTATTGACTATTCCGCTGGTTCCGAATACCTGGTATACAATACCGGCAATTACCACCATAGACAGGAAGTGGGGAAGATAAAGAACGGTCTGTGTCAGTTTTTTCATCCTCTGGTTGCTCATTTCGTTCAAAAGCACGGCCAGGACAATCGGGAACGGGAAAGTGATAAACAACTCACCCAGATTTAAAACTATGGTATTTTTCAGGGCCGTCCGGAACTCACCGGATGCAAACACTTCCTTAAAGTGAGCCAGCCCCACCCACGGGCTGTCCCATATCCCCTGGAAAATATTGTACTGTTTAAAGGCAACGACAATTCCCCCCAATGGAAGATAATGAAAAACGATAAAATAAATAATGGGGATAAACAACATAATATAGAGACTAATTTTTTTACCTTTCAACTTTTCCTCCTATTCCACATGACCGGTCTTACTCCGCATGTTCTTCCAGCCCCTCAATCAGTACAAGCATGGCCAGCGCCTGTCCATAATGCATCTTAGACATGGGAATTTCCTTATAATGCTCCAATGTCCTGCCTACATTTGTTCCATAAGAAACCTCCATCAGCTCTCCCTCCGGGCTGATTTTCTCCAGCACCGCTTCCAGAGCCTTCCTGCCGCATTCTTCATATTCCCTGTCAATATAGCCTTTTCTGATGCCTTTCAATATTCCGTAGCAAAAACCGGCTGTACAGGATGATTCCAAATAAGAAGTGTCATCGTCAATCAGCGTATGCCACATTCCGGATGACGCCTGATACTGTTCCAACGCCCTTACCTGCCCCTGCAGCACATAGATAGCGTACTTTCTTATGGAAGGCGGCAGCTCCACTATCTCCAGGAATTCCGGAATAAAGATAGTCACCCAGCAATTTCCTCTTCCCCAAAGGGCTCCGGCAAAATTGTTTCTTTCCTCAAATGTCCAGCCATGATACCACAGGCCGGTCTTTGTGTTCATCAGATACTTTACATGGATCAGGAACTGGTAAATCGCCTCCTCCGTATAATCCTGCCGCCCAAAAACCTTTCCTGCCTTTGCCAGAAACAGCACCGTCATCAGCAGGGTATCATCCCAAAGCTCCTGGTTGTTTTCCAGCTCCGCATGACAGTGCTGAAGACCTTCCTCCTTCGTCCTCTTCATATCATGCATAATCCATTCCGCCCACTCACGCATAATCGCTTCATATTCTTGATTAGGGCGATGCTCATATACACAGGCCATTGTAAGAAGCGGAGCTACCGTATTAACATTCTTCTCCGGCAGGCCGATTTCCATTCTGTCCTTCAGCCATGCTTCTATGTAATCCAGATGTTTTTCATCATTCGTGTACTGATACAGCTTATATATTCCATAAAGCCCTACTCCGTGAGTCCAGTCCCAGCAGGAAAAACGTTTGGCCTGCACCGGCGTCCAGCCGAGTGAATCCACTAAATGTTTACGATACCGGTCGTCAGATGAATAAAGAAAATCATTAAGGTTCTTTTCGACTTTTTCAATTACCTCGAAATATTGTTGCTGTGTCATTTTTTCCTCCTATTTTACACGTGTTAAATTTACTTTCAAAAAAAAGAGCTTTAATCGTTGTGTTTTATTGTTAATACAAAGATAGCATACACGTGTAAAATTGTCAATATTTTATTTTAGTTTTTGCAGATAATAATCATGATGTAAATATTATACAAATATTCTGCTTACATCACTCCACAAATGTAAAATAAATCTATAGAATTTTACATTTATGAATAAAGCCCACCTGTGATTTCCTGATTTCATTCATATTCCGGCAAACAATCCTGCCTCAGTTTTCAGCCCCCAAACAGCCTTACAAAAAAAAGACAGCGGCCCCATATCCGGGAATCCGCCATCTTTTTACAGCAGCCAGACAACCTGTTATCCTCTTTTTTACTGCATTTTTTTACTGCGCCTTTTTACCATAAAGCTGTTCCTGCAGATAAGCCCTGTTCCTGTCAAAATCCACCTGAAGGACATCCATCCCCCTGATTGTAACGCTGGAATACGTCCCTTCCAGAGGAATACTCTCCTGAACGATATCATAGGTCAGCAGCTTTCCTCCCATCAGGCTCAGCCGCAGACATTCCGTCTGAGTCAGATTCGTAGTCAGATTGGGAAACAGGCCATTGATCAATCCGTTCGGATTAGTTACCAGAGCCGCCGGAAGCTTTTTCATCACGGCGGAAAGCACCTTTCTCTGCCTCTCCGTCCGGCCGAAATCCGTTCCAATAAAGCGGTTTCTGCTGTATGCCAGAGACTGCGCCCCGTTCAGATGAATCATCCCGCTTAAAGAGGTATCCAGATAATCCGTCTCCATGGGCATTCCCCGAAGCTCGTTATACTCGTTCAAATAAGCATTCACCCATTTCACTTCTTCATTTGTCAGCTCCAGATCCACTCCGTTCACCGCATCCACAAGATTTGCAAACGCCTGGAAATTTACCACCGCATACCTGTTTACCTCAATTCCCAGATTCTGCTTTACCGTTTCCAGCAAAAGCTCCGGCCCTCCAAAGGAATAAGCCGCATTCAGCCTGTTGCCGTCCCGTCCGGGAATGTCCACATACATATCCCGCAGCAGGGAAGTCATATGGATCGTCCTGGTCTTACTGCTGACAGAAAGAAGAATCATGGCATCCGACCGCCCGTCATCCCCTTCCGTCCGGGAATCACTTCCAATCAGCAGAATATTCACCACACCATTTTCCTTCAAAGGCTCCCCGGCAAGCGTTTCCACCCTGCTGTATCTCATTTTCCCATAAATACTTCCTATCGCCAGATACCAAACCGCTCCAAAAAGTACCAGAAGCACCGCCAGAACCGCTAAAACCTTTTTCCCCCGGGATTTCTTCTTCTTTCCATTTTTCTTCTTATCCCTGCTCATTACGGCGTGTTTATCCTCCTCCCGCTTCCGTTTTTCCTTCTTTGGTTTCTCCTTCTTTGGTTTCTCTCTGCCCTTATCTTTCCTCACTGCACGCTCAGGCTCATCATACCTGCGACGCCCCGGACGCCTCCCGCCGTACCGTTCCTCTTCATACAAAGGCTCCTCTTCCTCATCATACAGCTCCTCGTCGTAATCCGGCTCATCATCTTCCCGCTCATCCTCATATTCCGGTTCCCCGTCATACTCCCCCTCGTCGTCATATTCCGGCTCCTCTTCATATTCCTCTTCGTCCTCATATTCCGGCTCCCCGTCATATTCCTCTTCGTCCCCGTACTCCGATTCCTCATCATACTCAGCCTCATCCATATCCACATCATCCCGATAACCGGCTTCCCCTTTTTCGTACTTCTCCACTTCTCTGTCCAGGAACCGCTCCAGATTTTTCTGAATCTGCTCCATTTCATTCCCGTTTTCCCTGCTCATAGAAAGCCTCCTTCCATACCAGGTAATATATCAACCTACGGCCCATCTCCAGCTTAT
>ENA-UOJP01001300-UOJP01001300.1-human-gut-metagenome-genome-assembly--contig:-C102-NODE-1300-length-31689-cov-44.273219_pt1 | contig 31689 bp, 56 predicted proteins | sample MGYA00242353_ERZ723900 | MGnify/ENA metagenome assembly ERZ723900
CAATACTCAGTTGGTGCGCTCCCATTTCATTTGATTGCCACATACCGCATGCACGTGCTGCATAACTAGTGGCAGTTAAAGTAAAAGAAGCCACGGTATATGTAGTATTTTTTAAGATACGCCACCTATCAATACAATACATATGAGCTTCGGTAGCAGTCGTATAAGAAGCTGCACCTCTTTGATTTATTGGATTGGAAAAGTTTGTGTTTGTTCCGAGGTTCGGATACACCGCACCATTCACCAGCTTATTCACCTGGTTGATATCCTCCGCGCCCCAAGTATCGCCGACCTGCTGATATTGGGTAATATCTTCAACGGATGACGAGCCATCGGAATTGGCCGTAATTTTATACTTGCGGCCCCCGGACGGCGGGATGTAATCCTTGTAATCCGTTTTCAACGCCATCAAAATGCACTTCCTTTCAGTTCAAATGCCAGCTTCGGCAGGCACGCAGATTGCCGTTCAAATTGCTCAAAAAGCAGCAGGCATGTGTTCTCGATGCGGTTCCAGTCGTCGGCCCCAGGCGGCGGCTGGTTGCCGCGCCACTGCTTCACAGGCAGCATGTCGGGCGGCCGGAACGTATTCGCGGCAATGGCCTCCAGGTTCGCGTCCAGTGCGTCGATGGTGGAGGCATATCCATAGCTCTCCACTGTTACAGCCACCATGCCCCGCATGGTAAAACCGCCATACAGAAAATACGCATACTCCCGCAGGTATTCGATATTTTGCCTGATGCGGTCGTAGTCCTCCACATTGAAGAAATCCCCCGTATATTCTCCATCGGGGCCGTACGTTACTTTCCAATCCGTTTTAGGCGCTGTCCAGGCCATCCGCGCCACGCTCCTTCCGTATCGTCATCGTCCCGCGAAACGCGCCGCTGAAGCGCGTCTCGATGCTCTCAACAACGCCCCATGTGCCATCCTCCAGCGTCAGCACGTCCAGCACGTCATACTGCGGGTCGCCGCGTGTCTCCAGCGTTGTCACCACCCGGGCCGCGTAATATTCCCGGATCTGGTTCAGAAACCCGGGCCAGTTTGCGTCCACCCAGTGCACGAGCACCGGGTTCTCCCAGTCGAACGTTTCCCCGCGCGGGTTCGCATCCAGCCTGCGTTCCAGCGTCGTCAGGTTGTACCCGTTGCTCCAGATGGAAAACTCTACGTCATGCACCGTGGATGCGGTAAACTTCACATAGGACACATACCCGTAGTGCCTCGCCTCCGCCGTTACGCCGGTATCACCGGTGCGCAGCTGCGGCGATATCGCCAGATCATGCTCGATGCGGTTCCACTGCCCGTCCGACGGCAGCTTTCCCGAATAGATCTCCCTGCGCTGCGCGTCCGAGGCCGTCGTTGAAAAATAGGACACCAGCGGGACATATGCCGTGATGTCTTTCAGCAGCGGCTTCATCTCGTATTTCGGGTCGCCGTATGCCTCGGCCCCCATATCCACACCGTTGAGCCGCCATGTCAGCAGCCGCGCCCTCCGGTTCGGCGCGCATTTTCCGAAGGTTATCTGCCAGGAACACGCGGGCACGGCCGGGAACTCAAACGTCTCCGTATGAGCTGATGGCGTATATTCCTGCGGCTGTGTCCAGGCTTCTCCTGCCCTGCGGGAATACACATATATTTTTTCCGGCAGCGGGCCGGGACCAAAGGTCACTGTCACGCTGCCGGCGCAGTTGTCCGTCTCTTCAATGTTGTTTGCATCCCGTCCTATGTATCCGAACGCGGCCGTTTTCCCCTCTGGGAACGCCCCGGACGCATCAGCAACGTCCTCCCATACCCATTCGCCCGGCAGATAGCCTCCGCTGTCCGGTACCATCCGCTGCGTCCCGTCCAGCCGCATGAAGTCCTGCTCGAACGTGGCGTATTCCGCGCCCGGCGCCCCTGTCAGCGCGTTGCTCGAAAACGCCGCATGCTCCGACAAATGCGCGGGCGCGGAAAAGGTCAGCGGCGCCAGCGTGATCCCTGCTCCGGGCGCCTTCGTCACGATGGCGCCGTCCCTTGCTTCGCTCAGTGCTGCAAGGTTGCTGTTGGCGAGCAACTGTACCGCCTCGGCGTGTGTTGCGACAGGCAGCGGGAGCATCCAGCGCGTCACGGATTTGCCAAGACGGTAAGAGTACCCGCCTGCATCGGCCAGTACCTTCTCCAACTCCTCCCGTCCCTGGACATACGGCGTTTTACCGCCGTCACCAAACACGCTTTTTTCATACGTCGTCTTTCCCATCCGTTCAAACAGCGCAAAGGCCGTGAAAGAGGCGCGGATGCCGTCCACCTTCCAGCTGTCCAGATACCACGGGTGCGTCGGCACCCACTCCACACGGCCGTCCTCCAGCGTCTGCCCGTAGGACAGCGCAACGTCCTGCCCCTCCGCAAGAAAACGCTGCAGCGCCGTGCTGCCCTCCACAGAGAAGCGCCCCTCCTCGTTGTACAGCGTAAAGGACAGCGACGCCGTAGGCAGCGAGAGGGAAAGCGGCGAGGCCGTGTGCTTCTCGGCCAGTTCGATGATCTCATCGTTTCCGAACGTATAGCCCACGCCATACCGCAATTCGTTCAGCCGCGCACGGGTGTACGGCGCGCGCATCCTGTCGAAGCTTATTTCCAGCGCGTCCACATCCTCCAGCAGGAACTCCCCGCGGTAATACGGCTCCAGCGCGTCCGTTACAACGAATGTGTCCGCAAGCGCGCCGGCCGTATAGGCCCGCACCGTGATCTGCGCGGGCACGCAGTCCCCAAAATCCAGCGTCAGGCCTGCCATGGAATGCACCGTACCAAACGCCACGCTTACCATCGGAGGCGATGCAAAAACGCCGTCCGCGCCGCACAGCGCCGCGCTCACAAAGCCCTGCGCCGCAAGCTCCGCGCCGCTCTCCGGCAGCAGCCGCTGCGTGCCGTCCAGCCGCATGCGGTCCCCCTCAAAGGTTGCATAACTCACGCGCACCGGGCTTTCTCCGCCATCCAGCACCGAAGCGTCCGAGTACCATGTGCCCGGCGGTACCGTTACCGCAGCGTCCCCCGGTGCGCTGGCATCAAATATGCCGAACTGCAGCCGTACATATCCCTGGTCGCGCACCTGCCGGCGCATCGCGTGCCGGTATGCAGCAGATACTGGATACATCCTTCCGCCTCCTTTTACACCTGGATCAGATTCGCCTTGACGCTTTTCCATGCACCCGGAAGCCACCGTGCGGCGTCGATACGGACGGGCGTACCGCTCCGGTCCCCCACATACATGTCCATGTATACGAAATCATTCACACGGGGGTCGAACACACGAAAGGTGTTGATGAACTTCCCGCCGCGCTTGCGGTCGAACAGGGAAAGCAGTGTTTGCATCTCCGACGGTGTCAGCATACCGAACGAGACCTCGATTTTGAGCTTGTCGTCGCCCACCACCTGCCCTATGAAATCGCCGTTCCCATTGCGTGCGCCGTCCACCATTGTGGAGATCGTAACGCCGCAGCTCCCGAGCTCAGGAGGCGGCAGAGCAATGCCGCCCGCTGTTTCGATCCATGCCAAATATACCGCCTCCTTATAACAATGCAGGGTTTCCCACAACGCGCCGTCCGCGCGCCTGCTTTCCCCGCTCGTAGCTTCGATAAATGGTGTCGTCCCCGATGGTGATGCTTTCGTCTTTTTCCAGCAGCGCCCGAAGAATTTCCAGCATCTGCCCCAGCAGCGCCAGCAGCTCCGCGCCGTTCAGTCCCCCGGCCATTCCGGCGGCGACGGCCTCCGCAATTTTGCTCTCCGGCGCCACGATCTCGCCCTCGCGCTTGTTGTCGCCGATAAGGGCAAGCTGCGGCGTATTGGCTGCCACATACCCGCCCTGTGCCAGGTGCGGGATCTGCGGCGGCGTTACCTGCGGCGAGATATCAAATCCGAGCTTTCCGGCCACACTGCTCACGGCCCGCAAAATCGCGTTGATGCCCGCACAGATGCCCGCTATCATGCCGTTCACGATGTCAATGATCCCGTTCACCGTGTTCCGGATGGCATTTTTGATGCCGTCCCACACTTTTACGACTGTGTTCTGCACCGCTTCCCAGGCGCCGTCCCAATCCCCGCGAAACACTGCGGTGAAAAATTGCAGCAGCCCGCGGAATAGAGTGATGGCGATGTTTATACTGTCGCCGATGCGCTGCACAACGTACTTTACCACATTGACAACGCCCTCGAAGATTTTCTCCCAGTATGGCCCGAACACTTGAACGATCCAGTTGATAAAAGGCAGAAGAACCTCATTCCACCAGGTAAGGATGTACTGGATGATATCCGCTGCCATGCCCACAAAGTTATCCCACAGCGGTTTGAGCGTTTGGTCCCAAAGCTCCGTGCCTTTTTCAATGCAGTACTGCAGGAACGGCTTCACCGCGGTATCCCACAGGCTTTGAAGGATATCCAATATCCAGTTGAACGCCTCTACCACGCCGTCGCAGATCGGCTCTCCGTACTGCTCCCAGGTGGCTTTGATACCGTCCATCAGGCCGGTCCAGATATACTTTACAAGGTTCAGCGCGGGGAGCAATACACTGTTGACCGCATCTGTCACGATACCGCACGCCCACACAAAGAAATCAGTAAACATCTGCAGCTTCGCGCTGATCACATCGCCCGTAATGGGAGCGAACGCCTCGGAAAAGGCATTCGCCACGCTGGGCGCGAAATCCGTCAGCAGATAATCGCCCAGCGGTTTCAGTCCGGTATCCCACAGGTTTTGCGCAGCGGCCTGCACCCGCGGCCATACCTCCACGGCCTTGCCTTGTATCTGGTCCCATGCAGCGCTCCACGCGGCAATGGAAGGCGCCATAAGCTCTTTGAAACGCGCCCAAAACGCCTCCAAAGGCTTCATCAGCCCGGTCATTTCCTCGCCGGTATCTGCGATTGCAGCGGAGGCCCCACCGCCACCGCCGCTCCCGCCCGGATCAACGACGTTCAGCTCGTCAATGCCAAGCGTGGCGTTTGCCTTTTTGGCAGCGCCGCCCGCCGCGCTGCTCACGCTTTGGAGCTTTTTGCCCGCGGCCTCCGCCTGCGCAAAGGTCTGCCCGAAAATCGAAGCGATAAAAGCGGCCACGGCGCGCGTGGCGTTCGCAAGCCCCTGCATCAGGGCCGTCAGGGCCGGAAGGACGGCGTCGAGAATGGGGGCAAACGCTGTGCGGAGATTGCTTTTGACGCCCTCCAATGCGGCGCTGAACTCTTTGCTCTGCCCTGCGGCGCCGGACATCAGGCTTTTCATTGCCCGGAAAAACGCGTACAGCCCCGCCGTAAGGAAGGTCGCCTTCATGGTGCTGCCGACGGTTTTGAACAGGCCGCGTATGCCCTTTGTGGCTTTCTGCCACTGCTTCTCGCTCTCCCTTGCGGCCTGCGCCTGCGCCCGTTTTTCCGCCGCTGCGGCGCGTTCAGCGGCCGCAGTCTTTTTTGCTTCTGCCCGCTCTGCTGCGGCAACAGCACGCTGCCGCGCACGTTCCTCCGCCGCGGCTGCTTTGGCTTCGGCCGCCTCCTGCCTGGCCTTGGAGCGTTCTGCCGCTGCCGCCATTTTTTCCTGCGCGCGCTGCTGCGCCTGCGCGGCTTTCGCCGAGGCCGCCTCTGTCTCAATGCGCAAAACTTCCTGTGCCTGAAGAAGCTTCTGGCTGACAGCCTCCTGCTGTGCGGCCAGGGCATTGAAGGCTTTGTCGCTCCCCAAAAATTGATCGGCCGCGCGCCCGGGGTCTTTCAGCCCTTTGAACATTCCCTTGGCGCTCTGCCGCATGCCTTCCATCTTACTGCCCAGGCTGTCAAACTGGCTTTCCAACTCGCGCACCTTGACGCGCGCTTTCTCCAGTGTCTTGTTGTATCCCCCGCTGAAAGCGCGCTGCATGGCGTCGCCGGAGGCTTTTCCGGCGGCCTCGAACCCCATCTGTGCCTGTGCGGCTGCCTGGCTTGTGATATCCCGTATCTGCTGCGCCACCGTGTTGCGCACAACAAAGTCAAGATATACGCTGCCTACGCCTGTGCCCTCCGGCATATCACTCACCTCCAAACATCTTCGCCATCATGCGCTCCAGTGCATCCATTTCACTTCGCACCCCCGCCGCGCCCATGCGCATCACATCCCTCTTTGCACGGAACGCCGCCCACTCCGTACGCAGCTGTTTCTGCCATTGCGGCATATTGCGCACAAGGTTCGCGTCGCTCTCGCTGCGCACCGCCACCACGCGCCCCAGCGGCGTGTCATCCATCAGGCCGCCGACGAGCTTTACCCATTCGGCCCAGCCCAGCTCTCCCTGCGCAGCCGGCAGGATGCCGTACTGTTTGGCGATGCTCTGCTCGATCAGCACGGCGTCATAGTCCAGGTCATACCACTCGTCAGCCTTTTTCTGTCTGAAATCGGGCCTTGTCCGGTTCGTCCTCCTGCCCGGTCACTGCGTTCATCACAAGCTCAAACAGCCGCTGATAAGCCGGGAACGGCATGTCCATCCGGTCGATTTCAACCGCGTTTTCATCGCCCAGCGCAAGCTTCAGCGCCTCGTCGATGCGTTCGCCCATCGGCTTGCTTTCGTCATCCGACAGCGCAAGGATCTTTTTCACGGTCTTCTGCCGGCTGTCTACCGGATACACCTTTTCACCGATGCGGATCTCCGGCGTCTCGGTCAGCAGCTTGCCGTCCAGCGTGTACAATTTTCCCATGTCGTTTTCTCCTCTCATTTCAAAGAAAGCCCCCGCCCAAAAGAGCGGGGGCCTATGCATATCAGGCGCCGGCAGCGGGGGTAAACGTCGGCTTGCCGTTGGACATTACGTCAAATTCCAATCCCGCAACATTGCGGCTCTCGCCGCCGCCCGGGTTGGTCACGCTCAGCACACAGGGGAAAGCCAGTTTCGCGCCGCTGGGGAACTCCCATTCGAAATGCGCTTCGCAGTCGGAACCTGTTCCCCAGGCGCTGGCCTCGACAAAATCGTTGCCCGGGTCGCCGATACAGCGCTTCCCGGACAGGCTGATGGTCAGGGCCTTGCCCGTCACCATCCGTTTCAGCCAGCCCTCCTGCTCCATCGGGCTCCATTCCTCCACGTTTCCGTCGATGGATACACTGAAGTTTTCCATCTCGGCAATGGTGTTCAGGCTTTCGGCAGAGGTGCCGATCTTAAATTTGTTTTCAAATACGGGATATACGCCCGTCTTTGCCGCCATACTCTCACTCCTTCATATAAGTCATTTTCAGGTTTATCACGAACTCGCACACGCCCCGGTCGTCCTTTCCCACAGGCACGGGCCCGCCGCCGGGCTCCACAGCGCACACGGTGCAGCCGTCCATGTCGAAGGCCCCGCGGGCATAAAACAAAGCGTATACCGCATCGGCTTTGGCCTGTGCGGACCGCATGTTCCTGCCCCAATGCACCAGCACCGTGGCATAAAACTCGCCGGCGCGGGTCTGTTCTGCTCCACCCAGGCACACGCGCTGCGCAGCCGGCGGTTTCCCGGGATATACGCCGATGTATTTCTCCGTATTCCCGTCGATGCCGCCCAACTGGATGCCCTCGCCCACGTCGGTATTCGCTTTGATGTAGTTTTTCAACCTTTCCAGCATCATGGTATTTTCTCCTTCATCCGCGCCGCAAAAGTGTCGGGGATAAATCTTTCTTTCGCCCCGCCCGCTTCATAAGGCCCGTACCAGGCGGCCCCGGCGTTTGGGTTCTTCCCGCGCTGGAAATTGTACTCCGGATGATAATACAGCCGCCGGGCCTGCGGGCCGTCCGTCTGGAGCACCGTATGGCTTTCGTCCGCCGCGTCAAACTGCTCCGTGTGCAGGCTGCCCTGCATCGCGCCTGTGTCAAACGGCATTGTCTGGCTGCTCACAAGGTCGGTCTTTACCGCTTCCACCGTCTCCAGCGCCGCGGCCTTCGCCGCCCCGTCCAGCCGGGCCAGCGCCGCCTCATCCAGCTTGATCTCGACCATACTACATCAGCTCCAAACGGGTATAGTTCACCGTGCCGTCCGGGTTGCGCGCACGGTCTGCCGCGTGAATGGTAAGCCGTGCGCCCAGCACGTCAGCCCATCCGGTCAAATGCACAAGTTCCGGCGCAATATCGCCCGGGAAAAGCGCGGACGCCGTGTATCGTACAGCCTGGCGCCGCTCGTCCACGTTCCATCCGCCTTTGCCGTTGTAATTGCACATCGTTTCCACCACCACAGCCACCCTCGGCGCACCGTCCTCGTCGTTTCCGTTTGTCAGCGTTACGGCAATCGGCACCCTGCACACCGCCGGCGGCACAAGCTCCGGCCACTTCATTGCTGCACCCCCAAAAACGTAAGCCCCGTCTGGCGCAGCAGGCTCATCACATGAGCGGGCGCTTTCACGCCGCCGCGCTCCACGATGCCCGCACCGTCAAACTGCATGGCCACGCCGTTGATGCTGTAAGAGGAAAACGGGCTCGCCAGCAGCTCGGCATATACAGACCCGAACTCCGCCTGTTCGCACACGGCGCGCTTCACCAGCTCCTTCTGAAACGCCGTCAGGCGGTCAAATCCCGCCGCGACGATACGGTCAAAGGTCAGTCCGTCAATGTCACGGCTGGCAGCGTCCAACGCTGCGTCCTGCTCCTCCGGCGGCACTGTACCGCCCGGGCAATATTTTGCGTAGTCCTCGCTGCTGGCGTATTGCATCCGTTATTCCTCCTTTGAAGCTTTGCCTTTGCGTGTCCTTGACGGCTCCGGTTCAGGCGCGGGCTCCGGCGCATGTGTCCAGATTGCCCACATCGGGTCGCGCGCCAGCATCGCGGCCACGCTCTCCTGCGCAGGCTGGAGCAGCACGCCGGTGCTCCGGTTCACATACTTCTCCATGCGGTCCGCCCCCTCTCTTACGCCGTGGTGGACGTCTGCAGTTTGAAGATCAGGTCCGGCGTCAGCGCCTTGGTGCCGTAGTCATAGAACAGGCTCACGGCGTAATCGTTGGACAGCTGAATTTTTTCCGGGTCGCCGTACTGGTTCACCACAACGGGCTGTGCTACAGCGCCGCGCACCATCAGCAGCGCGTCGGTCACAGTGGTCTTTGTTTTGGTTTCCTCCACCGTTTCGGTGGTCACGGGCATGCGTGTGCAGCTGTATACGCGCACACCGTGGTACATCCCGAACTCCTCACCGGCCGTATCCACATTGGGATTGCTCTGTGTGTCCAGGAACGTGCGCAGCAGGCCGTACTTGGCCGGCGTCAGCACAAGGTCCATCATGCTGCGGTCCACGCCGTCCACATAGTCGTTGTGCACGGTCTCCAGGGTCTGGATCATGCTCTCTACAATTTCCTGAATGGCCGTAACGCCGCTGGCCGGAGAAAAAGCCGTTCCATCTGCTGCCGCCTGTGCGAAAAATGCACGGTCAAGCTCCGCGCTCATGCTCACCACATGATTGTCGGCCCGGCGCTGCATGACGCCCGCCACGCCAAATGTGTCAAGGTCGAATTTCGCAACCTCTTCCACGATCTCCTTGTGCTGGTTCAGGTTCACCGTGGTGGGCGGAGCGGTCACCTTATCACCCTTGGCTGCCGCGCGTGCGGTGCCGTAGGCCTTGGACGCGCTGTTCACAAAGCGCTTAAACTCCACGCTGCCGGCGGCGGGGTTCCCCGTGTACAGCTGGCTTTTCAGCGTGGTGGAAAGCGTGCTTTTCTGCACGTTCTCAATGACGCGGCCGTAAATCTCGGCCAAAGTCGCCGGGGTGCTGGCGCCTGCCAGCAGGCTGATTGCATTTGTTCTTGCCATAACTTCAAATCATCCTTTCGCTTACAAAATCACCGTGCCCGTAGGCAGGGCACGCTTGCCCGCGCCGTCTTTTCCATCGGCGCCGGTCGTATCCACCCCAACCTTGAAGCCGTTCTTCGCGGCTTCCTTTTTCTGGGGCTTCCATTCCGGATGGCGCTTGAGCACTTCTTTCAAAGCGTCGCGCACGCCCTCCTCATCCGCCTCTCCGGCCTTTTCGGCCTGCATCACAGCGAGGCAAACGGCGTCCTCCACCGCGCCGGGGACGATCCCCTCACGATAAGCGTCCAGCTGGGCCCGGGCGATCAGCAGTTCGCGGTCCTTTTCCGCCAGAGCCGCAGCGTCCACGCCTGGCTGCGCGCTCTGTGCCTCAGGCTGTGCCGCACTGCCTTCCGCCGCCGGAGCGCCGGATGCCTGTGTTCCTGGCGAAGCTTTTGCCAGCTTTTTTCGCTCCCGCGCCAGCCGTTTCTCAATCAGTGCATCCAGTTCCTCCTGTGTCTTGGGCAGGCCGCTGTCCTGCTCGGATGCCGTCTGCTGGCTGCTCTCCTCGGCAGCCGCAGGCTGCTGGACAGCCTTGTTTTCATCGTCCTTGTTCATGGCTTTTCCCTCCGTTTATAGCCTGTCGGCTTATTTCCGCCGGGTGCTTTTTATGCCGTCACCGCGTTTTGGGCATAACAAAAGGCCCGCCGCCGAAGCGTGGGCCTTGTGCTATTGAATTTGAGGAAATTCTTTCATTCGTTGTCCAGATTTACAGACGCATAACGGCATGCGCCATCGCGCCAGGCCCCGCACTCTTCCCCTGTGCATGGCAGCGGGATAAAGTCTACCCGCATCTCATAGGCGTAGCTGCTGATATTTCCACTTTCGTCCAGCTCATTTTTCTGCTTGTAGCGCTGCACTTCGCGCGCCCGGTTATATGGGCACATTTTCGGCATAATGTCCTCTCCTTTCCCGAAAAATGGGCATGAAAAAACCACCGCCTCGTGGGTGGTGGTTTAGTCTCAACGCTTCCCTATGAGGGAGCGGCCTTAGCTCTTGATAATGAATTGGTTAAGCTCACGAAGTGTCATATCCAGAGGCTCAATGCCTTTTTCCTTACAGAACTTCGCAATAGCTCTCAAATCATAGTGAATGTCACTGGGATGTGGATCCACATATCCACCTGCTTTCTCAGCAGCTTCCTCTAAAGCATCCCAATCCTTGCGTTCCTGCTCAGTCATGCCGTTCAAACCTCCTCCAGCGAATATTTTTCGATTAATTTAAAAGCGCTCTCCTCGTCCACATACATACGGTATTGATGCGGGCGTCCAAGCAAACGGGCGTTCAGAAGATTTTCATAATGGTGAACTAATTCAATGTTTTTGGCGTCGAGAAAGAAAAAGCAAGAATGCCCCAAATCGTACGACCGCCTCGCTGCAATCGCGAATAGATGACCGCCAACACCGGCATATTTTTTATTATGCCCAAGATTCTGCGGCGAGCTTTCCGCGAGATTGACGTAAACCGCGCTATCGTGTGGCATGTCGCTGATTGCAATCAAGCCCTGAATTTCCTCGTCTCCAGCCAGCGTTAATTTGTAAATTTCGCACCCATTCAAATCCGACGCTGTCCAGTCGAATTTCCAGCCTTTCAGCCCCGCTAAATCATCGGCAGATGCCAACGAATAAGCAGTTTCCAGAATTTCACCTGTCCGCGCATCCTCAAGGCATGGCGTAAACTTATCAATTTCTATGTCCACACCATCACCCCGCGAATTTATTATACCATTTTTTGAAGCAGAAGTAAATGAACCTGTCCCATCATACCGCTCTCTCCAGTAATCCCGCCGCAGAACGTCCCCGTGTTCGTCCACGAACTCGCGCACATCCTTCTGCGCGGCCCGCACGGCCCGGCGGTATCCGGCCGCCTTTTCCGGCTCCAGCGTGCCTTCTGCCAGCCGCTTGTATTTGCGCACCCGGCGCTCCAGCTCCCGCTGCCTTGCCTCCAGCCTCGCCGTGCGTTCCACCGCGGCCCTGTCCATTGGTTCGGGCCTCACGCTCACGCCCTCTACCCATGTTGTCAAATGGTGGCGGCAGTTGGGGTGGAACAGCCCGGCCCGCACCGCCACGCTCAGCAGCGGATAGCTGCGGCCGTTTCGGCTGTACCCATATGTGCCGCCGAAGTTCCCGCCGCCGCCACGGTATGGCTGCCACACGTCGTCGATGTATACGAGCCCCTGCCAGGGCAGGCATGTCTCACTGCATCCGCCGTACTGGCTCACCAGCACCGTGTCGATGTTCATGCGTTCGCGCAGCTGCGCCTCGCCCAACAGCATGGCCCGGGTGCTGTTCGTCCGCAGCGCCATTTCAGCATAGGACGCAATGTTCACCATCCGGCCGTTCTTGTACCGCACGCAGTTGATGCCCTGCGCCAGAAAATCCTTTGTTGCAAGGTCCGTGGCCTGCTGCACCGTCATGCCGCCCGCATCCAGCGCCGCAGCTGCACGCAGGATCGTTTTGCGGTACACATCGTCCATATACCGCAGCGCCGCGCGCTCCACCCTGGCCTCGCTGTGCGCGATCCCGTCGATCAGCGCATCCAGCTTGCGGGCATTGACGCCGAAAAAAGCACCGGCGCTGCCGTCCGCCTCCGCAAACTGCCGGCGCATCAACGCGCGTGTCTCCGCATCGATCTGGTCGGAATATTCAGCCATGATCGACTTGTTTTCACGCCGGAAACGCTGCAGGCTGTGCAGCTTCTCGGCCTGCCATGCGGGCCAGTCGAAACCCTCGTCCTTTTCCTCGGCTTTATGCCGCGCAAGGTTGCGTTTGAGAGATGCAATCAGCCGAAGCTCCAGGTCCTCAAACAGTGCGGCGATCTCCCGGGCCGTCATACGGCGTCATTGCCCGGAATATCCGTATCCTGCCCGGCCGGCAGGCTTTCCACGATACCGGGTTCAGGTGTATCCTCGATGCCGCGTTCGGTCAGGATGCGCTGCACCTCTGCTCGCTTCCAATCGTCGTCCTTGCTCGCCCCCCAAAGCTCGTCCACCTGCGCCTCCACGCTCATCACGCTGGCAGTGGCCGCACTGGCAATGGTCTGCACACGGCTGTCAAAGTCCGGTGCGCCGTATTCGCCGAAGGTCACCTTCGGCTCATATGCACCCGCCTGGTTTGAGTGCATCAGGTCATACGTCATCAGCATGGAGCACACCACCTGCGGAAGCACCTTTTCCAGCGCATCCGTAATGGCATTTCGTGTCATGCCTGTAATATCTTTCTTTTCGCGCTGCGCCTCGGCGCTGCTCATTTTTCCGACGTCGATTCCAAGCGTGGCCGGGCTCACAATCCCTTGCAGACACATATTCAGCGTGGCGGCATAGCTTTCCACAAACGCATCATAACGGATCTCGGGCTGCACGGTGTCGATCTGTGCCGTGGCGTTTTCCTTGTTTGAGCTTTGCACCTGTATAAAGTTTGTGCCGAAGCTGTCCACGCTGCGCAGCTTCCCGGTTTCCGGGGCGCGGGGGATCATGTCCTCGGGGATATAATTCTTCACGCGCCCATGCCTCACCGCGTCGATCCACTGGCTTATTACTTCGTCATGCGCGTCAAAGGCGTCGGTCTTGCCGTCAAACACGCTGCGCCCGCGCCCCGGGTACCGCTGGCTTTTGAACACGCACAAGGGTACGGCCAAAGGAAAAGCGGCGTCATAATGCACCGGCTTGTAGGCGGAAAGCTCCGGCACACGCCCCAACGGCACAACCTTCTCGCCCTCCCAAAGTTCATAGCGGATGCTTCCGGGCTCGTAAATCTCCCGCAGCTCATATTCTGCCCCGCCCTCGTGATACAGGCTCTTGAATACCACACCCGTTATACGGCCGTGCCTCCGGATAAAGTCTACACGGTCTCCCGTCCAGAACTCAAGCAGCGGATACTCGCTCACATGCGGATCTGTGCTGATCTTAAAAGCCCCGTCACCAATGGCCAGCACGCCGGATACTGCGTCGCCTATAATTTCTTCCCAGCCGCAATCCCTCGCGATGTCCGGCCATACACCGGCGCCGTCCGGACTTTCAAAGTCCACATCATTGAGGTCGCTTTTGACCAGATATGCCAGCGTGTCCACCAATATGGCCGGGATGCCGCTGTGCGCCTTGCGCACGTCACTCGTGGCCGGCGCGGCGGCCCAAAACCGGGCGCATCCAACCGCGTCCTGCCCCAAAGCCTTGAACAGCTGTTCGATTTCGCTTGCGTCTCCGCGGTACCATATACGGTTGCGCATGCAGTTCACGTCAAAGCTTGCGGTCTCCCTTATCGTGATGTTCTGGCCTGTTGCCGGCTGAATCTGCAGCCAATGCCGTATCATGTTCCGCACCCTCTCTCCAATCTTCACGCTGTTCCTCCTATCCGGTCCTTGAACGGGAGCCACGCATACTGCCCACTGTTGATGCAATGGTCGTTCCCGTCTTCCGGCTCGTATTTGTCCTCTTTCCAGCTGTACACGTTGAGCTCATCCATAAGAGGCCGGCACGCCTCGCGCACCAGCAGATAATATCCCTGCGCCATCCATCCGGCCTGCAGGTTGATGCGGTCGATAATCTTCGTCTTCTTCCAGGCGTCCAGATAATTGTACACACTGCCATGCAGCTGCTTGTACTTCCGGCACTCCAGCAGAGTGGCCTGGTCGGCGCTGTCTATAAAAGCGTCGCGCGCAAATCCCCACCGGCTCCGGTTCGCCTCCAGGAATTGTTCAAACAGCGGCGGGATGTCGCTTGGCGTCAGCGGGCGGGACAAGTCGCGGTTGTTGTACACGCGCACGTCCAGCCCCACCAGGCGCCGGCATGTGGTAACGCCCCAGAAGGTAAACGCAAACGTGTCCGCCGAGTTCTGGCTGTAAGCTGTATCAAGCCCCGCTGTAAACAGCAGATACTTGAATTGCTGCGCCTGCTGTGCCGTGATAATGCTTTTGTCCTCTAAGTTGAACACCAGCCCCGTGGCCCGCCCGCGCAGGCCGAGGATCTTGTTTTTATACAGCTTTGTGCCGGGCGGGACCATGCTGATGATCTTCTCAACTTTTTCTGCGGACAGCCCGACGTTATGGGCAAAAGAAAAGAACCAGTGCACCCATCCCTGCTTGGGTTCACGGTTCAAAAGCTCCAATATTTCACGCGGCGTGTCGTTCTCCCATTCCGGCATAGGCCGGCTGTGGTTGATGTATTCCTCGTACACGGGCAGGCCCGGGTCGTCCGGGTTCAATGTAGCCAGCAGATAGTCGCAGCGCATGGACGCCTCCCGCACAAAATCCATGTCCGCAATGTTTATTTCGTCAATATACAAACATCCGTACTGTCCGCCCAACGCCTTTTTCCAACGCGCCTTGTCCGCGTAGCCAAGCACATAAATCTTCTTGTCCTCGTCCGTGGTATGGAGTATCAAATGCGCCATACGGTCGTCGCCGCGTCCGCTGGGCCAATACTCCACCAATCCGCCGAAGTCATCCAGGATGCCAAGTTCCTTTGTGATAATGTTCTTTTCGATGGTCCCCTGATCCAGGCCGCTCAAAACATGGATGCGCTTCTCGCTCTCCGCACACCGGAGAATAAATTTGAACAGCCCCACGGTCGTTTTGCCTGCGGCCGTCGTGCCTTCCAGAAACTCCACCGGCGCCGTGCAGCGCAGGAATGCCTTATACTTCTCCGAGAGGATCAGGTCAGCCATCCGGCGGCCCGCCTCTCAGCTGCACGAGGATGCCGTCCAGTTTGCCAGTGTCCACCTTCGCGGCCACTTTCAGCCGGTCCTCGAACATGCCCAAATGCTTGCCCAGCAATTCCAGGGCCTTGAGCTTATCTGCCATTTTGATCTCTCGCTCCAGTCCGTCCTCTCCGAAAGTTTTCACTTTTACCGATTGAATGGCCGCGAGATCCTCGGGGGCGGCATCTTCTCTCAACGTGGCGTCGCTGGCGTCGATCACATCCGCGGCATTCACAAAAGCGATTTTTGCCAGCTCCGTAAGCACGCGGTCAGCGTTTATACCTGTTCGCTTCGAACGTTCAGCCATCGCCTTTGCAATATATGCGCCAATGTCTGGTTTTGCCATGTTTTCCGCCGCAATTTTGTTTGCGCTTACCGCACTGTATCCCGCCCGTATGGCGGCTTGCGTGGCGTTCAGGTCGATTAAATATTCTTCACAGAACCGCTTCTGCTTTTTCGTCACATTGCCTCCCCCTTCCCGACGTGCAAATACAAAGAAAGCGCACCGGTTTCCCGATGCACTTTCTCGATTTTAAGTATAGCATTATAAAAGCGGAAAAAACGGAGATTTGTTTTACGATTGATTCTTTTTGAAATAGTCATATACAGACTTTCTAACGGCTTCTGCATCTCTAAGGGCTCCCAACTCCTGCGCCACCTCCGCCCAACTCCATCCATCAAAGCTCCTGCGGCTGATTGCCACACGCACCTCGGGATCTGTGATATCCTCTATCTCGATCAGTGCCCTGCCGTACAGCCGGTCATATTCATCGTTGAGCTTTTTCAGTCTTTCCTGCATGGCCAAAATGTCGGCATCGGTTTTCACCCCGCGGATAATGACCGTATGCTTTGTGTACGGAAAGTTTTCCGCACTGCCATGCACCGCGTCCTGCGCAATGGTATCTTTCCGCCGGAGCAGTTTTTCAATCCGGCTTTCCCGGGCTTTTATGTCAGCAGGCAAGGCCCACAGTTTTTTGTACTCCTTGAATGTCACCCGAACACCTCCCGATAACAAACTCCGCAGACAACGGGGTCCTCCTTGTTCATTCGCCATTGACAGTGTTCGCACGAACGCTTTTCGCGGTGCGTACCAGCGCCCGGTGGCCGATACCGCACAAGCTTATGTATCATTGCTTCGATTTGCTTATCCTTTCCGCTGCTTGCCAATGGTCGTTCCACGCACGTAGTCGCGTTTGCTACGCTGGAAGCTGAATACCCTGTCGCCTTAGCGATATAGTCCAGCGTAAAGCCAAGCCTGCGCATTCGGCACATTTCGTTTTTATCGGCCTCGCTTATCATCGCCCATCCCTCCCCGCGGCAATGCAGGCCAGCGTGGCCACAACCGCCAGTGCGACGGCCAAGACCGCCAGATTTATCAAGATTTGCATGGGACGACCTCCTATTCAATTGTGGAAATCTCAGGGAGCCACATTTTGGGGTTGAAATTCAGCGTGTACTTATACTGGTTGACATCTCCAGATGTGACATCTTCCACCACATAGGTGACATTATCGCTCAGGCCGATAAAGTGCTTTTTGTACTCGCCGTTTTCGTCTTCAACCACAATTTCCAGCTGGTTATCTTCTGTGTCTGCCGTAATGCTCATTTTGCCTGTCATCTGGAATAGCACATCGCCTTGCAAGCAGTTTATTACTGTCACCTGCCGGATATCGTTGAAATTGTCTGCCTGCTGTGATAGGTTGTAGGACACGCGATCTGCTTCGGTAGAGCAGCCGGTCAATGCCATCACAATTAACCATGCCATCATCAATAAGGCTACAACAATTCCATTTTTCATATTTTTCCTCACTTTCATTTTGCGGCCTACTTGAGCCTGTTTTCAAGCCTGCGCACCTTGTATTGCCTGCGGTTTTCCACAGCGTCAAAAGCACTCGTACATCATGCAGAGTTGCTCCAACATGATGGATACGTCCGCGATCTCGTCAACGATGGCATCCGTTGCCGCCGGCTTTTCGTTTACGCCTGCCCTCCGCATTTTACAAATCGCCTTGATAAGCTCGCTCATTTCTTCGATGGCTACATCCTTTTGCGCGGTCTGACCATATGTAAGGATGGCCTTTTCAAATACTTCTTTCATTGGTTTTCCTCCTCACATATTTTTTACGCCTCTGCCCACCGGAATGAACGAATACACGCCAATCACAGGCGCAAGCGGCAGGCTCGCATGACAGGCAGTCACCATCATGGCAAGCGCATTTTCGTCAACTTTGGCGCTGTCATGCATGACAATAGCATCCGATTCGCCCCTGCGCGTTTTCACACGCACGCGCTGCCCTTTTTTCAAGTCAACAGGCGTTTCAAAAAGATAATTACCGAATCCATAGTCGGCTTCATGCCTTACAAGTACAACGTTCGTCATTTCTTTGTCTCCTTTTTCGTAATCTTTCTTACCATCACAAGTAACTCGATATCTTCAGCTGTTAACATATCCGAAAATTCAGAAAGTTCCACACACTTGGCCATCCAGAGTAAAACGCGGTCTGCGGATTTCATATCTGCGTAAACCTGTCGTTCAAATTCACTCATGCTGTACGCCCTCCTTCGGCATTTCCCAATCCGATGGAATTTTTGCTTGCAACGTACAATCACCGTTTTCATCTGCAAACCTACACTTATCGCAAGTTAGTTGCTTATCGCAATATCCTGCAATAATCTTTGCTGCTTTTTCAGCCCTTGTCTTGTTTATCCAAAACATTCTGCATGCCCTCCTTCTCCTTGCACTTTACAAATTCGCAATGCCCATCGAGCGGGCAGTTGTTGCAAATCAAAACTTCATCCGGGCACGGGCCTTCCACGCAATATTCCAGCAGCGGATAGCTTAAATCGCTGCGTAAGGAACACATGCCATTTTCTGCATCACGATATTTACAAATCATGTCTGCTCCTCCTCTGCTGGCTGCTGGAGCCATTTGTATGCATCTTGAATACTCAAAAAATCCGGTATTTTTATAAAACATTCTCGCCTAAATTTTACAGCGCTCAATAAAACCGAAATCTCCTTATCGTCCATCGCACGGATGCAGTCTGCGTTGGACATTGGCGCTTTATAATCAGGGCAAAGATAACATTCTGTGTTTTCTCCAAGTCTAGCATATTCAATACAGGTTTCTTTATTTACACAGTTACTCATACTTCCTCCTCCGCTGGCTGCTGGAGCCATTGCAATATCAAATCCGGACATCCATAAAAATCATCATTAAGTTTTGTCGAAAGAAACTCCGCCAGTTCATTATCATCCATTTCCCGGATGCGGTCGGCGTTGGTGATAATCTCCGGGTCGGTTTCAACACCGTATGTACTTCTTAAAGCAGCACAACCCGAACCACGATACGTCACGGTGCATTTCGCAAACGCCGGGCAGTTCTTACAGCCTTTCACTCGTTTCCCTGTGCCCACTCGGCATTTTCGCGCAACCGCTCCACAAGCTCTTTATCTGTCATGCTCTGCCTCCAAATCATTCAGCGCGGCCTCTTCTCCAATTTCCCACCGCAGTTTCATCTGCGCAGGACACAAATCCACTTCCGGGCGTCTTTTGCCTGTCCAACGCAGCCCGCCAGCTTGTCCCACACATTTCCAGCCCGCAGCACGCAGGCTTGTGCCCGGCTCGGTGTCCAAGATATAAGTAATCAACTTGCGATAGCCCATAGCCCTTACAGCCCGCCACGCCGCCGCGTAAAGCATAGAACAGGCATTGCGGGTTCCATCGGTACAAAGACGATTTACTTCCAGCGTCCACCCATCGTCAAGGTGCCTCGACACCGGACGGCCCACAATGGCAACGCCGACTATTTTCTCTCCGTCTGTGCAGGCGATGGAGAACTTATGGCCAACCGTGGGCCTGTGATGGCGGTGATGCTCTGCGACAAAAGCGTTTGCTTCTTTCAATGTCACCGGGCATACTTCAAGCATTGTTTTCGCCCCCCATCGCCTCCAGCGCGGCCTCGGCGGCCATATTGTATGGATTAAACGCACATTCGGTGCAAAATCCATTATGCCAATTTGCTTTCAAAGAGTGTGCTGAACCTCGAATGCATTTCACGCCATCGCAATACTTGAGAAAGTGTTGCTTTGCAATCTGGTCGTGCGTGATTTCCTCCGGCGTAGGTGCGCCGAATGGGGCCCGTTCAATTTTTGTCAACACGGTCACCACAATCCTCCTCCCGGCGCTGGCCTCTGCTGCAAAAATCACCTTGATTGCGCTCTGCCGCAAACTCTTTGCAATAGTCATAATGTTCTTTCCAGTGCTTGCACTCCCGGCAGTAGCACGCGCCGGCCGCATGCACCGGGTCGATGGTTGGGGCGTCCTCTATGTCTCCGACATCTACCACTTGCACATATCCGCACTGTGTATCTGCTTCCCATGCTTTTTCCAGCAGCGCCTTTCGGCTTATCAAATCGTCCATTTTGCTTCCTCCCACATATCAATCTGGTTTTCGTCGATTTCCTGTACTTTATCGAGCATCCACCACTCGAAGTATTCTTGGCCTGACCTAAATTTCTGTTTGAAATAGTGACTGTCCGGTTTGTCGTCAATGATATGCTGTGCCGTGCGGATATACTGGTCGCGGAATTTGGGCCATCTATTAAACTCCTGCTCACGCCCCACGCGCCGCGCCATGGGGCATCCGATGCAACCCAGCCGTGCAAAACCCTCATCGTACAGGCTGCATTGCTCCAACCCTACATCCTTGGAATAGTCCCAGATATCCGAATCTGTCCAATATGCAATCGGATTCACACGCCGCTCAGCGGTTGCATAGCATTGTTCAAATATGCGCCGATTTTCACTATTATCGAATGGCATTACGATATTTTTTCCGTCCTTGCCATGCTCCACAATTTCAAGCTCATTGCGCTTTTTCATTCGATTTGAACTCTCGAATTTGCGAACGCCCATGCACTTAAAAGCCTTTCCGCATTCTGGTGCAGGACGTTCTTTTAAGGATTCACAACAAAAGCGTCGTTGTCTCATTGGCAGCATCCGTTTTTTTCGGCATAGCTCCCACATACTCATTTCATACAGCACATCATAAGTTAAATACCCCAGATCGCGGTATGTCTGGAAATTTGCACGCTGAAAATAGACAAGCTCCGGCGGGTCGATTCCTGTGATATTATGCATATAAAAATGTTTAACTCCCGCCCGGCGCATCAGATGTCCAAGCACGCGGCTGTCCTTTCCCTCGCTGGTGCAGACACAATACCCGCGAGGATCTGCGTGGAGCGCCGCTCCCTCGTAAAATTGCAGCAGTTTTATAGCTTCCACATCAGGCGCGTTTTTGGTGCGACCAGCTTCATTCCACTCAAGTTGATAATCCATTCTTTTCTCCAATCACATTGGCTCTACGCCCATCTTTTCATATGCAACCGCTATAGCGTGTCTCATTTCATCGGTAAACGTATCTCTTCCGCCCTGTGCAAGGATCTCAAGTAGTTCCTGCCGCATTCGCGTGTAAAACGTTCCAACCTCTCGCTCATTAAGTTCAAACTCTATTGCTGCGTTGTAGTGTGCCAGCGCCATGGCTTCGCACACAGCGTCGATTCCTTCACGGATGCCGTTGTTTTTCGCACGGGCAAGCGTAAGTGCAAGGTTTTTGCTCAATGTTTTCCGGCCTCCCATTCCCGATAAATCTCCATGTAGTCGTCCATCCGCATTGTAACCAGCCACTGGCAGTTATTTCGTCGGTGCATCACCACGGGAAGCATCCCGTCCGGTGCGTCATGCTCGGCCTGCGCCATAGCGGCGTACAGGTCAAGCCTTTCCACACGCTTGCACTCGATGTGCAGCCCCGGCAGGCCTACAACGTCGGCATCGCCGTTCACACCGCAATACTGCTGCCCTCGTCTGGCATCATATCCGTGCCGCCGAAGTTCTCCGGCCAGCTCTCGCTCTCCGCGTTTCCCTTTTTCACGGCTGTTCATGGTGTAGTTCCTTTTCTAATGCGTTCAGCTCTGTTTTTGTGTAGTTGATAAAAAACTGAGCCTTTTCAATCGCAGTCAGAAGCACGTCAATACGCCGCTCCAGTTCTTTTTCGCTCATTCGCTCCTCCTGTTATCAACCGGGATATAATTGTGGTACTGCGGCTGCCAGTGGAATTGCATTCTTCCCATTCCTCCGTGGCGGTTTTTTGCGATGATCGCATCCACTTCCCACGCATCATCCCCGCTTAAAAAATCTTCTGTTTTCTTCGGACGCATAAAAATCACACCATCCGCGTCCGCTTCGATGTCGCTTCCGCCCTTTAAATCCGAAAGCGTAGGTTCTTTCTGTCTGTCCACTGCTCGTCCCATCTGTACCAATGCCACAATTGCAACATTGTGCTTTTGCGCCATGGCCTTAAGCGAGTGCGTGATCTCGCCTGTTATCTGCCACAAAGGTTTTTTTCCAGTATCGTCTCCGCGCATCAATCCCAGGTAGTCGATAAACATTGCGTCCGGCTTGCTTGAAGCAAGCTTTGCCTCCACATCCTCGGCGGATATTCCAGGCGTATCGTCCATCACGAGGTGCAAATCTCCCATTCGGTCTACCGCAATGCCGATGCGTTTCTGCGCGTTTTCGTCAATGTCGTGGTCTCGAAAGCGTGTGGAATTTATCATGCATACCCGAGAAAGTATGCGGTGCACAAGCTGCTCCTTTGTCATTTCAAGGCTTCTGTAATCCACGCGATAGCGCTTTGCAAGCTGCACGGCCAGATGCATGGAAAAATCTGTTTTGCCGTCTCCCGGACGCGCCGCAATTATGTACAGGCATCCTCGCTGTAAACCTCCCAGCACGTCGTTGAATTGTTTCCAATCGGTTTTCAGCGACGTATCGGGCCGAAATAAGTTTTTATATGCCTCCGTCACAGCCTCCAAAAATGTTTGCTCCGATGTGCTGTGTACGTGCTGAATGATGTCACGCTGCTGCGCTGCCATCCGTTCAAGCTCCGCCGTCATTTCGTCGGCGGTGTGCCCGCTGATGGCAAGGCTCTGTAAATCCGTCACCAATGTACGTTCCCGCCATGCGTCCAGTACAAGCGCCGAATATTGCGGAAATGTCTCAATGCGCGGCGTAATACTTGCGCATTCTCGGATTATCCCGTCGTACTCTGCGCCAAGCTTAGAAACCACCGTCACCGCGTCTACAGGCATTCCCGCCTTTTTCAGCTTCAGCATGCAGGAAAATATCCGTGCCAGCGGCTCCGCCTCAAACATCTTCGGTGAAAGCATCGTGCGCGCCTTATCCAGCAATGCGGGTTCCAGCATCAGGCAGCCAATGACGCTCTGTTCTGCCCCGAGCATTTAAAACAACTCCTCTGCCGTCATATCCGGCGTGATCTCCCGTCCCACGTCCGGCTTGATAACACGCGGTTCCGATGTGCGTTTAACAGGCTTGCCGTCTTTCCTCCACCAGTTCAGAATCGTGGCATAGTGGCTTTTGTAACGGTGCCCGGTTTGTGCAAGATAGGCAGATAACCGCTCGATATACTCCGATGCGCCAATATCGCCCAAGCTGTCCACCAGTTTCCCATGCTCTTGCCCGTCGAGCAGCACGTTTTCAAACTCGCCAAATTTCTTTTTGGATATCTCGATAGAGATATCTTTTTTATTTCTTGATTTCTTGACTTCTTGATTTCTTAATATAAGGGTCTGTGTTACTTCTGTGTTAGCACTGTGTTGGTTGCGTGTTACCTGATTGTTAGTTTCCGTGTTGACTCCTTGGTACTCGATATAGTTTTTTATTGTAAACACGCTGAATTTTCCATGTGTGCACTGTGTTATTTCCTGTGTTGATTTTAGATGATTTATCGCTGTTCGCACGGACTGCACTGAAATACCTGTTTGCAATGAAATTTCGCGTATTGACGTTACTGCCTGTCCGACTTCCAACTCAATCCCACGGTAAAAACACGCCTCATATTGTGCCAGAAAAAGCAAATGAAGAAACACACATTTGGCATTCGTGTCAGTGTACCAGCCCCACTTCATCATCTTTCTGTAAAGCTTGATATATCCGTCATTTGCCATATTGTCACGTCCTTAAAACGGCAAATCTTCTGAATCGTCAATCACCGCAAAATCATCCTGCTGCACATCTGCTGCAGCGGCATTTGTTTTAAACGGCTCCGGTGTATGCTGTGCGCCCGTCTGAGGCGTTCCGCGCTGCGCGCCATCATCTTTCCCACCTGCAAAATGAACGCCTTCTGCGACCACCTCAAAGGCCGTGCGCTTGTTCCCGTTTTTGTCCTCATAATTACGGGTCTGGATGGAACCGTTCACGGCGATCATGCTGCCTTTGTGGAAATACTTGCAAACAAACTCCGCTGTCTGCCGCCATGTTACAATGTCTATAAAATCGGCCTTTCGTTCTCCGTCTTTGGAATAGCTGCGGTCTGCCGCGATGCGGAACGTGCATGTTGCAACCCCGCTCGGTGTGTGGCGCAGTTCGGGTTCAGCCACAAGGCGGCCCATCAAAGCTACAACATTCAGCATATGTATACTCACTTTCTGTAAATCAGTTGTTCTTCGTCCCAGTCTGGATACCACTGCATCAGATATTCGCGAATACATTCTTTCAGCGCCGTGCGCTTTGCGGTGTTATCATATGCATGGTGACAATCCATGCACAGTGTCACGATATTCTGTTCCACACCAAGCCCACTGTGTGCGCGCGATATGTAATGTGCGTTCGGCATGGCCGTAAACTGAGAACCGCACAAAATGCATTTGCCGCCATCGCGTTCCCAAACCAGCTTTTTTACATGCGGTGTAATATCAAGCGCTCGGGTGCGTTTTGTCATATCCATATTCCTCCCGCCAATATTCTGCATCCGCATTCGCAATTCCATGTGCGTCCAGCTCTGCAAAAATTCCGTCTATCAAATGGGACATTTCCAATGTGTCGTATGTGGATGAGCCGGGAAAACATTTTAGCAGCACCGTTTTACCGCCCTTCCTGTCCTCCACTTCCACAATTTCACGCCACATTTTTCGCAAAGCCGGAACAGCCTCTTTTAGGCATTCAATATATTGCGGGCGCGCTCCGTATTTTGAAAGGCAGGCAAGGTAACAATCCCAACTATCCAGTGCCATTCCGCTTTTCTGCATCGCCGTTGCCATAAGGTCAAGCAGCGCCCACATCAAATTGTTTTGCTCAAGGCTTCGGCTGTTGCGCCATTCCTCAAAACATAGCCGAATGTTTGGTCTGTCCTGGTTCAACGCTTCTCTGATGTCCTGCCATTCCCGGCGCATCAATCCGGCGTGTTTCCGGTCAATGTGGAATGTAATGTCAATGCCTCCGGCCTCATCCATCAGCATCGATTTTGGAACAGCAGTTATTTTTCCGAAAGACTTCGCCATCCGGTGTTTCCCTCCTTTTCAAGCACCGGGCCAGGTACCGCAAACGCGGCAGATATTCCCCCTCAACCCAGTCGGAATTATATTCAATCGGCCAGTACGAAAGCCGGTTTTCGTCGATGGGGTTGAAATAGTTTTTATAGTCCTCATCTGTCAGTTGGTACGCAACAATCCGGCACTTTTTCCCCGATGCATACATTTCAACCTGGCACTGCATCCAGTAGGCGGTTGAAACGCGAAAATGCTCTGCACTGTATGTTTTAACTTCATGTACCATATCTGGAGTTTCACCGTCCAGATTCACACGCAGCCGCAAAATCCAGCGTCGAATTTGCCTATCACGCTGCCGAATCCCTATCGCATCCAAAATGCGATGCTCATATGCCGTACCGGCCATCATTGCGGGCGTTTTAAAATCATTGCTGAACATTCCCAGCTTTTCGCCCCACCAGCGAGCAAAGGTCTGCGTATTCCAGTTTCCCATAATGCGAGCGGTGTCCGATGCACCAAACCATCCGCTTCGGTCCTGATTGTGTATCATACTTTTTTCATCTTCGCTTCCAACGCCGCAACATTCTGAAACGCATTCATACATGCGTCAAACTGCTTTCTGTTCAGCCCGGCGCGCGCGATGATTTCATCCTGTGATAGTCCGGATTGAAGTTTTGCTGTAATGATTTGTTCTACCCGCTGTTTGATTTTCCAAATGTCATGCCCTAACAAATCGTCGCTCGCTCCACAGTCTGTGTCCTCTCCTGTTTCCACCTTGTAAGCCTTCATCAACGCGTATTTGTCCGCATAAGTAGTAGCCTTACCCGGTGCTTTGTCAAGGCTGTCTACGCCGTCGCCAAATGCGTTTACATCCACAAATTCCTTCGGGTCTTCCATGTTTACAAATCTGTAAACCGCCTCGATCCGCACAAACTGGCTTTCCTTTTCGCCATATTCATTTTTGGTTACCAATGTGCGGCTATCAACAATTTTGTGCGAGTGCGGATAGCTGAACACCTTGTATTTTTTCTCGGCATCCTTTACAACGGCAAGGATGTCCCCTTCTGCAACCGCTTTGTATTGGTTTTTCCCCGTGCCAACCGTAAGGTTTTTGGGGATTCTCTTGATTTCAGCAGTAATAGCGCTCATTTTTTCATAAATGTTCATGGTTTTCTCCTTATCCGGCCATATAGCCTACGGTACACCAGTCCCATTCTCCGGGGCCTGCAATATATTCTCCCGTTTCCGCATCTACCAACGTTCCATCGTCGAGCCTGTCGCAACATCCGTCGCATCCCAGTGTGCCGAACCGGTCAAAAAACATGATATTTCCCCAGCTAAGACGGTCATTACACTTACTGCAAGCAGGATTGTCACCCTCGTCGGTTGGGTCAAACGCCGCGGATATTCCGATGTAATGCAGTTCAGGCATTTGACAAATCCTCCCCGGTGGTGTATTTTATTAGTAGCATAGTTACCTCACTTTCCGACCGATGGTTCCAGCATCGGTCGGTTTTCTTTTTTACTCCGCCACGATAATCAATCTTGAATCCACTTTCGAAAACGCTTCACGGAAATATTCCGCAATCGCGTGCTTTGCAGCAAGCTTCCATGCGCCGCCATCCGCTTCGATCAAGCATACAGTGGCGGAACGGCCTTTTTCCTTGTTGCCAGGCTTCAAACGCAACAGAAATTCGCTTTCGGGCTGCTCTACCTCAAGGAATGTGCGGTACGGAGCCAGCCGGATAATCGGATTCACTCGCACATTGTTTTTCAACGCTACGCCGGTTCTGGCCTCGACGACCTGCGTCACACCGTTATCGGTCGATTTAACGCCGCTTTCATCGTTCACGGTGGACAGCAGGTTGAGCAGATATTCTGTTCCATCGTTCGGAACGAACCGGCTGCGCAGTGCGATCATGGCTTCATCGTGCGTCATTTCCTCCGGCGCGCGGCGCGGAAGTACAGCACTTGCCAAATAGAGCGTATCCCTTTTCTGATTGTCGTGGCGAAGCGTGGTGAATACCAAAACCGTCTCATGATCCTTCGGACAAACAAAAATAGGCTTTTCAATTTCATCGCGCTCAAGTTCCGCCAGAACGGTTCTTACAACGCCATCCAGAGAATGCAGCGTAATTGCTTCCGGGCGGTCAATTTTGGGGTCGAGGCGCGTCATGTGGTCGTTAGTGAAATTCTCATCTCCGACCTTGTAGATGTGCGGGTCTGCAAGCGATACGATTTTTTCAATAGCTTCTTTCAGCATGTTTTTTCCTCCTTACGCCTGTTTACGAAATTCAATTACACTCGGTTCATCCTGTTCCGCGCCATTCATGCCGAGCTGGCCAGGAATCTGCGGCAGCATTTCAACAAGCTGCATACCGGTATTGGTTTCAACAACAGCCATTGTCCCGGAAATCGGATTTGTAGGCTGTAAGGTTGATTTCACGACCGCCGAATGATTTACCTGTACACGATCTGAATCCGCTTTAAACTCAACTGTGATTTGCAGCTTTCGCGGCTTTGTAGCCGGAGTGTTGGGGTCCATAATATTGTCAAATACGCGGCCCAGCTCATAATCAAATCGCTCCAGAATTGCGCCCTTGTTCATTTCAAGAAAACTCTTTTTGTCCATGTCTTGCGCTCCTTTCAAAAATGTGTTATGTTGTTGGTGTGGTATTTTTACCCGCGCCTCTGTTATCCGTGCCAGCGGATGCAGGGGCTTTTTTGCTGTATATGACACCTTCCACACCCGTGTAAGGGTCACGGCGTTTTCCGACCTGGAATATGTATCCCGCACGGTCAAGCTCGTTCAAACGCGGCCTTACTCGGTTCGGGTCCGTAAAACCCATTCGCCGCATGATTTCCAGCGCCGTGCCATCGCCACGTTCAAGCTCTGCCAGGATAGCCGCCTTTCGCCCGCTCGGGTCAAGCTGCTCATAGCTCTCACGCCGCGTCTCATGCGTTATTTTCATGCTTGTCCTCCTCTCTTACAGCTATGTACCCGCCAATCCCGGCCAGCACCAACACCAGCCCAAACGCCAGCGTTGCAAGCCCCGGCAGCATGTCCGAGTTGCCCCGGCCAATCGCCTGCAGGCCGTCCAGCACAGGCAGTATAGATGCGAGCAGCACCACCTTATAGATAAGGCTTGTCCATCCGCGCAGGCCACGCGGGAGGTTTACGCAGAATATTTTCATCACGATGAAATCCCCCTTGCGATATCTTCAAGCGTATTGGTCAGTGACAGGAATTGATATCTTCGGCTCTGATAAACTGTTTGCTTCGGAACTCCTAAAATTGCCGCGCATTGCTTTTTATTGAAAATCATTCGACCGGGGTAGAGTTCGTTTGCCCGGCCTGCAATGCGTGCCAATACATCACGATATGTTTCTTTCTCGCGCGGCATCGTACCGTCTCCTTTCTGTCCGCTTTATGGTACATATTTCCTGCTATTCTGATTGTGCGGATTTTTCTGTTAGTTTAATTAGGTGGTTGCCTCACCACCTTTGTGCTATACTGAAAGCAAAAAAGGGGATGCTTTTTATGGTTGATTTTGACAAAATATTCTTGTCCAAGTGCGACTTAAAAATAATGAATGCTGTTCGTTTTGGTGCCATTGCCAAGTTGCCTGTTGGGTTTACCGAGCAATTGCTTTCTGTTGATTTTATTACCCCATACGCGTTTTCAGAAACACAGGATGAATACGTCATTACTGATGCAGGGTTACGATATTTAGAATACTTGGAAACGAAGCAACAGGCCGAGGAACAGAAAAAGCGCGAAGAGGAAAAGCATCAACGCTCTGCCCTCAAACTGGAGTGGGTTTCAATCATTATTTCAAATTTGATTGCTCTCGCGGCTCTTATTGTTTCCATATTGAAATAACAATGGCTATAAGCAAAAGCACAATCGGTGTAACATATAGCCATGCGGGTGGTCTACGCACATCCTCACTCCTTTCTGTACGTTTTATGGGACACTATTTGTCGCATAATGTTGGCACAGGGATTTCCAGAATTTTGCTGATGCTGGATACAACACGCTCCGAATTGCGAACCCCTTTAAGAATTTTGCTCACATATGCGCTATCAACGTTCATTCCCGTATCTTTGTTGATTTCGCTGACGAGCCATTCTTGCGTGCGTGGTGGGGCGAGCAGTTTTGTCTTTACCGCCAACCCAAAAGGCGTATATTCAGCCATTATGACGAATTTCCCCCTTTCCTGTGAAATATGTTGACTTGTACAAATGATTGTACTATTATATAGGTGCCAACCAATATTGCACTATCATTTGTACTGCCGTGATTTGATTATAGTTCTAAAACTAGTACAAGTCAATGGTTTTGTACCAAATTTAGTGCTTTCTATTTTATGCACAAAAATGAGGGGACAAAATGTCTGAATTGTATAATCGAATCGCAATGCTTTGTAAACAACAAGGAATAAGCATCGGGAAAATGTGTAATCAGTTAGGAATAAGCCGAGGGAATCTTACTGAACTAAAGATGGAGAGGATCAAGACCTTAAAGACGGATAATCTCACTAAGATTGCTGTTTTTTTTAATGTATCTGTGGACTACTTGCTTGGTAACGAAGAAAAGCCCGCCGCAGCTGACGAGCTGGACGAGCTTGTAAAAGATGAACTCGTGGGCTTTTATGGTGACGTGAAAAAAGAATTAACCCCCGGTGATATAGAGGATATCAAAACGCTGATGAAACTTCGGGCCGAGCTGAACAGGTCTAAAGGGAAGTGAAACGCCTATGTATAATAGCGCTGCGGCAGTATGCGCTGACTTTGCGGCCGCTGGGGTAGCCGTTGTGGAATGTCCGTTGCAGGAAAATGCTTGTATGTGCCTTGCAAGGGGCGGAATAGTTGCTGTTGATAGTTCCCGCTTTGCTACCCAGCGGGAAAAGGTCACAGCTCTGATACATGAAGAAGGACATTTTATGTCCGGTGCTTTCTATGTTCCGTTCAGCCCATACCAAGAAAAGGCACAAGCCGAGTACAGAGCCGACAAAGCAGCAATTCTAAAGCGCATACCACTGCCCGCACTGGTGGAAGAAATGCGGCGCGGTTTCTCTGTGTGGGAGATTGCAGAGCATTTTAATGTGGAGCCATCGTTCATCTGGCGCGCTTATACAATATATCGGGATAATTTGGGCGTAAACTTTGAGGCGTTGGCGTGAGGACAAGCGAGGGAATATAATGAGCTTTATATTGAATGGGGTGGAAATTCCATCACCGTTTGATGTCGTAATTCAACTCCAGGGAACGCTCGTTGTTGGGGGCGTTAAACCATCCAAAGAAGCTGAAAAGATTTTAGAAGAATGTGCGTATGACCGAAAACGAATATTACTAAAAGAAATAGAGCTTTGCCAAGGATATGATACGCCGATGGCCTATTGCCTGTTGGCAGACGCATATGTATTTTTAGGTGCTTCCTATCGCAGCGAAGCGATTTATTACCTAAGGAAGTATTTGGAGAATCCCTCTTGGTGTTGCTGCCTTGAAAAAGACAGACCCGCTTTTTTGGCATCAAAATGGAGTGCATTAGGTAAGGCATATGAGGGAGAGTATGATTTCAAAAGCGCAATACTGGCCTATGATAAGCAACGTAGAATATGTCCACAATGCCCCGCCGCATACATCCAAATCGCAAAGGTCATGGTAAAAATGAACAAACTGGATTCGGCAATTCAATTTTTGCAGACCGCCAAAAAAACGGATTACTATTTGCATCCACGTTTTGGCACATGTTTCAACACTTGTGTCGATGGTCACTTGCAGGACATTGTTGAAAAAAAATTGCGCGGGTATTATTATAAGCCGCGAAAAAACAAAGGAAAAACCACCCTTTAAAAACGGCCAATGAGTCTTTTTGTGCGCATTTTATGCTGGCAATCTGAACAGCTCACTTTCCGGTTCAATAAGGAGGAATTTCATGAAATGTACAAACTGTGGAAATGATTTCGAAGGTAAATTCTGCCCTGAATGTGGGACGCAGGCGCCGCGTTCGGCCACTTGCCCGAACTGTGGTGAGGAAGTCGCAGGAAAATTTTGTGCTGAATGCGGCACCCCTATTACACCCGATCCGGTCGCTTCAAGCGCTGCTGCTGAAGAGCCGTCCGTGGAATTTCATGCAACGCAGCAATGCGGACAGCTTCTGATAGATGCTTCCAATAAGCTATGGCGTGTGATTGGCCATGGTGGTGCAAAAGCGCCTCGTGCGAGCGCTGGAAAATTTGCAAAAGGCGCACTTGCCGTCATGACCGGAGGGTTATCCCTTGCTGCCGAGGCTGCCGCAAAAGGTGTATCAAGCATTGCCGGGAAGAAAGATATTCCTACATACACATTTGACCAGCTGCTAAATTATGATTTGCTGGAAGATGATGAGACGATTACAACAGGCGGCGTAGGACAGGCTCTTGTGGGGGGTGCTCTCTTTGGCGGTTTTGGTGCTATCGCAGGGGGCGTAACGGCCAAACGCAAGAATAAGCGCGTCGTAAACAGTATTACGATCAAACTCACGCTAAACGATTTTAATGAACCCTGTATCATGATTCCATTGCTGGAGAAGCCCGTGAAGGTGAAGAGCAAGGAATACGAGATAGCATATAACACGGCACAGAAGATGTTGTCCATGTTGGATGTCATCACGCATAACAGCTAAAATAAAAAAACGCCCCGGTGCTGGAACACCGGAGCGTTTATATAGAACAGCTTACCCTTGGAGGATAATCCGCCCGACAATCGGATTATACCACCTCCGGGGTAGGCTTGGCAAGTCATACCTTGGAGGGAGAATTTTTATGGTGCGCAAGAAAAAGAATATTCCGGGAATGCGGCTGCGTCCTGACGGCGTATACGAAAAGCAGCTTGTCATTAA